>Ga0172379_10000589_pt1 | contig 89086 bp, 85 predicted proteins | sample GrowelOW334metaG_FD_119756 | JGI IMG/M metagenome (GOLD analysis project Ga0172379, IMG submission 119756) | Groundwater microbial communities from an aquifer near a municipal landfill in Southern Ontario, Canada - Groundwater well OW334 metaG | ecosystem: Environmental > Aquatic > Deep...
AGCCAAAGTTTTGGCTATTTTCCGTACTGAAAAAGGCATTATGATTGTTGGTGGAAAAGTGGAAGAAGGGGAATTAAAAAAGAACAGCCAAATTATGGTTTTGCGTGACGGCGTGGAAATGGGCCGGGCGGAAATTATGGAATTACAACAAACTAAAGTTTCCTCCAAAACCGTTAACCGCAATGAAGAATTTGGGATAAAGTTAAAAACCGCGGTTAAAATATTGGAAGGGGACGTGCTGGAAAGTTTTGAGGAAAAGATTAAACAAAAAACACTGTAATTTACGAAGTACTAAATCATACGAACTTACGAAGCCCCGCCTAACGGCGGGGTTTTATAGTGACCTCACTTAGGCTTGATTAAATAGTAAAAATTGACTATACTATGAAGTCATCTTAAACTTAATTGTAGTATTAATTTAATAAACCCTCTCTGCCCTACGGGCATCTCCCCCAAAAGGGGAGAAAGATAATGTAAATCTATGTCGAGACCAATAAAAAAAGTTAAAGACACCAACCGAATTGCCAAGGTTAATTCTTTAGTGGAAAAAGCTTTAGGACCGATTTTACATGAATTTTTAGATTGGCAAAGCGGGCTCGTTACCATTTCCAAAGTGGATTCCAGTAAAGATATGAAGTATGCCAAAATCTGGATTTCCATATTTAAAGGTGATGACGATAAAATTCTAGAGCACTTGAGCAAAAATATTTACGACATCCAGGGTGAGTTAAACAAAAGTTTCCATACTAAAATTATTCCCCGCATTAGCTTTCACCTTGACACCTCTCCGCGCTACGTGGAGCATATAGACGAACTGATCAGGGAAGTACACAAGGAAGAGTAGTAAGTAGTCGGTATCACGTATTAAGAATCTTGATACATACTACTTAATACTTACTACCATAATTTTTTTAAATATGGAGCAACATTTCCAACAAGCCACAGAACTCATAAATGCTTCCACCAACATTCTCCTAACCATGCATGAAGGCATGGATGGGGATGATGGTGGGGCGCTTTTGGCTGTGGGCGCGCAATTGGAAAGCATGGGGAAAAATGTTACCTATGTAATTAAAAAAGGGGTACCGCCAAATTTAGCATTTTTACCCGGGGCGAATAAAATTGCCGGGGATATTATCCCGAAAGATTTTAGTCTGCTAATTACCTTTGGCTGTTCAACCCTAGCTCGCACCGGTTTGGAAAAAATTCAAAATTTAAAATTAAAAATTATTAACATCGACCACCACCCGGACAACAGCCATTTTGGCCATGTGAATATTGTGGACCACAAAAAATCTTCGGTGGCGGAATTAGTTTATGATTTTTTTATTTTCAACTCCTGGCCGATTACCAAAGACATTGCCACTTGTCTGTTGACCGGCATCATTACCGACACCGGGTCATTCATGCATGCCAACACCCAAAGCTCAACGCTTAAAGTGGCGGGGCAACTTATGCGCAAAGGGGCGCGAGCCAACAAAATTTCACAATACGCTTACAAAAATAAATCCCCCCAAATTTTAAAAGCCTGGGGTAAAGCGTTAAAAAATTCTTTTTACGACCCCAAGCACAAAATTATTTACTCGGTAATGACCAAAGATGACTTGGCAGAATTTACCGCTCTGCCCCAAGCCGCTTTTGAAGGCTTTGTGGAAACTTTAAACACCTTACCGGAAGCCAAGTTTGCCATGTTCCTGCGCCAAGACGGCGAAGTTATAAAAGGAAGCTTGCGTAGTGATACTTTTAAAAATATTGATGTCTCCAAAATTGCCCAAATCTTTGGTGGTGGGGGACACAAACTGGCAGCCGGGTTTGCCGTAGCCGGCAAATTAACTCGCGACGAGGCGGGGATGTGGAAAGTGGTATAGATCGCAGATACGCAGATTTAAAAGCAGATAACGCTGATAAAACAAAAAACCATCATCCAAAAGGTGATGGTTTCTATCTGCGTTATCTGTGATTATCTGCGTATCTGCGGTCTTTCAAAACTTCCGCCCACCAAGTTAAACTTTTCATTAAACCTTCAATTTTTTTATCTAAACCCGGCTCGAGTAACTTACCGGTGTCATCAAAATATTTTTCTACCGGCCCGACCATTATAGTTTCGCGCATGGCTACGGCACCAAAATTTTCAATTACCGGTCTTAAATTTTCTATCATCCTCGCTCCACTCACAGTACCGTTGGACACTCCCACCAGACCAAACGGTTTTTTTTCAAATTCCAAATACAACCAGTCCAGCGCGTTTTTTAATACCGCCGGGTACCCGTGGTTATACTCCGGACTAACTATAATAAATGCATCGGCCACTCTGGCAATATCACTCCACTTTTGCGCATTCTCGTTTGGATAACCGGTTTTAAAATATACCACCGGTACAGTCGGCGCGTTATAAAACGGCAACGGTAATTCTTTAAAATCCACTAGGACCGATGTATATCCGGCATCCAAAACTTTTTGATGGATATATTTAGCCACCGCTTCACTCTTCCTACCATCCCTAACACTACCCAAAATTATTGGAATATTCAACATAAAAGTCTAAATTAATTTTACTCTTGCATTATAGATCATTCTAACTAAAAGAGCACTCCATTTTATGGAGTGCTCTTTTAAACAAATCTTCAACTAGTCTTAAGCTGGCGTAAGCCAGCCGAAGCCTTGGCGAAGGCTGGTGCCCGGGAGAGGACTCGAACCTCCAAGCCCTTGCGGGCGCATCCACCTCAAGGATGTACGTATACCAATTCCGTCACCCGGGCTTATTTTATGGATTATTTTTATTTACAACTAATGCATTATACGCTTTTATCCGATTAATTTCAAGGCACTTGGTTAATAATAAAGCTCTTGATTTAAGACTCATAAAGATATATAATAGCCCCAATCAAAAGGAGGCTCGATTATGCTGTATAAATCGGGTCTTCTTTTTAATTCACGTGAAAGAGGTATCCCATATGGGAATGTTTGACAGATTGATTCCTGCTCTAGACATGGTTGGGATGGAAGAGCCCATGCCGATCGTAAACGCATTAAGGAACCTAGTTCCGGTGTACAAAATCCACGCCTGGTCAGATACCTGGCTCAGTTCTGCCATCGACAAACTGTACGCGGCTGGCGCAGTCGGTGTGTGGGCAGACTACAAGCTACACGATACGCCTGATACGGTTGCCAAACGAGCGGCTAAAATCAAGTCAGCCGGCGCGGATTGGATCACTGTGCATGCCGGTGGCGGACCCAAAATGATTGAGGCTGCAAAAAAAAGCGGCCTGTACGTCATAGCGGTTACGCTGCTCACATCGCTCACAGACAAAATGATCAAGGATCTATACCACGCCGATCCAAGCGATGTTGTTCTGTTACTTGCAGAATGGGCGCGTGAAGGCGGTGCAGACGCCCTCGTTTGTTCCCCCAAGCAAGTCGGAACTCTCAACCATTGGCGATCGGGCTTCGACGACCTTTCATGGAACACCAAACTCATTGTACCCGGCACTCGCAGCGCCGGCGCCGATGTGAATGACCAACAACAAGTGGATACGCCCTACAACGCCATCCTCAATGGTGCCGACTACTTGGTTGTTGGCCGTCAGGTTACTGGAAGCTCGGATCCTCTCAATGCGATTCAGAAAATCGCCGAGGAGATAGAACCGGCAATCCAACACCGCATGACCGAAGAAACCTGGAGGTATGAATTATGAACCGCATAGCAACTCTCGCGGCCCAAATTCTTCAGGACGACGATGCCCTGACCATCCTCCACAAATGTGGTGGCTACTACGAATGCCCAAAAGGATCCAATGATGAATACCTTGGACCTCTCGTGGGCTACGCTGGCCGCTACGACAACGGCAACGGTCAACAGCTTCAGTTTGTCGGCGACGTATACTACAACTTCGCCCAGGCTGAACGCTTCCCCCATGTCCGAGAACTTTTCGCTCGGGGCATTCTTGATGCGCTGAACAATGACAAAATCGATTTCGACGCAGTTATCGGCGCGCCCATGGGCGGGATTTTACTTTCCGGCGATATCGGACGACTGGCAAACCGCCGCACCGTGTTTATGGAAAAGAAAGTCGACGAAGTCGAAACGCCGACCAGTCGCGAAAAGTCACACTTGATTATGGACAGACACGAACTCTCCTCAGGCGACCTCGTGGTTTTGAGTGAAGACGTGGTAAACAATCTGTCCACAACCGGCAAGGCCTTGGAAGTCATCAACGCTTTCGGCGCCAAACTCGTTGCCATCACCTGCGCCTTCAACCGCTCGGGGAAGAAGCAATTTGTGACACCGAGTGGGGCCAGCATTCCCATCATCTGCTACAAGTGGATACCCACTCAGCAGTTTCGCCAGGACGACCCCGCTGTCGCCACTCACATCGCCCAAGGCTACTGGGTTCCGAAACCCAAAGACCACTGGGGAGTTCTGATGACGGCCATGAAGCGGTAAAGCTCGCAGTACTGCCCGCCTCGACCATTTACAGCAACTAACTTCAACAAAGCGCCACACAAACCCAATCGGAATGCGTGGCGCTTTTTCATTTAATTTATTTTTGTTAAACTACTTCTATGTCCTTCCTCCTTCGCCAAGGCTATGGCGGATTTTGCCTCTAATAATTTATTTAATAAAGTGGCTAAAAAATTTATTCGAAAAATTGAAGGCTTTGTTTGTGGCCATTGTGGCAAAAAAACCAAAGGTAATGGGTATACCAACCACTGCCCAAAATGCTTATGGAGCAAACACGTGGACAACTATCCCGGGGATAGAGAAAATCCTTGTGGTGGTCTTATGGAACCGGTGGGATTAGAACTGGAAAAAGATGTTTACCACATTGTTCACCAGTGCCAAACCTGCAATGCCCGCGCTCGTTGCAAAAGCTCACCCGAAGATAATATGGATGCGCTCACAGCTCTGTCTGAGAGTCTTGCCAAAAAGCTCCTATTTTGATATAGTACACAAGCGATTCATTCATATTTAGGGCGGTTAGCTCCCTCCTTCGCTAAAGCTATGGAGGGCGAGATGTGCTGTTTTCGTCAGTTGATGAAAATATTCTTGCTCTGCAAAGTGTTAACGAAGCAAGGGCGGTTAGCTCAGTTGGTTAGAGCGCCTCGTTTACACCGAGGAGGCCACAGGTTCAAATCCTGTATCGCCCACCATTCGACTTCATTTTTGTATACAAAAATTTCGCTCATGGTCTATGCCCAAATTATCTACAGGGCTCCGACCAGTGCAAGAAGTCGAATGTCTTGACCGTTTCGACGTTGCTCAAGGTCACCCTGAGTTAAATCGAACGGGTGAGCGAGCGTAGCGAGTCGAAAGGCACTCACTTGCAACTCCTGTTTTAAAGAGTTTTGGCCAACAAAAAATGATAAAATAAATCGAGTGCCCCAATCATGGCCAAGGGGGTAGTACAAATTCCGTGCCGGGCTAGCTCATCGGTAGAGCGCTGCCCTGAAGAGGCAGGCGTGCCCAGTTCGACTCTGGGGCCCGGCACCAGCTTTCGCTAAAGCTACAGCTAGCTTATGCCAAAACATAAGTCAAAAGTTTTTATAAAAGTCTTAAAACAATAAACAATACTAGAAAGCTGTCCGACGTAGCCTTGGCGAAGTTGGACAAATACGATATAATATCAATAAATTTAGCTTGCGGTTATGGTTCAATGGTAGAACTTCTCCTTGCCATGGAGAGGATAGGGGTTCGATTCCCCTTAACCGCTCCAAGTAAAAAAGCCTGACCCTTGTGGTCAGGCTTTTTTACTTAATTAAGGTAGGAGACCCTTCCCCTCAAAGACCCCGATCACGGCATCGGGATTAACAGCTCAAAAAAATATCTGTTAATCACAGGTGTTTTTTGTTATACTGACAATAGGGACAGAATCTGTTTAATTAGTTTAAAAAGTATAATGAAAAAAATGTATACTTTCATAATCATCATTGTTGCTACTTATGCTATTACAGGGTTAATAGCTTGGGTTAGGGGACCTTTAATATTTGGAGCAAAATTAAAGTCAATATACCCTTACCATTTGTCGCCAGTGACTTGGGTAAAAAACTATGAACCAAGCGGTAGGACCGACGATGGGGCAATGAAACTTGGTTACAGCATGCAGGGAAAATATAAAGTTAACGTTTTAACCGGCGGATGGGAAAAATTAAGTAAGTAAATGCGCCCTTGTTTATTACTAGGGATTTGAAATAAAAAATCTTCCTGCCATGGACTTCTAAGCAGGTTCTAATCTAGTCAGCCTCTCAAAAAAATACTGCATTCGCCGACAGGTGAATGAAGTATTTTTCTTTTTATAATAAGATAACAGACGGGTATTTTTATTTTTTCTGCTTATTTATATAGACCGAAAAATGGCACTAGCAAGAGCATGATTGGCCAAATTTCTAAAAAAATTAGGCTTAAATAAAGGGCTTTTTTTGGCTATTTTTAAGAGTTAAATAATGTTTTTCCTTATATTTAAGCCATAAATGAGCTAAAAAGGCTTGATTTTTTCTCGTCAAAGGAGTATACTGATTGAAATGAGTGCACTTTGCACTCTTTTATTTACCCAAATAAATTTATCAGTATAAATTTATAAAGGTATCTTAAGATACTTATTAGGGCAATTTTTGCCACCGACTGTCGCCCCGCCTTTTCAAAATAAAAAGCGGGACGGGTCCAAACAGTCGAACTTTAACAATTTTACTTTTCCCGATGTGTATCGGGATCAGGGAGAAAGGAGTTTGATTCTAAGAATGAAAGCTCTATCTACCTTGAGGTCTGCCATTAATCAAAGCTCCAATTTCGGCATTATTGCTTTGGTTATGCTTATTCCGGTTATTATGCCGCAATTTGCATTAGCTGCCGAGCTTCAGACCGCAGGGCAATCAAAAGCTAAAATTTTTGAAATCAAAATTGCCGACTCAAGTTTAATAGTTCCGACAATAAAAACAAGTGAAGACAACTCTCTTAGCATTGAAACTGTTGGAGATAATGATCCTCTTGTAATCAAGCTAAAAGAATTTTTAGAAAAATACGATTCTCCGCTAGGAGAATATTCCACAGAAATTATCAAACAACCCCAATGGCAGAGAGCCTTGGCTGTAAGTTATGTGGAAAGCCATATGGGAAAATATTGTTTCGATAACAATTGTAGCGGTATTGGGGTAAAACCCGGCCATCCGTCTTGGCGCAAATATCAGACCAAATTGGACTGGTTTATAGACTTAAACAATTTATTGGAAAAGCCTATATATAAAGAAAAGTATACAACTTTTGCTAAAATGAAAGGCGTATACGTTCAACCGGGAAGCCAAAATTGGGTAAATGGAGCTCAGCATAAATATGATGAGCTTATGGAAATTACCGAACAGGCTGAAGTTGAAAGACAAGAACTGGCTCAAAAGCATACTGTAATTGTAACCGCTTTAGCTACTTTTCCGGAAACTACTAACTAAACAAAACCCCCTGCCCTTTGTTACAAAGAGCGGGGGTTTTAGTTTTATAGATGGTGCCCGAGGAGGGAGTCGAACCCTCAATCCCGTAAGGGCGACTGATCTTAAGTCAGTAGCGTATGCCAGTTCCGCCACTCGGGCACGTATCACTTTTTGGAGGTGCAGATGGGAATCGAACCCATGCATTGCGGTTTTGCAGACCGTAGCGTTACCACTTCGCCACTGCACCAATTTTGAGTATCTTTTGTAATTCCTTAAGTGGACGTACTTTTATTGCCATCATCACTTCGCTCGCCCGATTAGCCTTAAGCAAGCAGGCTTGCGATGGCGGGCGGGCCACTGCACCATAGCCATAATTTTAAGGGAAAACGCGACTAAAATCAAGGGTTGATCGTGATAAGGACACTGGAATGTATTAACTATATAATATCTGTGGGTATAAAAACTTTCTTCAAGTTGACAAAGAATTTTCTTAGGTGTAAATTAGTGATAATATTAATTACATCAAGGAGTTGGACAGAATAAAATATTCCATCAGATTAAATTCCCAACGCGAGCCGAGTCAAGTCAATGGCTTAATTTAACGTAAACGAATTCCGTAGGAACTCGTTTTTTTGTTAACAGGGCAGGCACGGCTTAAGCATTGACAAAATCGTCAAAATCTTATACTATTATCAGTTATTTTATAATTTTTAAGCTTAACTCTTACACCAATGACAACCAAATCTGCCAGCAAAAAAAAGAACGGCTTCCGCAAATTTTGGCGTTTAGGCATAGACGAATATAATACCCAAAATTTTGACATTAGCCCGGACGGGGAATTGGTAGTACGCGAAGGCAACTACCAGTACAATATTTTTGATATTGTAAAAAAATACGGCACCTCCACAGAAATTGTTTTCCCCACCATTATAGAAAACCGAGTGAGGGATTTAATTGAAACTTTTAACGCCTATATTAAGGTGCTAGGTTACCGTGGCCGTTTTTTCTACCACTACGCCATGAAGGTTAACCAAAACAAAGAATTTGTTCTTCCGGCTGTGGCCGAAGGCGCCAACTTAGAAGTCTCCAGCGCCAATGAACTGTTTTTGGTAAAACGAATGATAGAACAAGATCGATTCAATGCTAAAATTCGGGTCATTTGCAACGGACCAAAAACCGAAAAATATATTAGTTTAGTGGAAGAACTAAAGAGTAAAGGGTTGGTGGTAATTCCGATTATTGAAGACTATACCGAGCTGGAACGCTTAAAGAAATTCAAAGGTGAAGTCGGGATTCGGGTAAATTTAAATATTAAAATTGACAGTCACTGGGACAAAAAGTTTAACCGCTTTGGTTTTACTGAAGAAGAAATTATTCGTATCGGCAAAGTTCGCGGCTTGTCGGTTTTGCACTATCATATTTCCAGTCAAATTGAAAAAGTGGATGGACTTGTAAAACCTTTAAAGCGTGCCATTGAACTTTACGCGCAGATGCGAGAAAAAAATCCAGGGTTAGACACCATAGATATTGGCGGGGGAGCGGGTGTATCTTACGAAAAGAAAAAACATTTTTATACGGCCAAAAATTTAATTCAGCAGTTAATTAAAAATGCCAAACTGTCATGCGATAAATTAGGCGTTAAACATCCGGACATTATTGTTGAGTGGGGTCGTTATGTGGCAGCGCCGGCGCAAATCACCATCTATAAAATTTTGGCCGAAAAGACCGTGGAAAATAAAGGCAAAAATAAATGGTATGTAATCAACGGTAGCTTTATGAACGACTTGATTGATACTTGGGCCATTCACCAAAAATGGCACGTGGTTCCGATAAATTCCATGACCACCAAAAAACTGGACAAAGTTTGGCTGGCCGGTAGCTCCTGCGACAGTGACGACAAATATACGGCCGGTGGCGGATACATTCTTTTGCCCCGACTGTCAGACAGCGAAGAACTTTATATTGCCTTTTTAGACACCGGCGCCTATCAAGACTCACTTGCTTCTCACCACTGTCTACTTTCTTCTCCGGCCAAATTAATTGCCCAAAACGGGGAAATTAAAATTGCCCGCAAGCGTGAGAGTTCGGAAGAAGTTGGTAAAATGTTTGGATGGTAAACCGCGGATACGCGGATAAAAAACAGATTACACGGATTTAAAAAATTGACATAACTGACATAATTACTGTTCCCAAAATTATGTTCAATTATGTCAATTTTATTTTCCGCCAGAGGCGGATCCGCCTCTGGCGGAAAATCTTGTTCAATTATTCTATTGTTGATAACTGATTCGCTTTTATTTTTGTCGCTTGTATAATATAAGTATTAAAAGGAATTTGTTTTAAGATACCTTTTACCTTTTGAAAGGGGGTGAACAAAATGAAAGCTTTACATATGACTGCCTGGATTCTGGTTATTGTCGGCGGTTTAAACTGGGGCTTGGTTGCCTTTAAATTCAACCTGGTTTCCACCTTAGTCGGTAAATGGCCAACCTTAGAAATGATTGTTTATTTACTTGTTGGCCTTTCCGCTCTTTACGAACTCTTCACCCACAAGAAAACTTGTAAGATGTGCTCTGCCACCACTCCTACTGCAATGTAGTTTCAGTTTAAAAAACCCCACCCTTTGTAACAAAGGGTGGGGTTTTTAGTTACATAACTTTTTTAAGCTGCTGGAGCTTCTTCTATCTTTTCAACAGCCACTTCTTCTTTTGCTTCTTCTACTTTTTCCGCCTTTTCGGCTTTCTCTTTTTTTGGCGCTTCGGTTAACGCTTTTATAGATAGTCCTAAGCGATGTTCAGCCGGTTCAATAGAAATAATTTTAAATTCTTTCTCTTCGCCGACTTTCAAAACTTCTTCCGGATTTTTAATCGTATCGTGGGACAATTCCATTACGTGGGCCAAACCCTGAATGTCTTTATCTAATTCCACAAATACGCCAAACGGCATAATCTTTGCCACTTTACCGGTAACAGCCTGGCCAATCTGATATTTTTTAACCGCTTCCAACCACGGATCTTCCAACAATTGTTTAATGGACAAAGATACGCGACCCTTGTCTATGGAAATAACTTTGGCGGTAACTTTTTGCCCGACTTTGACAATGTCTTTCGGGTTTTCAATTCTTTGCCAAGCCAGTTCGGAAATGTGAACCAAGCCTTCCAGTTCGCCAAATTTCACGAAAGCGCCGAAATCCACCACACCGGTTATGATTCCTTCTACTACCATACCAAGCTTTAGCATGCCCAAGCGATTTTCCATTTCTTTTTCAAACACTGCTTTTTCCGAGACAATCAATTTTTCTTCGGCGTTGTCTGCGGTAATAATTTGGACATCAAATAATTGACCAATATAAGATTGCAACACTGACAAAATGCGGTTCTTGTCACCATCTTCTACGCGAGGATAGTGTTCCAAAGACAATTGAGAGACCGGCAAGAAACCCATAACATTGTTGATTTCCACCATAAGTCCGCCCTTGTTGGCTTCCAAAATTTTGGACCGCACCACTTCTTTGCTTTCCATTTTGTCACGCAAGGTCTGCCAAACTCTTTCTTGGCCGGCTTGTCTTAAGGACAATTCCACAATGCCTTCTTTATTTTCCGGCTCCACTACGGAGACAAAAATTTTGTCGCCCGGTTTTAACGCGGACAAAGTGGCTTCGTCGTCGTAAAGTTCGCGACCACGAACTACGCCAATGCCGTAACCTTCCAAATCCACATAGACTTCGTTTTTCCCTACGGAAATAAGAGCGCCTTCTACCATATCACCCGCTTTAAGCACGCGAATGTCCACTCCGCTGTCCATTAAATCGGACATGGTTTGGGCTGTGGCAGCTCCTGCCGGGATAACAGCTGTTTTAATTTCTTCTGACATAAAAAACTCCTATTGACCAAAATTAAATAAAATTGACCATAATTGAACAAAATTGCCTGGAGACAAAATAAAACAACGGCTAATCGTTGTCCAATTAAAAACCTTATTGCATTTGGTTAATTGTTAAAACGCTCTCTAAAATACCTTATTTGGGGGTTAATATTTTAATATTTCTTCTTAGAGCGTTGCGCCAAATAAGTAATGGAATTCTACCATTTATTGCGAGCCTTGGCAAGTGGCTAAAAAGCAACTATTATTCCTTAGTAAGGAGGACCGAATGGACTGTACTCACATATGGCCCAGCAATCGCAAGCCTTGCACCGGCGAAGTAATTCGGTGCGAAGATTTTCCGACGCCAGACGAATCATGTATGATGACATGGTCACGGCTCTACGGAACGGCAAAACTTCAACTGGCCCGGGCTAACCCTGGCAAGTATATTTGTATCGACTGTGGGAGCATATACCCGCAACCCGCTGAGGAATCCCTCGTGTGGGATCTGGAAGTCTGTCCAATTTGACGCCTCAAGGCGTCCGCTCAAGAGGCCTCCGGAGACCATTCCCGGAGGCTTCACTTTTTACCTAAAAAAGTGTATAATTTTAGGGTAGATTTAAGATTAATGATTAATGATTTCAGAGTTTTTCGCTTAAATTTTACTACTGAAATCCGCCAACTAATTACCAATGCAAATACAATATTTCGGTCTTTCATCCTTTAAAATCACCACCAAAGAAGCCACTATAATTACCGACCCATTCCATAAAGATTCCGGCCTCACCCCACCTCGGGGCGCAGCCGATATTTTAATTCTGGCGCAAAAAAACAAGCAACTCTATTCCGCTGTCTCCGGTATTTCCGGCGATCATTTTGATGTTACCGACCCCGGCGAATATGATGTGAAAAACGTCACGGTAACCGGCATCCCGTTAAAACAAGAAGACAAATACATTACCGTGTTTTTAATTGAAAGTGAAGACATCCGCATTCTCAATTTGACCCACATTAAAGATTTTAATTTAAAAGAAGAAGAACTGGAAGAATTAGGCGACATTGACATTCTAATTTTACCGGTCGGCGGCAACACTGTGCTGTCCGCTTCCGCCGCCAGCAAAGCAGTAAACGAGATTGAACCGCGAATTGTCATTCCTTCCCACTATAAAATGGGAGATTTAATTTTAGACTTGGACGGAGTGGAAAAATTTATCAAAGAAATGGGGGGCAAAAAAGAAGAAATGGATAAATTGACTATAAAAAAGAAAGACCTCCCGGTAGAAGGAACTAAGTTAGTCATATTAGAACCGTTAAGATAATTTTAGATTACTGATTTAAGGATCTTAATCTTTTAATCACTTAATCTTTAAATCTTTCAATTAAATTATGTCCTGGATTGAAAAAATTCAAAATAAACCGCAAGCCGAAAAAATGCGAATAATTTGGACAGCGGCTGTGGCAATTGCTTTACTGATGATAGTAGTTTGGATTATTAGCGCGCGATTAAATAAAAATACTCCAAAAGATACCACGTTATTCCAAACCATTGGTCGGGGATTTAAAGATGTTAAAAATAATTTTAAAAAATAATTATGGGCGCAAAAGCTGACGGATTAAATCAATTTAGAGAGACTGTGAGAGAAATATCACCTGAGGATATACAAGGACTGCGAGAATATATTAGTTCAATTGAAAAACTAAATGAAATTTTGGACGGAATTAAACCTACGTATGCTGAGATATTAGACTTACAAAAAGCCGGAGCCGGCCCTGAAGAACTAAATAAAGTGGCGGGGAAATTATTGGTACAAGTAAATTCTTATCCGATTCCGCAAGACATTGAATTGCCGCAAGCCATTACATCCAAAATTGGCAACCTGCCTTTAGCCAGCACTTTATTGCAAGAAATGTGCGCAAACATAGCCGCAACTTACGACCAGAGGTTGACTACGAATATGTATAAAAATCCTTTTAGGTTAAGCTTATGGATGGAAAAACTTTCCGACTCTATGCAAAAAGCAAAATCATTTCTCTTTGAGATAAATAAGTCACGAAACATTTAATTTATGCCTAAAGATTCTTCCCAAATACTTTCCAATGATATTGGAGAAATAAAATCCCGCGATATTATTACCGAAATGCAGGAGTCTTATTTAGACTATGCCATGAGCGTAATTGTATCCCGGGCTTTGCCCGATGTGCGCGACGGTCTTAAGCCGGTCCATCGCCGTATTTTGTACGCTATGCACGAAATGGGACTACGCCACAACGTCAAATTCCGCAAATCCGCGGCTGTTGTCGGGGATGTGCTTGGTAAGTACCACCCGCATGGCGATATTGCCGTATACGACTCCATGGTGCACATGGCGCAAACTTTTGCCATGCGTTACCCGCTCATAGACGGCCAAGGAAACTTTGGTTCTATGGATGGCGACGGCGCGGCTGCCATGCGTTATACCGAAGCCAGAATGTCGGCATTAGCCGAAGAAATTTTACTGGATTTGGATAAAGAAACCGTGGACTGGCGCGACAACTACGACGCCACCAGAAAAGAACCAACTGTGATGCCAGGCAAATTACCGAATCTTTTGCTTAACGGTACTTTAGGAATTGCCGTAGGTATGGCCACGGACATTCCGCCACATAACCTGACGGAAATTTGTGACGCCATTATAAAACTAATTGAAGATCCGGAAGCCACCACTGAAGATTTAATGGAATTCGTTAAGGGACCGGATTTCCCCACCGGGGGAATTATTTATGACATTGCGGCAATTAAAAATGCCTATGCCACCGGCAAGGGCGGCATTGTTATGCGCGCCAAAACAGAAATTACCGAAACCAAAACCGGCGCGTTTCAAATTGTTATTCACGAAATTCCGTACCGCGTAAACAAAGCCACCTTACTCGAAAAAGTTGCCGAACTGGTACGAGACAAAAAAATTGAAGGCATTCGCGATGTCAGAGACGAGTCCGACAAGGACGGCGTAAGAATTGTGGTAGACATAAAAAAAGACGGCTTGCCAAATAAAATTTTGAACCAATTGTTTTCCTATACTCAATTACAGGAAACTTTTCACTTAAATATGTTGGCGTTAGTAGACGGAATTGAACCGCACGTGTTGAATTTAAAAACCGTGCTGGAAAAATATTTGGAACATCGCCAATTGGTAATAAAACGCCGCACCGCGTATGAACTAAAAAAAGCCAAGGAACGCGAACATATTTTGGAAGGCTTAAAAAAAGCCCTGGACCACATTGATGAGGTTATAAATACCATTCGCAAGTCGGCCACCAAAGAAGAAGCCAAGGTCAACTTAATTAAAAAGTTTAAACTTACCGAGATTCAGGCTGATGCAATTTTAGAAATGCGCCTGCAAACTTTGGCCGGATTGGAACGCAAAAAAATTGACGAGGAATTAAAAGAAAAGCGCGCACTAATTGCCGAACTGGAAGGCATTTTACACTCCAATAAAAAAATCTTGGCGCTTATAAAAAAAGAAATTGAAGACATGAAAGAACGGTTTGGCGATGACCGCCGCACCGCTGTGGTAAAAAATGCCATTGGCACTTTTAGCGCGGAAGATCTTATCCCGGAAAGCAATGTTATTATTACCATTACCAAATCCGGTTACGTAAAGCGCTTAGCGCCGGACACTTACAAAACCCAAAGCCGTGGCGGTAAAGGCGTAATTGGCCAAACCTTAAAAGACGAAGATGTCGTGGATAAATTAATTTCCAGTAACACCCACGACGATATTCTATTCTTTACCAACAAGGGTCGGGCTTTCCAAACCAAAGTTTATGAACTCCCGGAAGGCAGCCGCACCAGTCGGGGACAAGCTTTGGTAAACTTCTTGCAACTGCAAAACGGTGAAACTGCGCAAGCAGTCTTAACCTTTGCCAAAAAAGACAATGCCAAATTCTTGGTTATGTCCACTCGCAATGGGTTAATTAAAAAAGTTGCTCGGGAAGAATTTGCCAAAGTCAGACGCTCAGGAATGATTGCCATCTCCCTAAAAGGGGATGACGAATTAATGTGGGTAGAAACCTCGGCCGGCGACGATCAAGTAATGCTTTCTACCGAAAATGGCCAAGCCATCCGCTTTAATGAAAAAGATGTCCGCCCCATGGGTCGCAATGCTTCCGGAGTTACGGGCATGCGCATTAAAAAAGATGACCACATAATTTCTATGGATATTATCCGCAAAGAAATTAATGTCAAAGACTTGGAAGTTTTGGTGGTTACGGAAAATGGTTTGGGTAAGAAAACCGAAGCCACTTATTACAAAATCCAAAAGCGCGGTGGTAGCGGTATTAAAACTTTAAAAGTGACCCCGAAAACCGGAAAGATTGTGGCTATGTACATTTTAAACAATGCCGAAGAACACGATTTGGTAATTATTTCCAAATCCGGCCAAACCATTCGCACTCCGCTTAATGCCATTTCCACACTTGGACGCGCTACTCAAGGTGTGCGCGTTATGCGCCTAGAAGAAGGCGACAAGGTAGCGAGTGCTACAGTGCTTTAGCTAATAGCTAAAATAAAAAACTCCTCCAATTATTTGGAGGAGTTTTTTACTGCCCCTCGACTTCGCTCGGGACAAATAAAAATACCGAGACTAATCTCGGTATTTTTATTTGGTGGGCGTGCTAGGATTTGAACCTAGGACCCTCAAGGTATAAGCTTGATGCTCTAACCAGCTGAGCTACACGCCCCTACTTCGTTAAAACTTCGTAGGGCAAGCCCCCTACTAAAAAATGTGCTAAGTAATTCATCTCACCCTTGTGTTTACTTAACCTACACATTATATAAAATTCAGCGGTAATTATCAATACTACCAATTTTAAAAAAATAGGCGGGGTAATTGCATACCCCGCCTTAAAGTTGTGAGAGTAAGGTTCTCACAGACCAGCGCTTAACGCGCGCCATTCGGTTATACTTCTGGCTTCTCTTACAGCTTCTTCTGTATCTTCCAAAGCGGGCACCAAGATGGACCACCAGCCCTAAACACGTGATACTGCAAACACAAATTCTGAAAAATACGATTCAGCTGAGTTTGATGCTGGCACTCCACTTCGATCGGCTCACCAGCTTCTTTAAACTCAAGGACAAGCGCGTGGAGCCTGCCGGCAAGCGAGTTTTCGTCCACGTTGTGGAAACAGGGCAAGCCCAAAATCTCTTGCCAGTCCTCCTCTGTCATGAGCTCTGTTGAAGGGCAAGGATCGGAACGCACAGACTTACTGCTAACCCAAAAAAAGTGCCCACTTTTATAGTTACCCACTTCAATTGTGATGCGGTAACTCTTGCCTTCAGGCAAAAGCCCATAATGCTCAATGTAATCCTTGAGCAGCTTCCCTGCGCGTTCGTCCAAACCCACAAGCGTCAAATTCTTTTTTGCCATTACTTAGTCCTTTCTGTTCCTGCGACCTGCCGTACGACCGCTCCAAGATTTGCCAACAACAGCGCCTCTGGCTTAACCTTAAGCACGCCTGACATTCTCATAAGATTAGCAAGGTTCCACCCACCGAGGCCGATTCCGTCCCCGCTAAGCACGCGACCGGTGAACGATGGATTCAGGTCGAGCTTATGAGCGAAGTCGTTAATACTCACCACACCCACGGTAACCCACAGCAAGCGGATATTTTCCACTACCCGTTTAAGAACGCCGTCTCTTTGGATGTACACCCAGAGCAAGGAGTTAAACGTTCTCAGTTCCTGTTTGAGTCCACCAAATTGATGTAGCTGGGCACCGGACAAAATGGGAAGAAGCTCACTGATCCGCTTCTCAAGTTCCTGCCCGGACAAATCATACAACAGCAGTTCTTCCTCAACCTTCAGACAATGTTGACCCGCCATCAATCTTGCTTTCACTTCCCGTCTCCTTTTTCTTCTGCCCGGACGCTATTTTATATGCATCAACAATGAACGCCAGCGAAAGCACCTGCTGAGCACAGAGCCAAAGCAGGCCCTGGCTCCACATTAGCCCACCGGCAGATACATGCATTAACACATACCACAAGTAACCGACGCTACGCTCCTTGGCAAGCAGGTAAGTGCCGACCAAAAAACCAACAACGAGTCCAATCTCCAGCCACTGATTTACGGTATTGAGTCCGCCAAAATCATAGAGACTGTAGAGAAACCCAAGCGGGATGCACAAACGTGCAGTGACATCGAGCCACTTCGGATAGCCTCCGCCCTTGCCACGATAGGCTATCACTAGCCCCAGCAGCATGGACAGAAAACCAAACGATTCCACCCCTGCGGCAATCCAGGCTCTGTTACCGGCAAGTAATATTACCCATGCGGGTAATCCAACAATATAGACTACCCAAGAAGCAACCCGCCACCGCCGAAACTCTACTTCGTCACCACGGGCTTTTATATGCTCGGAGTACGAAAAAAGAATTTTGTTGAGAGTGTAGAACACTCCACCCCAAAGCTGTAGAAAAACCTGCACACCTGTCTCCTCCTTTGAAGACCTTATAACCTAACATAAATTATAAATATTGTCAATAGATATTATCAATAACAACCCTAATTTAACTCATAATTATAAGTTAAATTAGAAATTATAAACTTTTGTAAATATTTATTGACACAATAGTCTATTTAAGTTATACTGATATTACTATTAAATAGCCACTTATGCAGAATATAAATTTTGAACTACAAAAAGCCCTTCTGATTTTAAATTTCACAGAAAAAGAAGCGAATGTTTATTTAGCATGCTTGGAATTAGGCAAAGGCACTGTGTCCCAAATTGCCAGACATGCCAATATTAACCGCACTCACGGCTATAATATTCTGGACACCTTGGCCAATAGGGGACTAGTAATTATTTCAGGGAAAGAACCCAAACAAGAATATGCCGCGGAGAGTCCGGAAAAAATTAAAGAGATGATTCGAAATGAAATTAAAAAAAATGAGGCCTACTTAAAAGAAGCGGATGCAATTATTCCGAAATTAAAATCTATCCATAATGTTAAAGGTCGCCCACAAATAAGATTTTATGAAGGGGAAAAGGGAATTGAAGAAGTTTACGAAGACACCCTAACCTCAAAAGGGGAAATATTGGCCTATGCCATGGTGGAAGATGTACATAATACTTTGCCGGACTATTTTCCAAAATATTATTTTCGTCGAGCCCAAAAAAACATTCCTATTCGCGCCATTTTCCCAAATACTCCTGCGGCCAAAGAATTAACCAAAGATAATAAAATCCAAAAAAGACAAACCGCTCTTGTTCCGGCAGATAAATATTCCTTTTCTCCGGAAATAAATATTTACGACAACAAAGTAATGATTGCTTCGTGGAAAGAAAAATTAGGAATTATAATTGAGAGTGGGGAAGTTGCCGATGCCATGAAAAAAATATTTGAACTGGCGTGGGCGGAGGCTAAACGGTTGGAAAAATCTTCTGCCTAAAATATTTCTTCCTCTTGATTTTTTTCCGTAGATCTGCTATAATACCTATAGAAAAGTGAGTTCTTCATTTGAAGAAACAAAAATAAACAACAATTTGACAAAACACCAATCCCTGTAAAACGGGATATTTATTGCCCATATTTTTAGGGCAATCGGCCATAAGGTCATTCTTGTGGCTAAAACTTCTTCTAACTTTTCTTAAAAACCCCTTTCTATCTGCCTCTATAATCCCCTAAGGATTCAGGCACACCCAGTTAGGGGTTTTTATTTTGTCCGAATTGCTGTAAAATACCATTATCATTTATCATAATAAAATTTTATGAAAGACCAGGACGCAATCCAAAGCTTGTTTGATGACAAATACGAATCGGCATTAAACATGGGCTATGAGGAATGGCTGGAAAAAGGTCCGCAGACAGAAGAACAGGCCTATGCCCGCTGTATTGAAATAGATAAAGAACTGGAAGCAACCTACGAAGAATGGTATGAAGGGAGCGGCGAAACCAAAGAACGCCTTGGCGAATATCGTGACCGGCTAAAAGCCGAATACGATTTACTGGAAGATGTATTTGGCCTAGAAGCGGTAGACAAGAACTACTAACTAAAACAATAATAAGAACTATAATAATAACCTCGGTGATTTAAAGTTATTGTTATAGTTATAAATTATAGTTAACTTATGCTTTACGTTGTTGCCACACCAATCGGGAATATGGGGGACATTACTTTAAGAGCCATTGAACAATTGAAGGCTTGTGATTTTGTCATGGCCGAAAACCCATTGTATTCCAAAAGACTATTGGAACATATTGGCGCGTGGCCGAAGGAAATGGTACAGTTTGCGGAACACAACGAACAACAAATTTTAAAAGAAATAACCCGAAGGTTGGCAAAACAAGATGGTTGTTTAATTTCCGACGCCGGCACGCCGGGAATTTCCGACCCAGGCTTTAGACTGGTTCGGGAATGTGTAAAAGAAAATGTCCAAATTATTCCACTGCCAGGCGCCAACGCCGCTACTGTAGCCCTTTCCGCCTCGGGTCTGCCGACAGATAAATTTATGTTTTTGGGCTTCTTACAAAAAACCGCCAACAAAACTGTTGCCACCCTACAAACCGCAGCCGATGCGGAAGCCACAGCAATTTTTTATGAATCCCCGGAACGAATTTTAAAAACTTTAAGTTACGTCGCCAATGCTTTCCCTTCCTCGCAAGTAGTCATTGCCCGCGAACTAACCAAAATGCACGAAGAATTTATCCGTGGCGTTCCTTTGGAGGTAATCCATTTGCTAAAACAAAAACCATCCATTAAGGGCGAGATGACAGTTCTTATATCATTTAAGGGTTAATTTTTATGTCTGGTCACTCGAAGTGGTCACAAATTAAAAGAACCAAAGGAGCGCTGGATCAAAAGCGTGGACTTTTATTTTCCAAATTTTCCAAAAAAATCTCTATCGCAGTTAAGGAAGGCGGGGGAAGCGGAGACCCAAGCGCCAATTACAAACTAAAGAGCATGATAGATTCCGCCAAAGACCAAGGCATGCCAAATGAAAATATTGAGCGAGCAATTAAAACCGCCCTTGGAGCCAATGCCGGCAATATTAAAGAGGTAATTTACGAAGGCTACGGCCCGTTTGGTACCGCATTTTTGGTAGAAACCGCTACTGACAACACCAACCGCACCTTTAACAATATTCGCAAGATTTTTTCCTCCCACGGTGGAAGTATTGGCGCTCAAGGTTCAGTGGCCTGGCAATTTAGTACCAAGGGACAAATTTTAGTGGAACGCGACGGTAAAGATTTATCGGCTCTAGAACTTATTGCCATAGATGCCGGAGCAGACGATGTCAGAGAATCCGAAGAAGGCTTGGAAGTTTATACCCTGCCACAAAATTTACACAAAATTAAAACCGCTCTTGCTTCTGCCGGCGCTAAAATTGCCCGCGCGGAAATTATCCAAGAATCCAGCCAAGGCACAGACTTAACCGAAGAGCAAAAACCAAAAGTGGATGCCCTATTTGCGGAACTAGAAAATGACGAAGATGTTATTGGAGTACATACGTCAGCTAACTTATAAATTTTAGAATTAAGAATTATGAATTAAGAATTATGTTTTATTCTTGCTTCATGATTCATGCTTCATGATTCATGATCATCATCGGCATCGATCCCGGCACCGCCACTACGGGATTTGGGATTATTAAAGTAGAAAAAGGCAATTCCAAAATTGTTGATTTTGGCGTAATTGCCACAGATAAAAAATTAACCGACGCCGAGCGCCTTGCTATTTTAGGTGACGACATTGAAAGCCTAATAAAAAAATATAAGCCTAACGCTCTAGGAATAGAAAGACTATTTTTTACCACCAACCAAAAAACGGTCATGACCGTGTCTCAGGCCAGGGGAGTGATTCTGTATTTAGCCCAAAAACAACTTCTACCTTTATATGAATTTACGCCTCTGCAAGTCAAAAGTTTTATCTGCGGTTACGGCAAAGCGGACAAAAAACAAGTCCAGTTTGTGGTCCAAAAAATCTTTGGCCTAAAAAAACCTCCCCATCCGGATGACGCGGCCGATGCCTTGGCTATTGCCCTTTGCGCCGGACACCAAGCCGGAAAATTTTCCAAACTAAAATGAGTAGACACGAAATAATTGAGCTGTTATAATTTTTCAATAATGAAACAATAAATAACTCCAAGATCTTACAATCTTGGATCAGGAAGGGAATTAAATGTTATTTGAAGATCAGGATAAAGACGCTACCGATGGTGGAAGCGCCGTAGAAGAAACCGAAACTAAAGACACAGAAGAAACCGAAACCGAAGAAGAAACTGTTGTATAAAAAATACCCCGCTCTTTGTAACAAAGGGCGGGGTATTTTTTTATTAACGACGTAGAGAGAGAAACTAAATGGCTTGTTATTTAGTTTCCGAGCCGAGGAGTTAATATAGGTTCGGCAACTATTAAACTTTTACCACGACGAACCTCTACTTTGCTTTTATTTTTGCAAACCGTCTTTTTCCCACTTGAAGCAAAATTTCTTTTGAGGTGATTTCAATTTCTCCGTCTGTCTTTACCACTTCTCCATCTATTTTAACTCCACCTTGGCTAATTAATCTTCTTACCTCATTTTTACTAATACCCATAACCAATGCGGTTGTTCCAGAAATTGGATGAACGCCTGCAGGTAAATGAACAACCTCTATGTCTTGTGGCAACTCTCCCTTGCTAAACTGAGAAACAAAAGCTTCTTGTGCCAAGAGTGCTTTCTTTTCACCATAAAACTTTTTAACAATCTCTAGCGCCACTCTTGCTTTGGCATCACGTGGACCTAAATCCAAAATCGCTTTTTTTTCTGCTAATGGAATACGGGTCACATTTACAAACAACACTTCTATCATCTCATCCGGCTGAGCCATAATCGCCCCATACATTTCATTCGGTGGGGAAGATAAAAAGACTCCCGTTCCCTGGCTCTTAGACATTAGAGCCCCGGTTTTTGGGTTGGCCATTAAATTTACAATTACCACAAACTTATCTTTATTGTTTAATCGTTTTTGCAACAAACGACCGGCCAGCGCATTAAAAGTTTGATCCGTGCCACAAAGTTCTACATCTACATCCATTGCCACACTGTCATACCCTTGCATTAAGGGGTATAAAAATTCGTGCAAATAAATCGGCACGTTATCATTCCAACGTTTTTCAAACATATCCCGCTCAATCATTTGTTGAACGGTAAAATTTGAGGCCAGTTTTATAACATCGCTTAAAGTTAGTTTGGCCAGCCACTTACTGTTATAAGCCACTTGCGGAGGGTTGGATTTGTCGGCAAAATCCATTAAAGGTTTAATTTGCAACAGCCAATTTTTTACATTCTGTTTTATTTCCCCCGAAGTCAATTGTGGCCGGGCAGTATTCCGACCGGTAGGGTCGCCAATCTGCGCGGTAAAATCACCAAATAAAATTACCACCTCGTGACCCAACTGACGTAATTCTTCCAAAAACATATAATTTTTGGCGTGACTCAAGTGTAAAGAATTAGAGGTAGCGTCAGCCCCAATATATATTTTTAGCCGTTCCCCGCTCTGTAATTTTTTAATAAACTCATCTTTTGAGGGCAGTATATCCACCACAATACCGCGGTTAAATATTTCCTCAATTCGTTTTTTATCGGTAATAATTTTCATAAATATCCTATATATAATGTTCTTAGACGCTCTCAGTCAAGTAATAAATCCGATGAACTAATTATATAATACCATTTTATTAAACTTTTTTGAACTAAGGCGGCCAGTATTTGAAACTAGCCGCCAAATACTATTCAACGAAAGTGAGCCAATGACAAAATTCTGCGAGCCTTCCATAAACCGCCATCATATACAAGCTGCTGCATCTTTGCCCTAATTCACTGACAACCAAAGGTTGTCCGTCCAGTTTTTCCACCTGGGTTATTTCCGCAGCGGTTCCGGCAATAAACATCCCCTCCACCCCTCTTGTCGTTTCCAGAGGAATATTCTCCTCGCTGACAACTATCCCTGCGTACCCGCAAAGCTGGATTATGCTGTCCCTGGTAATCCCTGCAAAAATACAGCTTGGGGAAGGAGTAATAATGGTTGAGCCGTTAACCAAAAAAATATTTGCTACTGATGTTTCAGCAATATTACCCTGATAATCTAGCAATAGAGCGTCGTCCGCTCCTTGCCCTCTTGCTTCTGCAGACGCGAGAAACGAATTTACATAATGCCCCGAGGCCTTAACCCCCAAAACTGTTGATTGAGGATGCAAGCGAATAAACGAGGATACTTTCAGTGACACCTCTGATTTACCTTTTGCCCACGGAATAACCGCAACCATCACGTGGACTGGTAAACCGTTCGCACTAAGCCCCAAACCTCCATCCCTAAACACCAATGGGCGGATATACCCATCCGAAAAACCACTAAGTTTTACCGCTCCTATAACGGCGTCGGCTATCTCCTTACGACTAAAAGGGATAACCATTCCTAAACTTTCGGCCGAAAAAAATAAACGGTTAACATGGTCGGCAAGCCTAAAAATGGCCACTCCTTTGAGAGTACCATAAAAGCGGATTCCCTCGAACACGGCTCCTCCATAATGAAGACTATGAGACAGCGGATCAATGACTGCAGTGGCAACAAAACTTCCGTCAAACCAGATCATATATCCTCCTAAAATTTACCACTTAACTTTTAATTCATTTCCGTATACCACTTATTTACAGACCTTCTAATACTTATCTGCTCTGAGCTAGTTAACTGTCTAGATAAATTTAATTTTTGACTATTAAGCACCCGTGAGATATCCACAAAGTTCATAGCGCTTATAGCGTTTAAAGTTTTTTTTGCTGTTACCCAAAAATGCATTTTTTTCTGTAATACGAACTCTTTGCGCAACCAACCCGGCGTGCTGTTAATAGAGTGGAGATAAAAATGAATTAATACATTAAATGCGGGAGTGGCCCAATCCAACAACTCTTTCAGCCTTAAATTCTTGCGCTTGTTGTGGGTGGCAAAATTTTTAAGCAGTAAATGAATAATTACAGTAAGAAATTCCGGCATAGCGAGAACAGCACCCATCATAAAATCGTGTTCACTCTCTGATTTAACATTAATTAAACTCACCCCCTGGTCTTTTAACAAACTAATTATTTTTTTTGCCGTTGGGCCTTGCCTTGTTTTAATGACAACCCATTTTTGAAATTTTAAAGGAACGAATGGCCCCTGAAGTGGATGCAAGGACAAATGCGTAGCTCCTGAATTTAAAACCAAATCAGAAATATTCTTTTTCATTGAACAGATGTCCACAATTAACTGAGAAGGCTTTAGCTTTAAGTTATGTAAAATTGCTGGCACTTCCTCCCTCGGCACTGATAACCAAATAACATCCGATGACCAAGCACGGCACCAAATGGCTTTATTGCTATGCTTGTCGATCTTTATTACCTTTCCTATCTTACCCAAAAATGGTACTAAAAAATTCTTCGCCATGTCACCGCGAGCCCCAATAACTGCGATAGTCATAATTTTAAAATTTATTTATTAAAGACTGCGTCTGCCAAAACTTAATTGTTTTGGCAGACGCACCACCTAAGACTTACGTCTGTCTACGAGAGAGACAAAAAAACTTCCCGAATCAATCGAATACCGGACGAGGTAATCCCCCCAAAAAAAACCATATCTGGACAACCAAATTCGTGTATTGTAGCGAGGTTGTGTAATACTTTTGCCGATTCAGTAGTAATACATGCTTGAACGTCGCCAGTAGCACACAAACCAGCAGCAGCCGCATTGCTATTAACTAGCACTATTTGGCATCCAAGATCGGACACCAATGGAGCAGGAGAAGGATGAGAAGCTATCTTCCACAATTGAGGAATCCCAAGTTTGGTTTCATATAAAAGATCCTTGTGGGTAGCAAGTTGCATACCGTCTAGAGCCATTATTTCTTGGACAAAGAATGGTAATGTGTCAGGGTTCCTAAAAAACAATTCGTTTAATCGAAAATACACTGCACAGGTCCAAAACAACCCCAACTCACCTGGTGAGAAAACCAAACGAGCCATTTCTAACGCATCCTCTGGGGTAGAGCATAGCTTGATTTTTACCTTGTCCTGCACCCCCATCCTTTTTGCCCAACGCTCACTGGCTTGGGAAATGTTTGTGCCAACCGGACCCAAGACAAACAAATGAATTGTCTTAATCAGAGGCGATAGCAAGCATTGCTGAATGTCACTCTCGCATCGCGGAAAATTTAATTCCTGCGAAAACGTATTCATCTTCTTGTTTCCTCCTAAAAATTCAATACTGGCAACAGGCCAGCTGGAGGAGATGAAGATTAACCGATTAAACCCAACAATAATAGTACTTCAGCGCCTTGAAACTGACCTTTTGCAAATGGCCGAAGTAATAATAAATTCGAATAAATTTTAGTAACACTATAACCATAAATTTTATATTTACTGAAATTAAAGGGGGGCCTAAAGCTAATAAATACAAAAAAACCGCTTTCTGCAAAAGCGGATGGACAATGTAAAATTACAATATCAAATCACCGCAAAGTTTGCAGAACAAACATTGCATAATAATAACCTTGAATTTGAGATAATAATTTTTTCATACTGTATATATAGTACCAGGTCTACGCTATTTGTCAATGTTGGACTAAAACCGCTATAATTAGTCCATGAAAGTATACAGTTATAAGCCACCAAAAGTCAGTTCAACAAAACTAAAACCCGTCCGAAAATTTAAGTTTAAGTTTAACCTGAAAAAAACTTTAACTTGGGTCTTCCGTCTTTTTGCTGTGGGAATTTTTGCCGCGGCCATGTTATTTTTATATTATGCCAAAGACCTGCCGGATCCAAATAAATTACTAGACAGGCAAGTGCCGGAATCCACCAAAATTTTTGCCCGCGATAACAGTCTGCTGTACGAAATTCACGGTGAATACAAACGCACATTGGTTAATCTGGACCAAATTTCTCCGGATTTAAAAAATGCCACTGTAGCCGTGGAAGACAAGGATTTTTACAAGCACGGCGGAATTTCTTTTACCGGTATTGCTCGCGCCATTATGGTGGACATTTTATCCGGTAAAAAAAGCCAAGGGGGGAGCACTATTACCCAGCAATTTGTTAAAAAATCCATTCTTACCGATGACAAGTCGTGGGACAGAAAAATTCGGGAATTAATTTTGGCTGTGGCCATTGATTCACGTTTTTCCAAAGAAGATATTTTAAAGTTTTACTTAAATGAAATTCCCTATGGACGCAACGCCTATGGGATTGAGGCGGCCAGCCAATCTTATTTCAATAAATCCGCAAAGGATTTAACTTTGGCCGAAAGCGCTTATTTGGCTGCCATGCCACAAGCGCCGACTTTTTATAACCCCTTTGGACCTAACCGCACCAGTTTAGATAACCGGAAAAACACCATTTTATATTTAATGCAACAACAAGGGTATATTACCGACGAACAAAAAAATCAAGCGGAAAATGAAAAAGTAAATTTTAGCAAAATCACCACCGGTATTAAAGCTCCGCATTTTGTCTTGTGGGTCCAGGATTATCTGGCCAATAAATTTGGAGAAAAAACTTTGGAAGAAGGGGGCTTAAAAATTTACACCACACTAGACCCAAGGCTTCAAGACATTGCCGAAACCGCGGTAAAAAACGGCGTAGAAAAAAGTAGCAAAAAGTACAATGCCAACAATGCCGCGCTGGTGGCTATTGATCCAAAAACCGGCCAAATTTTAGCCATGGTCGGCAGTAAAGATTATTTTGCGGAGTCTGAACCCGCGGGTTGCATACCGGGGAAAAATTGTACATTTGAACCTAATGTTAATGTCGCGCTGTCCCAAAGACAACCAGGGTCCAGCTTTAAACCATACGTTTATGGCACCGCATTTAAAAAAGAGTTTGGCTTTGCACCCGCTTCAATGTTAATGGATGTAGTCACAAATTTTGGCACCTTCAACGGAAAATCCTACATACCTGGAAATTACAACGGGGAAAGCTTTGGCCCAGTGTCCATGCGCAAAGCAATGGCAGGCAGTTTAAATGTGCCGGCGGTAAAAACTTTGGCCTTGGTGGGTGTGGAAAATGCTGTACAAACAGCTCGAGACTTAGGAATTACATCACCACTTGCCGATTGCGGTTTGTCTTTAGTTTTGGGTGGTTGCGAAGTCAGATTAGTGGACCATGTAGCGGCCATGTCAGTTATTGCCAACGAAGGTATTAAAAATGAAAAAACCCCGATTTTAAAAATTGTTGATAAAGAAAACAACACCATTGAAGAGTTTAAAAGCAACCCTCAATCGGTATTTGACCCTCAGGCCGCCTATGAAGTAATTAGCATTATGACTGACAATGCTGCTCGCAGTTACGTATTTGGCGCCAGCTCTCCGCTGATTTTATCCGACCGACCGGTAGCAGCCAAAACCGGCACCACCCAAAATTGGCATGACGGCTGGACCTTAGGCTTTACACCATCATTGGCCGCGGGAGTTTGGGCCGGTAACAATAACGGCGAGTTATTAAAAAAAGGTGCGGATGGCGTATTTGTAGCTGCGCCAATTTGGCATGAATTTATGACCGAGGCGCTTAAAGGCACCCCGGCCGAAGATTTCCAAGTGCCCTCGGGAATTCAAAAAGTAGTTGTTGATGAGCTTTCCGGGAAACTTCCGACCGATATCACCCCAAGCACAAAAACCGAAACCTTTGCCAGTTACTCCGTACCCACTGCCTACGATAATATTCACGTTAAAGTGGCTATCGACTCACTAACAGGACAACCGGCCGATTCTACTACTCCTCAAGAAAGAATTATTTACAAACCTTACACTGTGCTGCACAGCGAAAAAAGAGATAACGCCAATTGGGAAAACCCGGTGGTAGAATGGGCATTGGCTCATGGCTATATTTATCCGCCAAATGACGCGCAAATCTTACAGCCCTCTGGGGACAGCACGCAAAATCTCAGTATAAATATTTTAGAACCGGCAGATGGCTCAATAGTTTCCCAGACTCCGTTTTCCGTCACGGCTAATGTTACTTCCTCAAACCCAATCGCTAAAGTGGAGCTCTATATTAACGGTGAGTTATACAAAAATAGCCTGACTCAACCGTATACTTTTATCGTAGACAGAAATTTAAATGATGGTTCTTATACCTTAGCACTAAAAGCCATTGACATCAGTGGTAATACCGCTGACACCAGCGCTACTGTCACCGTTATGGCCCATGCGCCACCAACCCTGTCTGAACCTTTAGACCAAAGCATGTTAGTTTTTCCTGTAACTCTTACAGCCGAAGGCACTAGCCAATACCCAACGGTAAGTTTTTATTACCAAAACAGCAAAGGCCAAAACACACTTATCGGCAACGCCGCCAATGTTGACCATGTCGGCAGTGTTTATCGCTATACCTACAAATGGCTAACTGCTCCCGACAGTGGCAGTTATAAATTATTTGTTCAAACCAATAATAACGCCGTTAGTAAAAAAATAAGGGTCACTATTCCTTAAATGATTAGCTTACTTATTGCCACTCTGCTTCTAGCGCCGGCCTACGGATTAAAATTCCACCTGGCCAATCTTCCGACCAATATCTTAATGGTCTGGGTGTTTTTATTTTGGCTGATATTTTTTATTTATCTTCTGCTAAAAAAACAGTTCGTCCAATATTTATCCGCCAGAAATAATTGGAGCAAACCGATTTTAATTTTTACCGGGTTATTTTTATTATCTGGGGCAGTCAGTCTTTTTGTCAAAGGTATAACTTTAGAAAAATTGGGACAATTTATTGTTCTGTTTCTCCAACCCATCAGTATATTTTTTATCGCTGGCTTTATTTTTCAAAAAACCCCTGCAACCAAATACTATATACTTAATACTATATACTTAATACTTGCATTCGCCGGCCTTTTAGCCATTATTCAATACCTTACCCTCTGGGGACTACCACAGGCTTTTTGGGGCAATAGCATTGAACCAAAGCGAGCTGTCAGTTTTTTTATCCACCCCAACTTTTATTCCCTGTGGTGCGCCCCATTGTTGGCATTCTTAATTCCAGATTTAAGATTTAAGGTTGAAAATTTAAGAAAAAATTGGGCGGTCATAACTTCCTGGATGGTCGGTATAATAGGGTTATTACTATCTCTTTCCCGCGCCGGCTGGCTCGGACTTGGGGCGGCTATTTTAGTTTATTTGATAATTGCGGCTGACAAAAAAATCCGCAAACTTGCTTCAATCATTGTTATAGTTCTCGTTATGATTATTGTTAGCGTCCCAAATTTTCGCTGGCGCTTTACCTTGCCTTTTTATGGTGAAAAGTCCGCGGTCTCCCGCCTGTCGCTCTGGAACACAGGATGGAAGGGGATAAAAGAATCTCCGGTAACCGGCCTGGGTCTTACCGGGTTTTCCCAGCAGTGGCAAACTTTAAACACTGACCCAAATTTAGACACCCACAACTTCCCCCATAATATTTTTCTGGACTTTTGGGTTGAGACTGGACTTTTGGGTTTAATAAGTTTTATTGGTATTGCATCTCTATTTATTTATAACGGGTTAAAAAATCGTCGGGATATTTATAAACTAAGTGTGGCACTTTTCTTAATCGCCATCATCTTTTCCGGTCTAGTTGATAATCCGTATTTCAAAAACGATCTTGCAATGGTGTTTTGGATAGTCTTGTCAATTTTTCTATAAAACCCTACCTGATAAAACTATGAATAAATTTGAAGAAATTAAAAAAGAATTAGCAAAAATTATTAGCAAGTCTCCTATTGAAGAGGATCCTACGCACTCAATAAACACTTGGGAGTGGGTTTTAAAATTAAAGCCCGATGCGGACGAAGCTCTTCAAATCGCTGCCTTAGCCCACGATATAGACAGGGCCATTACCGGCAACTCGGAATCGAGCGGTATTAAAGATATTTCCAATAAAACGGTTTATAAAAAATATAAGTTGGAGCATTCAATTCGGTCGGCAAGCTTTACAGAAGCTATTATGAAAAAATTAAATTACGACGCGGGCACCATTAACCGAGTAAAGCACTTAATAGAAAAACATGAATTTGGTGGGGATCCTGAGTCTGATATTTTAATGAATGCGGACAGTATTTCCTACTTTGATAATAATGTGAGTTTTTATTTCAAAAAAAACGGACCAAAGAAAACCAAAGATAAAGTTAGATTTATGTTTCAAAGAACATCTAATCCGGAAATAAAAAAAATTATTCTTAGACTTAAACACAAAAGTCCAGAGGTTGATAAAATTTTTAAAGAAGCTACTTCTGAATAAAAAATCCCTCCGCTCTTTGTTACAAAGGGCGGAGGGATTTTTAAGTTTTATCGTTTTAATCTAATAACCACTTTGCGGTATGGGTCATTGCCTATGGAAGAGCTCTCAACATCCGGACAATTCTCCTGCAAATAGGCATGGACTAATCGGCGCTCATAAGATGGCATAGGCTCTAAAGACAGAGCTCTCCCGGTTAATTTACAACGTTCAGAGGCGGCCTTGGCGGTTTCTTTCAAAAACCATTCGCGTTTACGTTTATAATCATCCACATCCAAGGAAAACCAAAATGGTTCTTGCGATTGCAGACGCTTGGCGGCTAAGGCCTGAACCAAAATTTGGATGGCGTGCAAGGTTGATCCTTGCCGACCAATAATCATGAACGAATCAGGGGAGCTAATATTAAACACCAAACCTTTGGTAATACTTTCTTCAAACTCTACAGATCCTTGGACGCCGCATTTTTCCAACAGCTCCACAATAATATTTTTTACAATTTCTATTTTATTATAGTCGGTCATAAAATTAGCGATTAGCGATTAGTAAATAGCAATTAGCTTTCTAATTACTACTTATCAGCCTCTAATTACTTTATAGGGGATTGTTTTCGTATTATATAGTACTGCTGAGCAACCGCAAAGAGAGTGGTAACGATCCAGTACAGCGGTAACCCGGCTGGTAATTTAATGGCAATAATTACGCTAATTACCGGCAAGACATACATTGTCTGTAATTGCATGGCTTTGGCCGTGGCATCTTGCGCTGTTCCTGCTTTAGGCATCATCATTTTAGATTGCCAAAACTGCGCCAACCCGGCAATTATACCAAAAGCCAAATTTGGTTTGCTTAAATCTACCAAGCCAAGAAATTTCGGGTTGATAAATTCCGGCTGATGAATAAAAGTATACAAACCGGACAAATGGTTATTTAAAGCTTTGCTAAATACTTGATAAAGGGCTATTAAAATCGGCAACTGGAGCAATAATGGTAAGCAGGAGCCAAGAGGGTTAATTTTATGCTCCTTATACAATTCCATTGTGGCCTTGGCTTGAGCTTCTTTGTTGTCCTTATGCTTTTCTTTTAGCTCGTTGAGCTTTGGCTGCAAATCGCTCATGGCCTTTTGGCTCTTTAACGACTTATGAAAGCTCGGCGCCAAAATCAAACGAATTAAAATTGTTAACAAAACAATAACCACACCAATATCATGGCCAGGAATAATGTTATAAAAAAATACCAACAGGTTGAGTAATGGGCGATAAATTATATCGGAATATAAAGATGAGAGCATGGTTTTAAGTTAAAAATTATTTGGAACTGGATCAATTTTTGGAGAAACAAAAGGATTGCAGGAAATTATTCTTTTGGCGCTTAAATATCCACCTTTCGCCACCCCAAACCTTTCAATGCTTTGAGCGGAATATTCACTGCAAGACGGATAATGTCGGCAGTATCCATGTGGATATTTTGCCTTAAACAAGCCATGATCTGGTGAAAGTGTGCGCTGGTATAACCTTATAACCAAAACTAAGGCTTTGGCTGGCAAACTTAAGATTTTATTTTGGTAATTTTTCATATTATTAAATTCCCTAAAATGTTAACAGCAGCCTTAAGAACAAGCACCTCTTCTTTACGCGCCACTAATGGCTTTGTAATAATAACATAATTTCCGGGTTTAAAACCATCTAGGTTTTTCCGGATATGCTCCCGGATTATCCGCTTGAGCCGATTTCTGTCTACAGCCTTTTTATAAACCTTGGTAGAAACAACCACGGTAAACCGCTTTTCTTTGGCCCCTGGAATAAACTTTAAAGTAAATAGGGGATTAAAAAAAGTCCGCCCTTGGGCAAAGGCTTTTTGAATATCTTTGCTTTTTGCAAGGCGGTTTACTTTTTTTAACATTAAATTGGCGTAATTATAGCTTTTTAGCTAACGGATAACTTCTTACGACCCTTGGCTCTGCGTCTGGCAAGGACATTTCTGCCTGTTTTGCTTTCCATTCTTTTCAAAAAGCCGTGTCTTTTTTTTCTTCTGCCAACTTTTGGTTGATATGTTCTTTTCATAAATTCTCCACAGACACCTAAAGGACAACTTTATAATAAATAATAAATAAATCCGTAGTATCTGATGTTAATCCGCGCTTGCCTGCCTGGTAGGTAGGTCCCCGCGGTCTTTAATTCTTGGGTTATTATAAAGAAAAAAACGCCATCAGTCAACCCGGGCAGAACAACATTATTAATCAATCGTTTGGTTGCTTAAAAATGTCCTATTGTTTATTTTTAACCCTGCTCAAAGCCTCTGCTTCATCCATCCAAGCCAACCAAAAAACATCCTCAAAGGGGCAAGCAAAAAGTTTACCACAAATTCTCCACAGCATATACACACAACCAAATAATTTGCTCACAAATAAGGGGAATTTTGCCTGTTTTACATGTTGATAAGTCCCTGATAGAATGCAAGAAGTGGCATTTAACTCGTAATCGGATCGAAACCAAAAAAACAAATTTTAAACCTTATGAATAATCAACAGCTCTGGCAAGCAATATTAGGCAGCCTAGAAATATCATTAAGCAAGGCAAACTTTAACACCTGGTTTAAAAACACCAGCATTACGGAAAGAGGGGAAGATTTTATTATCGTCGCCGTTCCAAGCGCATTTAACCGGGATTGGATTGCTGCCAAATATCATCATGAAATGCTTAAAGCTTTAAAAAGCCAGGCGCCGGAGATAAAAGAAATCCGCTACCAGCTTGGTAATACCCAAGCCCCACACCCGACACAAAAAAACAGTTCGGAAAAAAATAACCAAGAAAGTTCAAGTCAACCAAAAGAAATTTTTTCCCAAAATTTTTCCGGCTTAAACCCCAAATATACTTTTGAGACATTTATTATCGGAAAAAATAATGAATTAGCCCATGCCGCAAGTCAGGCCGTGGCAAAAACCCCCGGATCCCAATATAACCCCCTATTTATTTATGGTGGGGTGGGTTTAGGTAAAACGCATTTAATGCACGCCGCTGGAGCAAAACTATTACAAAGCAATCCAAAGCAAAAAATTCTTTATGTTACCAGTGAAAAATTTACCAATGATTATATAAATGCCATCAGCCAAAAAAGGATGGATGAATTTAAAAAAGCTTACCGGGATATTGATGGGCTACTAATTGACGACATCCAATTCCTGGCCGGCAAAGAAGGAACCCAAGAAGAATTTTTTCACACCTTTAATGAACTAAGAGACAAAGGCAAACAAATAATTATTACCTCCGACCGACTCCCTAAAGACATCCCAGCGATTGAACAGCGTTTAGTTTCGCGCTTTGAATGGGGAATGGTGGCGGATATTCAGGCCCCGGATCTGGAAACCAGAATGGCAATTTTGCGCACAAAAATGGAGAAAAAGGGGGTTAATATTTCCGAGGATATCTTATTTTACATCGCGGAAAACATTCTAAGCAATGTCCGAGAACTGGAAGGCGCTTTAAACCGCTTAGCTGTTTACCAACAGATGGAAAACAAAGGTCTTATGTTGGAACAAGCCAAAACCATCCTTGCAAGCATTGTTGGGGCAAAAAAAAGGGTTACCTCCGCAAAAAAAATTGCCGAGTCAGTGGCAGGCTTCTACAACATCTCCATGGATGATCTCATAAAACAATCCAGAAAAAAAGAGTTTGTGAAACCCCGACAAATTGCCATGTATTTAATTCGAAAAGAGTTAGATAATTCCTTCCCCTCGATTGGGGATTTCTTTGGGGGGCGCGACCACACCACTGTTATGCACGCTGTTGAAAAAGTTAAACGTCTCACCACAGAAAAACAATCATTCAAACAAGAGGTGGATTTAATTATGGATAAGTTGTTTACATAACCCATTAAGCCTGTGTATAAAAATTGTTTTGTTCTTAGTTCACCCTTAGTAAGCTTTTCTTCCCACCACCAACACATAAATTATCAACAACAAAAAACAGTTAATTTGTTACTAAATGTTCAGGTATTAAACTAATCCACATATTAACAACCATTATTATATATTACTAAGTTAATTAAATTAATTTATATATGAAAGTAATCTGTACCCAAGAAAATTTAAAAAGTGGATTAGCAATAATTGGTAAAGTTCTTTCTTCCACCAACACTTTACCCATCTTGAATAATATTTTAATGAAAGCGGAGCATGGGGTATTAAAAATATCTTCCACAAACCTAGAGTTAGCAATAAGTACACAAGTACGTTGTAAAACAGAAGAAGAAGGCGGAATCACTGTTGTGGGAAAAACCTTAGCAGACCTGGTTAATAATCTTCCTAATGAAAATGCCACCATTCAAACCAATGGCACAGATTTGGGTATAGAAGTAGGGAATTATCACACCTCGGTAAAAACCATGCCAGCGGAGGACTTTCCATTGATTCCATTAGTTTCCGGTGGGCAGGGTTTAAACATTGAGGCGCAGGATTTAAAAACAGCACTTGATCAAGTAGCCTTTGCCGCCTCAAACAACCAAACCCAACCAGAGATATCCGGAGTATTGTTTGTGGTTAGTAATGGCGAATTGCGGATTGTGGCTACAGATAGGTACCGCTTAGCAGAGAAGAAAATAAAACTGTCCGGTTATTCTGGGGGTGATCTGGAAGTAATTGTGCCACAAAAAACAGTGGTTGAAATTTCCAGAATTATTGGTCCGCAAAAAGGTCTTGTGGAAATTATGTTTACCGCCACCCAAGCGATGTTTTCCTTTAATAATACAGAGGTGGTTAGTCGGTTGGTTGATGGCCAATATCCGGATTATCAACAGATTATCCCAACAAATTTTGTTATCTCCGCAAGTGTGGAAAAGCAATTATTGGCCGGGGCGTTAAAAACAACTTCGGTATTTAGTCGTGCCAGTAATAGTGTTAATTTAAAATTTTTAAGCACTGCCCAGCAATTAATATTAACCGCTGAATCTTCAGATTTGGGGAAGAGTGTGGTGGAGCTTCCGTGTAAGATTGATGGTGGGGACGGGGAAGTAATTTTAAACCATCATTATTTATTGGACTGTTTGTCCGGGATGGATACTGTTGGGGTGGTATTGAAAATTATTGATGATAGTTCACCGAGTTTGGTGGTTCCTGATGGTCGGGGTGATTATTTGTATTTGGTGATGCCGATAAAAATATAAAATTAATAAATTTAAGACAATATGAAGATTAAAAATATAAAGATTAAAAACTTTCGTAACTATCCTGAATTAGAAATTCAAATTAGTGGTGATACCGTGGTACTTACTGGCCCGAATGCGGTTGGTAAAACCAACCTTTTGGAGTCGGTTTATTTTGCCTCGCTGTTTAAATCTTTTCGTGATGATACCGAGTTTATTTTTATGAAAGATTCGGCAAATTTGGAATTGAAATTAGTTTTGGAAAAAGACGGAGAAGACCGCCGGTTGGATATTTTTTTAGAAAAACGGGAAAAGATTTATGCGAATTTTGCTATTGATGGGGTGAAGAAAAAACGCAAAGAAGCCCAAGGGTTTATTAGTGTTGTGATTTTTGATCCAACCGATGTGGATATGTTTACTAAGGCCCCAGATTTAAGAAGGAAATATTTAAACATGGTGTTGTGTCAAAAAAACCTGGCGTACCTGGATGCTTTAGGGAATTATAAAAAAGCGATTTATCAAAAAAATAAATTGCTGGCGGAAATGAAAGCCGGGCGAAGTCAGGGTGCCGATTTGTCGGTTTGGGATGAACAGTTAGTAACTTTGGGAAGTTATATTATTTTAGAGCGGAAAAAATTTATTAGTTTTTTAAATACCAACGTGGCGGATATTTATACCAAAATTTCCGGGTTTCATCGCCCAGTGGAAGTGTTTTACGAAACATTAGCTGGTGATTCTTTAGAAGAAATTACCGAGAGTTTTCACAAGCGGTTGGTAGAGCAGGGTGCAAAGGAAAAATTTTTAGCCAGTTGTTTGGTTGGTCCTCACAGAGATGATTTTTCTTTAAAGAGCGACGGGTTATACTTGTCGCCATTCTCTTCCCGTGGGGAGCTGAGAAGCCAGGTATTGGCGCTTAAAATATTGGAATTGGAATATTTAAGTAAAGGGGATGATAAACCAATTTTATTACTTGATGATGTGTTGTCTGAGCTGGATGAGACCCGCAGAACTTTTTTGCTTAAATATCTCCAAGGGCGATTTCAAACATTTATTACCACCACCCATCCGCTGGAAATGCCGGCACAGCATATTACCTTAACCCCGGCTGTGGAAGAAGAAGTGCAAAATTAAAAAATTTAACTTTCAAAATAAAAATGTTAACTCCTAGGAATCATTACAAAGGGTTTTCCAAAATTGACAAATTAATTTTCCAAAATGCCAAAGAGCATAACTTTGAGCAGGCTTTGTATAAACATAAAGCGGTAAAATATTGGCGGGAAATTGTCGGTTCTTTTGTGGAAGAAGCCAAGGATTTAACACAAGTTATGGGTTTGGAAAAAGGTGTCTTGAAGGTAGCGTGTTTAACTCGTGAGGTGGCCCACAAACTAAAAGTTCTGGCTGCCAATATTGTTTCGGCGCTTAATCAGCTGATGGGTAAGCAGGTGGTTTTTGCCTTATGCTTTGAGGTTTAATTTTTAATTTTTTATGCCGTATTTTTTAAGTGACGAGAATTTAGAAATTGGGAAAATTGTTAGCCCTGCAGAAGATGAGATGGGGCATCTTTTATTGTCTCATCGGGTGAAAATAGGAGAAAAAGTAAAACTGCAAGGAGCAAACAAAAAAAGATTTTTGTCTGAAGTGGTAAAAATTGGGAAAAATGTTCTACAATTAAAATGTCTGATCGAGTTGGAATTACCACGCGAACCACAAACGGACTTGGTTTTATATCAGGCGGTGGTGGGGGAGAAAGCGCTGGATTTTATTTTGCAAAAAGGTACGGAGTTGGGTTTAAAAAAAATAATTTTGTTTAATGCCGAAAATTCCGCCACCAAATTAAGTAAAGAAAAATTTCTTGCCAAAAAAGCGCGTTGGCAAAAAATTCTCATTGAGGCCGCCAAGCAGTCCGAGCGGGCAATTTGGCCGGAATTAAGTTTTGTTGCCACAGCAGAGGAATTAAAAAAACAACTTTCAAGCGTCCCTCTGCTATACTTAACAGATATAAGTGGAGACAAGTTATTAATTGGTGCAAAAGTTAAAGACATCGGCATTATTGTTGGTCCGGAAGGCGGATTTACCACAGACGAGCTGGGGGAATTTAAAGCCATGTCTAATGTGGTTGTTTTAGGACTGGGCTCGATTTTACTTCGGGCCGAGACTGCGGCATTGGCGGCAATTGCAGGCATTAGAATGCTGTTTGGATATTAAATTTGTATTTCATGTTGGCACAATATTGGTTGGCAAAATTATTACTATATAAATATTTTATTGCTTTCCCGCTGGCAATTGTTGAAGGCCCGGTGTTAATGGTGGCTTGTGGATTTTTGTTGCGCTTGGGCGCCTTTAGTTTTTGGCCAATTTATTTTGCTTTAGTGTTAGGGGATTTTGTGGCGGATATTGTTTGGTATTTTGTCGGGTACTACGGAGCAAGAAAATTCGCGATTCGCTGGGGGAAATATTTTAGCATTACTCCGGAGATGTTGGAGAAGCTGGAAGTTTTGTTTGAAAAGCACCAAGATAAAATATTATTTTTATCCAAAATTACCATGGGGTTTGGTTTTGCCTTGGCTACCTTGGCCGCCGCTGGAATGGCCCGCGTACCACTGAAAAGGTATGCTTTATTTAATTTTTTGGGGGGATTTATTTGGACGGCAATGTTAATGGCGGTTGGTTATTTTTTTGGCCATTTATACACCTTAATTGACAAAGGCTTTAAAGCGGCCTTTGTGGTATTTTTAATAGTATTGGTAGTGTCCGCGTTATATGGCGCGGGCAAGTATTTTAAAACTCATATCGGGAAAAAATATTTATTATGAAAAAAATATCATTTATAATCCCCACGCTTAATGAAGAAAAGGTGTTGGCTAAATTAATCGCCAATTTGCGGGAAATAAAAACTTTTGAATACGAAGTGATTGTCTCCGATGGTGGCAGTACGGATTCAACCGTAAAAATTTCTCAGGGTTTGGCAGATAAAACCTTACAGCACACTGCCCAAACTCGCCAAACAATTGGCCAGGGGCGAAATTTGGGAGCCATAGCGGCCAGTGGTGAATATGTGGTATTTTTAGACGCAGATGTTCATATTTTTAATCCCGATGATTTTTTTGCTCGGGCTTTGGTGCATTTTCAAAAGGACCCAAAATTAGTGGGTTTAGGCGGATGGCTGAGAGTATTTAAAGATATGGAGACTATTGGTGACCGGATTGGCTATGGCTTACTTTCTAACAGAACTTTTTCTTTTTATAATAACTGGCTAAAAGTCGGAGCAAATTGTGGGGAGTTTGGAATGATTAAAGCCGAGACTTTCAGACAATTGGGTGGTTACCGCGAAGACCTGCCGGTAGATGAAGATCGGGAATTATTTCATCGCTTATCTAAAATCGGCCACACCCATACAGATTCCAAATTAGTGGTTTATCATACCGGTCGCAGGCCACACAAAATTGGCTGGATGAAGCTTCTATGGGAGTGGACCATTAACGCCGTGTGGCTGGCCTTATTTAACCGCTCAGCCAGCAAGGAATGGAAAGTAATACGTTAAAGTTATCACCAGTATTTATAAATTAAAACCCCTAGGCTTATAGTCTAGGGGTTTTTAACAAGCTTATTTGTTTTCTTTTGCTTTTTGAATCAGCCAACTGGAGCTTTGGATTTTACCGCCTTTGCCGACGTTGTAAATTATTTTTATACCAAGGCGTTCGCAAGTTTTAATATCTTTATAGAGCGATGATTCCGGTTTTGCGGCGTCAGCTTCATTTCGGTCACCGCCGTTGGCAAAAATATCAGGTTTAAGTTTTTCTAAGTCGGAACTGACTGACATGTCAGTTGGGTTTTCCGGATGGTCAGAAATTATTACCCGGTCAACATAGCGGATTGCTTCAATGATTGCCTTGCGTTCTTTCTCGTCCATGAAAGAAGACCCCTTTTTCTTTTTTAACCAATTATCATTATTTATTATTACTACCAGCTTGTCACCCAAATCAAGAGCCTCTTTCATTAATTCAATATGGCCAATATGGACAGGGTCAAAACCCCCGGATATTGCTACAGTGATCATAAGTTTAAAAGATTAATTATGGCTTAATTTCTTTCCCCTCTTTAGCAAAGTTAGAATTTTTTTCGTATAAATCTAAAATTAATTTTTCAATACCGGCCGGGTCGGGTACGCTTTCAAACTCAAAACGATCCACTGTGCCGGCAGTTTGAATATAGACATCACCGTAGTTAAATATGGTGCCCAATATCCCTTTTGTATTACTGGTGGCGTCTTCGATTTTATCAATATGCAATTCAGAAATGGTATGAGAGAATAAACCCACCTGAGTAATATCCACTATGCGAATGTCGGTAATGATCTGAACATTTAAATAATAAAATATAAAAATTAAAAATAACGCCAAAGTTAAAAATAGAGTATAGACTTGAATGCCTAATGTTGTAATGTCCCCCCAAGAGCCTTCAAAGATAGCCGGCAGGTAGCTCGCGGCAAACCGGTTAAATAGCACCAGAGCAGCGGCAAAAAATACCCAAACCAAAACTTTTAAAAATAATGACATCCAGTGACCGCGCACCATCAGGTAAACAGTTTCGGTCTCCAGCTGGCTGGGGAAATATTTCTTTGGCATATTAGGAAAGAATTAAATTAAGTGTGTGAAAGCTATCAGCAAAAATCTTTAAAAACAAAAAACCGTATATTATAGAAATAGTTAAGGCCAGGGGGGTGGAACTGCCGTAGCGGTTCAAAATATATACGCCGAATAGGGAGAAAAAAGCTAAAATACCAACAGTGAGAAAATAAATGCCGGCGATTAATAAGTTGGCGGGATTGGAGAGATTCATAGAAAAGAAATAATTTTTAAATTAAATTGTTAAAATAGAGTTTTCTTTTGAGATGAAGGAGGTGGAGTAATGTCCAAGTGCTTGTAGGCAGCTTCAGTGGCCACTCGGCCTTTAGGGGTTTTGGCAATTAACCCCAAGCGAATTAAAAACGGTTCGTGAATGTCAGTGATCGTGTCTTCTTCTTCGCCTGTGGCGGCAGCCAAAGTATTTAAACCTACCGGCCCGCCGGAAAATTTATAAATTAAAGCTTCCAGCACCCGCCGGTCATTTTTATCCAAACCCAAATGGTCAACTTCCAGCAAGTCTAAAGCCTTTTGCGCCGTGCTTAAACCAATTGTATCATGGCCCTGAACTTGGGCAAAATCCCTGACTCGGCGCAATAATCGGTTAGCAATCCGCGGGGTAAAACGGCTTCTCTTTGAAAGCTCGCCGGCGGTGTCGGTTTCCACATCCATGCCTAATATTCCGGCGCTGCGTTTTATAATTTTTTCCAGGTCTTCCGGCTCGTAATATTCCAAACGATAGGTGGCGCCAAAACGGTCACGTAAAGGAGAGGACAGTAGGCCGATGCGGGTGGTGGCGCCAATTAAAGTAAACCGGGGCAAGTCCATGCGAATGCTTCTGGCTCCGGGGCCTTTGCCTAAAATAATATCAAGCACATAATCTTCCATGGCCGGATAGAGGACTTCTTCTACATTTTTGTTTAGGCGATGGATTTCGTCTATAAATAATACGTCTCCGGTTTGTAAATTGGTCAGCAGTGAAGCTAAATCCCCGGCACGCTCAATGGCCGGACCGGAAGTAATTTTAATATTCACACCCATCTCTCGGGAAATAATGTGGGCCAGTGTAGTCTTTCCTAAACCTGGCGGACCATAAAGCAGGACGTGTTCCAGAATTTCCTGGCGTTGTTTGGCTGCGGTCATAACAATATTCAAATTGTTTTTTACCGCGGTTTGGCCAATGTACTCATCTAAAGTGGACGGCCTTAAATTTTGGTCTAATTTCTCGTCTTCCGGTGTGCTGGTGGTCGCATCCAGGGGAGAAAATTCTTCTTCTAGATTTTCAGATTGGGATTGAATCATAATGGGTCTATTGCCGAATGCGCTTTTGAGACGAAATTTCAGAATTTCGAGGCAGTCGGACAAAATAAATTTTGATGTTTAACTGGAAGTTAAGAGGATAAATTTTTTTGACCGAATGGCCGAAATTCTGAAATTGCAGTCAAAATGGCATTCGGTAATATACCCTTAACAGTATTTTACTATATTTCCCTTTTTCTTGACAGCCGGCATGGGCAAGGCCATACTTAATATCTAATAATTAAGAAAATATTATGAAAAAAACACTCTTTATTGGACTTTTGTCATTATTTTTGGCAGCAGGTTGTAATGCTAAACCGGTTGTAAATAATCAGCCCATGGGAGACCCGTCACCAGCTGTGTCTGCTAACCAGATTGCAGATAAAATTTATGAGACTCCAAATTTGAAAGTGGAAATTCCAGCCGGGTGGACAGTCACAGAAGCGGTCAAAACTGTTTACGAAGGCAGTGTTGTAAAAAAAATCGCCAACCCGGCAGCGGTGAATATTATTAAAGGCGATTATATTCTCTATATTAATACCGAAGCCGGTCAGGCCAGCGGAGTGGAAGGTGGGCGGTTTGGGGAAATTGCCAGTGGGGCGCCCAGCGCTGAAGCTGTTGTTAAAGAGTGGCCGGGGGTGTGCGGTAGCCCGCAAAGCCAGCCAGCCTTTCTAAATTTTAAACGCGTGGATTTATTTTCCGGGCCAAAAGACAAAACGGATTTTTGTAATGCCCCAACAAATAATTCCACCGCTTGGTTTTTTTCTTACATTACCGGAGCAAAAGGCGGTTACTTTAATTATTACAACGCCGACGGTAGCGAGCCAACGGGTTATGTAATTACCATGTCCTATAATTCAAATGATGTAAACAAATTACCCACTCAAGGGAATTCAGAATTAGTTAAAGTCTTGGATGAAATGACCGCAATAGCCAGAACGCTACAAATTAAAAACAAATAATAAGATAAAAAACTCTTCCCTTCAGGGAAGAGTTTTTTGTTGGAGGTGGTAATTATTGTGGAATGACTACCGGTGTAGTGGTTGGAGTTTTGGCAAATTCTTCCGTTTTATGGAACAGGGCAGGGGATTGGTAGGTTGATTTAAATACATCGGTTTTTTCCGCGCCGTCTTTAATTACTGTCCGGGTCCAGGTGGCTTTCATGCTACCGTCCGGTTTTCTGTCGTATTGCACGGGCTTTTCCAAAGACACTTGCCGAGAATCTTTACTGCCATAAAAATCAAAGACTAAAGTATTTTTATCTTTTTCATAGGCCCAAATTAATATGGCGCCCGGAGTGTCATTAATAAATTTTAAATCCACCACGCCGGGGTAAATAGTGGCGTCAGTACCTTGCGGGGCGTAATATTGCACGGCGTAAGCATGGTTGCGGCGTTGGGTTATCGGCAATCCGCCGTTCATGGCCGCGCGAAAAGCAGTGGAGGAAACTTGACATAGGCCACCACCAAATTCCGGCACCGTGCCTTCTTTTTTAATGACCAGCTCAGGCAAAAAACCGTGCTCGCCATCTACCTCGCCCAAGAATTTATTAAAACTGAATTCTTCCCCCCGCTTAATAATTAAGCCTTTAAATTTTTCCACGCCAACAGTGATGTTATGGCGGCGATTATTTGGACTTCCTTTAAAATTGGACACCCCTTGGGCGACTAATTCATTAATGCCTAAGTCATTGGTGGAAGATAAGCTGACTTGTGGTTCGGATTCATAGGCAGACATTTCTAAATCAGACTTTCCAGACTGGAGCGCGTTAAGAGTTTCAAGCGCGGTTTTGTAAGCGTTGATTTTAATGCCGGTTTGGGGAGGGGTAAATTTTACGGCTAAATTATTTTCAATTTTTAATACCGGATTAACGGAATCCACGTTTATTTTTTTGGCTGCTTCTAAAATAAACTCATAAGCCGGCGCCAGCCGGTAATTATAAACGGTTTTGGTCGGCATTTTTTTGGGGGGCTGGCCAACCATGGCCAATAAACCGGCTTCCAGGTTTATAGCGGGGGCGAGAGCCGGGCTGGGGGTTAAAATTTGTTTGCCTTGCCAGGCAATAAGCGCATTTTTGTCCACCACAAATTTTTCCGTTTTATAAGTTAAGCTAAAAGTTTCCGGAGCTTGGGCGCGGAGGATGGTTGAGCTTGGTAATGTTGCCAAACCACAGGAAACAAATAAAAAAAATATAAATTTTGATTTCATTAGTTTTGGAATTTAATTATCCGGGTTTTGGCCGGTAAGTGGGTTTTAATTTTATCCGCCCATTCAATAAACGTTACAGTGTGCTTGGCCCCCCAAAATTCGGTTAGTCCTAAGCTTTTGGCCTCGGCAAATCCCTTGGTGCGGTAAAGATCAAGGTGATAGATTAGCAGTTGTTTGTTTTTAATTTTAACGGGAAAGCAATTTAATAAAGTAAAAGTGGGGCTGGTGATATGGTGTTTAATTTTTAACTCTTTGCCAATGGCTTTAACAAAAGTGGTTTTACCTGCTCCGAGCGTGCCAAAAAGGGCAAAGATCTCCCCGCCTTTAAGTTCTCCTACCACAGTTTTTGCCAAGGCAGGGATGTCTTTTAAGTTTGTGGTTATAAGTGGTTTCATAAGATCAGCAAGGGCTAAATTTTAGATTCTGTAGATTTCTGTAGTCCTTTGCTAGTATTTCTGTAGTTGTATTTTACCTTGATTGACCCGATTAGTAAAATCGGGTATACTAAGGAGTCATTTAACAAAAATGTGCGGAATTTATGGAACCAAGTATTGAACAGCAAATTTTAGAACAATTTAAAAAAGCCGGGAAAATATTAATCGTTTTACCGGAAAATTTAAATGTCGACGCTCTTTCCGCCGGGTTGGCATTAAGGCTGTTTTTGCTTAAGCAACAAAAAGAAGTTAGCATTGCCAGTTCCAGTTTGGTGCCCTTGCAATTAAGGTTCCTTCCCGGCGCTGAGACTGTCCAGAATCGTCTGACACAAGGCAAGAGCCTGGTGGTGTCAATTAATACCACGGTGAAAAAATTGGAAGAAATCAGCTATCAAAAAACTCCTCAGGCCGTGCAAATTTATTTAAAATCTCAGGCTGATGAATTTGAACAGCAGGATATTAGTTTTTCCAAAGAGACGGCGCCTTTGGATTTAATTGTTGCGCTGGGCGGGAAGTCTTTGGAAAGTTTCGGGAAAATTTTTGAACAAGCCACAGATCGATTTTTCGAAACACCAAAAATTAATATTGACTGCCAGGCGGCCAATGAATATTTTGGGGCAATAAATTTGGTGGACATTACAGCTACTTCGGTTTCGGAAATTTTGGTGGAGTTAATGCAAAAATACGAAGAGCAGTTAATTGATGAAGACATTGCTACTTGTTTGTTGTCCGGAATTATAGAAAAGACCTCCAGCTTTCAGCATGTGCAAACCACCCCGCGGGCATTTTTGAAAGCCAGTGAGTTGGTGGCCTTAGGCGGCCGTCAGCAGGAAGTGGTAAAAAATATTTTTAAAACTAAATCTCTCCCGTTATTAAAATTATGGGGTCGTGCTTTGGCCAGATTAAAATTAATAGAGAATCTTCCGGTGGTCTATGCGCCGCTCGGCTTAATGGATTTTGAAAAAGCCGAGGCGGGCTCAGCGGAGATTTTTCCCGCGCTTAAGGAATTGGTAAATAATTTAAACGGCAACAAAATTTTTGCCCTAATTTTTGAAATCCAAAAAAATCAGATTGACCTGCAAATGGCAGTGCATGAACAAATTCAGGTGGAAAAGTTGCTAGTCGCCTTTCCAGGCGCCACCCAATCGGCCATGGGAATAGGGGACTTAAGATTGTTGGAATACCGTTTTGCCGAGCAGTCGCTGGAAGAGGCGGAAAAGTTTTTCGAACAAGCTATAAAAACAGCGATCGCCTAAAGTTTTGGCAATATTCTAACCGCAATGGTATAATACCAGTGTGGTTTTTACTTTTTGAAATCAATACAAATAATATAATCGGAATATGTCAGGAAAATTTTTAGCCAGTACACCACAGGAATTACAAGCCAGCCTGGATGATGTAAACAGAAAAATGCAGGAAGAAGAAGCCCAAGCCAGGGCCGGGTCTTTGGGTTTGCCGTATATGGATTTGCATAATTTCCCCGTGGATTTATCGGTTTTGGGTATGTTTACCGAAGAAGAGGCGCGAGCGCTTGGAGCGGTGCCGTTTTATAAAGAGCTGAATGATTTGCGTATTGGAACAATAAATCCCAAAGAGCCACAGCTTATAGAAAAAATAGAACAGCTGTCCAAAAAACACAAGGTCAGTTTATATTTAATTTCTCAAAGAAGCTTGGCGCAAACAATTAAATTTTTTAACAAGGTTTTACGGCCAAAAGTTTTTCAAGATGAGTCAGTGCGGGTAGAGAAAACCGAAGACTATTTAACAATTTTTAAAATTTTGCAGGATGACCAGGAGCAAAATAAAAAAACCGCCAGCGAATTATTGCAAATAATTTTTGGCGCCGCGATGTTTTATAAAGCTTCCGACATTCATTTAGAGCCGGAAGACCATTTTTTTAAATTACGGTTCCGCATAGACGGCGTATTGCAGGACATGTTACATTTTTCCAAAACTTTACAGCGAACGATTGTAAACCGAATTAAAATTTTAGCGAAATTAAAATCCAACGTGGATACTGTACCGCAAGACGGTCGGATTACTTTTCATTATTTACAAAAACCCATTGATGTTCGGGTGTCCAGTTTGCCGTCGGCCTATGGAGAAGAATTTGTTATGCGCCTACTCGGTGCCGGAGCCATGAATTTAAAATTAAAAGATCTCGGGTTTAGCAAGCAAGCGCAAACTATTGTAGAGCGACAATTACAAAAACCCAACGGTATGATTATTACTACCGGTCCGACGGGTAGTGGGAAGACAACTTCTTTGTATGCTTTTTTAAATGAACTCAATCAGCCAGGAGTAAAAATAATTACTTTGGAAGACCCGGTGGAATATAAATTAGAAGGCGTGGTGCAAACGCCGATTGATCATTCTCATGATTTTGATTTTGCCAAAGGGCTACGCGCAATTTTACGCCAAGATCCGGATATTGTAATGGTTGGAGAAATTCGCGATCAGGAAACTGCGGAAACAGCTATGCAAGCGGCCCTTACCGGCCATTTGGTGCTTTCCACTTTGCATACCAACGACGCCTCCGGAGCCATCCCGCGCCTATTAAATATGGGGATTAAGCCATTTGTGGTTGCCCCGGCTTTGTCTTGTGTGCTGGCCCAGCGCTTAGTGCGCCGGTTGTGCCAACAATGTAAGGTTCCGACCAAGCTGTCTCCTACCGTATTGGAAAAAATAATATATTTACTAAAAGCTTTGCCTAAAAATTCCGGCGAGGCAGTTCCAACAAATTTTCAGTTCTACCATTCCCCGGGCTGTGAGCAGTGTCGGCATTTGGGATACTCAGGACGAGTGGGAATTTATGAAGTGCTGGAAAATACCGAAGCCGTGCAAAAATTAATTTTGGCGGAAAATTCTTCCATGGCGGAATTTAAAAAAACGGCCGTTGAGCAAGGGATGATTACCATGGTTCAAGATGGGTTACTAAAAGCATTAGATGGGTTAACCGATGTGGAAGAAGTATTTCGGGTGGCAGGAGGGGAGTAATAGTAACTATAACCAGAACTATAAAAAATAATAATCCTTTAAAAAAAGGAAGTAAAATATTTTTTAGCTTACTTTGACAAGAAACAAAATTTCTGCTATAATGTATATAGTCGATTAAAAACTTTTCTCTTTAGCCAAAATAGCTTTTGAGATTTGAAACAAAAACAAAAATTAACGAGTCTGAAGTTCTTTATTTTGCGACATATAATGTGCGCGGAATTTTAAATTTTTGACTCAAAAAGGTAAACAATGAATCCTTATACGTACCATAAGCCGAAAAAGGCTGTGGGGCAGGCCCAAACAGGTCCTACAAGTTCGCCTAAAGGCGGCGGTTCTTGGTTAAGTGAAATAATTAATGCAAAAATTAGTTCAGCCATTGCCTTGGCTTTCGTTATTTTTGCGGCAGGAGCAACCGGTAGTATCGTGGCTGTGGCATCGTCTGAAATCGCTATACAGGGTTCCGAAGAAGCGCAAGTTCAGCCTGTCGTCCATAGCGTAAATTCAAAAGTTTTAGGGGTATCAATAGACCAGGTAATTATAGACGACAGTGCGTTGGAAGCCGGAGATCCATCAGGTAATGTTGTTGCCAAGCCGTTAGCTTATGATTCAAATATTGGCCGATGGAATTATAAAATAAATTTTGGTGTTGAAAATATTAATAGTCCGGCTACTTTATCTATTGGAAATTACATTGTAAAGAGCGGTATTACCTCATCTGGCACTATTGAGACCGGGTATATTTTAAAACCAAGCAGGGTTTACCAGCTTTCACTTTGGACCTCGGATTTAAATAGCGGTAAAATTAAACTCGCTAAATTTCAAATTAAAACCGGTAAAAGCCAAAAAACTTCCCCAGTCAACCCTCAACCATTAGCTTGTCAGCAATCTGAGTATCAGGGGTCAGTTTTGTCTTCCACCGCTTCCAGTGAGCCCGTATTATGTGTGAAAAAAGAAAATGGAGAAATTGCCTGTATGACTAAACAGTGTGAACCTTATGAGTTAAAGCAGAAAGAAAAGCAGGAAAATTCAATAATGAACGATCAGAAAGAAAATTACAATAAAAAACCCGTGCCTACGCCTATTCGATAGATTAATTAATAACAAAACACCCCTTCCTTAAATTTTAGGAAGGGGTGTTTTGTTATTAACGACGTAGAGCGAGCCCGTCACCCTTCGGGTGACGAGTGAGCCGACCATTTCGACTTCGCTCAAGGCCCTGAGTGCATCTCGAAGGGGGAGTTAATACAGGTTTAATACCTCGAAAGCTTAAGCTACTAAATGCTATTGGATCCTTCGAGTTAATACTTCGGAGTTTTACCCCGAGGAACCTTTATTAGCCCACAAACGGCGGATGGTTTATAATATCCTTATGACTATCCCAAAAACTTTTCGATATATGTTGGTAGACGGTAATGCGTTAATCCACCGCGGTTATCACGCAATTCCGGTCTTAAATACCAAAAGCGGAGAACAAACCAATGCGGTTTATGGCTTTACTATGATATTGCTTAAAGCCATTAAAGACATAAAACCCACCCATATAATTTGTACTTTCGATTTAGCCGGTCCTACCTTTCGGCACGAGCAGTATAAAGAATACAAAGGTACGCGTGTTAAAGCCGATCAGGAATTGTATGACCAAATCCCCAGAGTAAAAGAAGTGGTAAGAGCTTTAAACATTCCCATTGTGGAAAAACAGGGTTTTGAAGCGGATGATTGTTTGGGAACTTTGGCGGTGACCATCCACAAAAAAGAACCGGAGTCGGAAGTAATTATTGTGACCGGCGACTTGGATACCTTGCAATTGGTGAACCATAAAATTCGCGTCTATACCATGCGAAAAGGAATTTCCGATGTGGTTATTTATGACGCTAAAGCCGTGCGCTCACGTTATGGTTTGGCGCCGGAGCAAATGGTGGACTACAAAGCTTTGCGTGGGGATCCTAGTGACAATATTCCCGGAGTAAAAGGGATTGGAGAAAAAACCGCCGGAGATTTAATTAAAAAATTCGGGAGCTTTGAAAATTTGTATAAACAAATTAAATATCCGAATGTAGAAAGATTAAATTTAAAACCACGAATTTTAAAATTACTGCTGGATCAAGAAGAGCAGGCCATTATGTCACACCAGCTGTCAAAAATTGATTGCGCCGTGCCTATGGAATATCATGCCCCACAATATGATTTGGATGCCGGACATTTGCAGACGACTGTTAAATTATTTCAAGAGTTGGAGTTTCGGAGTTTGATTAATAAATTGCCCAGTGGGCAAGTAGTAAGTAGCAAGAATCAAGAATCAAGGGAGGAGGCAGAAGGGTTGTCTTCTGCGGTTGGTGGCAATCCTTTGCAAGTAACTTCCAATATGGGACAACTTGTCCGCCATGGCTCTGAGTCACAGGCGATGGTCGGCGGGCAAGATTATATTTTTGTTGATACCGAGAGCAAATTGGAAGAGATGTTAAAAGAATTATCTAGCGTTAAAGAATTATGTGTGGATACGGAAACTACGGGACTGGATCCGTGGCAATCGGAATTGGTGGGGATAGGTTTTTGTGCGCAAGTGGGTCGGGCTTTTTATGTGCCGGCTAAATTAGCATCAGGTTCGTTAGTTTTAAAAAAATTATTAGCGGATGAGTCCATAAAAAAAATCGGCCATAACATCAAGTTTGACCTGGAAGTCCTGGAAGCTAACAGCTATAAGCTATCACCTATAAGCTTTGACTCTATGATTGCTTCTTATCTGCTAAACGCCGCCACACGCCAACACAGCTTAGACGGCTTGGCTTTTAACGAGTTGGGCTACCAAATGCAGTCCATTGAAGAACTGATTGGCAAAGGGAAAAATCAAATCACTATGGATTCGGTGGCACCGGAAAAGGTGAGCTGGTATTGCTGTGAGGACGTGGATATGACTTTAAGGCTCAAAAATTTGTTTGCGCCAAAGTTAAAAGAAGAGGGTTTAGAAAAAATATTTACGGACATTGAAATGCCCTTGGCGGAAGTTTTATCAGGGATGGAAAAAAATGGCATTAAGCTGGACAGCCAATTTTTAAACCGGATTTCCGGGGAAGTGGAAATAGATATTAAACAACTGGAAACGGATATTTATAAATTATGCGGGGAGGAGTTTAATTTAAATTCCCCTAAGCAGTTAAAAGAAGTGTTGTTTGAAAAAATGGGTTTGCAACCCATTGAAAACCGGAAAAATAAATCCGGCCTTTCTACCGCGGCCGGCGAGTTGGAAAAAATGATCGGTCAACATCCGGTTATTCCAAAAATTATGCAGTATCGGGAGTTGGCTAAATTACAGTCTACATATTTGCTGGCTTTACCCGAACTGGTAAATAAAAAAACCGGGAGACTGCATACCAATTATAACCAAACCATTGCGGCCACCGGGCGCTTAAGTTCCACCGACCCAAATTTGCAAAACATTCCGGTGCGGGGGGAAGGCGCGGGTAGTAAAATCCGCCAGGCTTTTGTAGCCGAAAAGGGTTATAAATTGTTGTCCATAGATTACAGCCAAATTGAACTGCGCATTGTGGCGCATTTGGCTAAAGACGCCAAGATGCTGGAAGTTTTTAAAAAGGGTGAAGATATTCACACTAAGACCGCTATGGAAATTTTTGGGGTGAGCAAGGACAACGTAACTAAAGACATGCGACGGGATGCCAAAACTATTAACTTTGGAATTCTTTATGGGCTATCCAGTTTTGGTTTATCTTCCAGAATTGGGGAAGTAACCAGAGCCGAGGCCAAAGAATTTATTGCTAAATATTTTGCCGCTTATCCGGCCGTGGAAAATTATATTGAACAAATAAAGTTACAAGTGAACCAAGAAGCGTTTGTAAAAAATGAACTGGGGCGAATCCGCCGGTTCCCGGAAATTCGCTCGTCACAATTCTTTATTCGCGCCGCGGCTGAACGGGCTGCCGTAAATTTTCCGATTCAGTCGTTGGCTGCCGATGTCATTAAGGTGGCGATGATAAATATTCATAAGCTAATAAGCGGGTCAACCGATAAGCAAATAAGCATGTTACTGCAAGTGCATGATGAATTGGTGTTTGAGGTTAAGGAAGGCAAAGTTGCGGAATGGGTCAAAAAATTAATTCCGTTGATGGAAGAAGCTATAAAACTTTCCGTTCCAGTAAAAGTGGAAGCCAAGGTCGGAGACAATTGGGGAGAGATGGAAGAATTTAAGATTTAGGATGTAATATTTATGATCGAGTGGTTTATTACAAAAGGGCTATTTAGAAATGCCAATCACGCGATTTGGTTCTTTTGTTCCGGAGCGATGTTTTTGTTAGTTTTAGCCAATTGGTTTTTGCCCCAAAAAAGTTGGGCTTTATTTATCATCCCAGCCATTGCCCATGTCCCACCTTTAGTTAAATCGATCTTAGTTGTCTCTCAAAAAGAAGAAAGCGAAATTTACAGTAAGGATTGTATTTGGTTTAATAGCTTAATGATTGTTTTTTATACTATTTTGGTATTTGTGGATAAGTGTGGTTGACCCCGTTAGAAAGGTTGATATAAAAAGGCTTGGATAAGGCATTGTTTGACTAATATTTATTAGACTTTCTAACGGGGTTGACATAGGGTGAACGATTGTATACTATTGTAGTATACAAGTAAAATTATATCTTGGAGGCGTTATGTCAGAAGAAACAAAAAATGGTGAAATTATAATTTACAAGGCAGAAGAAGGACCTGAATTAAAAGTGCAAATGGATGGAGAAACGGTTTGGTTAAACACGGCTCAAATGGCGGAATTGTTTATGAAAGATGAAAAAACAATTGGCGCTCATATTCGTAATATTTATGCGGAAAAGGAGTTGTTAAGAGAAGAAACTTCTCTTAAACAAGCCAATACTCAAAAAACAAGCATTGGCTTAGATAAGCCAACTACTTATTATAATTTGGATATGATTATATCCATTGGCTATCGAGTAAATTCTAAGCGAGGTACTCAGTTTAGAATTTGGGCTACCAGACGAATAAAAGATTATCTAGTCAAAGGCTATGCGGTCAACGAGAAACGGCTCAAGGAAGATCATGATGTTAAAATGAAGGAACTGCAGGACACGGCCAAGTTGTTTCGGAATGTTTTGGAAAGCCATCGGGCGGAAGGTTACGAAAAAGATTTACTCAAAATTATTACGGACTATTCCGGCACTTGGGCTCTGCTGAATAAATATGACAAAGGCGAGTTGGGTTTGGAAGGGGTTAGTAAGCGTGTTCCCGCGGTTCTAAAGCTTGAGGATCTGCAAAAAAGTATTGCGGTATTTAAACAGCGCTTGGGCACAAAAAAAGAAGCCGGGGATTTATTTGGTCAGGAAGTGGGAGAAAAGTTTAAAGCGGTTTTGGGAAATATTGACCAGACTTTTGGCGGGAAGTCTTTGTATCCATCATTGGAAGAAAAAGCCGCTCACCTGTTATATTTTTTGGTCAAAGACCATCCCTTTGCCGATGGCAACAAAAGAATTGGCTCATTAGTGTTTATGCTTTACTTGGTGCAAAACAATGCGCTGTTTAGTGTAAAAACCGGCGAGCGGAAAATTAATGATTCCGCGTTGTCTGCTTTGGCGTTACTGGTGGCGGAAAGTAAGCCCCAAGATAAAGAAATAATGGTTCGGTTGATAATAAACTTAATTAAATTGAAATAGGTAAAAAGATTTTTTTGTGTCATGTCGGAATTCAAACTTGTTGGAATATCCGGGATCCATTTAGGTCAATTAACGGAAAATAGAAAAGTTTGCTATAATTAAGGTAATAGAAATAGAGACTTCTAATTTTAGAAGCCCTATTTTTTTAAACCATTAAACAGACTAAATGCAAAAAATTATCAAAAAAGTTGAAATACTGTTTAGTTTTGCACTTCATGCCATAGCAAGTTTATTCATTAAATAAAAAATCCCTCCCTTTAAATTTAAAGGGAGGGATTTAAAATTATAAAACTATTTTATTTTGGCAATGGCTTTGGCCATGCGGGATTTTCTTCTAGAGGCGGTATTTTTGTGGATTACGCCGTTTTTGGTGGCCTTGTCCAATGTGGACATGGCTTTTTTCATAGCTTCGGCGGCTTCAGTTTTTTTACCGGCGGAAATAAGGCTCTTAACTTCTTTTACCGCGGATTTAAATTTATCTTTGGTGGTAATGTTGCGTTCGCGTCTGCGAATGGACTGGCGCATGGCCTTGGCGGCCGATTTAGTATTTGGCATAAGTAGATTATTCCTTCTAGGTTCTCTCTCCTAGTGAGGAGAGAGTTAGACCTGCCCGCCAAAGCTTGAGCTTAGGCGATTGCGGGCGGGGAGAGGTTGATTAAATATAGTTATTATAAAAACTGCGACTTGAATATTCTACCATTTGTTAAGGAAAATGACAAGCCCCCAAGTTGCGCACGGTGCGCAAAATGGGGGCCTTAGGTGTGAGATCGTTTTTGCTGGCTTCATCACCAGCGGAAGTTCGCAAAGCCGGCGACAATGCGTTCATTGCCTTTGCCGACTTCGTAGCTGGCTCCGAACAGAATTCTCTTGTGTCGGAACATCACAGTGGGCCCGACAAAGAACAAGTGCTCGGTGATTGTGTGGGTTTCGGCTTCATGGTGCGCGGATTTTTCCTCGGCTGCTTCATTGGCAGGGCCAATGTAGCAGCTGGAGGATGCTCCAAAAAAGAACCCTTTGCCGATGTGGCGTGCCACTTCGGCCAACGGTTCACAGGTGGTGAACTTAACGTTACCACCGCGGTAGCTGTCCACCCAGCTGGCCACGAGCCAGTTGTGGGATTCCAGTTCCATTCGTCCGCCGAACACAGCACTGGTGCCCAAGGTGTTACCCTTGGCGAAACCAACGTGTGGTTCAGCGAACACTTCTCCGCCGTTCTCCAGTTCCCGTTTGAAACGATAACCGAGATTGACGAAGCCGAACTTGCGGTCTTCAGAAGAAGCAACACCGGGTGTTAGTGTCCACCCGCTTTTTTCAACTGAGATGCTAGCCCGCATAAATGGTTCGGATGCGACCAACTCGGTTGAGATGCCGATCTTATGGTCAGTTGAGTGTTCTTCGGCCAGAGCGGGGACAATGAGTACGGCGCAGAGAAGCGCCAAACAAAAAACGATCTTCATGGTAAATCCTCCTACAGATTTATTGCATTAAAAAACCCGCTACAAGAGCGGATAATTCTTGAAACAGTTTACCATATTAGCCCCCTAGTGTCAATACCTGTATGGATTGACACGGGTGGTTTGTGTTTACAATCATGCCCATTGTTCTGCACAATAGGCATGATTGTAAAGAGCTTTCTGCTTTAGCTATTTAGTATCGGCAGGATGAGCGATGCCGACTTCTTTTCCTTTGTTGGTCAGGATGTCGGTATAGAGCTCAATTTGAGAGTACGCCGGGCTCTCAATCCCAATTGCCACAACTGTGTCGTCGAGTTCCGGACGTATGCCCACAATCTTCAGTGACTTGCCGTCAAACAGCAAACGGGTTTGGGTGATTGAGAAATCAGATTCGTCACACAACACTTGTTCGGTGACAATTTCGATTTCTTTGTCCAGTTTCTCAAAAGGCGTCCACCCGCCTTTGGGACCGGGGCCAAGTGAACCGCCGGAAAAATACTGCCTTCGGTACATAGCCTTGGCTTTAACAGAAGAAATTACTGTGGGCATAGTGCCCTCCTTTAGTGTTCCAATTTTCAGATTTGGATTTGCATCAAAATCTGAAAAAGGGAGGGGAACAAGTGCAATGTTCCCCAAGAATCCTCTGATTTATCGCAAGCGATGGAAGCCGTTTCCATCCTTTTCTTCCCGAACTAGGATGTAGTGAGTGTCGGGGAGACAACAATCTTCATCATCTTGTCGTGCGTGTTGGTTGCCACGGTGTCGGGCCTTGCGGTTTGCTGTCCTTTTGGCCCAGGCATAAGCCTTGGCCTGGTTTCTGGTTTTAGCGTTTGTCTCGGTAGGGTATTTTCGAGACCCAAGCGTGACAGCAAATTTATTTCTCAAGCCTCTTCCTCCTCTTAGTTCTGATTATTTTTCGAGGGGGTTCGTAATCCCCGATTTTCCGGAGTTCAAGACCTTTAAGGGGGTGCTCAGATCTCCAGTCAACGTCTTCTTCCGGACGGGAGGAACCCTCCACTTCATCCAGTGACGGCTTCCTTGAATGGATGCCGTAATTTTTACTTTCTTCTACACCCATACTATCACCTCACTTTTTTTATTTTGACATAGCATTATGTCATATATTTATTTAACTGACAATTGATATGACAAACTAATTTATGAAAGCCCTCATAAATAAAGGTAAATTTATAATATATAAATATTTGTCAAAAATATTGACAAAAATCTAAAAAGTATTTAATATATGAATATATGGAAATTGTTGACGTTTTAAACAAAATTGGCCTAGAAGAAAAGGAGTCTGCGGTTTATTTGGCGCTTTTGGAGCTCGGGACCGCTGATGTTGGTGCAATAGCCAAAAAAGCAGGCGTTAAACGGCCCACTTGTTATTTAATCTTGGACAATTTAAAAAATAGGGGGCTTGTTTCCCAAGTGCCTGCTAAAGTTAGCCTGTTCTCGGCAGAGGGGCCGGAAAAGTTGTCTGGAGAATTGTATAAAAAACAGGAATTATTAAAAAGATTTCTTCCAAACTTACAGGCTCTGCATAATTCCAAAAAAGAAAAGCCGCAAGTCTTACTTTTTGAAGGCCATGAAGGAATTAAAGAAGTGTATAAAAAAATTTATTCGGCTAAAGAAGTTAGTTTTTTTGGCACAGTGAAAGAAGCTTTAAAATATGATCTGGAGGGGTTGGAGGAGTTTGTAAAAAAAACTCGTACCGAAGGAGTGCGAGTCCGGGACTTGCTGACAAAAAGCGCGGAAGATTTAGCTTACGCAAAAAAAGCAAAACCATCGCCATTTTATGAAATTCGTTTTGTCGCTGAAGGAAAAAGTTTTTTGACTGATAACGCAGTTTTTGGCGACAGCGTGGTATTTTTTTCTTTTCACCCACAAATTTTTGCAGTAATGATTTCCAGTCGGGAAGTCAGCCAAGCCATCCGTACTTTATTTGAATTCGCCTGGAGTCAGGCAGAAACTTACGAAAAAGTATTAAATGATAATGAAAAAACCGCTCTGGTGTAGAACCAGAGGGGCACCCTCTTGCATATGCGCAATAGAGATTATAAAATTTTTGCCTCAGGTGGCTACTACCATGTTTATAATCGTGGCAACGGCAAGCAGAATATTTTTTTAGATGAAGATGACTATTTGTTTTTTCTGCGCCGTATGAGAGAAAACCTTTTCCCTAATCTGCAAGAGGGTGCCCCTCTTGCGCCGAGGGCCTATAAAAGGAAATTGTTGCCAGCAGGGGCGTTTTGTTTGGTAAGTTATTGCCTGATGCCAAATCATTTCCACTGGTTAATTCGGCAAAATACACAACTGCCGGTAGGGAAGTTGTTATTAAAAGTTTGTACCGGTTATTCCATGTATTTTAATAAAAAATATGAGCACACAGGGCACGTCTTTCAAGATCAATTTAAAGCCATTACGATAGAAAATGATTCATACTTAGTTTGGCTTTCCGCCTACATTCATCAAAATCCAAAAATTGCCGGACTTGTCGAAAATTTAAGTAGCTGGAAGTTTTGTAGTTACCCGGATTACGTAGGGCAGCGAGATGGTATATTGTGTGAAAAAAATATTATTTTGGATAATTTTAAAAGCCAAGAAGCCTATGCTGATTTTGTTGGAAACAGTTATATAAAAATTAAAGAAAGAAAAGATTTACAGTCTTTATTTTTGGAATGAAATGAGGGGCACCCTCTTGCGTTTGCAAGAGGGTGCCCCTCTGTGTGGCTACGTGAATCTATTTTATTTTTCCCCGAATTTTTTTAATCTTTTTAATCTCGGCTATTTTATCCCGGAGACGGCCGGCAAGTTCGAACTCTAAATTTCTTGCGGCAAGATCCATTTGTTCATTGAGTTCGTCCAAATAAAATTTAATTTCTTCGCCGGTCATTGTGGACGGGTCAATTTTTCTTTTCTCTTCGTCCACTTCAGCAATTTTTTGCCCCGAGAGGCGAGAATCGTTTATAGCTTTAATAATTCCTTTGGGAGTTATCCCGTGTTCTTTGTTGTACGCCTCTTGCACATGGCGCCGGCGGGTTGTTTCGTCTATGGCCGCTTTCATACTGCCGGTTACCCGGTCGGCGTACATAACCACATGACCTTCCAAATGTCTTGCAGCTCGGCCCATCATTTGCATAAAGAAAGTCTCAGAGCGCAAAAACCCTTCTTTGTCTGCATCCATAATTGCTACTAAGGAGACTTCAGGTAAATCCAAACCTTCACGCAGAAGGTTAATACCAATTAATACATCAAACACGCCAAGCCTTAGGTCGCGCAAAATTTCTAAGCGGTCAAAGGTGTCTACGTCGCTATGCAGATATTGCACTTTAATACCGTCTTCTTTTAAGTATTCGGTTAATTCCTCAGCCATGCGTTTGGTTAAGGTGGCTACTAGCACGCGCTGGCCTTTTTTGGTGGTTTGCTTAATTTGCTCGACTAAATCGTCCACCTGGTTTTTAATGGGTTTAATTTCAATAGTTGGATCAATTAAACCCGTGGGCCTGATTAATTGCTCCACTATTAAACCTCTTTCCGGTAATTTTTTGGCTTTGGCTTCATCTAAACACTGCTGAATTTCCCATTTTCCTGGGGTAGCCGAAACAAACACGCATTGGTTTATTTTGCCCAAAAATTCCGGGAATTTTAGCGGGCGATTATCCAAAGCGCTAGGTAGGCGAAAGCCATAATCTATCAATGTAGTTTTGCGCGACTTGTCGCCTTCATACATGGCGCCAATTTGCGGAATGGTTTGGTGGGATTCGTCTATAAACAGTAAAAAGTCATCCGGGAAATAATCAATCAGCGTGGAAGGTGGGCTACCGGCGGGACGGCCTTCAATAACTCGAGAATAATTTTCAATACCCGAAACAAAACCGGTATTGGTTAACATTTCCAAATCAAAGTTGGTTCGTTGTTCCAAACGAGCGGCTTCCAGAATTTTACCGGCACCTTTAAGTTCAGCAAGTCTGGAAGATAGTTCAGTCCGAATATTGTCCGCGGCCAAATGTAATTTTTCTTCGGTGGAAACAAAATGTTTGGCCGGAAAAATGGTAAATTCTTTTAATGTGTCTAATTTTTTTCCGGACACGGCATCCAGCCGTTCAATTTTTTCTATTTGGTCACCGTCAAAATCCATGCGGATAATAGTGTCTTCAGAAGACAAAATAATTTCCACTACATCGCCGTGGCTGCGGAAAGTGGCACGCACCAGCTCGGTGTCATTGCGGTGATATTGTAAATCCGTCAGCCTTCTGAGCAGTTTATCGCGTTTAAAACTTTGGCCTTGTTTAACATCAAGTGCCAAGTCCAAATAATTGGCCGGGTCACCCAAACCATAAATACACGACACAGAGGCCACAATAAGCACATCCTTGCGCGACAGCAGGCTTTGGGTGGCGGCGTTTCTGAGCCGGTCAATCTCTTCGTTTATTTGCGTTTCTTTTTCTATGTAGGTGTCAGAGCGGGGGATGTAGGCCTCGGGCTGGTAATAGTCATAATAGGAAACAAAATAATGCACGGCGTTGTCCGGAAAAAATTCTTGGAATTCCGCGGCCAGTTGAGCGGCCAAGGTTTTATTGTGGGAAATTATAAGCGTGGGCTTATTTATTTTCTCAATTAAATTAGCCATGGTAAAAGTCTTCCCGCTTCCGGTGACGCCAAGTAGCGTTTGGAAGTGGTTTTTCTTTTTGAGAGATTTAAGAAGCCCAACAATTGCGTTAGGTTGATCGCCCGCTGGTTTAAACTGTGATTTTAAAACAAATTTGTCCATATGATTTTAGTATATAGTATTTGGAAAATAGTAGGAAGATAAAAAAATGCAGCTACCAGACTCGGAGTGAGGTCTAGTAGCTGCCCCCGTATAACAGATGGAAAATACGGGAAAGTCTCTCGTGGGGAGAGAAAAATTGGGGTGGTGGCGCGTGGGGCTCAAACATGCGGGCCCATTCATTCCTTTCAAGGAATGGCTAGCAAATGAGCGGGCATAGCTCATTAAATTAGCAACGCCACCTGGGGAAAACAGGAGCAGACTACCAAGGCAATCAAAAGCGGAAGTTCCCGCCGCTCGCAATTGGCCTTTAGCCTGTCTTAAGAGCCTGACGGCTCTAATCCTGTTTTATATATTCCTCCTGAAACTTTTCAGCAGCGGAGGACGGCTTCTTAAGCCGTCCTTTAAAATCAACACTGCTTTATACATAGCAAATGGATTAGCCGCTGCTTTAATACAGACCTCAGAAAACGCAACCATGCGTTTGCTTTTCGGACCCGCCTGATCCTAGTCTGTACAGATATTTTGCAAGGAAAGTTACAAAACCTTGCGCTTAGCACTCGTGTTAATTAACCCGACTTTCTCGGGAGGCCGGAGCCCGGAACTTTTTTAGCGAAGTTACATTACTTTACTTAATTTTTGCCTTTTTGTCAACACTTAAGATTACTGCTAAAATGTAAATATGATTTCATATTTACAAGGAAAAATATTAGAAAAAGGCCTAACCTATATGATTATAGAAAATCAAGGTTTGGGTTATAAAGTTTTTGTCACGCCGGAGGCTTTGGAACATGGCATTGGCGATACCGTAAAGTTTTATACCTATCATAAAATTTCTGATGATGGGCAATCGCTGTTTGGTCTGCCGGATTTTAATACCTTACAATTTTTTGAATTGTTAATTACGGTTTCCGGGGTTGGCCCAAAGGTGGCTTTGGCGATTTTGTCTTCTGCGCGGGTGGACGCGGTCAAGCAGGCCATTGCCGGGCAGGACGCCGGAATGTTTAAAAGAATTTCCGGGGTGGGAACCAAAACTGCGGAAAAAATTATTGTGGAGCTAAAAGATAAAGTGCTAGCGGTAAGCGGTCAGGGTACAGAGAGTAGCAGTGAAGTGTTTGACGCGCTGTTGGCTTTGGGCTACTCTCAGCGGGAGGTGAGGGAAGTAATCGGCAAAATAGATTCTACAACAGGCCAAGGCGAACAAATTAAGCAAGCACTAAAATTTTTAGGCAAAGCCTAAAAATCAATTTATAATTTATAATTTATAATTTATAATTTCAAATGAATGTCAAAAGTTTGGAATTGTACGTTTGGCATTTATGCATCTAATTGAATTAGCGGATAAAGATAAACAAGAATATAACCGGTTCGTCGCGAATTTACCGACCGGGAGTTTTTTGCAATCCTGGGATTGGGGACAATGGCAGGCTTCTTTGGGACGCGCAGTGTTTAGATTTAAAATTCAAGATTCAAATGGGGTAACTGTCGGCGCGATGCAATTAATTAAAATGCCCTTGCCGTTGGGGAAGTTTTATTTGTATGCGCCGTATGGACCGGTTACGGATTTAGGATTGAAGATTGAAGATTTAAGATTTTTGGAACAGGGCATCAAAGAAAAATTTCCTGAGGCAATTTTTATTCGGATCGAGTCAAAAAATTCTGAAATCTTTAAATCTTTAAATCATTCAATTTTTAAATCTCCCAACATTCAGCCGGGGAAAACTTTAATAATAGACATTTCGCAAACCGAAGAGGAACTTTTAAAGCAAATGCATCCAAAGACCCGATACAATATTCGGTTGGCGGAAAAACATGGCGTGGAAATTAAAGATGAATTTGATATTACCATAGGCCACGGATTATTTGCCCAAGAAGCTGCCACACTAATTGTGGAAACAGCGACCAGACAAGGATATAAAGGCTATAGTAATAATTACTACCAGCAGTTGATAGATTTTTTAGCGGTACAAAATCGCGGGGATTTATATTTGCGGATATATAAAGCCATTTACCAAAATAAGCTTTTGTCCTCAGCGATTATGTTTGACTACGGAGACACGCGGACATTTTTATTTGGCGGTTCCGCGGAAGAAAATAAAAATGTTATGGCTCCATATTTAATGCATTGGCAAGCCATTAAGGACGCAAAATTAGCCGGATTAAAATATTACGATTTTTGGGGCACGGAAACCTCGTCCGGCAAATCCGCCGGATTTGTCCGTTTTAAGTTGGGTTTTGCCCATTCGACCCATTCAACTTCGTTCAGGGTCGCCTTGAGCCCAGTCGAACAGGCGACAGGCTCAGGGTCTTCGAGTGGCATTAAAGAGTACGCCGGGGCGTATGATCTGGTGTTAAACCCGCTGTGGTATAAAATTTATCTTTTAAGTAGAAAAATATCTCAATTAACTAAATAGCACGATTTTAACGGCCGTTAAAATCGTGCTATTTATAATATCAGTTGAATTATTTGCCCGCGGCTTGACGGACCAGTTTTTCGGTAATAATTTTACTGCCCGCGGTTTTGGCTAAATTTCCGGCCCTTACTAAAAACTGCAAAGCTTTTTGGTGGCGTAAATCTTGGAAGTAATCTTGGGCATATTTTACAGCTACATCAACGGCTGGAAATTCAAAAAAATAACCAAAATGATCTTCTAACCCTTGCGCCTGCATACAACAGTAAGCAGTTTGGGCAGCCGGTGTGTTAGCGGGGAATTCGTAATCTAAATTCAAAATCCAGACAATTAATATTTCCAATTTTTCTACGGTCAGTCCAATATTGGAAAAAATGGCCTGCAGAACATTGTCTTGAGGAGCCAACCGAAGTAAGCCGCCAAGCAACATTAGGCTGCCAATTTTATGGTTTTTAAGTTTGCTGGCCAAGAGGAAGGCTTCAAAAGGGACTTGGGTAATATTTTTGGATTCGGTTTGGCTGGATAATTTTATGTAATTGGTTAAAAAAGTTTTTGCCGAGGAAATATCTATTTTTAATTTGGCAAAAAGTTTTATGACCGAGGGTACATTTAAAAGCGCTAAAAACAAATCTTCCATGGCCATTTCGCGTTTATGTTTGAGAGCGATTTCACAGGCCTGGTTCCAGGCTGTTTTGGCGCTGGGACTGAACAGGGTATATAAGTCCACCGACTGAATAATTTTTTTGTTGGTTGGCTCAGCGGAAGTTTTTAAAAACGGCAAAAATTTTCGTAATTTTTCTTTGCCAATACGCGCCTTGTCGGGCGCGCCGGAAAATTCCAGCAAGTAGCCTTCGTAAAGCGCGCTTATACCCCACGGGCTGAAGCTGGAATACTGATATTTTAAGCTTTGATTTAAGCTTGTCATTGTATTTATGGTTTTGGTATCAAAAACGACTTTTCACTCATTATATATTATAGTATAAGAGATTTTTTATTTTTTGGCTATTTACAGTATAATGTAGTTATCATGAATTTTATTAAAGCCTTAATCCCTTCCGTTATATTAAAGATTGTCCGTCCCTGGTACCACGGGGCGGTGGCTTTAATGGCGGATTACTATTTTGACGAGCCCAGTAAAGAATTAACGGTTATTGGGATAACCGGCACGGCCGGCAAGTCCACCACCACGCAAATGCTGGCAAAAATATTAAACACCGCCGGCAAAAAGTGCGGATTTATAACCACAGTCAGTTTTTTTGACGGGGAAAGCGAAACAATTAATAAGCACGGCCTGAGCATGCCCGGCGGTTGGCTATTGCAAAAACAATTGCTGGCAATGAAAAAAAATGGTTGTAAGTTTGCGGTGGTGGAATGTACTTCCGAAGGGTTGGCGCAAAATCGGCATTTGGGAATAGATTTTGATTACGCGGTGTTTACTAATTTAAGTCCCGCGCATATGCAGGCGCATGGCGGCTGGGAAAATTATAAAGCAGCCAAAGGCAAGCTGTTTAAAGCAGTGGGGATTTCCCAAACCGGGGTGGCAAAAAAAACCATTGTAGCTAATTTGGATGACGATTCCGCGGAATACTTTTTGGCTTTTCCCGCCACTCAAAAATTGGGCATAAGTTTTACCGATAAGACTTCTAAAATTTGTGACACGGTTTATCAAGCCCATCAAACTGCAGCAGGGTTCTCGTTAGGGCAGTCAGATTTTGTGGTTCATCTTCTGGGAGAATTCAATAAGTTCAATGGTACTTTGGCGGTTGTGACTGCACAAAGTTTGGGCGTAAGTGTGGCGGATTGCCAAAAAGCTTTAGGCGAGTTTAAAAGCATTCCCGGTCGGATGGAAGAGATTCAAAACAATCAGGGTTTTCGGGTGTTTGTGGATTATGGTTGTGAACCGGCAAGTTTTACCGCCGCTTTAAAAGCCGCTTTTGAAGTCTCGCATAAAAAATTAATTCATGTGTTTGGCTCTACCGGCGGGCACCGTGACAGCGAAAAACGGTTTTTGTTTGGTCAGACCAGTGCTAGGCTAGCAGACCAAATAATTATTACCAACGATGATGTTTATGGCAGCGACCCGGAAAAAATTGCCCAAGACATAGAATCAGGAATTAAGAGTCAAGAATTATGGAAAGGATCTTATTCTGTTATATTAGACAGGCGGGAGGCAATTAGACATGCTTTGTCTACCGCACTGGCCGGAGACCTGGTTTTAATTACCGGTAAAGGCAGTGAACAGTTTTTGGTTTTACCGGGAAATGAAAGAATTGCTTGGGACGACCGGGAAGTGGTAAAGCAAGAATTTAAAAATATGGGAAAGTAATTTACCTAATTATTCTAATTTCTAATTGACCCCCGCCTGCACTTGCCTGCTTGGGTAATGACGGGTAACTATTTAAGTTCAAAAAACAAGACTAAATTTAGGATATTAAATCAAGTTGAGCATGGCGGGCAGGTAAATAATATCAAATGCTTAATGACTAGGTAACAAAGGTTTTATGATTGGACATTAGTTATAGGGATTTATTTAGAGTAATTTGAGCAATTGGGTTAATTAGAATAATTTTTTATGATTTTATTTATTGACACCACTGATTTCGCCAAAATAACTTTTGCCATTAGCACCGGAAAAAAAATTCAGCAAAAGTCTTTTGTTGTTGATCCGCATAAAAGCCATGAGACCTTAGAAAAGCTCGATGAGTTTTTAAAGAAATTAAATATCAAACCTCTCTCCGGCTCTCCCCATACTTTGGGGAGAGAGACTATAAAGAAGATCTATGTGAACAAAGGCCCGGGGAGTTATACCGGCACTAGGATTGGGGTAACGATTGGTCAAGCTTTAGGAATGGCTTGGGATGTTCCCGTGACGTTCTTAGATAAAAATCAGTTTAAGACCGCAGATACGCGGATTAAAAACAGATAACGCCGATAAATCAAAAAACATCCCGATTATATCGGGATGTTTTTATCTGCGAAATCATGTGCCTATCAGCGTATCTGTGGTCGTTATTCTTTAAGTTTAAATACTTTTACCGTAATCAGTAAAATTATAATTAGCCACAGGGTGAGAATTAAAATATCAAAGCCAATTTTATTTAAATCAAACGGGTAAAGGTAGGCTTGGCGGAGGCCGTCGGACAGGTAAGTAATCGGCAGGAGTTTGGCAAACAATTGTAAGCTATGGGGCAGGGAAGAAATGGGGTAAAAAATGTCACCCAAAAATGTTAAGGGCAGTCCCACAGCTGAAGTAATTGGCGCGGCAGTGTCGTAACTTTTGGCAAAACTGGAAATAATTAAACCCAAAGCTAAAAATATCGCCCCACCTAAGAGCACTAAAATTATGGTGGAAAAAATATTCCCCACAAAGCTGGCGCCAAATATAAAAATTCCCAGCAGGGTTAAAATAATAGTTTGCGCCAAAACCACAACCAATCTGGCGCCAACTAAACTGGTGGCCAACTGCCAAGACTTAATCGGCGTAGCCATAAGGCGCTTAATAATTCCGCGGGATTTTAAATCTACCATCCAGTAAGCCAAGCCATAAATTCCGCCCTGCATTATAGTCATGGCAATAATTCCGGGGAGTACATAATTGGAATATTTAATTCCGGTTTCCATATTTTTACCAATCGGCAGGACTGACAAAGCCACGTAAATAAACGCTGGCATTAGCACGGTCCAATAAAAGCCTTCCTTCTCCCGAAAGAACATTTTAAAGTTAGCTTTGAATAATTCTACAAAACTATTCATTATCATAGTCCTTTCCCGTAAGCTTTAAATAAACATCTTCCAAGGATGCGGTTTTTACTGTAAAGCCGTAAAATATAATGTTATGAGTTTTGAGTAATGTGACAATGGCGGAAATTTTATCTAAGGAAGTAATCTCCAAAATTACTTTGGGATAATCAGCGTGAACTTTTTTTACCTCCGGTAAGTTGGTAAATAAACCGGCGTCAATTTTATCTTCGGTAAAAAATGAAACTTGGGTGGTGTCGGACAAACGGTCAATGAGTTTTTTCGGTTCATCTATTTCTAAAAGTTTTCCGCTGTCCATTATTCCTACGCGGTGGCATAAAAATTCCGCTTCTTCCATAAAGTGAGTGGTAAGTACAATGGTTATCCCTGCCCGGTTTAAAGTTTTAATTAATTGCCACATATCCCGACGGGCTTTGGGGTCCAGGCCGGTAGTGGGCTCGTCCAAAAATAAAATTTCCGGGTTATGCACTAAAGAAGTGGCAATGGTAAAGCGTTGTTTTTGTCCGCCGGACAAATCTTTTACTTCCGCGTTTTCCTTGTCGCTTAAATTTACCAATTCCAATAATTGTTTTTTTCCGTGCTCATCTGTTTTCCCATTCATGTTCATCTGTTTTCCCTCGTAGAGGGATTTAAATAAATCTAAAAGTTCACCCAAAGTTAAATGGTGCAAATATTGGCTGGATTGCAGTTGAATACCAATGCGTCGTTTAATCTCTTCGGTTTGAGTTATGTTATCCAAGCCCAAAACCGTAACCGTGCCGGATGTTTGAGCGTTTAACCCTTCAATTATTTCCAAAGTAGTGGTTTTTCCTGCGCCATTGGGGCCTAATAGCCCAAAAATTTCACCTTTTTGCACGGCAAATGAAATACCGCCTACCGCAGTAACCTCATCTTTGGATTTACCCTTTTTTGGGTAAACCTTAACTAATTCGGTGATTTGTATAACATTTTCCATAAAGCTATTATATCATAGACAGAAGTTCATATAATGATTATTATATTTATATGAATCATGCGGAAAAAACTCACACAGAATTGAACAGTAATAAATCCTTAGATGATGAAAGGTTCCGGTCTACCAAGGGCTTTCTTTTTAAGGAAGGAATTTTAACTGAAAGCTCCGGTGTAAATCAAGTTGATGTGGCAAGGATTAAGGTCGGCCAACTTAACTACCAAAGGGCAACGCGCCTAAGTGATGGGAGTAAGCTTTCTGCCTGGGATACAATTCAGGTGTTATCGACCTTAGAAGGAGTTGATCAAGATGCGTCTGCGCAGAGTGGAGAAAACAAACCCGTTCCTGTCATTGCTTTACCTAGGGGACTAAAGGATCTTCAAAATGGTGAATATGTTTATAAAGCTAGGATGGCTCTACTACAACCTTGGGAGGTAGCTAAAAAATTTTATAATTGGGATAAGCCAATAGTCTTACAAGATGGTAACATCACTAACAGCTCGGAATTGGCATTGGTTAAAGCTTTAAGTGATTTGCAGGCCAAAAGGAACGAAAAGGGTGGGCTAGAAATTTATGATGAAAAGGCTCAAAAATATGTAAAGTTTTCCGGGGCGGCTTTAAAGCGTTTAACGGGAATGATTTTTGGCGGTAGCGCGGATAATATTTATATGAATCCTCGCAAATTTGCCAAAGAGCACTTACAAAATTTATTGGCTTTAGAGATAATTAAAAGCGAAGACTTCACTACTCTTTCCGGTAGCCAAACAGCAGATCAGTACGGGCAACATGAAAGGTCTTCGTGGTCCGAGATCTCCCCATATATATATTTAACTAACAGTAAAGGCCAGGGTGCTAAATACTATATGGGAAGGACTAAGCTACCGGGTTTAAATACGGAGATTGATCATAAAAATATGTCCGTTAAATTATTAGCCCCTGACTTGGTCGGTGTTATTAAGACTGAGGAAAGTAAACAAAAAATTATCGCTACCCTTGATTTGGCGCAAGGAGAAGAAATAGAAAAAGTTCGAAACCGGGAGGCTGTCCGTTTAAGACAAAAAGGTGGAAAAGTTAGTCCAACTTTAATTTCTCAAGGCAGTACATTTGGGGTCGATTATTCCAAAGAATACCTGAAAAGCTATTCAATTACCAATTTTTTACGGGCTCGTTTAAATGAAAAGCCGGAAGATTATTTTAAAAGGATCAGAATTTTGGATAATCAGGAAGAAGTTATAAAACAGCTGAAAGTTTTTGAAGATTTGGGGGTCAGCATGCAAAATTTACCGTGGGCCGAACAGTTAATGCTTTGTCGCATAGCTTTGGAAGACCAATCTGCTCAAAGGCAGTCGCAACTGAGGAATTTCGCCAGAACTTATGGAATAGCTGGCCTAAGGACATTTATCTCACTGGATTACGACCGCAGTTTGGGTGGGAGGATTTTAGATATTGGCGAAAAATTGGAGAAGCCTTTGGTAGTGGCTTTGTTTAAAAAGTATGGGGAAATAGTAGATTGCGCTTACCAGGCAAAAGCTTATTTAGACGGGCATTTTTTTGCGGGGACATCGGAATCTGAAAATCTTAGCCAAAAACTAATAGAAGGTTTGTTGAAAAAAGGGAAGGATTTGCTTTCCGAATTTTCTCCGGCTAGTGAGAATAAACAATTAGATAGCGTAGAGTTGATTAACCGGCTGGAGGCGGTTAAAACCGAAGTATTGTTATTTGCCCAGGCTTTTAAAGTTTTACCTAAAGAAGCAAAGGTGGAGTTTGAAGATATTGCCAATACCAGTATTGAAGACAGGGACTCGGCTTCTTTAACAGAAGAAGAAAAAAAGCAGATGACGGAAATTTTCACATTAAATCGCTTAGGTAATTATCCGGAAAAGTTGTTAAAGCAAACGCAAAAAGATTTTACCGAAACATTAAATACCCCCGGACACACTTTTAGAATGCTTGTTCATCAAGGGCGTTTGGTGGCATTCTTGCATTACGATAGGATAAGTGGAAATGAAATATATGTCGGGTCTTTAAATTTGCACCCATCTGCTAAAGACAGTCCCATTGCTATAGCAATGTTAAAAGCCGCTTTGGAGGAAAAAGGCGGAGAAAATAAACTAAAAGCGATTGTTTGGCAAAATAATCCGGCCGGAAGATTTTACAAAATGCTGGGTTTTAAGGAAACCGGCCAAATAGAAAATTACGAAAATACCGGGGAAGTTTATTTACAGTTAGAAAGGTCTCCGTCGCAAGATACACAAATACACGAAATAAAAAAAGCCGCCTAAATTAGGCGGCTTTTGCATTTTGCCAAATAGTTTCAAATAAAGTTTTATGCATTTGGTAAATTGCGGGGTGTTCAATTACCATACTGATAATTTGGTTTTGGTGCATGCTAATGTAAGCAACTTTGTTGTCGTAGATGTACATTATGGTTGAGAATACGGACGAAGAGGGAATTGTACGCACTGCAGTTGTGTTTGGGTCTAACTCTTTCGCATGTTTATGAATAAACGGAGAATCAATAGCAATAATTCTTTTGTGGATTTGTTTTTGTTTTCTTTGTGCAACAAATTGTTTATTTAGGTCGGGAAACTGTTTGTTGACCGCTTCGCTATCTATAAAAGAAAGAATTTCCGTGGAAGAAGTTAGGGAATCTTTTACGGTTTCCAGGGCGCCTTGTAGCCCTTCGTAAAATTTTACTCCGGGCTTGGAAGAAATTAGTTGAAACAAGCTTCGAAGTTCCGGCAGTTGTCGTTTTAAAACATCATCTGCCTCAAGTAGGCGGTTTTTTTCTTTGGCCAAAAGTAGCTCCAGATTTTCTGGGTGGCGCGCTAAAAACCGAATAGTTTTGCCCGGTTCGTCCAGTTTTTCCACTAAACCCTTTTCCACTAGGCTGTCTAAATGGTAATAAGCGTTCCCGCGCTTAAGGCCAGTATCGGACAAGAGGGGTTTAATGCCCGTTGCCCCGGCTTTTAATAAAAGCTCATAAATTTGGGCCTCGGTTGCGTTTAGTCCTAGTCCCTGAAATGTTTGAGAGTATTTGGTTATTTGTTCATTATTCATATTTTTAAAAGAATATAGGGTTAAGAATATAGAATTTAGGAAGAGGGTTTAGGCTTTCAAAGTTGAGTTTTTTATTAAAACAGTAAGCATTTTTTGAACCTCTATAGTTTGGTCGGCAAGTTGTTTGAATTCCTCGGATTTTATATAGCCTAAGTCTCTGCCAATTAATAATTGATTTTGAACTTCGGTTAATGACCCTAAAGCCATGTTGTAAAAGTGCGCTTTATCCTTATAAGAAGCCCGGCTAAAACCTTCCGCAATGTTGGAAGTAATAGACACAATGGCTCTTCGGAGCTGGCTAGTTAGCCCAAAAAGTTCTTCTTTTGGGAAATTTTTGGTGATTTTATAAATTTCTAAAACAAGACCATGACCCTTTTGCCAGACAATTAATTGCGTAAAAGTCCTTATTTTATTGGCGTTTTCCATATTTACCCTCTAGATTCTTAATTCTAAAACCTCTATTTTAATTTCCCGCTTAATTATAAGTATTATATATCATTTTTAAAATCTTGTCAAGTTAAAACTGACAAAAAATGATAGAAATATAACCTATAAATACAGCAAATAGTAGTAATATCAATATATATTTCAGTATAGTATTGACAATTTGTCAAGAAAGGAGTATACTGGTTAGTCAACATAAAACAAGGTTGACTCCTACTTCGCTAAAAGCTTCGTAGGGCAAGCATTAACAACCAAATAACAAGAGCAGTTAAGCTCTGTAAAAAAACAATCGGCAATGCGCAAAGGTTAATTACCGCTAATAACAAAGTGAATAATTAACACCAGTCTATATCTGACAGGAAGGATATGGACAAGCTTAAGCCAGCTATAGAGGCAAGTTACAAAAGTGTTTAGTGTTATCTTTCGCAGGAATAGATGGCTCTAACCGCTTGCTTCCAACATAGCAAAGAGTGCACTCCCGCCCTTTCAAAAGGAAAGAGCGGGAGAACAGTCCTTGCTAGAAAAACCCTTCCTGTAAAACGGAAGGGTTTTTAAATAGAAGGATGAAAATGTTCTTTAAAAATTTAATCTTCCAAGATCATCACCCGCAATTAATAATTTAATTTGGCGGTTGTTGGTGAGTTTAGAAGAACTCTTATCTGCTTAAGGCGGATGAGGGTTTAAAAAGGTTTTCTCCTTTTTGGTATTTTAATAATCAAGTTTGGTTGTTAAATACCCGAAAGGGAGAAAGGGGGAAAGGTGAAAATCATAAACACCACCCCTCACCCGATTAATTTTCGTGCTAGCAATGGTACGGAATTCGAGGTCGCCTCATGTGGCGTCCTCGTCAACGCCAAGCCGGTTGAAACACCGGCTGGTAACCATCCGTCCGGCGCGGAGCTGGTGAAGACCAGCTTTGTCGCCGACGAAGCCAGCGAGACGGCGCTGGCCAAGATTGAAGCAGAAAATCCCGACGCCGTCATCGTCGGGAGCATAATCGCTGCCCAGGCGTTCCCTGGGCGGGTGATGGCGATGATCCCGGCACCCGGGTTCGAGAGGGTGCCACCGGCCGAAAAAAGGATGCGGCCGGACAAGTTTACCACCTTCTAGGTGGTGGCTGGTTCTAGGCCGGTCCAAGTTAAACCGCGGTGATTCTAGATTAACCGCACGCACTTATAAGACGACAGAGATTATGTTGCACAACATTTTTTCTGTCCTTCTTTCAGAAAAGAATTAAAAAATTGTTTTCTGAAAATTGGAAAAACATTCACAAAAGAGCAGTTAAATTTTTACGAGAGGTAATTTGGTTGTAAATAATTATTACCAGTTTACCTTTCGTAAAATAAAACGAGGGTACAATTGCCGGCGGGCTTACGCGAGGTGAAGGTAATGCAACTGTTTTTTCATGAAGCAATCAAGGCAACCGTAGAGGCTGCCAAGAAGCTCGCCGGAGTTTCGGCGAGCGACGTGAAGATGACGTTCGCCCAACTGGTCGCGTTTCTGACCAGCAAGGGGGTGGAGTTCGTTGTCCGTCCCACCACCGCGAAAAAGACGGTGGAGGTGAAAAAGGGTTGGTGGATGTTTGCCACTGTGGAGCGGGTGGAGGTGGATATGCCGGCGGGGGAAGATATCCAAATCAAGGGGGTAGGAATTATCCCGCCCTTTGAAGATTTGGTCTCCTATTACGGCGACCAAATTGTGGAAGGGAGGTTGGAGGTCTCCCCGGGGTCAGTTTATTTTCATCAGCGGGTGGACTGGGGAATCACAACGGTCGACGTACCGAAATCGGTTTGTGAGTTCGTACGGGCTCTCTTGCCGGTGTACCGGCCCGAATTGCCTGAGGATCTGGTTGTCCTCCCCACCCCAGGGTGGGTGACGGAAATCCGGACCGATTTGGCCACGGACGTGGGTCCGGGGATGGTCGAGTTGGTACTGTTCCGCTCCCAAGCGGAACAGATGGTTCGGCGGTTCGCGATTTCTATGGCGGCGAACCTCAACTCGTACGTCGTCGTTGACCTTTTCCGGGAGGAAGTCGTGGCAACCGCCACGACGGAGGAAGAAGCCACCGGCCATGCCATTGGCATGGCAGGAACGGTGGTCGTCGAACGGGCCCAGAAGCGTGTGTTCGATGGGGAGTACCAGGTATGGCTCCCCATTAAGGACTACGTGGGGAAATTCCCCGCAGTGTCCTGGCTAGCCAGCATTTGACGCCCTTGCCCAGTTAATGGTCTGGGCACATAAAAACTAAAATCACTAAGCACTTTGGAAACGGCTGCACTTTGCACAAGCCAGTCGTTTCCACTCTTTTTCAGAAAATAATTTAAAAATTGTTTTCTGAAAATTGGTCCTTCCGTCGCGCAAGGCTATGGAGGACAGGTACATTAAAAAAGTATTCTTCTTTCTCCAATTTGTGTGGAAGCGGTGTGGCGGTGATATTAGCTATCATCTTCAAACCGCTTTCACGCAAATGGCTGACCACGACATAAGCTCACAAGGCGTCGTGGCACCCAAAAGGAGTCCAAGATGAGGTACAAATTTGTTAGTTTGGTGAGGGGAGAGTCTGAGATGTTCGGATGGCCCACCTCGCAGGTGGGTCAAGTGGATTATTGGGGGAATGGGAGGGATGTCCCAGTGTTGGAGGTCTGCTTCCCGAACGGGAAGCAGAAAAAATACATAAAAAAAGACCGTGACCCCGGTCTGATGGGGGTCAATATTTTTGCCGGGGAGGAAATGCTCCCCGGGGATTGGGTTCAGCACAACGGCATGAAATTTTATGCCCTGGTGAGGACTCCATCCGGGTCCCGTCTGGGCAATACTGCCCTCGGGGACCTTGAAAAAGGGTTCGCTGAGGGGGTATTTAGGTCCGCTCACGCGAAGCTGGTAGGGGAGGACGAACCTACCCCTGACCAGTGTCCGGGAGTAGGGCGTATCAAAAACCCCTTCGGGGGAAAACCAGAAAGGCCTCATGAACTGAGGCCGGCGACAGTGGGAAGCATGACCGTCAGTAGGTGGAAATACCTACTGACGGTCATAAATATTTTGAGGGAGAGACCTAAAAAACCAGAGGTGTGGGACCTTTGGGACATAGAGAGGGAAACCAATTTCGGTTCCCGGAATCTGTACAAGTTTCCGGCTACAGGAGTAGAGGTCGTTATCTACTCCTGTGAGGATGATAAGGACTGAAAAACCCACTCGTGTGTAAGCCAAACACGGGAAGTGTGTCTTTGACATCCTTGAAGTATGGCTAACTTCGAGTTTCCGAGAATACCTATCGGAGCAAATCTAAAGTCGCGAGATTTAAGATTAAAAACAGGCTCGAGCTATCGGTTAAATAGTATTCTTCAGGGGTTCTAGCACAAGAATCCCTGACCTTTTTTCAGAACATCTTTAGTCTGCATTGGTCGCAAGACCTTGAGCTTAGTCGGGTCGAATAGACCTTGAGCGCAGTCGAAAGGTGGGCTGGAAATTGGTTCCTCCGTCGCGTAAAGCTATGGAGGACAGGTACATTAAAAAATTTCATTTCCTTTTGGTGAAAAAGAAATCGTTTGTAAAATATTTATAAATAATTTCTTTTTCATCAACTTCCTATTAAGGACTTTCGGTATTTTACGCATAATATTTGCGACCGATTGATTCTGAGGGACAGAAAGGAGGTGGAAAAGAAATGCAGGATGACTATCGGATAGAATGTTGGGGGACGGCCTGTGATTATGTGGTCGACTCCACTTTGGAGGAAGTGGTTCCGGCTGAATGCCCTCAATGCCACAATGGATTGGGAGCCAGGCTGGAAAAGCAAATCCTCGTCCGGATGTCCGGACGGGACGAGGTTGATCAGTATGCCACGCCAGCACAACATCAGGCGTGGAAAATCGGCAATATCAGAGAGGCCGTCAACCGTCATGATGACGGTGCCGAGGCCTACTGGATGTCAATTGAGTAGTCCCGCACTCAGGCGGGATCGGGGACAGGTGATCCTCGTAAGAATGTTTTGTCCAAACCTTCGGACTAACATTTAAATCACCAGCGCTTTGGGAACGACGGACTTTGCACAAGCACAGTCGTTCCCACTCTTTTTCAGAAAATAATTTAAAAATTGTTTTCTGAAAATTGGTAAGAAGTTCTTTAAAAAATTTGCGAAAAGCAATTTGATTGTAATATTTTGCAATATAATTAAATTGCCTTTCGTAAATATCAAAGCGAGGGGGCGCATCAGTCAACGCCTGACTGTAAAAGTTCAACTTTTTTACAGCACGCGCCTGGAGCAAAAAAGGAAAAAATGGCAAAGAGATTTGTGAGGTTTTCCCAGCTCGCCAATCTGGGTGATTTTGAACTGTTTCGCGCCCCGAATACCTTCGGGGCGCATGGCGCGATTGTGCGCCAGACGGAGGACGGCCGCTTGGCCGTTACCGGTCTCCATTCGGAGGCCGGTCAGATAAAGACGGCGCCAGCCGTGTTTATCAAACCGGGCGACACGCTCGGTTACGAAGGCGGGGTTGTCTGGCGGGTGAAAAAGCCCGCCGACTACGCCGATCCGATTCGGGCGGTGTTGGCTGAGGCGCGCACGCCTCAGCGGGTTCTCCGCGAGGGGAACCCAGAGGATCTCCGCTCCCAGTTCCGGCCCGAGGCTCGGGTTGGAGATGGGAGAGGAGGGGATTTCCCCTCGGACGTGTTTTTGGCACGTCCCGCGGGGGACGTCTCCGCACTACTGTGCTGGAAGTGGAACTTCCGGCACGGAAATTTTCAGGAGGTCGTCGCGGTAATTGTTCTCCCTGATTGCGACCGCAGGGCGGTCGCAAATTGGTTGTCCGAGCAGATCACGCCCCAGGGGCGTGAGCGCGCGACTAATCAGTCGCGCCATCGTTCAGTAAAAAATGACAAACCTCACTGGACAGTGGGGTTTACGGCGCGAGAGCGCCGTGAGCGCGCGGCGGAAAAAAGAGCCGGGGAAATCACGACCTGGCTACGCCAGGTTGTGAAAAACGAAATACTCCATCTCTCCACCGGGGAGAAGGTGGAGTATTCTGTGTTTGCCGGGGAGTATCAATGGTGCTCCACCGGCGGTGGGGTTGACTGTCGGCACACCGCTGCGCGCTTCAACCCTGAAAGGCTGAAGCAGATTGCGGTGGCCTCCGGCCAACCTCTCCCGTCTAATCTTCGCTGATCCTCTTTTCGTGGTTGATGGTTATCCGCGCTTGTTTCCAGCCCAATCGGCGGAAACAGCAAAAAACCATTCGTCTCGGAGCCGAGTGACGTAAAATAAACGGTGATACTGGAGTTGCTCACCAGTTATTAAAAACGAAACAAGCATTCTTAGAGGAAGCTTTGTTCTTGCACGAACATCTTCCTCTTCTCTTTCCAGGACATTGTCTTACAGGCGATTAAGCCAACTCTCTTTTCCTGCTGTTTGTTGCAGGAAACTGCCATAAACAGAAGAGAAAGACAGTGGACTGGAAAGAGAAAAATGAAATTTGAAATAAAGGGATTCTTCTCCCGATAGATCGGGATCGGAATGGTAAAGAGGGAGGGTTGATAGTTGATAGTAAACTGTCAACCATAGTAAGGAATATAGTATTTTTTGACCTTGACATTGTATAGTTTCCCATATACAATACGAATATGAATCAATTAGAGCTCCCTGAGCCAATAATGTTTGAATGGGATAGTTATAATCAAACCAAAATCCGGCTTAGGCAAAATATTATACCTGAAGAAGCCGAACAGGCATGCTTTAGTCGTAATGCAGTAATTTTTGACACTAAACACAGCTCTGCGGAACAACGATATCAATTAATAGGATTCAGTGGTGTTGGGCGGATGCTATTTATTGTATTTACCATTCGAAAGAATAAAATTAGAATAATTTCTGCGCGAAGCGCGAGCAAAAAAGAAAGGGCAAATTATGCAAAAAAAACTTAAAAAAATCCCTAAATTTAAAACCGAAGACGAAGAGGCGGAGTTTTGGAATACTCACGACTCCACCGATTATCTTGATTGGTCAAAAGCCAGAAATGTTATTTTCCCAAATTTAAAGCCGACTTCCCGCTCTATTTCCATTCGAATTCCGGAATATATTATTAATCAGGTTAAGGTTGAGGCCAATAAACTGGATATTCCTTACCAGTCTTTAATGAAGCAGTATATTGCCAACGGGGTAATGAAAAAGTAATTATCGTTAATAAAACCCTGTCCTAATAAAATTAGGACAGGGTTTTATATTAATTTGGTATTTAAAAGTTTATTGGTACACCAATTTTTTGCCCTACTCTGTTTGCCCAATCTTCCAGTTGGTCTATGCGGTGCCCACTGACCATCATTTCCTCGTGATATTTTTTAACTTGAGAGGATAAATTGGCAATCGCTGTTTTTACATCTGAAAGCTCCTCCCGAACTTCAGACACAACCACTTTTTTTAAGTCCTGATTACTTTTGTCTATATAGTCAAATATTGGTTGGAAGTCATTCATATTTTTTCTCCAATTCCTTTGAATTAATTTGTATGCCGGTTTTTTTGGCGATTTTTTGAATCCAGGAAACAATAACAGCTTCGGATGTTTTTAATTCCAAGTAGTGTTCATCAGAAAAATTTTGGAAGCCATTATATCCCTACTCATAAATTAATTATAGTCTTTTGGTTAGTATTGTCAAAAATAGCCAGCTTGTGGATTTCTTGTTGGTCAAAAGGGGATATTTGTGGTAATGTATAGATACAAATTAGTTAAATTATTGACCCATTCGACTTCGCTCAGGGTCAAGTCCTAAAATAGTCATTTTAGGACTTGACAAATTCTGCTTGACTGGTACAATCCAAATACGCACAATTACATAAGCCAATAGCCATTTGTGGATCGGCCTTTTTTGCATATCCCACAAAAAGTTTTTGCGTCTATAAAATATTTTTCCTTACAATTAAGCCAAAAATATTTATAAAAAACGTGAAATAACTACAATAATTGGGGTAATCACTAATGGACCTATTGCCGAATGTCATTTTTGCCCAAAATTAGCTAGTTTGGCAAAATTTCCAAAAAAATTTATCTGCTTAGCTTCCGGCTAAACATCAAAATTTGTTTTGAAAATTTTTCTCAAACCATCAAATTTTGCATCAAAAAGCCCATTCGACAGTAGGTCCCTAAAAAAGGCAATGTTTTGCGCTCTTCATCACATGATTTTGGGCAGATAGAGGGCATAAAACATTAAATAATTTACATCTGGTTAAATAGTCTAATATCTTAAATAAGCCAAAAAAGTGCGTTTTTTTGGCCGAAAGCCTAATTTAATGGCAAATAAATCGAAAGTCAGCTCCTCTGCTGTGGCCGTCAAACCACACAAGGAGAAGGTTTCTGCGCGCAAGTTTTTTACCGCGAGCCACGAAACCGCATTAGTGCCGAATTTAATTGAAGTTCAATTAAATTCCTACAAGTGGTTTGTGGAAAAAGGATTAAAAGATTTATTGGGTGAAGTTAACCCGATCCGGGATTTTACCGGAAAAAATTTAGAATTGGTATTTGGCGACTATTTTTTTGACAAACCGAAGTACGACGAATTTACTTCCCGCGAACGAAATACCACGTACGAAGCCCCTCTGTATGTCTCCGCCAAGTTAATAAACAAAGTCAGCGGGAAAACCAAAACTCAAGACGTCTACTTTGGTGATTTTCCGTTAATGACTCCCCGCGGAACTTGTATTATTAACGGCGTGGAGCGTGTAGTAGTTAACCAGTTGATTAAATCTCCGGGTGTGTTTTTTACTGTGGAAAATATTCGCGGTAAACAATATTACGGCGCAAAAATTATTCCTAATCGTGGAGCCTGGTTGGAATTGGATACCGATGCCGCCGGAGTAATTGGCGTAAAAATTGACCGCAAGCGCAGAATTCCGATTACTGCTTTAATGCGCGTGTTCGGACTTTCTTCCAACGAACAAATTTTGGAAGCCTTCAAAGATATAGACACCGATCCGGACACCAAATATATTCAAAATACTTTAGACAAAGATGCGTCCACCAATGCCGACGAAGGATTTAAAGAAGTCTATAAAAGAATTCGCCCCGGCGATTTGGCCACAGTAGATAACGCCAAGTCTTTAATTTCCGGAATGTTTTTCAATATTGAACGTTACGATTTTTCCGATGTCGGACGTTACAAATTTAACCAGCGCTTGCATGTGGAAAACAGCAGTGATCCGCTTTTGACTTTGGAAGATTTAACCAAAGTGGTGCGCGAGGTTATTCGTTTAAACAACACTCAAGAACCGGCCGATGATATTGACCACTTAGCCAACCGCCGTGTTCGCGCCATTGGGGAATTGATCCAAACTCGTTTTCGTGTTGGTCTTGCTCGTATGGCCAGAATTGCCAAAGACAGAATGTCCTTGGCCGATTTGGAAACCGTGACCCCGGCTCAGTTAATTCACGTCCGTCCGGTGGTTGCGACCATGCAAGAATTTTTCTCTTCTTCTCAGTTGTCCCAATTTATGGACCAGACCAACCCGCTAGCTGAGTTGGAACACAAACGTCGTTTGTCCGCCATGGGACCCGGGGGACTTTCCCGTGAACGTGCCGGGTTTGAAGTTCGTGATGTGCACCGTAGTCATTATGGTCGCTTGTGTCCGATTACCACTCCCGAAGGTCCTAACATTGGATTGGTGGCGCACTTGGCTACTTATGCCAAAGTAAATGATTTTGGATTTATTGAAACCCCGTATCGTTTGGTAAAAAAGAATGCAAAGAATGACGGTAAAGATGCAGTTGATGAAGTTTCCCTTTACGATGTAAAAGATGACAAGGGCCATACTATTGTTTCGGCCGGCTCTACTATTACTTCCGCTCAAGCCAAGGAATTGACCAAACAAGAACAGCTTTTGGAAATCCGCATAAAGCCGAGAGTAACCGACAAAACCAAGTACATGGATGCGTTTGAAGAAGAAGCCTTGGTTATTGGACAAAGCAATATAGAAATAGATGCGGAAGGCCACTTTACCGCGGCTCGTTCCAGCGTACGTGTGCACAACGTCCCGTCCATTACTTCCACCGATGATATAGATGCCTTGGATGTTTCGCCAAAACAAATTATTTCCGTTACCACTTCCTTAATTCCGTTTTTGGAACATGACGATGCAAACCGTGCGTTGATGGGTAGCAACATGCAACGTCAGGCTGTCTCTTGCATTAAGCCGGACGCTCCGTTAGTTGGCACCGGTATGGAAAGCAAAGCCGCTCGCGATTCCGGAACTGTGGTGTTAGCTGAAGAAGAAGGTACTGTAACTTCCGTGGCCGGCGATAAAATTGTCGTAGTCGGCGAAAAAGGAAAAAAACACGAGTACCCATTATTGAAATTTTTACGCACTAACTCCGGTACTTCCATTAACCAAATTGCTCGCGTAACCAAAGGCCAAGAAGTCAAAAAAGGAGACTTGCTTGCTGACGGGGCTTCCACTGAGCATGGCGAGTTGGCCTTGGGACAAAATATTTTGTTGGCTTTCTTATCTTGGGAAGGCGGTAACTATGAAGACGCGATTTTGGTTTCCGAACGCGTTGTTCAGGCTGACCGTTTTTCTTCCATCCATATTGACGACTTTAAAATCGACGTTCGCGACACCAAACTGGGCCCTGAACAAGTTACTCGGGATATTCCTAATGTCGGAGAAGAAAAGTTAAAAGATCTAGATGAAAATGGAGTTATCCGCATTGGTGCTAAAGTTAAAGCCGGCGATATTTTAGTCGGCAAGATTACCCCAAAAGGGGAGACCGATTTAACCGCGGAAGAAAAATTGTTGCGCGTTATTTTCGGAGAAAAATCCCGCGATGTCAAAGACACTTCCCTAACCTTGCCTCACGGCGAGTACGGAAAAGTTGTTAACATCCGCGAATTTTCTCGCGAAGCCGGCGACAAATTGCCTTCCGGAGTAATTCGCAGTATTCAAATTTCTGTGGCCGTATTACGCAAAATTCAAGTCGGTGACAAAATGGCCGGCCGTCACGGAAACAAAGGTGTTATTTCCAAAATTATTCCGGTGGAAGATTTGCCGTTTATGGCCGATGGTCGCCCGGTAGATATTATTTTAAATCCGCTTGGTGTGGTATCTCGTATGAACTTGGGACAAATTTTGGAAACCCACCTTGGTATGGCTGCTTATAAACTCGGTTATAAAATAGCCACCCCGGTATTAGACGGAGTGAAAGAATTCCAAATTAAAGAAGAATTGGAAAAAGCCGGTGTGCCGCAAGACGGCAAAATGGTGCTTTACGATGGTAAGACCGGTGATCCGTTTGACGAAAAAGTGACCGTGGGTGTTATGTATATGTTAAAACTGCACCACCTTGTCGACGACAAAGTCCATGCTCGTTCAACCGGACCGTACAGTCTTATTACCCAGCAACCGCTTGGTGGTAAAGCTCAGTTCGGTGGTCAGAGATTCGGAGAAATGGAAGTCTGGGCCTTGGAAGGTTACGGAGCGGCTCATACTTTGCAAGAAATGTTAACTATCAAATCTGACGACGTAGTCGGTAGAAGTAAAACTTACGAAGCTATTGTCAAAGGCGAGCCGATTAAAAAACCAAACGTGCCGGAAAGTTTCCGCGTGTTGGTTAAAGAATTACAAAGTTTGTGTTTGGATGTGGAGTTGTTAGGCAAAGATGGTCAAGTGGCATCAGCCGCTGAAGAGCCGGAGGTCGTCGTGCCGGTTTCCATAAGCCAACCGCCGGCCGTGCCGGACATGTCTCTGTTTGCAGATGAGATAAAAAAGAAACCGAAGAAAGAGAAAAAGGGGAAGTAAATTAACCTAATTTCTAATTGACCTAATTATTCTAAATAAATCCCAAAATTAAATTTTAGAAATTAGATCATTAGACCTTATTTAGGTCAATTAAAATAATTAGTATAATTAGAATAATTTATAACTTATGTTAACTCTTACAGAAGATTTCAAAGGTGTCCGCTTAAAGCTGGCCTCTCCGGAGACCATGTTAGACTGGTCGCACGGCGAAGTAACCAAGCCGGAAACCATTAACTATCGTACTCAGCGTCCGGAAAAAGACGGTTTGTTCGACGAAAAGATTTTCGGTCCAATTAAAGATTGGGAATGTTATTGTGGTAAGTATAAAAGAATTCGTTACAAAGGCATTGTTTGTGACAAGTGTGGAGTGGAAGTTACCAAGTCTTCCGTCCGTCGTGAACGCATGGGGCATATTAAACTTTGCGTGCCTGTTGCCCACATTTGGTTTTTACGTGGCGTGCCGTCCCGCTTAGGGCTGGTGCTGGATTTAGGCGTCATGGAATTGGAAAAAGTGGTTTACTTTGCCGCTTATATTATTACCAATGTGGACGAAGAATCCCGCATTTCCACGCTCGAACAAATTGAACACGAATTTAAAGCCAAGAAAAAAACTATTGAAGAAAAGTACGAGACCATAATCGGTAAAGCCAAGTCCGCTATGGGGCAAAAGGTTTCCGGTAAAGATTCAGAACTCGCTCAGGCGGAAATTGACGCCGAGGTTACCCGGTTTAAAGATGCTTGGGCCAAAGAACTGGATGCCCTAGAAAGCATTCGCGACCAAGCCCGTAGTGAACTGAAGTCTATAAAAAAATATCAGATTATTTCCGAATTGCAATACCGTGACTTATCTATGAAGTACGGTCCGGTGTTTAGCGCCTCCATTGGTGCCGAAGCCTTAAAAGGTTTGCTCGAGGAAGTCAACTTAGAACAGTTGGTCCAAGATTTAAATACTCAATTAGTCGGCCTGGAAGGCCAAGCGCAAAGAAAAGCTTTAAAGCGCTTAAAATTAATTAAATCTTTAATTAATTCAGGACTTCGCCCGGAGTGGATGTTAATTACCACCTTGCCGGTTATTCCTCCGGACTTACGTCCAATGGTTCAGCTCGACGGGGGCCGGTTTGCGGCTTCCGATTTAAACGATTTGTATCGCCGGGTCATTAACCGCAACAATCGCTTAAAGAAATTATTGGAAATTAAAGCGCCGGAAGTTATTACCAGAAACGAAAAGCGTATGTTGCAGGAAGCGGTTGATGCATTAATCGACAACTCTATTCGTCACGGTAAAGAAGTCACTGCCAGCACCGGTCAAAAGCGCAAACTGCGTAGCTTGGCCGACATGCTTAAAGGAAAGCAAGGACGTTTCCGTCAGAACCTGCTCGGGAAACGTGTGGACTATTCCGGTCGTAGCGTTATTGTGGTCGGTCCGCACTTGAGACTGCATCAGTGTGGATTGCCAAAAATTATGGCTTTGGAATTATTCAAACCGTTTGTTATTTCCAAACTGATTGGTCGCGAATACGCGCACAATGTTCGGTCCGCTAACCGTTTAATTGAACAGGGTCGGGTGGAAGTTTATGATATTTTGGAAGAAGTTACTAAAGACCACTATATCTTACTGAACCGCGCTCCAACATTGCATCGTTTGGGTTTCCAAGCTTTCCAACCGGTATTAATAGAAGGGAAAGCCATTCAATTACACCCTATGGTTTGTGCCGCTTTTAACGCGGACTTTGACGGTGACCAAATGGCTGTTCACGTGCCGTTAACCGAGGCCGCGCAAAAAGAAGCCAGAGAAATTATGGTTTCCGCGCACAACTTGCTTAAGCCCGCTTCTGGAGACCCTGTCATGACTCCTGACAAAGACGTTGTTGTGGGTTGTTACTATATTACCCGTCTTCGTGACGGCAGTAAGGGCGAAGGAAAAGTTTTCAGCAGCCCTGGCGAAGCAATTTTGGCATACAACAATAACTACGTACACATTCAGGCCAAAATTAAAGTGCGCATGGAAAACGGCGAGATGCTCGACACCTGCGTTGGCCGGTTGATTTTTAACAAAGTTGTACCAAAAGAATTAGGTTTTAGAAACGATAATTTCGACAAGAAAAAATTGCAAGGTTTGGTGCGTGAAGCGCATCGCTTACTTGGTAATGACCGCACCGCGGAATTGATTGACGAAATTAAGCGTACCGGTTTTTACTACATGAAAAAATCCGGACTGTCTTGGGGTATGGATGACTTGCTGGTGCCTCAGGTTAAGTACGTGTACTTAAAACAAGCCGATGAAGATGTAGAAAATACCTCTCAGCAATATCGTGAAGGACTGTTAACCGAAGACGAACGTTATAATCGCGTGGTAGAAATTTGGGCAGAAGTTTCCGAAAAAATTGCCAAGTCGGTAAACGGCACTGTAGCCGAACACGGCAGTGTAAACTATTTTGTGTCCAGCGGAGCCAGAGGATCTTTCTCTCAGATTACTCAAATGTCCGGTATGAAAGGTTTGGTGGTTAATCCGGCCGGTGATGTTATTGAATTGCCGGTAAAGGGAAGTTTTAAAGAAGGCTTAAACGTACTTGAGTATTTCATTTCCACTCACGGTTCCAGAAAAGGTATGTCCGACACAGCGCTTCGTACTGCCGACGCCGGTTATTTGACCAGACGCTTGGTAGACGTGGCTCAGGACATTGTGGTTAACGCCGAAGATTGTGGGACCGACAAATTTGACTACATTACTTTGGAAGATAGCCAAAAAATGAACAAGCCGTTTGATCGCCGATTATTTGGCAGAGTCACGGCCGAAGATGTCAAAGACCAGTCCGGTAAAATCATTGTGGAAAAAAATCACGGCATTGACGACCAACAGGCCAAACAAATTATGGAAAGCGGTGTTTTGGAAGTTAAATGCCGTAGCGTACTGAAGTGTAAACTCTCTCGCGGTATCTGCAAACTTTGTTACGGTTATGACTTAGGCTTTAACGACATGGTGCGCTTAGGTGCAGCTGTCGGAATTGTGGCCGCTCAAGCCATTGGTGAACCGGGAACTCAGTTGACTATGAGAACTTTCCACACTGGTGGTTCCGCTTCCGTTAAAGATATTACCCAAGGGTTGCCCCGCGTAGAAGAATTATTTGAAGCCAGAGAACCAAAAGGTATGGCTTATGTGGCGGAAATTGACGGGCAAGTTTATATTGCCAAGCCAAACAACAAAGAATTTATTGTCCGTATTCAAGGCGCAGATGTAGAAAAAGACACCTATGAATTAACCGGTTCTCAATCTGCCATTAAAGATGGTAGCAAAGTGGAAGCGGGCGAAACCTTGTACATTAACGAATCCAGTCAGGCCATTAAAGCTAAAACCGCCGGGCTGGTTCGTTTGGAAAAAGATAAAATTATCGTGGTTCACGAAAGTGACCAGGTAAAAGAATGTGTGGTGCCGGCTTCTTACTCCCTGCTCGTTAAAGACGGGGACTTGGTTACCAAAGGTGCCAGACTGACCGAAGGAAATTTGAATCCAAACCAAATTATGCAATTGCGTGGACTTGAGGAAGCGCAAAAGTATGTGGTTAAGGAAGTCCAGGATATTTATGTTTCCCAAGGACAGAACATTCACGACAAGCACATTGAAGTTATTGTTAAGCAGATGTTCTCTAAAATGCGCATTGTGGATGCCGGAGACAGCGAGCTGGTGGCCGGAGAAGTTACCGACAAATCCAAATTGAATGTCATTAACGAACTTCTGTCCCGCACCAATCAACGCCAGGCCACTGCCGAACAGTTGCTTATGGGTATTACAAAAGTTTCTTTGAATACCGAAAGCTTCTTAGCCGCCGCATCTTTCCAAGAAACCACCCGTGTGCTTATTGAAGCGGCCGTAACCGGTAAGACCGATTACTTGAGAGGCTTAAAAGAAAATGTGATTATCGGAAAATTAATTCCTGCCGGTACCGGGTATAGCGATGAAATCGCCAAGCAAAACTTACAGTTGGAAACTTCTGTCAGTGAAGCCGCTGCCCTTGCCTTAGGAAAATCCGAATCCGCGGAAGTCGTAGAGATTGTAGAATAGTTAAAGTAAAAAGCCCCTCCCTTTGTAACAAAGGGAGGGGCTTTTGTATTAATGGACTAGGGGGAATGCAAGGAGCGGGGATTTTTGCTATACTAATAGAAGTAAAAAGTATGATGACATCATACAATAGACATTATAGATAAGCAAAATTAACAAAACGAAACAATGAAAAAATTACAAGTTTCTCAAAGAGGTCAGAATGTTATTGCTTCCCCAATCCGGAAGTTTTTACCGTTTTTACAGGCCACGGAAGCCAAAGGGATAAGAGTGTTTAAGTTGAATGTCGGGGATCCGGATTTGGTTCCGCCAAAAGAGTTTTTTAAAGTGGTCCAAAAGTACAATCCTCAATCTTTGGGTTATGCCCCAAGCCCGGGGATTACCGCACATATGCAGGCCTGGCAAAAGTACTATAAACAGTTTGGAGTTAGCGTAGAATTAAACCAAATGCTTCCGACCGTAGGTTGTGCCGAAGCGATTATGTTGGCCTTGCAAGCAGTGGCGGATTTTGGCGATGAAATAATTGTCTTTGAACCGCTGTATGCTTCATATAAATCTTTTTCCGTAATTGCCGGAATAAAACTTATTCCCGTAACTTTACCTATAGAGAAAAATTTTGCTATGCCGGACGTGGCTGAAATAGAAAAAAAGATTACTGCCCGTACCAAAGCCATTGTCATAATTAACCCCGACAACCCGACCGGCAAATTATGGAGTGATGCGGAAATTAATAATGTAATTAAGCTAGCCAAAAAGCACAATTTATTTATTATTAGCGACGAAACTTACCGGGAAATTCGGTTTGACGGCAAAAAACCGGTTTGTTTGTTAACCAAAAAAGAGGCAGTAGACAACATGATTGTGTGTGACAGCGTGTCCAAGCGGTTCTCTATGCCGGGCGCGCGCATTGGTTGTGTTATTAGCCGGAATCCGGAAGTTATGCAATCCATTTTAAAGTTTGCCCAGGCCCGTCTTTCAGCCGGCACGCTTGAACAATTAGGCACGGTGCCGTTGCTAAACAATAGTGCTCCTTACGTTAATAAAATGGTAAAAGAATATCAGAGGCGCCAAAAAATAGTAGCGACGGGCTTGCAAAAAATTAAAGGCGCAATATTTAAACCGGCTATGGGGGCGTTTTACCAAGCCGTAAAATTACCGATTGATGACAGTGAAAAATTTGTTAAGTTTATGATTAGCGAATTTTCCTACAAAAAACAAACCGTAATGGTAACGCCAATGAAAGATTTTTATATTAGCCCAAACAAAGGCACGCAGGAAATTCGCATTGCTTATGTGTTGAATGTAAAGGATTTAGAGGTTGCTATGGATGTGCTGGCCAGGGGGGTGGAGGAGTATAACAGTAGGGGCTAGATTAAAGATTTAACCTGCCTGCCGCCTGCCTGCCGGTAGGCAGGGTAGGCAGGGATTATTGATTTAAAAACACCACTTCGATACTTCCACGTATCGAAGTGGTGTTTTTAAAGTGGGTATTATTCGACTTTTTTCCAGCCTGAATATGCTTGGGATGGAATTTCAATTGTTTTAGGATAAAATTCAGAAGGATTTTGTCCTTCAACAATTTTTGCATGAATAATTCTTTTACTGTCTATGCTTACGATTTCCCATTTGATTCCTGGCTCCCCTGATTTTTGACTTGTTAGATCAGAAGGGCAAGTAATAATATTTCCTACCTGAAAATCATTTGTGTCTATTCCGCGTCTTTCACTTCGCTCTGACATAGTTTTAAGTTTAATTATTAGTTTTTGGCCAGTCGGCCACAATTAACAAATCTTTTTGATTTAATTTTTCCCAAATTTCTTCGGTGACAAACGGCATGAAAGGGTGCAGAAGTTTGAGGATTTGAATGAGCGAATAATTTAAGATTTCTTGGGTACTGGTCTTTAATTCCACATCCGCCAGTTGTGGTTTACTCGCTTCAATATAGACATCTGCAAATTCTCGCCAGGTGAATTGATAAATACTTTGGGCGGCTTCGTGCAAATTAAAGGTGTTTAAATTATTGGTAACCGAGATTATGGTTGCTTCTAATTTCGCCAAAATTTCTTTATCCGCCTCGGTCTTTGCTTCCGGTTTGGAAATTGCCTGCCCGCCATCTGCTGAAGCCTCAGGCGACTGCAGGCGGGGATATTGGGAATTTGACATTGCTGTATTCGAAAGAATATAGCGAGCAATATTCCAAAGTTTATTGGCAAAGTGCTTCATTCCTTTAATTTTTTGTTCATCAAACATTACATCGTTGCCTGGGGCCGCTCCAAAAACTAGAGCAAAACGCAAGGCATCCGTGCCGTATTTGGCCATCATCTCCAGCGGGTCAATGCCATTGTTTAAAGATTTGCTAAATTTTCTTCCCTGTTTATCCCGAACCATCCCATGCAAATAAACTTTATGGAAAGGAATGTCGCCAAGTAAAAATCCGCTCATTAAAATCATACGCGCAACCCAGAAAAATAAAATTTCATATCCGGGCATCATTACGGAAGTAGGATGGAAATTTTTTAGATCGCTGGTTTCGTTGGGCCATCCTAAGGTGGAGAAAGTCCATAAGCCGGAAGAAAACCAAGTATCCAGTGTGTCAGTATCCTGAGTCCAGCCTTCTTCCTTTGGGCGATTAACATCGCAAAAAATCTCCTCACCTTTATACCATACGGGAATTTGATGCCCGTAAATAATTTGCCTGGAAATACACCAGTCTCGCAAATTTTCTATCCAGTGGTAGTATATTTTTTCAAATCTATCAGGCATTATTTCTATTTGTTTGTTTTCCACCACGCGAATCATCAGCTCCTTGAGTGTAATTTCTTCGCCCTGCTGTATGCCTGTGAGTTTATTGCCTTTAGCCTTGAATTTTTTATTTACGTTAATGAACCACTGCAGTTTGGGCAGGGGTTCTATGACCCCACCCGTGCGTTGTGCTTTGGAAAGATTCTGTGTGGAGTCTTCTTCTTTTTCCATTAAGTCTTGTTGTCTTATCCAGTCAGCCACAATAAGCCTGGCCTCCGCGGTTTTTTTGCCTTCCAAGAGTTCACCCCCCACGGTCATTTTGGCGAATTCATTTATTACCGGTTTTAAGGGAAGATTGTGTCTTTGGGCTATTTCGTAGTCAACTGCGCTGTGTGCTGGAGTAACGCCGAGCGCTCCGGTACCAAAGTTTGGGTCAACTTCCTTGTCCGCGATTATTTTAATATGTAGCGGTACGCCACAAAACTCTACATTGAATTCTTTGCCGATGTATTTTTGATACCGAACATCGTCTGGATGCACGGCGACAGCCGTGTCGCCAACTTTGGTTTCCGGGCGGGTAGTGGAAATTGCTATAGGAAATTCTTTGGAATAACGGAAGGTATAGAGTTTTGTTTTGTTTTCCTCGTATTCAATTTCGTCATCCGAAACCGTGGTTTGCCCTTTAGGATCCCAGTTCACCACGCGATGCCCCCGGTAAATAAGCCCCGCGTTAAACATTTCTTTAAACGCGGTTTTGACAGCCAGCTCGCGATCTTTATCTAAAGTAAAAGCCAACCTACTCCAATCCATAGATAATCCTAATTGGTGCAATTGTGCTAATATGCTTTTTTGGTTTTGGAGAGCAAATTCCTGTATCATCTGGAAAAAATCTTCGCGGGTGTAATCGTGGCGCGATTTTTTTTCTTTTTTATAGTGCTCTTTTTCAAATTTTGCCTGGGTGGCAATGGCCGCATGGTCTGTGCCCGGAACCCACAACGCACGTTTATTATTCATTCTTTGATAGCGGATTACCGTGTCTTGAATTGTGTCTTCAAAAGCATGACCCATGTGCAAAATTCCCGTAACATTTGGCGGTGGTAGGGAGATGGTAAAAGGTTCGCGACTTTCCGCGCTTGGTAATTTGTCCGGATTAAAATAACCGCTGTCTAACCAAGTTTGGTAAATTTTTCCTTCTGCTTGAGTGTGGTCGTAGGCTTTTGGTAATTCCATATAGCGATCCGAATCTACGAATTACATCCGAACCTGCCTGCCGGTAGGCAGGTTATCCGAATGTAAAACGAATTAAAAATAGTTATTAGTTATTAGTGGCTTGTGAATAGTTAAAATAAAAACACCTAAAACAGGTGTTCAAGATCCCCATTCGACTTGGCTCAGGGGAGGTACCATCTTGATTTAATTACGTAATTAATTACATAATTCTTGATCATATCTCTTTAACGGGAGATCTCCGGTGAATTCTATTCACCCCGATCCGCCTGAGGCGGACGAAGGGCTTTCTTTTCACGCTTTCCATCTTACGATGTATTCCGGTGACGGCCGAAATGTAAGCTTGTCTATATTATATAGTGACTAGTGGCAAGTGACAAGTGGTGTTACTGGAGGCTTTGGGGAGCCCCCAGTAACTGGTGAGTGCGGGTGGCGAACGGGTTTCATGCTATGTGGGCCATGACGGTGTGGCTTGGATCAACGGGTATTCCAACATACCCGTCATTCTGGCCAACCCAGACAATTCTGCCTGGAGAATCGG
>Ga0172379_10000590_pt1 | contig 89065 bp, 74 predicted proteins | sample GrowelOW334metaG_FD_119756 | JGI IMG/M metagenome (GOLD analysis project Ga0172379, IMG submission 119756) | Groundwater microbial communities from an aquifer near a municipal landfill in Southern Ontario, Canada - Groundwater well OW334 metaG | ecosystem: Environmental > Aquatic > Deep...
GTATAGCGCGCGAAATGTTAATTAAATTAGAATCATTCGGTTGCGCAAACTTCAGGGGACGCGCCCAAAAAATTATCCGATGAAGTATAGCGCGCGAAATGTTAATTAAATTAGAATCATCCGATGGCGCAAACTTCAGGGGACGCGCCCAAAAAATTATCCGATGAAGTATAGCGCGTGAGAAGCTAACTAAATTAGAATCATCCGATGGCGCAAACTTCAGGGGACGCGCCCAAAAAATTTAACTGGTTACTTCTGCATAAATATGCGGCAAATTGCGACCCAGGCCATCATAATCCATGCCGTATCCCACCACAAATTCATTGCTGATTTCAAAACCAGTAAAGTGGATATCAACAGGAAATCGTTTTGCTTCGGGCTTGACCAATAATGCCGCGATGCGCACTGAGAGCGGATTCAATCTATCCAATTGCTGTATCAAATGTTCGAGGCTAAGGCCGGTTTCTACAATATCTTCCACTATTAATACATGCCGGTTACGCAAATATTCGGGCAGCTCTGTTGTTAACGTTACTTTTCCGGAGGATGAAGTACCTTCATAACTTTGAATCTGTATAAAGGCCATTTCCATAGGAATGCTGATAGTGCGGTTGAGATCGGCTGTAAATATAAATGCTCCCCGCAATACACATAACAATACGGGCTGCATACCGTCATATTCTAGCGAAATTAATTTTCCCAACTCACTTACCCGAGCAGCAATTTGTTCGGCGTGAATGAGGGTTTTAAAATTCCGGTCGTGAAGTTTAACAGTCTCCATTAGTTAAATAGGGTGATGTTTCTATTTTTGTCGAATATATTAAGAATCCATGAGAGTGGCATTTGAATGCAATTTGTGTAAAGGAGTAAACGGACATACCCTACCGTTTCGGTACCGGTTTAAGGAGCGGTATTTGTGGGCAGTTTCGTGCGATGGCTGCGGCTTGGTTTCTATCTGGCCACGTCCTTCTGATCCGGAAATTGAAGAAATGTACAGCGCCGATTACTTTACCGGGGCCGACAAAGCCACGCATCATATGGATGTAGATTACCTCGAAATACTGAATGCAGGAGATTATAAAGAAGGGGTTGAGCAAATGAAAGCCCGATGTGCTCCCGGATCGCATGTATTGGAAATTGGTTGTGCAACGGGAAATTACCTGTATGCCCTAAACAAAGCCGGATATCATGTGAAAGGAATAGAACTTTCTTCTTTTGCAGTTGACTATGCAGCCAAAAACTTTAACCTCTCCCTGATCAACAAACCTTTTGATGAACACATATTGGGTGTTGAACTTCAACCCAACGAAATGGATGTGATCATTATGGGCGATGTGCTGGAACATTTTACCGATCCAACACAAGCTATGAAATTGGTGTATCAGGTGTTGAAGCCCGGGGGTGTGGCGTTGATTCAGGTTCCCGGAACGTTGAATCTGCTCTCGAGCAGGCTGGCTTTTGTAGTCTTCCGTTTACTGGGCAAGCAAAAAACCATGAGCATTCCACCCTATCACCTCACCGAGTTTTCAGGCTCAAGTATTCGAAAAATGTGTGAAGCTGCAGGGTTTACGAAAATAAAAATAGAACATCATATCAAACATCCACGTACCATTCCTTTGCGCGGTTCGTTTATAGAGAATATGATCAAGAAAGGATTGCAATACCCCAATTATTACCTGACCAAATGGCTGGGCATTCATGGCGATCGCATCCATGTTGAAGCAAGCAAATGAAACCTGACGGAAAAAACATTTTAGCCGTTATCTCTTATCCTTTTCTGCCGGCAACAACCGGGGGTGAAATTTCGACGCTGAATATTTTAAAATACCTGTCGCACCAACATAAGGTAACCGTTTTTACGGTTGAACCGTATAAAGCCGATTTTGATACAGGCAATGCACAATTCGAACTGATTTTCGGGATGCCCTTTAAAGTAAGCCGATACGTTGATTTGCGCCTGATTTCCAAACTGCGCAAGCTTATGCGTGAACGGCAAACCGATTGGCTCTTCTTCGATCAACCCTGGTTTGGCTGGCTGATGCTCTTGTTAAAATTGGTAACCCGTAAAAAGATTTTTATACGCAGCAACAATATCGAATACCTCCGGTTCAGGAGCATGGGCAAATGGTTTTGGCAGATGTTGTATATTTATGAAAAATGGACTTACCGCATAGCTGATCTGGTAATTTTTGTAAGTGATACCGATCGGCAAAAAGCCATTTATGAATTCGATCTTAAGCCTGAAAAAACGTTATTAACGCCTTATGGAGTTGAAGAGAATGCCATTCCGGTAAAAAAAACAGCTGAAGATATTAACCGCTTACGTGCTTCTTTAAATATCGCCGCCGGAGAAAAAATGATCTTGTTTTTTTCTACCCTGAGTTATTATCCAAACTACGAAGCTGCAGGTTTTATTGCCGATGAAATTTATCCTTTGCTTCAGCAAACCGAAGCTTTTAAATTTAAAATAATCATTTGCGGAAAAGGACTTCCGGAAACAGTTAAACAAAAATTCATAGGCAAACCCGAAATGGTTTACCTGGGTTTTGTGGATGATATTAAATTATATATCGACGCTGCAGATGTGATGATTAATCCATTGCTCAGCGGTGGCGGTGTGAAGACAAAAGCAATCGATACACTTGCCCGAAATCAGCGGGTTATTTCAACCCAAAACGGAGCTGAAGGCATAGATCCTGCAGTTTGCGGAAATGACCTGATCATAGTTCCCGACAGGGATTGGAAGGCGTTTGCATCATCCATCGTATCGCAAGTGGATGCACCACGTCAGATTCCCACTACGTTTTATGAAACTTATGGATGGTCGTCGATCATCCAACATTTATCTGAACACTTATGAAATGTTTTATGCGGTCTGACTTTTGCTTATTGATAGCATTGCTAATTACCAGTATGTTTCACGTCAATGCACAATACAGCATTGAAATGGTAGACAGTAATAAAATTACCCGGGCAGAAAATATAGTCTTGGGTAAAATATCTTTCCGGGGTTTGAGTGTGGCTGAAGATGGTACGGTTTGGGCAAGCGGTAGCCGGGGCACTATTGCACGCAGTACCGATGAAGGAAATTCTTTCACTTACACACAAATCAACGGCTACGAAAAAAGTGATTTTCGCGATATTCAGGCCTTCGATGCCAATCGTGCTGTAGTGATGAGCAGTGGCACTCCGGCTTATATCCTTGTTACACGCGATGGCGGTTTAACCTGGCGTGAAACTTTCAGTAAATACGATACGGCCTATTTTTTAGATGCCATGGATTTTTGGAATGAATACAATGGTGTGGTAGTGGGCGATCCCATCAACGGGCATTTTGTTTTATTGCGAACCATCAACGGTGGAAATACCTGGCAGGAAATGGATACTGCACAAACTCCGAAATCTTTGGAAGGTGAAGCCATTTTTGCAGCCAGTGGTACCAGTCTGCAAAGTTGGGGTGCTGATCAGTTCGGTTTTGTAACCGGTGGAAGCAGTTCAAGATTATTGATGCATAATAAAAACAAATGGCGATCGCGCAAACTGAAAATCGTGCAGGGGAAAAATAGTACAGGAGCATTTACCTTCAGCAACCGCATGACACTTGCAGTAGCCGGTGGAGATTATATGAACGATACTGTAAAACAACAAACCCTCCTGATTGAAGATAAATTGTCTTCTGTTGTGGGTTTGAACAAAATGAAATCGGTTCATGCCGACAAACAATTGAAACCCGTTCCTAATTGTTTGGGTTATTGTTCATCCATGATTGAATTGCAGGGTGCCAATCCAATGGAAGGGAAATTTTTATTGACAGGAACAACCGGTGCAGCCATTGTTACCGGTTTACCGGCAACATGCACCAAAATTTCAGATCAGGCATTCAACGTAGTTGCTGCATCCAAAGATGGAAGCCGGATTTATTTTGCAGGACCTAAAGGAAAGTTGGGCAGGTTGGTGAAACAACACTAAATTTTATACTTCCCGCAATTCAAGAAAAGCACAAATGAAACTGGCTTTAACAATGTTTCTGTGCGCAGATTAATCGCGTAAACCCGATTCGTGCAGGATACGAAAGCTGCAATTTTCAAAATTGCAAGTCATATGTAACATTCTATTGCCTATGACTAAGTTTCAAAATCATTATCGGATTGAATCTGCGCGTCATCCACATCATGACTATAGCCAAACAGCATCTTACTTTATAACTATTTGTACGCGATTTCGTCTGCATTGGTTTGGGGAAATTAATAATGGAACGATGCAACTTTCTGAATTGGGTGAAGTAATAACCCGAAACTGGAGAAATATACCGGAAAAGTTCCCATGTATTACGCTGGACAATTATGTGGTCATGCCGGATCATTTTCATGCTATACTACATGTAAATAATCCGAACACAGAAATTATGGCTACATTCCCCAATCAGCAAAAGGGAGGTATAACCGGGAAACATAATGCTATGCTTTACCCTACCTCACTGGGTAAAATAATCCGGTCTTTTAAAGCAGAATGCAGCAAAGAAATCCGCTCTGCTTTAAATCCTGAATTTGAATGGCTATCCCGCTATCATGACCGAATCATACGAAATCAACTTCATCTGAAAAAATGCCGGAACTACATACTGAAAAACCCATCATCCTGGTAAAGACGCGATTTATCGCGTCTCTTCATACATCTCTGCATATGTCTCGGCATATGTCTCGGCATATGTCTCCGCATATGTCTCTTCATATGTCTCTTCATATGTCTCCGCATAAACAGGAAAGACGCGATAAATCGCGTCTCTACATGTGTCGTTGAATGGCACCGGCAATTTTTGCGGCCGATAAATTCTCCATGCAGCTGATCCCATCCACGCACGAACCGCGGTAAAAACATTTACATTCCTTATCGGGTGCAACAATTTCACCCTTACCGAACAAATCAAATTCGTATGGATTAAAAATATTGTTCATCAAAACGATCTTCTTTCCCAACGCCAGGGTGATATGCATGCCCATGGTTACCTGTGTGATCACCAGATGGCATTGATTAACCAGGTTGATAAATTCGTTTAAACTGAAATACCCGAGATACGTTGCACCGCTGCGTTTCTGAATTTCCTTGTTGCGTGCGTCTTCTGCTTCGCCTCCCAATAACAACACTTCGGAATCCGGATGCTGTTGCTTAACCAGAGCGACCAGTTCCACCCATTTATCGATACTCCACAAGCGGGTTGTCCACCGGCCTCCGCAACCGGTATTCATTCCAATAATTTTTTTGTCTTTGGGCAATTTCCAGGTATACCCCTTATCGTTGTGGGTATCCATTAAATATGGTTCACCCTTGTGCTCATAACCGCATATTTCAAAGATTTCCTGCAGGTAACTACGCGTGTTGTTTTTGCTCACATCGTCGAACATGCCGGTTAAAAACTTATGTACGGCCAGTTCATTGACCGGTTGAATCTCATTGTCTTTTAAAACAAATCCGAATTTCTCTTTGGCATCCACAATTTTCAACAAAGCGCCTGCTTCCTTCTCTTTGTCGAGGTTGATGGCAATATCCCAACTGCTGTTTTGCACATACATCAGGCTGTTGTGATCCCATTTCAGAATTTCATCGATTTGCGATCCGGGCAAAATTTCAGGAGTCCAGGTAAGCCAGGTAATTTTGCAGGAGGGGAAATCATTGCGGAACTTTACCACCAGCGGGGTAGTGCGAATTACATCACCGATGGCACCCAACTTGATGATGAGAATACGTTTGGAAACGGGTTCAAATACCGGGCAATCGTCGCAATGGTAACCGGATTCTTTATGCGGTTTGCAGGGAATATGTCCTTTAAAATGGCGGCAATTGGCTTTGTATAACATAAGATTCTCCGGTTAAATACTGGTCCGGCATAGAGCGCAAACCTAAAAGAAAGCGGTAAAATCCCCAAAAAAATCGGTGAATGACCACGGCATTTTGTCACTGCCAAGCAATTTGGCGGGTAATTTGTACCTTGCAGCATATTATTATTAATATATATGAAAAGAGGAACCATCATTCTTTTGGCAGTTGCAGGACTTTTCCTGTTACTTCTGTTTAACGGTTGCGGAAGCTACAACAATATGGTGAGCAAGCAGGAAGCGACATCTTCCGGTTGGAGCCAGGTAGAAAATGTGTACCAGCGTCGTCTCGACCTGATACCCAATCTGGTAAATACGGTAAAAGGAGTTGCCAATTTTGAGCAAAAAACACTGACCGATGTAATCAATGCACGTGCAAGTGCAACCCAGGTAAAGGTAGATGCCAGCAAATTGTCGCCTGAACAAATTCAAAAATTCCAATCGAGTCAGGGCGAATTAAGCCAGGCATTGGGACGTTTGATGGTAGTTGCCGAACAATATCCGCAATTGAAAGCGACACAGAATTTTCTGGAACTTCAATCGCAACTTGAAGGTACTGAAAACCGGATTGCCGTTGAGCGTCAGAAATTCAACGAGATTGTGAAAGATTACAACACGTATATCCGCAAATTCCCGCAGGTTATTTATGCAGGTATGTTTGGATTCGACAAGAAAGGCTATTTTGAAGCCGATGCCGGTGCCGAAAAAGCTCCTGAAGTAAAATTTGAATAATCATTAATCTTCCCCTTCGGGGGAAGTTTTTTTTATGGCGAAAACTTTTTTTTCCGCTTCTGAACAGGAGCAAATTATTGAGGCTATCCGTAAAGCAGAACTCAATACATCCGGAGAAATCCGTGTGCATATTGAAGCACTTTGCGAAGGGTATCCGGTAGTACGTGCCAAAGCTATTTTCGAACAATTGGGCATGGACGCCACTGCATTAAAAAACGGAGTATTGCTTTATCTGGCTTACGAATCAAAAAAGTTTGCCCTTATTGGCGATAGCGGAATCCACGAAAAAGTTTCTCAGGCATATTGGGAACGTGAAATTGGTTTGATGACAGCGCGATTCAAGGAAGGGAAAAATTGTGAGGCACTCTGTCTGGCTATTGAAGATACCGGAAATCAGCTCAAGCAATATTTTCCATACCAGCACGACGACTCCAACGAATTGAGCAATGATATTTCATTTGGTCATGGAGGTAAGGATGAATAAACGCAAAGTCTGGTATTTTCTTAGTTTTCTATTTTTCACCTTCACTGCTTTTTCCAAAGACCTCCCTCCTGTTTCTAAAAGTTTGGTAAATGATTATGCAGGAGTGCTTGGGGTGGATGAACGGCAACTTCTCGAACAGAAATTGGTTGCTTATTTTGATTCAACTTCCACACAAATTGCGGTAGTGATTGAAAACTCACTGGAAGGCGACGACTTATTTGATTATTGTCAACGCCTGGCCACTGCATGGGGAATTGGAGAAAAAGGGAAGAATAATGGATTGCTGATATACGTAGCCGTAAAAGATCGTCAGGCACGCATCCATACCGGTTATGGAATGGAAGCTACCATTACCGATGCTTTATCTACCCGTATCCGTACTGAACAAATGAACCCCAATTTTAAAGTTGGGGATTTTTATTCCGGCCTCGATCAGGCAACTACCACGATCATGAAAGCCGCTTCCGGTGAATATGTGAACGAACGGGAAAAAGGCAGCAAGAAATTTCCATTCAAAGCTATTCTGATTGTTGTTGTGCTGCTTCTGATTTTCTCCAAATTTGGTGGAGGTGGTGGCAAAGGAAGACGAAGCAGATTTGGCGGACCCATTTTGTGGGGTGGAACATTTGGCAGCGGAGGATTTTCTTCCGGTGGTGGAGGCGGTGGCGGATTCGGTGGTTTCGGAGGCGGCGGATTTGGCGGAGGAGGAAGTGGCGGAAGTTGGTAATCATAGCTGTATTTGAATAACTCATTTTTTGCAAAACACTTTACAAGGAGTACCTTTACTCCATGCTAGAGAACCTCGATCTTACACATCTCCTGATACTCGATATTGAAACTGTTCCCCAATATCCGGTTTATGATGATGTGCCAGAAGACTGGCGAAAACTCTGGGATAAAAAGTCGGTTTCCTTATCTTATAATAAACCCGATCAAACTCCGGATGCTTTGTACAACCGAGCAGGCATTTATGCGGAATTTGGCAGAATCGTTTGTATTTCGGTCGGCTATTTTAACCGAAGTGGAAACGAATGGTCATTGCGTGTCAAATCATTTTACAGCGACAATGAGTCGTTGTTGTTGAAAGAATTCTGCGAACTCTTAACCAAACATTTTAATAGTCCGACTCATTTGCTTTGTGCCCACAACGGAAAAGAATTTGATTTCCCTTATATATGCAGACGATTGTTGATCAATGGTCTTCCAATTCCACAGATCTTAAATATTTCTGGTAAAAAACCCTGGGAGATTCAACATATCGACACCATGGAGTTATGGAAGTTCGGAGATTATAAAAGTTATACCTCACTGGAATTGCTCGCCGCTTCGTTTGGTATTCCCACTCCCAAAGATGATATTGACGGAAGTATGGTTTGGGAGGTATACTGGAAGGAGAAAGATCTGGAAAGAATAAAAACCTATTGTCAAAAGGATGTGATTACCACAGCCAGATTGGTCATGAAATTTAAACAAAACGGAAATCTTGATATTATTGATGAATTATCCTGAATGACGCGCTTATCCGTAAATATTAATAAAATAGCCACATTGCGCAATGCACGTGGTGGAAATACACCTGACCTGATACAGGCGGCTAAGGATATTGAACGATTTGGTGCAGATGGCATTACTATTCATCCGCGGCCCGACGAACGACATATCCGTTATACAGACGTGTATGCGCTGAAAGAAGTAATTAAAACCGAATTCAATATTGAAGGTAATCCCGGTGAAGCGAAATTTATGCAGTTGGTATCAGCAATACAGCCTGCTCAAGTGACCCTGGTACCTGACACAACAGGTCAACTCACTTCCGATCATGGTTGGGACACTCATAAGCATCGGGACTTTCTGCAGGATACAGTTTCGTTGCTGCATTCACTTGGTATACGGGTATCCATTTTTGTAGATCCGGTTTTAAAAATGGTGGAAGGAGCTAAGGCAACCGGAACCGATCGGATTGAACTGTATACCGAATCCTATGCGGATCAATTCTCTCAAAATAAGTCGAATGCCATTGCCCCATTTATTGCGGCTGCGCAAAAAGCGGATGAACTTAATCTGGGATTAAATGCCGGTCATGATCTTTCTTTACATAACCTTTCCTATTTCAAACAACAAATTCCTAACTTACTTGAAGTAAGTATTGGCCACGCTTTGATTTCGGATGCCTTATACTTCGGATTGGAAAATACCGTTCAACTTTATAAACGCCAATTGCATGCCCAATAATATACTTTTATACGAACGTCAGACAATTCGTCAAAAATGGCTTTGGTTGTTACTGGGTGGTACTACCTTGTATCTTCTGTATGGGAGTTTTGCCGCCATGTTTATTCAAAACAGTGCGGTTCCTCCCATGATGGCAACCAGTTTGCTGATCATGTTGGGCGTAGATATATTATTGTGGTTGATGAAGCTGGAATTTTTAATCAAAACAGATGGCTTTTATTTTCGGTTCAGGCCTTTTACCATTCGATACAAGCGTGTAGCCTGGGAAGATTTAGAGGATATCCGCGTCAGATCTTATAAGCCTCTTCGTGAATTTGGAGGCTGGGGTTTGAGAATCGGATTTGGCGGACAGGGCATGGCATTAACGATTTCGGGTAATAAAGGGGTTCAATTGGTATTTAAAAATGGACGCCGTATCTTAATCGGTACCCGGCAAGCTGAAAAAGTTGAACAAATTCTATCACAATTAAAAAACCCTCATTCAGCGGAGTAGTTCAACCACCTTTTTATCAATCGGGAAAGTTACCAACGCCGGATTCAAGGCTTCTTTCCTCACCCAAAAGAAACGCAATTGTTCTTTCTTTCCATCGTTTTCAATTTCAAATTCATCCAGTCTGATCAGTCCCGGATCCGCTAATGCAGTTACTTTGTAATAAACGGATATCAGCTGATCTGTAGGACGAAACATACTTTGCTGAAAAAAATCTGTTGTATACAGGTGTTGATCCACTGCAACTGGTAATGCAGCTTCTTCCATAAATTCACGTATCAGACACTCAGCCAATCCTTCACCCAATTCCAAACCTCCACCCGGAAATTTTGTAAAATGAAAATCTCCGATTTTTTCATGGATGAGCAATACCTGATCTTCCCATTCGAGTATTCCATAGACGCGAACATTAAACCTGTTTAGTGTATTATCTGCCCCTATCATCGCTGAATGTTAATGCATATTGTACTCCCAGAATAACCTGAAAATAATAAGGATAAGAATGCAAAGCGCCTGAAGAAACAGAAATCGGATACAATCCCACAACAGGCATTGCATATACAATGGTCTTCTTGTCGAAGCGATACTCACTTCTTGCACCGATCATAAAATTCATGGTAAAAAACCGGGCATTGTATCCGGTCGAATCAAATTGAAACTGACTTTCACCATCTACTACAAATTGATCCAGTTTGGCAGTCATTTGATGTTTGAGCAGGAAATTAAAACCCATTCCACCCGTCAAACTAATTTTATAATAGAAGTCTTTTGAACTAAACACTTCGTAATGCACCAAAACCGGAACTTGTAAATACTGATACCGGTAACTATAGATCACACTTTTTTCGCCGGCACCGGATGACAACTCCAGTAATTTTCCTTTACCCATTCCGGGATACAAAGGATCCAGGTATTGAATATTGGATTGTTTGCGGTTAAACCCGACATCTTCATAGGCCAAGCCTGCTTGAATTCCCCACCGTTTGGTGATGAACTTATGTCCCCAAACTGCTGCCCCAAATGATACACGAGGAGATTCGAGTGCACCGGCTGAATCAACATATGCTGCATAAGTTTGATTTCCGGATACTAGTTGATTGGAGGATGAAGTGTTGATACATCCGGTAACTGATCCATGCACGGATCCACTGACTGAAAACCGGGTGAAACTTTGAGCACACGTAGATAGGATCTGAAACAACAGGATAAAAAACAAGCACAACCTCATCATGGCACAAAGGTAATGGCTTTCTATTTCAGATTTACTTCCGTATGCCCAGTTTTACTGAAATGATATTGGAATAAGGCAATGAAGAACTGCTTCCCGGATTTGCCAGGGCATAATCTACTACAAACTGATTGATGCGTACACCGGCACCAACACTTGGCATGGCAGTGTACTCTTCCCTGCCATCGATTGTCTTCTGCCGTTGGATGTTCATAAAACCTCCGCGCAAATAAATAAGATTGCGGTAGCTGACTTCCAAACCTGCTTTTGGATCCAGATTGATATAGGGATTGTGAATCAGAACATTCCGTTCGCCATCAATGGTAATATCAGCATTCAATTCCGGTAATAAAATGAGACGTTTATTGAAGAACTCCCATTTGCCTGAAACTCCAATGACCGTTTTAGGTACGGTTAATTCAAGCGAAGTTCCCGGAACCGTGTTATTGGTTTGGCGCAATATTTCTTTTTCGGCCTCCGAGAAATTAAAACTCCACACATTAAAGGTAGTTGTAACATCGCGCAAACTTACCCCATACCGAAAACGATTGTGCTGAAATTGAGCGCCAATGTCGAAACCAAATCCCCAGGATGAAGCAAAATTTCCAATGATCCGACGGATGATTTTCACATTGGCACCCACACTCAAATGTTCAATTCCCGGGTTTCGGGAATAGGAACCAATCAAAGCGTAATCGATAGCAGAGAAGGAGGAGATACGTGAATAATCCATTTGTCCGTTTTGAAACAGGTTCAGTGTATTTGGTATATCATCTACTCCCGCTCTGATCAAGGATAAGCCAAGCACACTCTTTTCATCGTAGCGATATGCAACTGAAACAAAATCATGCTTCACAATTCCTGCAAACTGCTCATTGTGCATGAGAGAAAACTGAACCTTATCCCGGATTTGTTGCAAAGCCGCCGGGTTCCAGTAAGTACCATCCACATCATCTACACTTGCTACCACGGCATTTCCCATACCCAAAGCCCGGGCACCAATTCCCAGTGACAAAAACTCGTTGCTGTACTTGGCTAACTGCGCATTAACCGATGTTCCCAATACAATACTGAAAATGAAAATCCAATACCTGTTCATGCAAATATGCTCCTCATGATGCGAAGGGTTTCTGTCGGGTTGTTAAAATACCTGCGTTCTGCTTCCAGACAAAGGTCATGCAAAACTTCAATATCTCTTCCTACCGGTTCGTCCAATCCTGCCCGCAACATAATTCTACTCAACGAATAAACCAGCTTATTCGTATCGGAATAGTAATAGATATAACGAACTGTAAGAAAATGTCCGAACCGGTTTATGAACTCTTCGGGATTTTTGGCCTGAAATAATTCCAGATAAGTTTGTAAGGTTTCAGCTTCAATCAGATCCAGCGAAGTGTAAAAGCGGTCTACCGTTTCTACATTTTGTTTTACCAGTAACTGGTCGAGAAGTAACTCAAACAAAACATGTGCAATAAACCAACGGCGTTGCACCTGAGCAGAAAGGGGTGCCGACTTTACGAGTTGGTTTAACTCTTCCTGGTGAAATGCAAAAAAACCGGAAGCATGAAACCGTTTGTCGGATTCGTAATGCTTCAGGCATCCTTCAAACAAGCTAATATGTTCTTTCGATTCGAGTTGCCGTGGTCTGTGCTTATACGATTTAACCTGATCTTTGGAAATATCCGGTAACAGTAATCCGGCATTGTAATATGGATTGCCGTCAACATGGTCTATATAATAATGCGAGAGGTAATTCACCTGTTACCGATTATCCCAGGACTGTCTGGTTTTATGACCTTTCTTTTTAACCAGGCCTTTCTTGTTATAATTTGCATTGTAGTTCCGTTTGGGATCAGAAAAATCGGCGCATTGTTTTTTAGAGCTGCAGGATTCACATCCGGCACCGATGATAATAAAAGAAATTAAATACAGTAAACTGCGCTTCACCATTTTTGTTCCCTGAATTCAAAGTTAAGAGAAAGGCCGGAACAAAAAAAAAGCCCCGCAATGCAGGGCTTTTTTAAATTCAAAGGAAGCTTACTTTTTCTTTGCAGCTTTCTTAGCGGCTTTCTTAGGAGCAGCTTTCTTAGCGGCTTTCTTAGGAGCGGCTTTCTTTGCAGCTTTCTTAGCAGCTTTTTTAGGAGCAGCTTTCTTTGCAGCTTTCTTAGCAGCTTTTTTAGGAGCAGCTTTCTTAGCAGCCGATTTAGTTGGAGCTGCTTTTTTAGTTGATTTTTTAGTTGCCATGTTCTTAATAATTAAATTGATTACGTAAACAAAGTTATATGGTCTTTTATATTTTGCAAATACCTGCTCACTATCAGCACATAAAAAGTTATCTTCAAAATTGTTGATAACTGATATTGGAGATGCTGAAGGATTGATTTTACTACAATTTCCAACCTTCGACTTTCAACAATTTTTCTTTAAATTTTTTTGCTAAAAAGTTTGCACAATCTACCTGCATCCTTCTCAACAATATTTCATGCATCACATTACAGCTTTAAACAAATCATTGGAATGCCTGAATTCACAGGTGTTTCAATGGCATCATCGGTATATTGCATCGAATTCAATTAAACAACACAACGCATAGTTCTATAAAAAATATTTCGTTTACTTCGTTTCATGCATGCACACATAAAAAAACGCCCAACCATATGAGTATAATTTTATATACACTTTTAACGTGCATGTTTGAATTCGAAATAAAAATTCAACCCATAAGTTTGAACTATAAAAAGCGATTTGCATGAATGCAGAAATTATTACCATCGGAGATGAAATTTTAATCGGACAAATAATTGATACCAATTCGTCGTGGCTCGGACAAATTTTAAGCAGCGCAGGCATTCAGGTTGTACACCGAACTTCCGTTTCTGATAAGCCACCAGCCATCTGTAGTGCTTTGGATCAGGCATCTGAACGTGCCGATATTATTATCATGACCGGTGGATTAGGTCCAACCAAAGACGATGTAACCAAACATACACTTGCTGATTATTTTAAAAGTAATTTAATCCTGAATCAGGAAGTATTGGATTGGGTGACACATATTTTTCAGCAAAGAAATTTACCCATGATTGAATCCAATATGCTTCAGGCAATGGTACCTGAATCATGCGAAGTTCTGTTTAACAAAAACGGTACAGCTCCCGGAATGTGGTTTCATCAAAACGGAAAAGTATACATCAGCATGCCGGGTGTTCCTTTTGAAATGAAAACAATATTTGAAGAACAGGCGTTGCCGAAATTAAAAGCAACATTTCCATTACCCGTTATCGTTCACCGAACCATTCAAACCTGTTCAATAGGTGAATCTTTTTTAGCCAAACGAATTGCACATTGGGAGAATAATTTACCGGCACATATTAAACTGGCATACCTGCCTTCGGTCGGACAAGTTCGTTTACGATTAAGTGGTACCGGAAGCGACGGCAAAAAACTGCGTACTGAAATGCAGGAACTAATCGATCAATTATATCCGTTGATAGGTGATTATATTTTTGGTGAAGAGGACGACAGTTTACCCATTGTGGTTGGCCGGATTTTAAAACAACGAAAAAAAACGGTTTCCACTGCTGAAAGTTGTACCGGTGGTTATCTGGCTCATCAGATAACTTCAGTTGCAGGTAGCTCGGCTTATTATACAGGAAGTATTATTAGTTATGACAACCGGATAAAAACCGATGAATTGGGCATTGATTTGCAAATCCTGCAAAAAGATGGTGCTGTGAGCAAGGCTTGTGTTGAACAAATGGCTCAACATATACGTAAAAAGTTCAACACCGATTATTCCATCGCAACCAGTGGAATTGCCGGACCCGATGGAGGAACTCCTGACAAACCGGTTGGAACTATCTGGATTGCCGTTTGTTCGGCCATTGAATGCACTTCCATGTTATACAATATGGGAGACCATCGTGAACGGACCATTCAACGAACCGCATTACAGGCATTGGATATGTTGAGAAAAATGCTGTTGAAGGAGTTGGTTTGATTTAGTTGTTTGCAGCCTATAATCCTTCAACTAAGCGATATTACTAATCCTCCTTTTCTCTTTGTTGCTCAGCAAATCGACGCACTCTTACCCATCGGTTTCCCTGCATTCAGGATCGAAATGTATACTCCTCTTACAACAGGATATTTGAAAGCCAACCAACAGATTTTACAGTCACATACCAGTTTTTTTCTTATTCCATTGGAATCCAGTAAGCATCAGCCTGTTCAGGATCAGTTTACACTCCTATTTTAAATTGGCATAACTCCTTCAAAGTTTTAAATTTGCGCGCACTGGAGTCGGGTTAACTAAACTGTAACCTTTTCCTTATATGTTAATCAACTATGGCAGATTTTGAATTAGTGATGCCCAAAATGGGCGAGAGTATTGCAGAAGCAACCATCATCCGTTGGGTAAAAAAAGAGGGGGATCCGATTGCCGCCGATGAAACAGTGCTTGAAATTGCAACCGATAAGGTTGATTCTGAAGTTCCAACCCCCAAAGGTGGAATCCTGAAAAAGTGTTTGTTTAAAGAAGGAGAAGTGGTTGCAGTGGGTTCGCCTATTGCCATCATTGCAATGGAAGGTGTGGCTTCAACCACATCTGCACCTAAAGTTGAAGTTGTGCCGCCGGTTAAAGTAGCTGCTGCTGAAGTGGAGAAAACAGTAAGCATTGCCAAATCGGCAACCGCACCTGTTCAATCCAATGGATCGGCCCGATTTTATTCTCCGCTTGTACTGAATATTGCACGCGAAGAACAAATCAGTATGAGCGAACTGGAAGGCATACCGGGTACCGGTAATGAAGGACGCGTAACCAAACGCGATATTCTGGCTTATGTTCAATCCCGTTCTTCAGGTGTTGCTCAACCGGCAACTACTCCGGCAACTACTCCTGTTACTATTCCAGTTGAAAAAACCGTATCCGCTCCTGTTCAGGGTTCAAAAGTTACTTTAATGCCGGGTGATGAAATCATAGAAATGGATCGCATGCGTAAACTGATTGCCGATCATATGGTAATGAGCAAGCATACTTCACCGCATGTGACTTCGTTTGTGGAAGCCGATGTAACCAATATGGTATTGTGGCGCGATAAAGCGAAAAAGGTATTTGAAAAACGCGAGGGGGAAAAGATTACGTATACGCCTATGTTTATCGAGTGCGTGGTAAAGGCAATCAAAGATTATCCGATGATCAATATTTCGATCGACGGACAAAATATTATCAAACGTAAATCCATCAATATTGGAATGGCGGCTGCACTCCCAAGTGGTAACTTAATTGTTCCGGTAATCCGGAATTCTGATATGATGAACCTGGTGGGTTTGACCAAAACAGTAAACGATTTAGCCAACCGGGCACGTTCCAATAAATTATCGCCGGATGATATTTCAGGAGGAACTTTTACGATTACCAATGTGGGTGGATTCGGAAATGTGATGGGAACTCCCATCATCAATCAACCACAGGTAGCCATTATGGCAACCGGTACCATCAAGAAAAAACCGGCTGTGCTCGAAACTCCCATGGGTGATGTAATTGCAATCCGTCATATGATGTTCCTGTCTCTATCCTACGATCATCGTGTGGTAGACGGATCATTGGGTGGCGCTTTTCTACGTCGTGTTGCTGATTATATGGAACAGTGGGACGTTAACCGTGAAATCTGATTTCCTTATTTATTATGAACTCCAGGGTTAAGATCATTTTGATCTCCTGCTGAACATTTATTTCGATTCGCCATGCAGCTGCATTATTCAAATTGCTGATTTCCGGATTGCGAATAACTGCGGATTAGTTTAGGTCCTTTGGAAATAAAAACCCGCGATCGTTTATCATCATTCGCCATGGATTGTCCATGGATCCGAACTGAGCCGTAATCGGTCAGCACATCGTAACTCAAATCATCCTGATTGTTCAACAAATCCACTGAAATATCTCCGTATCCGGTTTTAAGATTGGCAGAGTCCTTAATCATTACCTGATTTGCTTTAATGCTTCCGGAGCTTGCTTCGAGTTTTAAATTTCCGGTGCAATCGTTCACCACAATATTGCCATACAAGGTGTGAATATCCGCAAATCCAGTTGCGTCTTCGAGTGTCACTTCGCCGGAAGAAGAGTTGACCAATACGTCGCCGTTGATATCGGAGATATGCTGCGTTCCATATAAGGAAACTGCTTTTACAAATCCCGAAATGCCATGCAGGTTGATATTGCCCGACTTTGTATGCACCTCCAGTTTGGCCTGAATCTGAGAAGCGGTTATGTTACCGTAGCTGGCTTCCACCGTACATACATCCCCATGTACAGATTTCAGACTAACATTGCCTGAAGAAGAAGTTATTTGCACATTACCTTCGGCTTTAATCACATGAATATTTCCGTACAATGCTTCAACATTCGTATTCCCTGTGATCTCCGTAATACTGACATCGCCTGAGGAAGAATTGGATACCAGATTTCCCTTTATCTGCTTAATGGTTTGGGAGCCATATAATGCTGTGGCATCAATATTACCTGTTATGTTTCGTAAGGTGATATCGCCTGAGGAAGATTTCACCCGCAGGTTGGTGGAAATACTGTCGGCATAAAGCGGACCATAACTATTCTCAAGATCGCACTGATTTCCTTGCATCCCACTCACATCGGTACGACCGCTGGAGCTTCTTAATTTAATATTTGTATTTGCCGGGAGTTCAAACTCAAGTAGTCCTTCCCAGCGGATAGAATTGGAGAAAGTGATCCAGCGCGTTTTGCGTTTTTGCTCTAGCCAGACTTTAAGCACGTCCCCGTTTCTTTCAACCATAATTTTAAATGCATCGCCCGTTTCCTTTTTCTTGTTTCCGGATTCATACATGATCCGACCCTTCAGTGAGGTTTGGCTGGTATTCGTTCCTCTAACTTTTATATCGCAGATCATGCCATGCACATCCAGATGGTGAATTCCTGAAAATAGAGTATCAATTTGGATGATATTATTAGCATCCAACGGGTACGCCAATATTCCATTGTTTTCTTCATGTGGAGTGGCAAAAGCAGGTATGGTTGCTGCAAACCGGGGAAATAAATCCTGATTTTCAGTTACAGCTTCCGGCATGATTGGTAATTCTTCAGGTGCTGTTGCAGGCTGGGCCTGCAAAATATTTTTCGATGACGGCTTAAGCGGTTCATCAGACGGGAGGAGTGGCTCAACCAAATTTTGCGGAACAACCGGCTTCACCAGTAAAGTTTGCTCTTCCACCGGTTGGCGGTTCCAATACAAAACACCGGCAGTAACAGAAATTACGGCTGTGAGTATAAACAGCCACTTCAGCAATGATTTGGCCGACAGTTTATAATTTAATTCTTTCATCATCCGGGCATCTACTCCGGCTGGCACTGCTATCATAGCAGGTTGTGAGAACAGGATTTTCGCTTCCATATCAATCATTGTTTGTGTCCAATCCGAATCGGCATCATGCAACAACACCTGATTGAGCAGATGACGCAATTCCTGGTCAGTCATGGGTGTATTAGCTTGGCTCATGGAGTTTCTCGGTTATTTGTTTTTTCAATCGTTGATAATAAACCTTCAATTGATCTTCCGGTTTCTTTACAAATTCTGCTATCTCAGCATAGGGTCGCCCGTCGCTCCGCATCAGCAATAAAATTCGTTGCCAATCTTCCAGTTTTTCCAACTCCTTTTGCAAAACAGAAATTCTGAAATTCGCCACGGGTTCACTTTCAGCCGTTGTTGTTTGTATGGTCTGAGATTCATCGTCCAGGCTTGTCATGATCATGCCTTCTCTCTCTTTGCGCGTATCCCGGTAATGATTTCGCATCAGGTTGATGAAGATCCTGAAAATAAAAGACCCGAATTTCTCCTCTGTTTCGAACGAATAGCGTTCAAACGTATTGGCTACCTTATATAAGGTGTCATATATGATGGTCCAGGCAGTATCCTCATCCAACTTCCAGGTATGCCGGGCATACGCAAACATTTTCTTTCCATACCCGGTATAGAGCTTCGCTATAAAATCTCCTTTTCCGGAATGCTCTTTGGTTTTGTACAGAAATGGTTGCGTATTGTTCAAGGAAGGTTGTTTAAAGGATAGAACACAGAAAGGTAACACCAATTTTTAAATTCTTCCGTTTATGATGTCAGGAGATTCCGCTAAATTGCACCAATGCCTAAGATTATTGGAATTATACCTGCCCGATTTGCATCCACCCGTTTTCCGGGAAAACCCCTGATTCAGATCAAGGGCAAATCCATGATTCAACGTGTTTATGAACAATGCCTCAAAGCGGAAAAACTGGCTGAGGTAATGGTGGCAACCGACGATCAGCGAATTTTTGAACATGTTCAGGCCTTTGGAGGACAGGTCGTATTAACAGCAGATTCCCATCAAAGCGGAACCGACCGATGCGCCGAAGTGATCCGCAAATTGGAACGATCATTTGATGCCGTAATCAATATTCAGGGAGATGAACCCTTCATTGAGCCGGAACAAATCAATCAGGTAGCTGCCTTGCTCTCCAAACCTGAAAACCGGATTGCTACGCTGATTAAGGCATTGGAGAAAGAAGAAGATATCCGGAATCCGAATGTGGTAAAGGCTATCCGTACATTAAAAGGAAAGGCCATTTATTTCTCGCGCTCTCCAATTCCTTATCGCCGAAACCCTGAAGCCACAATAACCTATTTTAAACATGTTGGCATTTACGGTTATCACACGGATGTGCTTTTGGAACTTACCCTTTTGCCACAGGGTTCACTGGAGAAGGCTGAATCGCTGGAACAATTACGCTGGATAGAAGCCGGATATCCGATTGCTGTTGAAGAAACAACATGGGAAACCATCTCCATCGATACACCGGCCGACCTTGAATATGTTGAAAAATTGGTGAAAAGCTGATTCGATTCAGGTTTTTCCGGCCATAAACTTTACTTACTTTTGTATCCCGTACAGTAACAAATGAGTTGGCTGAACAAGCAGCATTTCTCAAGCTTGACAGGCAATTTTCATTACAACTTCAACATTATGCATTCACCAAAATACATCTTCGTTACTGGCGGAGTAACATCATCATTGGGCAAGGGAATTATTTCTGCCTCACTTGCTAAATTGTTACAAGCCCGCGGGTATTCAGTAACCATTCAGAAATTTGATCCTTATATCAACGTCGATCCGGGAACCCTGAATCCCTACGAACATGGAGAATGCTATGTAACCAACGATGGAGCTGAAACAGATCTGGACCTTGGACATTACGAACGTTTTTTGAATGTCTCCACTTCACAGGCCAATAATGTTACAACAGGTCGTATCTACCAATCTGTAATTGAAAAAGAACGTGAAGGTGCTTACCTCGGTAAAACCGTGCAGGTTATTCCGCATATCACCGATGAAATAAAACGCCGGATGAAACTGATAGGCGAAACCGGAGAATTTGAAATCATCATTACGGAACTAGGTGGAACTGTAGGCGATATTGAATCCCTGCCTTATATTGAATCAGTACGTCAGCTGAAATGGGAATTAAAACCCGAAGATTGCATCGTGATTCATTTAACCTTGCTTCCGTATCTGGCTACTTCGCACGAGTTGAAAACCAAACCCACCCAACATTCAGTAAAAATGCTGCTCGAATCAGGTGTACAACCCGATGTGTTGGTTTGCCGTGCAGAACATGCCATCAGCAAAGAAATCAAAAAGAAGATCGCACTGTTTTGCAACGTGATGCCAAATGCGGTTATCGAAGCACTCGACATGCCTACCATATATGATGTACCTATGGCCATGCTCAAAGAAAAGCTGGACAGAACGGTATTGTCGAAACTGAAACTTTCGACTAAAAATGAGCCGGACATGGAAAGCTGGTTGAATTTTCTGACCCGTCATAAAAATCCGAAACACGAAGTAAAAATCGGACTCGTAGGTAAATACATCGAACTACCGGATGCATACAAATCCATCGCCGAAGCATTTGTGCATGCCGGTGCATTCAATGAATGCCGTGTTAAACTGGAGTTAATCCATTCCGAATTAATCACCGATGAGAATGCCGATTACAAACTCGGACATTTGGATGGTGTGTTGGTTGCCCCGGGGTTTGGAGACCGGGGAATTGAAGGAAAAATTGCCGCCGTTAAATATGTGCGCGAAAATAAAATTCCGTTTTTTGGAATTTGTCTGGGAATGCAAACCTGTGTAATAGAATTTGCCCGTCATGTATTGGGATTAAAGGATGCGCATTCTACAGAAATGAATCCAAAGACCAAAAATGCAGTGATTGATATGATGCCCGATCAGAAAAAGATCACGCAAAAAGGGGGAACCATGCGACTGGGTGCATATACCTGTGAAGTGAGTAAAGACAGTAAAGCTTACAAGGCTTATGATAAAACACGTGTAACCGAACGTCATCGTCACCGTTACGAGTTCAACAATAAATTTCTGAAAGATTTTGAAAAAGCCGGCATGTTTGTTACCGGAGTAAATCCGGAGACGAAATTGGCGGAGATTGTTGAAATCAAAGATCACCCGTATTTTGTAGGTGTTCAGTTTCACCCCGAATACCGCAGCACGGTACTTACCCCTCACCCACTCTTTATCAAGTTTATAAAAGCAGCAATCGACTACAGCAACAGTTGAGTCGAGAAAAGGCAAAAAAAAATCCGGGTTAAGACCCGGATTTTGACTGTCGAATAATTAACTAATTATTCTGAATGACCATTGCGCTCACGGTTGTAAGGGCGGCTTGGACGATCACCTTGTTCACGTGGCTTAGCCTCGTTAACGATAATCTTCCTTTGTTTGAAGTCTGATTCATGCAAAGCCTGAATGGCTTGTTGAGCAGAAGAGTTGTCTTCCATTTCAACAAAACCAAATCCTTTTGCTCTTCCGGTAAATTTATCTTTTATGATATTTACTGATTGAACATTTCCATAACCTGAGAATAAGTCCATAAGCTCCTGCTCAGTTGCCTGGTAGCTTAAGTTTCCAACGTAGAGTTTCATTTTAGGGTAAAATATTAGATATGAACACGCAAGATAGACTAATCTTTCTCTTTTCCGCCATATTTCTCTCTTTTTTAGAAAATATTTACAAAATATCCCCAATTCAGTGACTTGCGGGCCAATTAATTTCGGGTCAAAGATAACCCGAAATAGCATATTTTAAGCAGAAGTGTGTTTGCGAGTCCGTTGATTAAAGTTACTTTTGCACGCAATTTTTTATACAACGAATGGACAGAAATTCAATCATCGGCTTAGGACTTATTTTTATTATCCTGGTCACTTTTGCCTATATTAACCAGCCTTCGGAGGACGAGATCAGAGAAAATAAACGCAAACAGGACTCCATAGCATTGGCTGTCAGGGTTGCCGATACAGCCATTCAGGCCTTACCGGTGCAGGGTGAAGCCCCGGATAGCTTGTCACCTGAGGCGGTACTACCGGATTCCCTGGCATTGGCCACCACTTTTGGAACCTTCTCTGCATTTGTTTCCGGAAGCGAAACTTTCACCACCCTGGAAAACGAGGATCTGAAATTAATCCTCAGCAATAAAGGCGGACGTATTTATTCTGTCGAACTGAAAAAATTCAAACGTTACGATCAATCTCCTTTGCTTTTAATGGAAGGCGATCACAATAAATTCGAATACGTATTTGCTTCCAGAGATAATAAAGCCATTCAAACCGGCGAACTATACTTTACACCGCTGGTATCGGCCGATGCCCATACAGTAACCATGCAATTGCAAATGGCCGATGGTTCTTATTTCAATCAGGTTTATAGCCTCGACCCGCAAGGTCATGGAGTTAAATACCGTCTCGATATGAAAGGGATGAACGGGTATATCTCTCCTACCAACAATTACCTGGATCTGAATATCAGCCAGCGACTCCAGTTGCAGGAAAAGAGCATGGAATCAGAGCGTCGTACGTCTACCATTTATTACCGGTACAAAGACGATGAACCTACTTATATAACAGAAACATCGGATGAAAAGGTGGATCTGAAAACTCCGGTACAATGGATTTCATTCAAACAACAATATTTCAACAGCACCATAATTGCAGATCAGAAATTTGAGAACGGAAATATTGAGACCGTAACAGACGAAAACAGTGCATATATCAAAACCGCATCAGCGAGTCTGACCGTTCCCTACACACATGCAGATCAGGAGACGTTTGGATTGATGATGTATTATGGTCCAAACCATTACAAGACCTTATCGGCCATGAATACCGAACTCGAACGCATCATTCCGATGGGTTGGGGAATATTCCGTTGGGTAAACAAATACATCGTAATTAATGTATTCTACTTCCTGGGTCAGTATATCGGCAGTTTTGGTTTGATTATTCTTTTACTCACCATATTGATTAAAACGGTATTGTTCCCGCTGGTGTACCGCTCGTATTTGTCGACAGCGAAAATGCGGGTACTCAAGCCGGAGATTGACGAGATCAAAGCCAAGTACGGCAGCGATATGCAGCGCCTGCAGCAGGAAAATATGAAGCTGTATAAAAAAGCCGGTGTAAATCCCCTGGGCGGATGTATTCCGGTATTGTTGCAACTTCCAATTCTGGTGGCCATGTTTCAGTTTTTTCCATCTGCCTTCGAATTGCGTCAACAGTCGTTTCTCTGGGCCGAAGATCTTTCCACCTTCGACAGTATCATAAACCTTCCGTTCAATATTCCGGCCTATGGATCGCATGTGAGTTTATTTGCTTTACTAATGACGGTATCCTCTATCTTTTATACCATCTACAATAATCAGAATACAGCAGGATTAACCGATCAGATGAAATGGATCAGTTACTTTATGCCGGTTGTGTTTTTATTTATGTTGAACAGCTATCCGGCTGGTTTGAATTACTATTACTTCCTTTCCAATCTGGTAACTATCGGACAGCAATTAGGTATTCGCCGTTTTGTAGACGATAAAAAACTGCATGCCGAGATTCAGGAAAACAAGAAAAAGCCGGTGAAGAAATCGCGCTTTGAACAAAAGATCGAAGACATGGCGAAAAAACGGGGAGTGGATCCCACTAAACTGAAGAAGAAATAAAACCGCATCGGATGAGTCTGGTATCGGAATTCCTGCCTGCATCCATGGATTTTTGATTCAACTGCAAATTTGCCGAATTGTTATTTTTTTAATGGTCCGCTGATGATTCACTCAACTCAAGTTGGCGCAAAACATCGGATGGGGTAAGGTTGTATATTTTTACCCGACGTTTCCTGGCCAGCAAAATCGAGGATGGTATTCCTTTTAATTTCAATGCCTGAATGGTGTATTTATCTTTGAAAGCAGCTATCCAGTTTAAGTTGGAGTAAGCTCCGAATATTTTCAATTCATAGGATTTCTGCACATCCAGAAATACAATTACCTGTATGCGTTTTGCAAAGCGCTCCATAATCTTTCTCAGAATAATAGTATCTTCTTTAAAATTCCGGCTATGAATACCGGTATAATAGATAAAGACTTCTTTCTTCTTGTAACGGGCGATTTTATGCTTCTTACCTTCCCAATCGTAAAAATTAAATTTCTTGACTTTCTTCCCGGCTGCTAATTTGTCGAACTGCTGGCTCGAATCAGCCTCTTTCAAAACCATGTATTTACCTGCAGGGTCGATTTGAAGAATTTCGTACTGCATCCCATTGCGTTCGATATACTGATCTGCTTTATGTTTTGATAAGGCAAAAGAATGCAGTTCATCCGCTGCATCAAAAACCGAATCTTCCTGGTTAGCCAGCACCAGTCTGTCGGTATCTTTATCGTTGTAAAGTCCGTTCCCGTTCATATCGCATAAGGCTATGCGAAAGGTATCAGATTCAGTAGCAAAAATTCCTGATCTTGTATTGTACCGTTGTTCCCGGAAACAATTTTCAATACCCACAAATTTTCGAACACCACTGCTCATGGAATAATATTCTTCCAATAAATTTTTATAGGCATATTTATTCATGAAATTGATACGGCTCAATTGAAGAATCATTGAAGCAGCCGGATTGTCTTTGCGCTTTAGTTCGATTAGAGCAGTATCCTTAAAATGCCAATGCCGGGGTAATATTATAGCCGGACCATCGTCGGTAAAATCGTAGTTATTGTTATGATCTGCAAAAAGTACAGGATCCTTTTCAGCAACATTAGCGAGCAACAAGGCAACCATACCCGGATTACGTGTATCGGTAGATCCTTTGAAAAAAACATACCCGTAGGCATACGATAAATATCCAGGAGGCCTTACAATTTGAATGATTTCAGGGTCATTGAGATTTTCGATATCATTACTCAAAATGGTATCGCCCTGCGTATAATAAAACGCAATCGGGTTGATCATTTTGTCGAATCGTTCATTGCGGGCCCATGTATTCAGTTGTACATGTACCAGCGATTGCTGGGCAAAGAGAATGGTTGCACCCGTAAAATAAATCAGAAAGAAAAGAAGGCGTTGCACCTTTCAAAAGTAAGCAAGCAGGTGAAAAAGACAGCGATTAAGTTAAACCGATCAGGCTGAAAGCTGTACCTGACGTTCCATACCGGTTTTCATGTTGGTAAATGTTTCAAAAAACACGGCGGCATTGATGCTTTGTTCAATCGCGCGATCCATATGGATATAGGTTATCTGCATTTCGGGATGTTGGCGACATATCACACGATTACCTGATTTATCACGATAACAGAATTCAAAATTATTCAGGTGCTCTGTTGAAAACTCATGAATCTCGGCAATAGCAGCTTTCCAGGCATCCATTTCTTCCGGACTTTGCTTAAAATACGAATAAGTAACAGTTGCCAATTGCCGGTTTATCATTTCTACCTTAATCCGTGCGTTAAAGGTATCACGATTGACCTGAAACACCAGACGGTTGTGAACCACACCTGCTTTTACTCTTTTCTTGACCATGAGTGGTTTCCCTAAATGATCCATAATTTCATACATGGATTTACCAATCAATGAATTGGCTATTTGAAACGTAATTGGAATAGAGTATTCCATTGGCCTTTTTTCTTTATACAGTTGGCGCAGAGAACCAAAAGTACATTCCTCCAGCGGAGTTGTTTCCATGTTGCGTGATTTGTTCATTGCAAAACGGCTGCTGAATTTGGCCATCAGGTATGTAAAGTGTTTCTTTAGCATGGGATGATTATTATGGTTACGAATCTATAAGAATCGTACAAGTTTAATAGCTGTTTTACAGTATAAATGGCAGTATTTTTACACGGATTTTAAACATCCTGATAATCTGTAAGTTATAATAACAGATGTTGGATCAATGCTTTAACCTTGCATTAATCTTATTGTAAAAGCAATGTACGGATGTAGAATTGATAAGGATTTGGATGAAGGTGACCTTATTTCTCAAACTAATTCTATTTCCAACCCAAAATGCGTTTAGAAGCACCTGATTAGCATCCGGAGATAGATACTTGCACTGATAAAGCTGTTAAAAAATCGTAAGGGTGAAATGCATTAACTTAATCATTTTCAAGAACCATTTCTGCCAATTGGTCGCCAATTTTACTGCCCAAGGCTACTCCCATACCATTTAGTCTTGCACCAACCCACACACGTGAAGATACTCGTTTGACTAAAGGCAGTTTATCCTTTCCAAATGCCATAATACCAACCCAGCGATCGGTAATTTGAAAAGCGCGACCCGGTATGATGGTATGCTGAAGATATTGCTCCAAAACAGCTTGAATACGCGGATTGATTTCAAATTTGATGGTAGCCTCATGATCCAATTCCAGATTTCTGCCTCCACCAAATAAGATGCGGTTTCCCAGATTTCTGAAATAATAAAATCCTTCGTCAAAATTGAAGACCCCTTTCCAGGGTAAATCTGCTATCTCATCTGTTAAAAGCACCTGGCCTCTTCCTGGGGTAATGTCTTCTTCAGGCAAAAAAGCTGATGTAAACGCATTGGTGCACAATATAAGTTGTCGGCCTGAGAAAGAGATTCCAGACTGATTGGTTTCCACCGTAACACCCGAATTGGTTTCCTCAAAGTGTTGTACACTCACACCGGTCAGGATTCTCACGCCCAATTGCGATGCATAACTCCACAAATGATGCATCATAAGACCTGTATTGATCTGACCCTCCACTTCATTTACAATCATCTGATCAACCTGCTTGAAACCAAATGACAGGATTCGGTTGTTTACTATATGAAATACATGTTTATTAAAAACCGGTTGCAATAAACTATTCATTTCATCCAGTTGATCAGGGTCGAGAACCTGTGCATTGCTCAACAATTCATAGCCTCCATGATTCTGAAAATCAATTTTATCATCGCCTAATCGTTTGCGTAAACGATTCAAGCCTTCCCAACGGTCAGCAATCAATTGAAGAAAGGCATCTTCTCCCATCAACTTAAGGTCGTGCATTTTTTCGGTTATTGATCCAATGCATGCAAAACCGGCATTTTTGGTACTCGCACCAGTTGGAAGCACTCCCTGATCGAGCACCAGTACAGAAGTTTCAGGAGACTTTTCCTTTATGCTGCATGCTGTAGATAGTCCGGTAATTCCACTACCAACAATGATAATATCAGCCGATAACAAATAATTTTTCTCCCAAAAACTCAGCATGCTTTTTTTATAGCAATATACCATTCATCTGTAATCCTTAAAACAAAAAATCCCGGACAAACTGCCCGGGATTTCTATTTATCGCATTAAAAATTAATGACTGTGCTGGTGATGATGCTTTTCGTTGTGAGCAGTTACCTGTTTAAAAAACTCTTCTGAAGTTACTATCTGTGTATTAACAGAGATTTTAGTTTTCAACACTTCGCGTACTTTATTGGATACCGCAATATTGATCATGCGCGAACGGTAGTCGTCCTTTTTCAGGCTGGGTTCAACAATACTTGCCAACATTTCTTCGTTGATTCCCGTATTGCCATAAGCACCAAACATGCTACGTGTATAATTAATGGCAGCTGCACGGATATCAGCGTCTTCGATTTTCACCCCATTATCGCTCAATACTCTTTCTTCAAACAAGTGATTGCGCAGGTATTCGGCTTCGTGCTGGTATTCATGATCCACATTTGTGGCATTGAATTTATCGGCATGTCTATCGATTAACCAACGTTTTAAAAATTCATCGGGCAATGGAATATCTTGTTTGGCCACAAGGGTATCTACCAATTCGTGCTCAAATAAATGATCTGCCTGTCCGCCAAAATAACTGCTCAACTCTCCTTTTACACGCTCGCGCAATTCTGCTTCTGTTGTAACATTACCTTCGCCGTATGCTTTGTCAAACAGTTCCTGATTCAGTTCTGCCTGTTCATTGTGTTTGATTTCTTTGATAGTTACCTGGAAGTTTTTTCCGATATCCGAAACCGTATGTTTGTTGATGCCAAGTGCATGCGACATTTCCGTTTCGTCGTTATCAAACAAATCGAAAATATTTACGGCAAATTGTTTTCCAACAGAAGCTCCGATGAATTCATTTTTAATGGCATCGTTTTTCAGGGTTGAAGTCAATACCGGTACACTGGCTGCAGAAACTCCACCTTCTAGCACGGCCTGATTTTCGTCGAGTTCAAGCATTTCAGAATAAACGATATCATTTTCTCCTGCCGTTTCAACATCATGCAGATTTCCGAAACGTTTGCGCATCCGATCCACTTCTTCATCAATCATCTTATCGTCGATACTCACTTCGTAACGTGTAAAAACGTCATCGGCAGATACATTCAATGTAAATTCAGGCGACAATCCGATATCAAAACGGAAAGTATACTCTTTCCCTTTTGCCAGCTCTTCAATTTTTGAATCTTCATTCAAAACCGGCTGACCCAGAATTGCTAATTTATGTTCGTCGATATAATCGAATAAACCCTTGGATGCTGCTGCATTTACTGCTTCAAGCAGAATGCTGGTACCAAACATTTTTTCGATCATCCCTTTGGGTGCCATTCCCGGACGAAAACCGGGGATATTTGATTTTTTCTGATAATCCTTCAGCTTCTTGTCCACTTCGCCGGCATAATCAGCATTGCCAACATTTACTGAAATAGTGCCGTTAAGGCTGTCCTTCTTTTCAAACGTTACGTTCATTTTTTTATATTAAATAACAATAAGACTGAATTGCATCAGTCTTATTGTTTGTGCGCATGGAGGGACTCGAACCCCCACGCCTTTCGGCACCAGATCCTAAGTCTGGCACGGCTACCAATTACGCCACATGCGCATCTAATAAATCCAACTTCCCTATTTGCTTGCGGCTACCTCCCGATATACTTCGTATCGGGATTGTTCGACCACACATGTTGGGTACAAAATGCTGTCTCACGAAAATTACGCCACATGCGCATATAAATAAATCCAACCTCCCTATATCACTTGCGGCTACCCCCCGATATACTTCGTATCGGGATTGTTCGACCACACGTTAATTCTTAAAACGTGCTATCTCCCTGATAATATGCCACATTCCTTTTTAGTAACAAAACCGTCTTGTTGCCAAAAAGGACGGCAAAAGTAGGAGAATTTGCTGATTTATCAAAAAATCGGACAATTCAACTAATTTTGATCCCCAACCTCTCTGTTAGTTATGTCTGATGAAGTGAACGAGACCGATAAAGAAAATCAGGAAATTGTAAAAGCCTACCGCAACCTGCTCAAATCAAGCAGGAGAACGCTCGAAAAGGGCGATAAAAAACAAATCCGAAAAGCCTTTGATATTGCCCTGGAAGCGCACCGGAATATGCGGCGAAAATCCGGCGAGCCTTATATCATGCATCCACTGGCCGTAGCGCTGATTTGTTCCGAAGAAATCGGTTTGGGCACTACGTCCATTATATGTGCTTTGCTGCACGACACGGTTGAAGATACCGACATCACCCTGGATTTTGTAAAGCAACAATTTGGACCAAAGGTGGCTACCATCATCGATGGTTTGACAAAAATTTCAGGCGTTTTCGACCAGCAGGACAAAAGTATGCAGGCCGAAAATTTCAAAAAAATGTTGCTTACGCTCAGCGATGATGTTAGGGTAATATTGATCAAACTGGCCGACCGACTCCACAATATGCGTACCCTCGACAGCATGGGTGCAAAATCGCAATTGAAAATTGCCAGTGAAACACATTATGTATATGCACCGCTGGCGCATCGCCTGGGGTTGTATTCCATCAAAACTGAACTCGAGGATCTGGCTACTAAATATCTGGAGCCCGATCATTATAACCTGATAAAAAATAAACTTCAGGAAACAAAAACACAGCGTAATAGGTATATCCGTCAGTTTTGCGAACCCATTGAAACGGAATTGTCGGCCATGGGATTTAAATACGAAATAAAAGGTCGACCCAAATCCATTCATTCTATTTTGAATAAAATGAAGAAACAGAATGTGCCTTTCGAAGAGGTGTACGACCTCTTTGCTATCCGCATCATTCTGGATTCAGAACTGGAACTCGAAAAATCGGATTGTTGGAAAGCTTATTCCATTGTTACGGACTTTTATAAACCAAATCCGGATCGGTTGCGTGACTGGATTTCAACACCCAAATCAAACGGGTATGAATCGTTGCATACCACAGTAATGGGTCCAAAAGGCCAATGGGTTGAGGTACAAATCCGTTCGGAACGCATGGATGCCATTGCTGAAAAAGGATTTGCAGCGCATTGGAAATACAAGGACAAGGATGCGCAACCCAATGCCGATCAGATGTTGGAAGACTGGATTGCCAAAGTGCGCGAAATTCTGGAAAGTACGGATCAGAATGCCCTGGACTTCCTCGATGATTTCAAACTGAATCTGTATTCCGAAGAAATTTTTGTATTTACACCCAAAGGGGATTTGAAAAAATTACCCTTCGGTTCCAGTATCATCGATTTTGCCTACGATATCCACTCCGAACTGGGATCAAAATGTATTGGAGGTAAAGTGAATAACAAACTGGTTCCGTTGCATTATAAAATTTCGAATGGAGATCAGGTAGAAATTCTTACTTCCACAAAGCAAATACCCAAAGAAGAATGGCTGCAATATGCTATTACTGCAAAGGCCAAATCCAAAATCCGCGATTATTTTAAACAGGAGAAGTTGCGGTCGTCGCAAATGGGAAAAGAGGTACTTGAACGCAAATTCAATTCCGAACGCATACCGTTTAACAGCGATGCACTGAACGATTTGATTTACTATTACAAACTTCCATCTGTCACGGAATTGTACTACCAGTTGGCCACCGAAAAACTCGACCGTACCCGCATGAACCTCGGGGAAATTCTGGAGCAGGTGAAAAAACAGAAACTGGAACACGTACAGGAAATAAGGCAAAAAGCCAATGCTCCCCGCAGTCATACCAAACAAAAGGATGCCGTTATCCTGAGCGATGATGTAGACTTACCGTACACATTTGCTAAATGTTGCAATCCCATTCCCGGTGATGAAATTTTCGGATTTGTTACAGTTGGTGAAGGGGTAAAGATTCATCGTACCAATTGCACCAATGCCATCGGACTCATGTCGAATTACGGGTATCGCATTTTGCGGGCTAAATGGGCGAATGTGGAAAGTAAGTCGCGTGCCTTCATCACCACCATTAAAGTTTCGGGAATTGATAGTGTAGGTATTGTGAGCAATATCACCGACATCATCTCCAAACAATTGCAGATCAATATGCATTCCATTCAGATCTCCTCCAAGGAAGGCACTTTTGAAGGAGCCATTGAACTGGAAGTTTTCGACACCATCCATCTCGAAGAACTCATGAATAAAATCAAATCATCCAGTCCGCTGATCAAGGTTAGTCGCACCGATGCGCGCTTCGGGGACTGATTGTCTATATTTTGTTTTGGGAGTCGCCCTCAAACAGCCTTAATTTGCCAACTGAAAGAACATGCACACGGTAAATCCCATCCAACAGGTTAAAAGTGAAGTGAAGAAGAAATTCATCACCTATCTTGAAGAACATCAGCAACGTAAAACTCCTGAGCGCTTTGCCATCCTGGATGAAATCTATTCGAGCACCGATCACTTCGATGTGGAGACTCTGTATGTGCAAATGAAAAACAGGAATTACCGGGTTAGCAGGGCCACCGTTTACAATACCCTCGATTTGTTGCTCGACGCAGGATTGGTTACCAAACACCAGTTTGGAAAAAACCTGGCCCGCTACGAAGGCGCTTTCGGATTCAGGCAACACGATCATATGATCTGCAACGATTGCCAGAAAATTCTGGAATTCTGCGACCCGCGTATTCAACAAATAAAAAGCATGATGGGTGACTTATTGAATTTTGAAGTAACCGATCATTCCCTGCACCTGTTTGGAAATCCCAAACGCGATGCCAAAGGAAAATGCTTAACCTGCAAACAAGAAAACAAAACACATAATTCGCAAGCTGTATGATAGATGTAGTTCTCGGGCTCCAGTGGGGAGATGAAGGAAAAGGAAAAATCGTGGATGTACTCACTCCCCGTTACGATGTAGTAGCCCGGTTTCAGGGTGGACCCAATGCCGGTCATTCGCTGGAGTTTGGTGGTCAGAAGCATGTCTTGAATACCATTCCTTCCGGAATTTTTCACGAAAGCTGCATCAATATTATAGGCAATGGAGTAGTGATTGATCCCGTAACCTTAAAGAAGGAAATCGAAAAGATCATTGCATCGGGTGCGAATCCAAAAAAGAACCTGTATATCTCCCAGAAAGCACATCTTATCATTCCTTCCCATCGCCTGGTAGATGCCGCCAGTGAAGCCAATAAAGGAGAACACAAAATTGGTTCTACTTTGCGAGGTATCAGCCCGACCTACCAGGATAAGATTGGCCGCAGCGGTTTACGCGTAGGCGATATTCTGGCTTCCGATTTTAAAACCAAATACGATAAAGTAGTAGCCAATCACCGGCAGTTGCTCGATCGTTTTAACTTTGAATACAACCTGGCCGAACACGAACCTGCTTTTTTTGAAGCAGTGGAATACATGAAGCAATTTCAGATCATCAGTTCAGAATATTTTATCAATAATCTCATCAGCAACGGTAAAAAGGTGTTGGCCGAAGGCGCACAGGGAACCCTGCTCGATATTGATTTTGGAACCTACCCTTTTGTAACATCTTCCAATACGATTACCGGAGGCGTTTGCAGTGGTCTGGGTGTGGCTCCGCAACAAATCCAAAAAGTATACGGAATCTTTAAAGCTTATTGCACCAGGGTTGGCAGCGGACCATTTCCGACCGAACTAAATGATGCAACCGGCGAACAATTGCGCAAACAAGGATTCGAATTTGGCGCTACCACCGGCAGACCCCGCCGTACCGGATGGCTCGACCTCCCTACGTTGAAATACTCCATCATGCTAAACGGTGTAACCGATTTAATTTGCACCAAGAGCGACGTATTGAGCGGTTTTGAAGAAGTACCGGTTTGCGATGCATACGATATCGAAGGAAATCGCGTAACCGAAATTCCTTTCAATTTTAACGATGCCAAAATCACCCCGTTGTATAAACGTTTCACCGGCTGGAGCGAAGACTTAACCGGCATCCGCAACTTTGCCGATTTGCCGGAAACTTTCCAGCAGTATATGAACTATATCGCCGAACATGTGGGCCAGAAAATGAGCGTGATTTCTGTTGGTCCGGATAGGGAACAAACGTTGTTTATATAAGATACTTAAATCTTCTCAATTTCTATCAGACCGGTTCCGGCTCTGGAATAATTTCGGGCACTGCTGTAGATGAAATGATCAGCAATTTCAACAATTCCTGCTTTAACCGGGTTATAATGTATGTAGTTTAACTTCTGTAAGATGAATTTTTCGCCGTACAGTTCCATCGGATGATTATCCTGCTGCCAAAACTGGTAATTTGTATTTCTGCTATTCTCATTACCGGCTTTTTCAAATATTCGCAGCATCCAATCGCGTCGTGATTCTGATGGATGTCTTTTTATACAGCAGATTATTTGTTTGCTCGTAAATTTTTTGAAATCCCTTAAAATTTCACTTGTGTTATTTTCCTTAGCTGAAAGAATCAGATGAATATGATTACTCATCAGACACCAGGCATGCAAACTCATTCCTTTTTCTTTTTGGCAGTATTTGAGACTTTCAAGCACTATATCCCGATAGACTTTTCGTGTAAAAACATCAACCCATCCAACAACGGCAAACGTTATAAAATGAATTCCATCTTTATTGCGTATCTTATATCCACCCTCAGACATATCACCACAAACTTTACAAAATGCTTCTTATCCTACAAGTAATATCCTATCATGATTGAGGATAAACTATTAGAGAATGGTAAGTTCTATTTGTAAAAGTAATAAACTATTAAGATTGTATTTTTCTTTCAGGTAGATTTTAAGTCTGAGTTTAAGTCTTGAGTTGGAAACTCAAGACAGCGCCAAAAAAAAGACGAAGCCAACTGACCTCGTCTTTTATTCTGATGCTATTAAATAACTATACCACGAAGTCAGATGAAAATCCGGTACGTGATGGTTTGATGCACATGATGGGAATATTTTCGGATTTATTTACCAATTGCTGTGCTTCGGTTCCGATGATATAATCGCTCAAGCCCATGCCTTCTTTCTGCGACATGATCATGATCAGATCGGCATCAATGGCTTCGGCATATTTGATGGTTTCGATGGCAAATTCTTCGCCCAGATGATTCAGGATATGTTCGGTATACTTCACCCCATTTTCTTCGAGTAAACGGGTAACCTGGCGTAAAGCTGCACGCATGCCGGTATTGAGATCTTCGTCGCCAACCTTGTAGGTAAGTACACGAATGGTGGAAGAATAGGATTTCCCAATATGAATAGCCCAGCTAACTTTCTGACGCGATTCTATGGTAAGATCAAGCGGGAATACAATATTGCTGTATGCATGCGTTGCCCGGTCCGACTTCACCACAATAACCGGTACGCTGGAGTGAATAATGGTACGCGATGCATTGCTACCGATGATTTGTTCCATACCGGATGCTCCGTTAGATCCCATCACAATACTATCGCAACCCAATTCTGTTGCTGCGGCTGCAATTTCTTTATAAATTTTTCCGAAACGGATGGAAACAGTAACCTGAATTTTGTTTTTGGCTTCAATATCCGCTTTCATAGAATTGAGGCGTTCCTGAACTTTTTCGCGAGCTGCTGCTTCTTTCTCATCGCTTTTGCCAAATCCCAGCAAACTGCTCAGAAAGGCTTCTTCTACTACGTGTAGCAGTGCAATATTGTTATCGAAATGTTTGGCAATTTGAATGGCATGATTGAGGGCATGCGTAGCAATTTCAGAGAAGTCGAACGGAACGAGGATGGTGTTTTTTTTCTTGTTTTCCATGATCGTGGTTTTAATTTGGCCATGCGAATATATTACTTTTACCCAAGCTTCATAAACATATCCCGATGGAACCTATCAAGAACCCAATAAAACATGATAGTGCAGAACTTATCCTGAACCCCGACGGGTCGGTCTATCATTTACACCTCAAGCCCGAAGAACTGGCCGATACCGTTTTGCTTGTAGGTGATCCCGGGCGGGTACCCATGGTCAGCGCTTATTTTGATGCACTGGAAGTACAAAAAGAACACCGCGAATTTATAACCCATACAGGAAGGCTTGGCGGGCAACGCATAAGCGTCATTTCAACAGGTATTGGCACCGATAATATTGATATAGTACTCAACGAACTGGATGCTTTGGTGAATATAGATTTGCAGACCCATCAGGTAAAAAGCAAACACCACCGCTTGAACCTGATTCGCATAGGCACTTCGGGTGCTTTGCAGGCCGATCTGGATGTGGATTCCTGCATTGTATCGGCTTATGGGTTGGGGCTCGATTCCCTGTTGCACTTTTATCAAACGCAAACGCGACCCGATACCGAAAAAATTTTAGGGGAAATAAACCGTCAGTTTAATTTGCCTTTTCTTACCCCATATTTATTTGCTGCCGATTCCGCATTGCTGAATTTATTTTCAACATTCCCTTCCGGAATTACCGTTACAGGTAATGGCTTCTACGGACCACAGGGAAGAACCCTACGGGCATCAGCACGTTACCCCGATTTGCTCGACCGCTTAACGGCTATTCAATTATCAAACACACGGATCACCAATTTTGAAATGGAAACCGCAGCCATTTATGGTTTGGCTGCACTGCTGGGCCATCGTGCCTTGTCGGTCAATGCCATCATTGCAAACCGGATTCAGAATCGGTTTAGTTCCAACCCGGGAAAAACGGTTTTGAATACGATTGAGGAGGTGATAAGATTGTTGCCGGGATTAAGTAAGATGTAAGTTAACAGCGCATTCATTCATTTAATAAGAGCTGATCTTTCTATTTCAAACTAAAATTCATTCCCAAACTCACTCCAAACCAATTGAACCAGGTTCCGTTTGCCGTGATGATGGGTGTATACGAAGCACGGAAACAAACTTTGTTGGTTTCAATAACCCGAAAACCAATGACTCCGGTATACGCCGTTTCGCGATCGTCGATGCCTTTTGCCAGCAGTGTAAAGCCACCTCCAAATTCCAGTTTCTCTTTTCGCTCGCGCGAGCCGTATAACATGGAAGTGGTAAAAGGAATCATGAATGTTTTTGCATCGAGAAACAGGATATTGAGCATGGCAATATCCATGGGAGTGTAACCAATTCCAACACGACCTACCCATCCCCATTTGGTACTACGGTACAAAATCTTTTCGTAATTCAGCGAGTACAAATATCCGGCTCCTGCTGCTTCAACGTACCAGTTGTTTAATCCCGTGGGTTCCTGATACGGACGCTCCTGCGCCATCCCATGAACAGGGAGGCATACCAGAAGTAAAATTATAACTTTGTAAAGAATGAATCGCATCATACGTAATGTAGCGCAAACTTATCAAATTTTCAGCAACCTCAGCCTCGATATTGTTGCGGGTGTGGTTTGCAATATGCTCCCTCTGCCTTATGTATTTGGATTCGAACCCGGACCGGGTTGGTATCTGGGATTACCCCTGGCCACCTGGTTTATTTACCTGGCCGATCATTTGGCCGACAACCTCTTTAATCCTTATGTAATCACAGAACGTCATCAATTTATACGCGACAACAGAAATCAGGTGCTTAATTTATTGATGGGTATCGGTGTTTTGCTGGTAATCATTCTCTATTACTATTTCGACCTGGCTTTGTTTCTGAGCGGCATTATAACAGGCATGCTTTGCGTCCTCTATTTTACATTGAACCGCATCCGCCATCCCTTTTTTCATTTGATTTATAATAAAGAACTGGTGGTGGCAATTGTTTATGCCACGGGTTTTTACGCCATTGCCGGAATGTATTTGCCCCTCCTGCATCCATGGCTTGTTTACTACCTGCTCCTGATCGGTTTGGTGTATCAGAATATACTGATGATTTCCATTCTGGAAATAAAAACAGATCGAAACAACAAACAATTTTCATGGGCATCAGCTATGGGCGAACGCTTTTCGAACAAGATGTTTGTCGTTATAAGCCTTATTTGTTTACTGCTGATGATAGCTGCGTATATAACATTCCCCCAACTCAACCCCTTGTTGTTGTATGGCTACCTCACCATCTGGTTTGCTCAGGTAATCCTGTTTAATTGGCTGGCTCACCGCATGCATGAAGGTACGTTCCGAAAAATCAGTGAAATGATTTTCTGGATTCCTCTTCTATTCTATCTGCTTTTGAAATGAAATCAACCGGCGCGCATGCTCAGATCGAGGCTTTTTACCGAATGGGTCAATGCTCCCGACGAAATAAAATCTACCCCGCTGAGTGCATACGCTCGCAAGGTTTGCAAGGTAATGCCACCGGAAGCTTCGGTTTCAAATAGGCCATTCAACATGCTTACCCCTTTGGCTAAATTCTCCGGCGAAAAATTATCAAACATAATGCGGTGCACTCCACCTGTTTCCATTACCTGTTTAATTTCTTCGAAAGTGCGGGTTTCAATTTCAATTTGCAGGTTGAGTCCGTTGGTTTTCAAATACGTTTGTACATTCTTAATCGCTTGCTGAATTCCTCCGGCAAAGTCCACATGATTGTCTTTGATAAGGATCATGTCGTACAACCCCATGCGGTGATTTTCACCACCACCCACTTTAACCGCCCATTTTTCCAACAAGCGCATGCCGGGAGTGGTTTTTCGGGTATCGAGGATACGTGTTTGCAATCCTTTCAATTCATTTACATACAAAGCTGTTTGTGTAGCAATACCACTCAGGCGTTGCATAAAATTCAAAACGGTACGTTCGGCGGTTAACATGGAAATGGAACTGCCCTGAATTTCCATCACTACATCACCGGGATGAACCGATGCACCATCCATGAAATTTGCAATTACTTTCAATTCAGGATCCAGTTTGTTAAAAATATATTCAGCCAGTTTGAGTCCGGCAATAATCCCAGGTTCCTTGGCTACAATAACGGATTTTCCTTGTGTCGAAAGGGGAATACAAGCCAGCGAAGTATGGTCGCCTTCCCCAATATCTTCAGCAAATGCCAGATCAATCAACCGGATTACCAGTTGGTGTTTCAATAAATCATCCATGTGTAACAGGTCAGTCTTTTTCAATTCTCAGTTCGTGCACCAACATACCCGTACCCGAGTCTTTCATAAAAATATACATGCGGTATTTTCCCTGCGCACATTCGTATATGGCTATGGCATAACGCGCTCCCTGAGCCGAAGCGCCCTTGTGTTGCAAGGTAACAGCTGTGGGAGCATGTTGGGTTAAAAAATTGCGCAACACAACTTCAGCCTGTTGGCGGCTGTAAACTCCCTCATCGTTTAAGATGGTTAATTCTACATTGGCATTAAAATAATGTGACACATTTTTGGCATTCCCTGAACGTATGGCGGCAACCATATCGTCGAAGATATCGGCCCTGACCGATTGTAAGAAAATGATGGAAAACGCTGCCAGAGATAAAAACCTTTTCATGGTGTTGGAGGTACTTACGATTGCAAATTAGCACTTTTGTTCAAATGCAATCAATTATCACGCCGAAAATTCTCCGTTTTAAATTTATTCCGTGTTGAAACCCGATTGCTTACTTTTGCAGCATGACGAAGAGAGTGCTTTTAATGATTCTGGACGGTTGGGGCAAAGGAAAACCCTATGCAGGCAATGCCATTCATCTGGCCAGAAAAGTAAACATGGATCAATTGAATGCCCAATATCCGGTTGCAGAACTCAAAACCAGCGGTGAAGACGTGGGATTACCCGACGGACAAATGGGCAATTCGGAAGTTGGCCACATGAATATTGGTGCCGGACGGGTTGTTTTTCAGCAACTGGTTTTGATCAATAAGGCGTTTCGTGAAAACAGTGTTGATCAGAGTCCGGTTTTGCTGGATGCCATTGCCTATGCGAAATCAACCGGAAAAAAAATACACCTGATCGGTCTGGTCAGCGATGGCGGTGTGCATTCTTCGCTGGATCATTTAAAAGGATTGTGCAGTTTGATGCAGGCCAATAGCGTCTCTGATTTTTTTGTGCATGCATTTACCGACGGACGTGATACCGATCCCAAAAGCGGAAAAGGATATTTAACCGATTTATTGTCCCATTTGGGAAAAACAGGAGGCAAACTGGCTTCGGTTATTGGTCGTTATTATGCCATGGACCGAGATAAGCGCTGGGAACGGGTGAGTCTGGCATATCATGCTCTGGTAAATGGTACCGGAGAGTTCAGTGCAGATATTCTAAAAACACTCGAAGAGCGTTATGCTGCCGATGAAACCGATGAGTTTTTGAAACCCATTATTCATACCGAAAATCAACAACCCATTGCAACGATAGCTGAAGGCGATGTGGTTATCTGTTTCAATTTCAGAACCGATCGTGGACGAGAAATAACACAGGTGCTGACGCAAGAAGAACATCCAGAATTCAAGATGCGTCCGCTTGATTTAAAATATATCACATTAACGGAATACGATAAAACCTATAAAAATATCGGGGTGGTTTTTCCGGATATTGAACTGAACAATACCCTGGGTGAAGTGCTCGAAAAACAGGGAAAAACACAGGTGCGTATTGCCGAAACTGAGAAGTATCCGCATGTTACCTTTTTCTTCAGCGGTGGACGTGAAATACCTTTTGCCGGTGAAAGCAGGCGCATGTGCCCATCCCCAAAAGTTGCCACCTACGACCTGCAACCCGAAATGAGTGCAGAGGATGTTTGTGTTGCCACGCTGGAAAGTGTGCAATCGGAAGCGGATTTTGTGTGTGTAAACTTTGCCAACCCGGATATGGTTGGACATACCGGTGTATTGCAGGCAGAAATCAAGGCCATTGAAAAAGTAGACGATTGCGTGGGCAGAATTGTTCCGGTTGCATTGGAACACGGTTATTCCATTCTGATCACGGCCGATCACGGAAACGGAGAATACATGATCAATGTAGAAGATGGATCACCCAATACGGCTCATACCACCAATGTAGTTCCCTGTTTACTGATAGAACAACCCAATGTACAAAAAATAAAATCAGGCCGGTTGGCCGATCTGGCTCCAACCATTTTGCATTTGATGGACATAGCACAACCCGCGGAAATGTCGGGTAATAATTTAATTCTTTGATCTGAGTATGTGGCAGAAGTTCGGCACATTTATCATTCGTAACCGTTTTTGGCTTCTGGTAAGTCTGGGGATCCTGACCATTCTTGCCATAATAGCAACAACGCGCGTGCAAATGACCTATGATTTTGCCAAAGTTGTTCCGGCCGATGATCCGGATTACCTCGAGTATATTGAATTCAAAAAAATGTTCGGGGAAGATGGAAACATTCTGGTAGCCAGTGTGCAAAGCGAACGCTTTTTCGATCTGGAATTCTTTAATTCATGGCAAAAATTAACGCACGATCTGGATAATCTGGATGGTGTGGAAAAAGTGGTGTCGGTGGCTAATTTATTGCAGCTGAACAAAAATGAAGAAAAGCATACTCTCGAACTGATTCCGGCTTTGAGCACGCGGTTAAGAACACAACATGAGGTTGATTCTTTCCGTCAAATTGTGGAGCAATTGCCTTTTTACAAAGGATTGATATATAATCCGGAAACGTATACTGCCGTTTTGGCGATAACCTTGCGCAAAGACAAACTGGATTCAAAGGATCGGGTTGGGTTGGTGAAACAAATCACAGATCGATGTGAAGCATTTGATCAGGAATGTCAGACTGATTTTCATTACTCGGGTTTACCCTATGTACGAACCATCTATTCATCCAAGGTGGCCAATGAAATCAAGTTTTTTACCTACCTGTCGATTTTTATAACGGCCTTATTTATTTTTATCTTTTTCCGATTCTTTTCGGCTGTAGCCTTCTCGCTGATAGTAGTAATTATTTCGGTGGTATGTACATTAGGAAGTATCTGGTTGTTTGGTTATCGCATTACTTTATTAACCGGAATTCTTCCACCTTTGATGGTAATCATAGGCGTTCAGAATTGCATCTACTTGCTCAATGTATATCATCAGGAATTCAGGGTGCATGGCAATAAAATGCTGGCCATCGTTCGCCTGATTTCTAAAAACGGATTGCCGTTGTTTCTCACCAATATTACAACGGCAGTAGGATTCTGTGTTTTCAGCTTTTCGGGTAGTGCCATACTCGATCAATTCTCGGTTATATCAGGCATCAACATCATGCTGGTGTATCTGATCTCTTTGATTTTTATTCCGATTGTGTACAGTTACTTGCCTCCGCCAAGCATTGATCATACCAAACATCTGGATGCACCGCGCTTAAATAAAATCATGGCGTATTGCAACAAACTCATTTACCATCGCCGGAAATATATTTATACGATAACCATCGTGCTGGTGGTTGTTTCCATTTTTGGCGCCATGAAAGTCAGGACACTTGGCTATGTGGTGGATGATTTGCCGGTACACGATAAAGTATACAGCGATCTCAAATACTTCGAGAAAAACATGAAAGGTGTGTTGCCTTTTGAAATCCGCATCGACACCAAACACGAAGGAGGCGTAAAAGATCTGATCACTTTGCAAAAGATGAACCGTTTGCAAAAAGAGCTGGCAGATTATCCTGAATTCTCAAAAGCCGTATCCATTGTAGATTTTTTAAAATTCGCCAACCAGGGTTATCACGATGGTGATGCCCGTTATTATATAATTCCAAGTGCGCTGGAGATAGGAGAAATTATTTCATATATGCCGCAACAGGATGCACAAAATGGTGCCTTATTGAAATCGATGGTCGACAGTAATTTCCGGTATGCGCGAATCAGCGTTCAGATGGCCGATGTAGGTTCTGTTGAAATGAAAAAGGTGAAAGCGCGTGTACAGCAAACGGTAAATAAAATTTTCCCGAAAGCGAAGTACGATGTTCAGCTCACGGGTACTTCGCTGATCTTTTTAAAAGGCAACGACTACCTGGTAAAAAACCTGCTTCAAAGTATGATCGCGGCTTTGTTGATTATTTCGGTGATGATGGCCTTTTTATTTTTCAGTTGGAAAATGGTGGTCATTTCACTCATCCCGAATATTGTTCCCTTACTGATGACGATGGGAATTATGGGATATTTCGATGTACGACTCAAACCCTCCACCATCATAATTTTCAGTATCGCTTATGGTATTGTAGTTGATTTTACCATTCATTACCTCGCCAAATACCGCAACTCGCTTAAAAAGCACAATTGGGATATGAAACTGGCCATTCCTGAATCGTTGATTGAAGCAGGGCCCAGTATCATTTATACAGCTGTCGCTTTATTCTTCGGGTTTATCATCTTCGCTTTCTCCGATTTTGGCGGAACCATTGCATTGGGCGTACTAACTTCCTTATCGCTGATTTTTGGAATGCTGATGAACTTACTGCTTTTGCCTGCACTTTTATTATCGCTTGAAAAACGGGTGAATGCCAAGGTGGAATTCAGCCATACGCTGGTTGATCTGGAACCGGAACCCGGTGCATCTGATGAATAAAATTACAGGATAAAGTGCATACATCTTACATGCACGGGTGAATCCAAATAATATACCTCCATGGACGAATGCCCCCGCGTTAGGCGCAGAGCGGCCTGACTGAGCTCCATCCCGGTACCCCGGGGTGAGCGAGTAGCGAGTGCCGACCCCCGGCACACAAAAACAAGATGCCTTTGGCAGTGTGCGTTATGAGGAACATTTGCATAAAGGCAATGTAGTTTTTGCAGACGGGGGAACGCCCAAAATAATCCGGGTACTAAATGAAATAGTAAGAAGTATATGATTGAAGTGTTTAATCCGATTAACTTAATCGTTTAAACCAACCATTGCCTTTTTCTCCGGATCCCAAACTTTCAAACGAAAGCAAGCCCAAATATCGGATGGATTTAAGGTTGTAATCACGGGATTTTGCAATTCGGGTAATGCAGCCATTGCTTCGGGTAAACGATAAAAAGGGATTCGTGAATTGAGGTGATGAATATGATGATACCCGATATTGGCCGTTACCCATTTCCAGAACGAATTCATTTCCATATAGCTCGATGAATGCAAGGCAGCAACTTCGTATTTCCAGTCTTCTTTGTCATCAAACTTTACGCCCGGAAAATTATGCTGCGCATAAAATAAATAAGCTCCGATACCGCAAGCAGTCATGAATGGAATAATGATCACAAACAACCACATGATCCAACCGAATGTGATGATCATCCAAACGGTAACTGCTACATGCAAAATTATAGCAAGCAAGGAATCCCAATGGCGTTTGGGAGCACTCAGGAAAGAGCGCAGACACATGCCCAATAAGAACATGGAGATGTATCCGAAAAAAATAGTGAGGGGATGACGGATGGCCAGATAGAGACGTTGTTCGGCTTTGGAAGATTGCCGGAATTTCTGCACCGTCATGATAGGATATGAACCGATACTTGCACTGAACAATTTTGAATTGTGGTTGTGGTGATAATCGTGCGAACGTTTCCAGATACTGGTTGGTGCCAAAACATATATGCCAAACAAACCAAATATAATACGAGCCGGAATTGATTGATGCAGGATGGCATGATGTTGATTATCGTGGTAAATCACAAAAAACCGGACAATCATAAACCCGGTCAGCAAGCTGATGATCAATCGAAGTACAGGATTGTATTCGGAATGTGTGGTCAATGCAATCCCGAAAATCAATAAGATCAGGGTAGAGAGTGTATAATACCAGCTTTTCCAGCGTATTTCACGGGCAAAAGGTTTGGTCAATAAGATGAGTTCTTTTCCGTAGTGCATTGCAATAAAACCAGTGACGGGCGCAAGGTAAGAATTCCCTTCAAATCAAACGCGTTTATGTTTCCAGCGCCGGTGACTCCACAACCAGGTTTCCGGAATTTCCATTATGTCCTGCTCGAGTTTTCGTGTGTGCATCTCGGAAATTTCCCCTTCGCGTGTTAATTCAGGATGTTCGGTTAACAATTCGGTAGTAATAAAATAATATCCGCGCTTAACTCTTTTTACCGAAGCATAAATCACAGGGTATTTCATTTTTCGTGCAATCAGTTCAGTACCCCAATACACCGGAGTATCCTGATTCAGGAATTTTGTCCAGTAGGCGTTTTCTCCCGAAGCCGGCGTCTGATCAGCAATAAAAGCGGTAGCACTAACTTTATTTCTGTTTTTTACCATTTGCCTGAACGTATCATTCATATCTATTAAACCGGTTCCAAAACGTGAACGAATGCGTTGCATCAACTGGTCGAAATACGGATTGCTCAGGGGGTGGTATAAAACGAACAGATCGGCCTTGGCCTGCAGTCGAAAAGCATTGCCCGACCATTCCCAATTGCCGAAATGTCCCATCACGATCAATACACTTTGACCGGCATCGGTGAACTTATCAAATAAGGCAACCCCCTCCTCAGAAATAGAACAATACTTAAGCGCCTGCTTACGCGAAATGGTGAGCGTTTTGAAGGTTTCGAGGGTGGTATCGCAGAGGTAGCGGTAAAATTTGCGGGTAAGTTTCTTAATCTCTTCTTCACTTTTTTCGGGAAAGGCATGCGTTAAGTTTTGGATCACAATCTTTTTGCGGTAGCCGAAAACAAAATAAACCAGTACATACAACACATCGCTTAACCCGTAAAACAACGGATAAGGCAGAAGAGAGATCAAGTACAAAAGCGGTAAAGTGATGTAATAACCGATAGCCTGCAACATGGGGCAAATATAACCAAAGCACCGACTATAGACCACCTGCACAGGGATGGCTTTCAATTCTACCGGCGAACTCCTATTTTCGCACACTTTTGATTGCAACGGAAGCGCATACCAAAACCGGATGCAAACTCATATTTTCTAATTAATTAGCTTCATGACCAAGTATAACGAAATAAAAAAGCTCGACTTTCCGGCCTTTGAGGAAGAAATCCTGAAGTTCTGGGAGGAGAAGCAGATTTTCCGCAAGAGCATGGAAAACCGCGAAGGATCTGAATCCTTTGTGTTCTATGAAGGACCACCCAGTGCCAACGGAATGCCTGGTATTCATCATGTGATGGCGCGCACGGTAAAGGATATTTTTTGCCGCTATCAAACCCTGAAAGGAAAACAGGTTAAACGCAAGGGCGGATGGGATACCCACGGTTTGCCGGTTGAACTGCAGGTAGAAAAAGCGTTGGGCATCACCAAAGAAGATATCGGAAAGAAAATTTCAGTAGCCGAGTACAACGAAGCTTGCCGCAAAGATGTGATGAAGTATACCGATATCTGGGACAAGCTCACCAATCGCATGGGTTACTGGGTAGATCTGAGCGATCCTTATATTACTTACGAAAATAAATACATCGAGTCGCTGTGGTGGCTGTTGAAACAATTGCACGAAAAAGGATTGTTGTATAAAGGCTATACCATTCAACCCTATTCGCCGGCAGCCGGAACCGGATTGAGTTCGCATGAACTGAACCAACCGGGAACGTATAAGGATGTGAAGGACAATACGGCAGTTGCCATGTTTCGTATTGCTGAAGGTCAGTCGCTGACTGCAAGCCTGATTGATCCTGAAACGTATTTTCTGGCATGGACCACTACACCATGGACACTCCCTTCAAATACTGCTTTGGCAGTTGGCGAAAAAATAACCTATGTGATTGTTCAAACTTACAATGCGTATTCGCACCAGTTATGCCAGGTGATTCTGGCAAAAGATTTATTGGGAAAATACTTTCCGGCAGATCAAATTGAATTACAAATAGCAGATTATAAACCAGGCGATAAAAAAATTCCTTATAAAATTCTGGATGAGATTAAGGGTTCGGCATTGGCAGGAATCCGTTACCATCAACTTCTTCCTTTTGCAAAAGTAGAAAACGGAGATGCGTTTAAAGTGATTACCGGAGATTTTGTAACCACCGAAGACGGAACCGGAATTGTGCATATTGCTCCGAGTTTTGGTGCCGACGATTTCAGGGTGGCCAAACAAAACGGCATTGGCAGTTTAACATTGGTCGACAAGCGCGGGAAATTTTTACCGGAAGTAGCTGACGGGCAATTTCTGTATGGAGAAGAATATGTGAAGGAAGCTTACCTCAGCGAAGAAGAGAAAGCAACAGAGCTTGATGTTCAAAAAGAAAAGCTTAAAGGCATTATTCACGATACCTCAAAATTACAATACCTGAGTGTAGATGAACGCATCATTCTGAAATTGCAGACCGAAAACAAACTCTTTAAAAAAGAAAAGTACGAACATACCTATCCGCATTGCTGGCGTACCGATAAACCCATTTTATATTATCCGCTCGAAAGCTGGTTTATAAAAACCACGGCAGCTAAAGACCGTTTGGTTGAACTGAACAAAACCATCAACTGGAAACCCGAACATACCGGTACAGGACGGTTTGGTAACTGGCTCGAAAATCTGGTCGACTGGAATCTTTCGCGCTCGCGTTACTGGGGAACTCCCCTACCGCTATGGAAAACTGCCGATGGTGCGGAAATAAAATGCATTGGTTCTCTGGAAGAACTGCAACAGGAAATTGACCGAGCTATTGCTGCCGGCGTAATGAAGGCTAATGCTGCATACAAAAATGCCAAGGGCGAAATTGAATTGCACAAACCGTATGTAGATGAGATCGTGTTATTGTCTTCTAAAGGTGAAGCCATGCAGCGCGAACCGGATTTGATTGATGTGTGGTTTGATTCGGGAGCTATGCCGTATGCACAGTGGCATTGGCCATTTGAAAACGAAGAAATCTTCCGGAAAAATTTCCCGGCTGATTTTATTGCCGAAGGGGTGGATCAAACCCGGGGATGGTTCTTTACCCTGCATGCTATTGCTGTTTTGCTGTTTGATTCGATTGCTTATAAAAATGTAATTGCCAACGGACTGGTGCTCGATAAGGCTGGCAACAAAATGAGCAAACGCCTGGGCAACGTGATTGATCCGTTTAAAGCCATCGACCAATATGGAGCTGATGCCAACCGTTGGTATATGCTTACCAATGCAGATCCCTGGGATAACCTGAAATTTGATATGGATGGTGTGGCCGAAAGTCAACGGAAATTTTTTGGTACCTTATACAATACCTATTCCTTCTTTGCCATTTATGCCAATATCGATGGATTTGAGTTTGATGCCAACAACCTGACTCCGGTTGCTCAGCGGACCGAACTCGACCGTTGGATCATCAGTAAGTTGAACAGCCTGGTAAAACTAGTGCGTGAGCATATGGACGATTACGATGCCACTCCTGCTGTTCGTGCCATTGAAGAATTTACCGGCGATCATTTCTCGAACTGGTATATCCGCTTGAGTCGCCGACGTTTCTGGAAAGGTGAGATGAATGCCGATAAAAAAGCGGCTTACGAAACCTTGTATGAATGCCTGCATACCGTTGCTCAACTCAGCAGTCCGTTTGCACCCTTTTTCAGCGATTGGATATACCGCAATTTAAAAGGCAAGGCAGAATCCGTACATCTGACTGATCTGGCTTCGCCGAACGAAACCCTGATCGATGCAGAACTGGAAGAACAAATGGAGTTTGCTCAAAAAATTTCATCGCTGGTTCTATCACTACGTAAGAAAGAAAATATCAAAGTGCGCCAACCATTGCAGAAAATCCTGATTCCTATGTTAGATCCTCGCATCAAAGATGAAATTAAGCATGTGCAGGATTTGATCCTATCAGAGGTGAATGTGAAAGAAATGGAATTTGTTTCAGCAATCGAGAAAAGCATTAAACCCAATTTCAGAACCCTGGGCAAAAAAGTGGGAGCGAAAATGAAGCAAGTTGGGGATGCCATACTGAGTATGAGCCAGTCTGATATCGAAAAATTCGAAAAAAACGAGCATTTTATGCTTCCGGTTGATGGCGAATCCATCGAAATTTTACGCACAGATGTGGAGATACTGTCTAAAGATATTCCCGGATTTAAAGTGGCCACCGATGGAAAGATTACCGTGGCTTTAGATATAGAACTATCTGATAATCTGAAAGATGAGGGAATTGCCAGAGAATTGATCAGCAAGCTCCAAAACTTAAGGAAAGAGTCTGATTTAGAGGTTATTGACAAAATAAATGTGTGGATTGAAAGCCATTCCTATATAAAAAATTCCATAAGCCAATTCAAAACATATATTTGCACGGAAATTTTAGCCAACAGTTTGGAATGGGGGAACCCCGATGAACTGGAAAAAGAAATTTTAATTGATGATCAAGTAATCAAAGTTAAACTCACTAAAGCAGCATAATCTCATGGCTCAAAAAACGAAAAAGCCGGTTGCCAAAAAAGCAAGCAAACCTACTAAGAAATCGCCAACCAAACCGGCGAAAAAAGTAACCAAACCTGTTGCCAAAAAGGTAGTGAAGAAAGTTTCAAAACCGGTGGCTAAAAAAATTGTAAAAAAGACCGCGAAACCGGTTGCCAAAAAAGCTGTAAAGAAAATTGTGAAGAAAATAGTGAAGAAAGCCTCAAAACCTGTTGCCAAGAAAGCAACCAAGCCTGTAGCAAAAAAAGTAACTAAACCAGTTGCCAAGAAAACAAGCAAGCCTGTAGCCAAAAAGGCTTCAAAACCGGTAGTTAAAAAGGTCGTTAAACCGGTAAGTAAGAAGGTGGCTAAGCCTGTAGCTAAGAAAGTTGCCAAACCGGTAGCTAAGAAAGTAGTGAAGCCGGTAGCTAAAAAAATAGTAAAACCGGTAGCCAAGAAAGTGGTGAAACCTGCTCCGAAACCGGTGGCAAAAAAAGCTGCGAAACCAACGAAAGTGGAAGTAAAAATTTCGCCTAAACCATTTTCTAAACCGGTTGAAAGCAAAAAATCGCAACCTGCTTACGTGCCTGCTGAACCGAAAAAACAACCTTCGTATTCTAAACCGGCTCCGGCCATATACCGCGATAATGTAGATGAGCAAATTGCCGGAAAAACCCGTTACGGAGATATTGAATTGAACGAATTCCGCGAATTGATCCATCAGAAACTCGTAATAGCCCGTGAAGAGCTGGCCAACCTGATCGACCAAATGCAAAATCCGGGAATGAACGCCGGCGACGATTCCGATAATTCATACAAAACCCTCGAAGACGGATCTTCTACTGCCGAAAAAGAGTATATCAGTCAATTGGCTGCCCGTCAGCGTAAATTCATTGAAAACCTCGACAATGCACTGGTACGTATCGAAAACAAAACTTATGGCATCTGCCGTGTTACCGGAAAGCTGATCAGCAAAGAAAGATTGCGTGCCGTACCGCATACTACCCTGAGCATGGAAGCCAAAGTACAGCAGTACAAATAAATTTATTTTCATCTTAACCGGAAAAGACGTTGCCAACGCAGCGTCTTTTCTGTTTTAAGCTACTTCAACTTACCTTTGTTGCCCATGAAAAGTAAATCCCTCCTTCTTCCCATCCTGATTGCTGCGTTGGTCTTGTTGCTGGATCAATGGATCAAATACTATATCAAAAATCATTTCTACCTTGGCGAAGAGGTGTCTGTTTTGGGAGATTGGTTTCGCATTCATTTTACCGAAAATTACGGCATGGCATTCGGACTTGAGTTTGGAGGCAAATCGGGAAAACTGGTATTAACATGGTTCCGCATTCTGGCAGTAATGGCCATGGCCTGGTATGTGTATACCCTGATTCAGAAAAAAGCACATTCCGGTTATATTATTGCATGGACCCTTATTTGGTCGGGAGCTGTAGGCAATATCATCGACAGCGTATTTTATGGAATGTGGTACGGCTACGATACCTGGATGCACGGTCGCGTGGTGGATATGTTTTATTTTCCCATCATTCAAACAACCATACCCGATTGGTTCCCGATCTGGAAGGGAGAAGATTTCGAATTTTTCCGTCCGGTCTTTAATCTGGCCGATACCGCCATCAGTGTTGGGTTTGCCATGATTCTCCTTTTTCAAAAACGTTTTTTAGCGCATACCCACAAAGAACATACACCAGAAGAGCCCACCGAAACGTTAACTGAACAACAATCGGTATGAGAATTTTTTCAACCCTCCTATTCTTTCTCTTTACGTTGAACCTTTCAGCGCAAAGCATTTGGATCAAGGGAGGAATTGGATTGCCCTCCGGAAGCTATTCCAACTCCAATATTCAAAAAAGCGACAACCGCTTTGCACAATCCGGTTATTTTTATGCCTTACAAGTGGATTATCCCGTATTAAAAAAAACCAGTGTGATCATGCAGGCAGGTCAGGCATCTCAACGCTTTGATGCAAGTGCATTTGAAGCCGGTATGGCAGCCCAGACTACCCAGAATACTTTATCTATTCAAAAAATATCCGACTATCAATCGTCGTATGCCCTTGCCGGAATCCGGTTAGGAATAGGTGATAAGCGGATTCTATATGGCGTTCAGGCATCTTTTGGATTTATGCAATTGCGCACTCCGGCCTATATAATTCAGCATACTTATCCCAGCAATACCGGCTACGAATGGGTGGAGGCGCATCAGGATATGACTGTTGCTTTTGCATGGGAGTTATTTGTGAATTATAAAATCAACTCTCACTTATTCCTGCAAGTTCAACTGGAGCATTTTAATGCCACTTTTCAGGTACCTTCAACAACCTATATTTCAGGAAATGTACCTACTGTTGACCTGCAACTGGATGTTTACCAGGCCGGTATTGGATTGGGTTACCGGTTTTGATCAGTTCCGCAAATCTATTACTTCAATACCGGGATATTTCTTCGGATCAAAACTGAAAAATTTATCTTCCAGTTTCACATTCGGATACTGATTGGTAATGGTATAGGTATGGGTCGTTCCGTTCTTATCGTAAACCACAGATTTCAGAATGGTCTGATTGGTTTTGTCGATGGTGAGTTTGATTTTAAAAAACGATTTCTTCTTGTCTTTGGGAGTTAGTTCTACCACCACCAATTCTTTTCCTGCATCTTTTTTCTCTTCAACAATCTTGTAAAGAAACCCTTTGTCGTACATGGTAAAAATATCTTCGAGGCGAATGGTGGCTTGTTTGGGATTATAGGTACTGATCTGCACTTCGTTTACTTCTTTACTGTACGTCCAGATATTGGCATTGTCGCAAATGATAATCTGACCGGCTATATCCAACTTAAACTTATTGTTTTTTATAAAGATCACACCGCGCTGTTTCTCTTGCCCGTTATCAGCTTTGCTTTCGATATGGTAGGTAAAATCCGCCTTGATGGATTTAAATTTCTTGTACCGGGCACTGATGGTATTTAAAAGTTTGTCGGCGGCTTTGTCTTTGGGAGCCGGTTGAGCCAGTAAGCTAAAAGGAATAGTGGCTAGTAGAAAGATATTAACGAGCTTTTTCACGGTACAAATATGCTAAATGTTCAAATAGGAATAGCACAATCCGTGCCATTTCACCAAATCTTTACGCTTCACCTGAGCGGTCGAGCAGATTGGGCGGTAAGGTTTTGGTAGCCTTGGCTCCCAGTTTACGGAGTATTTCAACCTTGCCTACCAAATTACCCGGACCGGTTGATATTTTACGCATTGCATCTTCATAGGCGCGTTTGGAGTCATCCATTTTCTTGCCAATTTCGGTAAGGTCGCGCATCAGGCCTTCAAATTTGTCGTACAATTTTCCGGCTTCTTCGGCAATCTGCAAGGCATTGCGGTTTTGATGTTCCATTTTCCATAGACTGGCAATGGTGCGCAGGGTAGCCAACAATGTGGTGGGTGAAACAATCACCGTTTTGCGGTCCCAGGCATAAGCAAACAATTCCGGATCTTCCTGTATTGCTATGCTGAAAGCAGATTCCATGGGCATGAAAAGCAATACAAAATCAGGGGTAGAAAAATCGGTGGAGGAATAATAATTTTTATCGCTCAGCAATTTCACGTGCGACCGCACACTGTTCACATGCTCTTTAATGAGTCGTGTGCGTTGTTCTGTATCGTCGGAGCTGCTGTACTGTTCGTAAGCAGTCAGCGAAACTTTAGCGTCAATGATCAGGTGTTTGCTGTCGGGTAAAAAGACCACCACATCCGGTTTGATGGTATCCCCTTCCACGTTTTTAGTAACCACTTGTGTGCGGTATTCGCGGTTGTTTTCCAATCCGCTGCGTTCCAACACTTTTTCCAGAATCAATTCACCCCAATTGCCTTGTTTTTTGGTATCGCCTTTGAGTGCTTTGGTTAAGTTGTGTGTTTCTTCGGTGATTTTTTGGTTGAGGTCGAATAGCTTTTTTACCTCTTCGCGCAAGGAAATTTTGTCGCGCATTTCTTCTTTGAAAGCGGTATCTACCTTGGTTTCAAACTCCTTTATTTTTTGTTGAAATGGCAACAGAATCTGATCCAGATTGGCACGGTTCTGCTCGGTAAACTTCTTACTCTTTTCGTCGAGGATGCGGTTGGCCAGGTTCTCAAATTCTTTTTGAAACTTTTCCTGCAGACGCGTCAGTTCCTCCTGTTGTTCATCGAGCTTCTCCTTCAGGTTTTTGTTTACGTTTTCAGCGGTCGAAAAATCGGCATTGAGGCGGTACAATTTATCCTGAACATGTGCCAGGGTTTCGGTCAGGGTTTTCTTCTCGGTGAGCAACATTTCGTTGGTGCTGCGAAATGCACTCCCCTCCTCTACTGCTTTCATGAGTTGATTGCGCAACTGGGTTAACTCGCTGGTTAAATCAGCCACTACCGGCGGTTTGCGTATAAACCAGGCCAGGGCAAAACCGGCCAGTAATCCAACGATCAGAAACAAGAATTCCATGGTGCAAAATACGTTGTTCGGGGGAATATATGTAATTATGTAAGTATGTAATTATGTCCACCTACGCTAAAGCTACGGTGGATGAAATAATTGTGTCCACCTTCGCTAAGGCTACGGTGGATGAAAGTAGCATTGGATGGTCAAATTGATGCTGAATTGCCGAATATTAAAATCCGGACAAGTATTATTTTATAGTACACCCTTAAAATGTTTAATTTTACGAGTCTTTCTGTTACTTAAATGAATTTACCGGTTTAGGATGCGCGAGGGATTGTAGTGGAAAGCCCGCAGCGCAGCGAGGACTTGAAACGAAAAGCCCGACCCATGAAGTAAAGCGCGAGAGATGTTAACTAAATTAGAATCATCCGGTTGCGCTTACTTCATGGGACGCGCCCAAAAAAAACAAAGCTTCAATGACCAAAAGGTATATGCCTAAAAAAATCAACCCATTAAACGATCAGTGTTAATTAGCATCTAATAAAAGGATGAGCAAAGAAGAAATAGCCGATGACGTATTGTTGAGGATGTTCCGCGACCGGAATACCCGCAATAAGGCGTTTGAGACCATTCTCGACAAATACCAGCAACGGGTGTACTGGCAGATCCGGCGCATGGTGCTCGACCACGACGATGCCGATGATGTATTGCAGAATACGTTTATCAAAATCTGGGAAAACCTGGAACGATTCAAGGAAAACTCCAAACTCTATACCTGGATTTACCGCATTGCTACCAACGAATCGCTGCAATTTCTGAACCGGCGCAAAACGGTTTCGATCGACGATGAAAGCCTGAACCTGGCCGAAAAACTGGAGACCGGCACCTATTTCAATGGAAATGGAGTTGAATTAAAATTGCAGGCGGCCATTTTGCAATTGCCGGACAAACAAAGGCTGGTATTTAACCTGAAATATTACGACAACCTCACCTACGACGAAATGGAAGAAGTGACCGGCACCAGCACCGGTGCATTGAAAGCATCGTATCACCATGCCGTTAAAAAAATTGAAGGAATAATCAAACAAGATTTAAACTTAACATACTGAGTACTATCCAATACCTGTGATGAACGAAGAAATAACATATCGTGAAGAAGATTACCTGAGAAGTTTACCCGTGAAAGGTGGATTTACCGTGCCTGATGGTTATTTTGAAGATCAGAAAAGCCGCTTACTGTTTCGCCTACGCCAGGAGGGCAATGCCATTCAGGGATTGGAAGTTCCTGAGGGATATTTTGAGCAATCGAAAGCCCGAATTTTAAAACGAACTGTTGAACAACCTAAAAAATCGTTGTCGCTCGTTAATCGTCCGTTTTTCCGTTATGCCATTGCTGCTTCGATGATCTTGGTATCGGGAATCAGTTTTAATCTGTTGCGCGATCAACAAACAACCACACAAAAAACCATTACATCCACCGATGTATTGCAATACATGGAAGTAAACGGAGCTACCGAACTTTCTGCTGCCGAACTGATCAATCTGCTACCGGCATCTGCTGTTTCAACTTCGGCCGAAGAAAATTACCTGCTTGAACAAAGCGACAACACCTTAATTTTTGAAGAATTATGAAAACTTTTTTACTCATATGGGCCACGCTGTTTACCTGTGTAGGATTAAAAGCCCAGGACGATATGCCCGGCGGTCCACCCGAACGCCAGCAACAAATTGAATCGTACCGCATTGCATTTATTACGGAGAAGCTGAATCTGACACCCAAAGAAGCGGCTGCATTCTGGCCGGTGTACAACGAATACGAAGATCAGATCAAAGCCATGCGTATGAAGGACCGCGACCGGGTAAGGAATTTCCGCGAAAAGGCATCTCCAACCGAACAGGATGCCGATAAATTCATCAACGAACACCTCACGTTTCGCCAGCAGGAAATTGAACTCACCCGCAAATACATGGTTGAATTCCGCAAGGTGCTCCCCTCTAATAAAGCCGCTATCCTGCTTACGCTGGAACAGGAATTTAAGATGCAGTTGTTGCGGAGGATTAAGGACAGGAGAAATTGAAATTCATTTTTTACGCAGAGAATCTGTTCATGCGTAAATGCTCTATTACTGAACTTTCTTAATCAATTCCCAGATATCGCCGTTTTGGAATTTAAATTTAAGGACCCCATCGCTGTTATTAATGAGAAGGTAATATAGCTCTGTTTCAGGATCACCATTATCACTCATAAAATAAATATTTTTATAGAATTTCTCCGCTATCAGTAATGAATCATACTTTGGCGTACCTGATGGTAAATGGTCATAAAAGTATTGTGAGTTAAAATTAATGATTAAATGAGGATATCCATCAGGTTCTTTAATTACTATTTTATAGAATATTGGGGAGTTGAATGTACTACTTTGAAAAGTAACTGCAGCGAATTCAAGTTTTGCAATATCTGATGGGCATTCAGGGTTAGTATTACCCCAGGATCTATATTCATAATCATTCACCATTCCTGTGCCAACAAACGTGTGTGTATCTACACCATTGCGTAGAAAAACAAGCGCTTCAAATCCCTTATAATGAATTTTATCTCTTTGAAATTGATGAAAGTTAGATACCAAGGTTTTTTGCTCATCACAATCCGGTCCGCTTAAGATGTCGCATCCTGAAAGTGCGAATAAAAACAGGATAAACACAAGATCGATTAAATGTTTCATTGGGTTGAACGGATATGCTAAATTCCATCTTTTCCGGCAGATTTTCATCTATTTTTCTATGTTGTTGTGTGTACTTTGCTTTTGGCTGTCCTGAACCGAATGTACACTTACCACAGGTCGGCGTAAACAGCCTTTTATATTTACCCGATCCCCTTATCTTTGCCCAAATTTTACCCCTATGAGCAAAGGACCCATCTCCCAGTTTATTGAAACGCATTACAAACATTTTAATGCAGCTGCTTTGGTGGATGCTGCCAAAGGATACGAAACCCACCTGACCGAAGGCGGTAAAATGATGGTAACCCTGGCCGGTGCCATGAGTACGGCCGAATTGGGAAAATCGCTGGCCGAAATGATTCGTCAGGGAAAGGTTGACATCATCAGTTGTACCGGTGCCAACCTCGAAGAGGATATCATGAACCTGGTAGCGCATTCGCATTATAAGCGCGTGCCGCATTACCGCGATTTATCTCCGCAGGACGAATGGGATCTGCTCGAAAACCATTACAACCGCGTTACCGATACCTGCATCCCGGAAGAAGAAGCCTTTCGCCGTTTGCAAAAACATATTTATAAAATCTGGAAAGATGCCGATACAGCGGGCGAACGTTTTTTCCCACATGAGTACATGTACAAAATCCTCAATAGCGGGGAGTTGCAGCCGTATTACGAAATAGATCCGAAAGACTCGTGGATGCTGGCTGCGGCTGAACGTAACCTGCCGATTATTGTTCCGGGTTGGGAAGATTCGACCATGGGAAATATTTTTGCATCGTATGTGATCAAAAACGAAATCAAGGCATCCACCATGAAATCGGGTATCGAATACATGGCGTGGCTGGCCGATTGGTACGTAAAAAATTCAGCAGGCAAAGGCATTGGGTTCTTCCAGATCGGTGGCGGTATTGCAGGCGATTTCCCGATTTGTGTAGTACCGATGTTGTATCAGGATATGGAAATGGAAAACATCCCATTCTGGGGTTATTTCTGCCAGATCAGTGATTCCACCACTTCGTATGGTTCATACTCGGGTGCTGTTCCCAACGAAAAAATCACCTGGGGTAAACTCGATATCCATACGCCTAAGTTTATAGTGGAATCAGATGCTACCATTGTGGCTCCTTTGATTTTTGCCTGGATTTTGGGTTGGTAAATCCGCCAAACATGAATTATACCTGTTCGCTGCACGATTTGGAATTTTATGCTTACCACGGATTGCATCCCGAAGAGGCTAAGACCGGAACTGTTTTCAAAGTAGATGTAGATATTGAAACATCACGACACGATAAGGAATCGTTTCAGAAATTGAGTGCGGTGCTGAATTACGAAACCATCTTTGCAATCATCAGCGAGCAGATGAGTCAGCGGGAAGCCTTGATTGAAACAGTAGCAGCCAACATCATGAATCGTTTTTATACTACTTTTCCCGATGTTCAGAAAGTGACAGTTAAGATTTCGAAACCGGATCCGGCAGGATTGTTTAAATCGGGATATGCGCAGGTGGTTTTGAGTCGTTAGAATTTCAGCAGCAAACGTACGTTTACCCTTCGGGCCGTGAGATAATTCGGTACAGCCCATGTGCGTCCGTTGATATCCTGCAACCACAAATACGAAATGGTATTGTTGATGTCGAGCAGGTTGAAAATTTCAACCCCGATTAATGCCGATTGAAAATGGCGTTTCCATCCGGTTTTGTATTTGGTATTTTCATCCACCAGAATTTTTAAGAATCCAATATCAACCCTTTTGTACGATGGCATTTCAAGAGTATCTCCGTATCGGTCGTGATCGGGTGTGCCAAACGGAAAACCGCTGCCATACACCATATTCAGGTGCATCCGAAACGTTGGGAATTTAGGAAGGTAATCCTGAAACATCACACTGGCAGTGAAACGCTGATCGGTAGGTCGTCTAACATATCCCTGATCAATTGAATTACCGGATGCATCCTGCGTGATTTTTTCTTCGGTGCTCAGTACGGATAAACTGGCCCAACTCTCGGTACCTTTCACAAATTCTCCGTTCACTTTCAGGTCAACTCCGGTGGCATATCCGCTGGCAATATTGTTGGCATAATAACGAATCCGCACGTTGTCAATTTCGTAAGGAACCAAATTATCGAGTTGTTTGTAATAGGCTTCAGCAAACAATTTAAACGGACGTTTCCAGGCTATAAAATTCATGTCGCCGCCGGCAATATAATGTATGGATCGCTGGGCTTTTATATTCGAATTCAGACTGCCGTCGAACCGGCGGAACTCACGATATACCGGTGGTTGATAATACACTCCTGCTGCTGCTTTGAGCACAATATTTCGCTTGAGTTGACCTTCCTTTTCTTTGTACTGAACGGCACGATTGTGCGCCCGGTTAGGTTCGAAGGAGACCTGCACACGCGGACTGATTACATTTTCGTTGTTGTAACTCCACCAGTTGGAACGAATACCATAATTAACCATGAGGTTATTCACCGGATTGATGAGGTAGGTGTTTTGCACATAACCGCTCAACCGCATGGTGGTGATGGCATTGTTGCCATAGATATATTCCTCCATCACAATTTCATTGTTTTGCAAACCGGGTTTGGCAAAACCGAGTGAATCCAGAAAGCGCCACTCGTTGATATGATCCTGCACATCTTCAACCTGAACCTGTGCGCCCCATTGGATAAAATGATTTCCTTTGGTAAGTGAGCCGCGGTGCCCGAGATTTCCCACGGAAGCTTGCATGGTATTGCGTGCATTGTTCAGAAAATATCCAATGCCTAAAGTAGATCGGGCTTTTCCGAAATTATCCGAACCAAAATCGGTTTCCACTTCTTCGAGGCGATAAGCTCCTTCTACGGTAAAAAACTCACGTTCGGAAGTGGTGAAGAAAGAAGAATATACTTTTAACTGCAGTTTATGTGTGGGTTGATAATTGAGCGAAAGTGCGGCAGTACCGGTTTGGTATTCCATAAGATCGGAACCGTTGAAATACATGCGCAAAGCGAGGGCGGTTTTTACCGTACCGAAAATGGTTTCACGGGTTTCGGGAATAACGAGGTAACGGTTATTGGCATATGCACCCAACACGCTCAAACTTAAATTATCGCGTAAATGATAAGTAAGCAGGGCTTGCACATCGGCAAACGAAGGACGGTAATCGCCTTTGGTATTGAGCGAACCCACCAGTAATTGATTGGACCAATAACGGGCACCGATCAGGTAAGTAAATCGTTTTCGAAACTCTATTCCTTCGACATGCGCCTGCACTCCCAGCAAACTCACATTGGCGCTGGCTGCTGTTTTACGCGGTTCGCGGTATTTGATATCGAGTACTGAAGAAAGTTTATCGCCGTATCGTGCTTCAAATCCACCGGCACTGAATTTTACGTTTTGTACCAGTTCGGTATGAATAAAACTGAGTCCTTCCTGTTGTCCGGTACGGGGTAAGAAGGGGCGGTAAATTTCAATGTCGTTTACATAAATGAGATTCTCGTCGTAATTACCACCGCGCACATTGTATTGCGCACTCATTTCGTTGCCCGATGAAACACCCGGTAAGGTTTTGAGTACGGTTTCGAAACTGCCTGTGGCATTGGGTAAAGACGATGCTGCTTTGGGATCGATGGTATGCACTCCGATTTTATCGCGTTCTTTTTCTTCCGTAAAAACAAATTCTTTGAGGTCGATACCGTATTGCATGCGTGCATTTACAGTATGGCGGGAACCGGGAGCCAGTGCCGGAATGGCAATGCGCTGAGTGGGTCGTCCGATATACGAAACGGCTAATTCAGCAGGTCGATTCGCGTCCAATTCAATCCGGAAAAAACCTTGATCATTGCTGACGGTAAAATTTGTTGTGCCCACCTCAGTGATATTGGCATTGGAAACCGGATTGGCCAGAGAGTCGCGGATATAGCCGGATACCAGCACCTTGTCTTGCTGACCAAAGGCCTGCAAAACCGTAAAGAGAATCAGAAACGTAAAAGGAATGCTGCGCATTAAGGTTATACAACGCACATTATGCCTGGTGCGTATGCATAGTTAGCTTTTTTAAAGAAGAAATAGTGGCCGTGGGGTCTGCACTCGAAAAAACATAGTTTCCTGCAACCAACACATCGGCTCCACATTCAAGAAGTTTCGGTGCCGTAACTTCATTTACACCTCCGTCGATTTCGATGAGGCAGGAGCTTCCTTCGTGCTGAATCATGGCTTTCAGTTCGCGGCATTTGGAATATATACGATCGATGAATTTTTGTCCTCCAAATCCCGGGTTCACACTCATCATACAAACCACATCTATATCAGCAATCAGATCCTGCAATACCGAAACAGGTGTATGGGGGTTGAGTGCCACACCGGCTTTCATGCCTTCGGCCCGGATCGCCTGCAGGGTGCGGTGCAAATGCGTTGAGGCTTCGTAATGCACAGAAAGCACTGCAGCACCGGCTTGTTTAAATTCTTTGATATACCGTTCGGGTTGTACAATCATCAAATGCACATCTAACGGTTTCTTAGCATGTTTGTGAATGGATTGCATTACCGGAAATCCAAAGGAGATATTCGGCACAAAAACTCCATCCATGATATCGACATGAAACCAGTCGGCTTCGCTGGCATTGATCATCTCCACATCGCGTTGGAGATTGCCAAAATCGGCCGATAAAATAGAGGGTGCTATGATAGGATTATTCATCGGTCACGAAAGTAATACTTTTTGCAGAAAGCCGGAATAAAATGCCCGATAGCCAAAGCGTTGATAGCCTTATAAATCTTCCAGAACAAAACCCCAGTCTTCATTTTCTTCAATAATGATTCCCCTCACTCCTGCACCGTCTGCAGCATCGATATCGCGTTGCTTGTCGCCGATGAATAATGATTGTTGCGGGTCGATCTGAAATTTTGCCAAAGCTTTCTCTATCATCTGGCTTTCGGGTTTGCGGCAAATACATTTGCTGAAATCGGGATGATGCGGACAATAATAAATAGCATCAATATGTCCACCGGTGGCTTTTACTTCACGCAACATATGTTGATGCATTTCATCAAGTGTAGCATGCGTATACAATCCTTTGGCAATACCGCCCTGATTGGTGATGACGATAACGAGGTATCCCTTTTTATTTAACCGGGCAATATATTTGGGTGCATGAGGCAGAACCACAAAGTTTTCGGGACGTGAAACATATTCCCCGTTTTCACGGTTTATTACTCCGTCGCGGTCGAGGAATACAGCCTTATTCATGGCTGCGAAATAAGCATTTATTTTATGATTAAATGATTTTCAATATACTTGAAACAAATTAGCACCGTGAATCCCCGCATAGTTATCATACCTACTTACAACGAAATTGAGAATATCGAAGCCATTATTCGTAAGGTATGTTCGCTCGCCATGCCCTTTGATATACTGATTGTTGACGATGGTTCGCCCGATGGAACCGGAGCTAAAGTTAAAGCATTGCAACAGGAATACAGCCAGTTGCATTTGCTCGAACGTGCCGGTAAAAGCGGATTGGGAACTGCTTATATCGTAGGATTTAAGTGGTGTTTAACCAAAGGATACGGTTTTATTTTTGAAATGGATGCCGACTTCTCGCACAATCCGGATGACCTGCCTCGTTTGTACACGGCCTGTGCCGAAGGTGCCGACATGAGCATCGGATCGCGTTATGTGACCGGAGTAAATGTGGTAAACTGGCCGATGAGTCGTGTAATGTTGTCGTTTTTTGCATCCAAATATGTGCGTGTGATTACCGGCTTACCGGTGCATGATACAACTGCCGGATTTGTATGTTATACAAGTAAAGTATTAAAAGCCATTGAGCTCGATAAAATAAAATTCCGCGGATATGCCTTTCAGATTGAAATGAAATTTACTGCCTGGAAAATGGGCTATACCTTAAAAGAAGTTCCGATTATTTTCACCGACCGTACGCTGGGAACTTCCAAGATCTCCAAAAACATTATCCGCGAAGCCATTTGGGGTGTGCTGGCCCTGAAGCTCAAAAGTATGTTTAAGCGATATCCGCAGCGTGCGAATGGTTGATATTGGGGCACGAAACGAAGTTCAGCGTAGCGAATTCTATTATCCAATTCATCTCATAGGATTCGTCATTTCTTTTGCTAAATTTTGAATTTCATTAATTCCTTGATTATGAAAACTTTTACAATTGCTTTGGCCGTTTCAATTGGTTTATGCTTATTGTTATTGGGAAGCTGCACCAAAAAAGATGAACTGGGAACACCAACTTTTATACCCAAGGACGACAGAGGTTATTGCAAAATTGACGGCAAAAATTGGGAAACATGTACAAAGTTTTTAGGTAAGCCGGAGGTTAATGCCCATTTCTATCCCGGAAGCGAGCTTCAGGTAGAGTTCAATAACGTTTGTGAAGATCACGAATCCTATGTTTATTTCGTATTGAAGAACATAACTGACACAGGAGTGTACCTGTTGTCTAATTATCATTTTGGGATCTATGTTATTGAGGCAGGATACATTTTGCGTTCAAGAACAGATAGTACACATACAGGCAAGGTACACATAACCAAGTTCGACAAAACATTACAAAGATTATCCGGAACTTTTGAAATGATTCTCAATGACACTGTGCATAAAAGCACTATATATATAAGCGAAGGGCAGTTCACAAATGCACCATATGAACGCCCATAATAATTAATCCCTTAATAGTTTCTTTAGGCATTTATATACATAACAGACCTAAAATTAGGGGTTTAAGCCTTTTTGGTTAATGCTATTCCATAAAAAAAGCCCTCGTGTGAGGGCTTTTTTATTTCGTTGCATGCGTATCAGGCAAGAATCACAACTTTATCGTTGAGTACTTCAATCACTCCGCCGGAGATTTCGAATATTTCTTCTCTGCCTTCTGTTTTAACGTTAACCTTTCCTTTTTCGAGGCTGGAAACCAGAGCCGCGTGCTTTTTCAAAATCTGAAAACGGCCTTTGGAACCCGGAACTGTTACGCTATCTACTTCACCGGAGAACAGGGAACGATCGGGAGTTAAAATATCTAAATGCATGTTGTTGTTCTGTTAATTCTTAAAACCTTATTTGGCTTCAGCCAGCATTTTCTCTCCTTTGGCCACTGCATCTTCAATGGTTCCCACGAGGTTGAATGCCGCTTCGGGTAAATGATCGTATTGTCCGTCCATGATAGCGTTGAATCCTTTGATGGTTTCTTCGATCGGAACCAATACACCTTTTAAACCGGTGAATTGTTCAGCTACGTGGAAAGGTTGAGAGAGGAAACGTTGCACACGACGAGCACGTCCAACCACCAATTTATCGTCTTCACTCAATTCATCCATACCAAGGATGGCGATGATATCCTGCAATTCTTTGTAACGCTGTAAAATTCCTTTTACGCGTTGAGCACAATTGTAATGAGCTTCTCCAACAATGGTAGGCGTAAGAATCCGTGAAGTTGAATCCAAAGGATCTACCGCAGGGTAAATACCCAACTCGGCAATTTTACGACTCAATACCGTTGTAGCATCCAAATGCGCAAAGGTGGTAGCCGGAGCCGGATCCGTTAAGTCATCCGCAGGTACGTAAACCGCTTGTACGGAAGTAATGGAACCACGCTTGGTTGAGGTAATACGTTCCTGCATGGCACCCATTTCGGTTGCCAGGGTAGGTTGGTAACCTACGGCCGATGGCATACGTCCGAGCAAAGCCGATACTTCAGATCCTGCTTGTGTAAAACGGAAAATATTATCGACAAAGAACAGGATATCGCGACCGCCTGATTTCTCATCTCCATCGCGGAAATATTCGGCCATGGTCAGACCGGAAAGAGCAACACGGGCACGGGCTCCCGGAGGTTCGTTCATTTGTCCGAAAACCAGGGTTGCCTGTGATTTTGCCAATTCGGCGTAATCTACTTTATCCAAATCCCAACCGCCTTCTTCCATGGAATGTTGAAATTCTTTACCGTATTTAATAACGCCTGATTCAATCATCTCGCGCAACAAATCGTTTCCTTCACGGGTACGTTCACCCACACCGGCAAATACCGACATACCTTCGTATGCTTTTGCAATATTGTTGATCAATTCCATGATCAAAACCGTTTTTCCTACACCCGCACCACCGAACAAACCAATTTTACCTCCTTTGGCATAAGGTTCGATGAGATCGATTACCTTAATACCGGTATACAATGGTTCAGATGAAGTTGAAAGATCTTCGAAGCGTGGAGCGTCGCGGTGAATGGAACGTCTTTCTGTAGCTTCAACGGTTCTCATACCATCGATAGCTTCTCCAACCACATTGAACAAACGTCCGCGTACATTTTCGCTGGCAGGCATTGAAATGGGCGATCCTGCAGGAACTACTTCCATTCCGCGAACCAATCCATCGGTAGCTTCCATCGCAATGGTACGAACCATGTTTTCTCCAAGGTGCTGCTGACATTCCAATACAATTCTGGAACCATCCGGCTTCGAAATATAAAGGGCATCCAGGATTTTAGGTAAACCCTTACTGCCTTCTGAAAAACTTACGTCGACAACGGGACCAATGATCTGGGCGATTACTCCTGATTTTGACATATTTATGTTAATTATTTGCTTTTTTAAGTGGTGCAAAATTAATTTTTCCAACCGAATATCAAACCATTTATCGAATCTTATTTTTGATGCGGATGAAACTTCCTCCAGCCTTTTATTTAAACCCTGATGTTGTGGATGTTGCGAAGCAATTGCTGGGAAAAATGTTGATAACCCGGTTCGACGGGAAACAGACTTCCGGGTGGATTGTGGAGACGGAAGCTTATGCCGGAATTGTTGACAAAGCAAGCCATGCTTTTGGCGGTAGATTGACTGAAAGAACACGTACGATGTATGCGCGTGGTGGTGTAGCTTACGTGTATTTATGCTACGGAATGCATTCGCTGTTTAATGTGGTGACTCATCAGGAAGGAATTCCGCATGCGGTTTTGATCAGAGCTATAGAACCTGCAGAAGGAATGGACTTAATGATGAAACGCAGGGGAAAATCAGAAATGGATTACTCCCTAACGGCGGGGCCGGGAAGTTTGAGCAAAGCATTGGGAATTCAAACACTGCATACGGGTCAATCGTTGCAATCGAACAGTTTGTGGATTGAGGATGCCGCAAGAAAAATTGAAGAAACTTCGATTATAGCATCTCCCAGGGTTGGGGTTGCTTACGCACAGGAAGATGCTCTGTTACCCTATCGGTTTCGTATTCAGGGTAACTGCTGGGTGAGTAAGGCGAAATAAAAAAAACTGTTTTAACGTTTTAAGATCAGAATATCATCCTTCCGGTAAATCACCTGAAATTTCTTCTCTTTTATAAACATATTGATCCAATCCCCGTATTCGTCCGGAGGAAAAGGATAAGAACCTCTTTTCGTCTCAAATAAAATTATATATCGTGCCTCATTTACTACAGGAAAATGGTACAACTTTTCTCGTTCAACCATATGGGGTGCAAGGTTTGTATGAACTGAAACAGGTTCTCCCGGAGGAATGTGTTGAATTGCCTCGTGAACTCCTTTGATATTCAATCCGCTTCTGTAATGTTCGCCGGCATAAAAGCGGAGATTTACCTTGTTCATCGGGATTACACTTAAATCAATTAAAGCAATGGTGGTGAAACAGGTCAACACAACAAATACAACAGCGAAGGTAACCTGTACTATTTTTCCTCTGAATTGGTTTATGGCTTCAAACACTGCAAAGGCTAAAATCGGGACGAACTCGATGGAATAATGATGGCTTACTCCCCAGAATGCAAAATCTTTTGACAAGAGTTTTGCTGCAAAGACCGGAATCAACCAGATCAACAGGTATGGCCGCACAATGATGGCCACACCTCCGGATAATAGAAAAGCCTGATACAATTCCATTTTGATGGAATACTCCAATGAATCGGGTGGCCCAATCATTATTTCTTTTAATGCTGAAGGATGACTCAACAAATACATTGCGATTTCGGGCAGATTGTTGCCGTATTGCGCATAACGTGTTAACTGGAATCCATCTTTATTTTCCTGATTGAGCAATGGGGTTAACCAGTCGACTACAAAAAAAGTATAGGCTGCACAAAAGAGTGCAACGCCAATCATAAATGCTGTGTGTTTTTTAAGCAGAAAGGCTTGCTTTCTCAATGCCATTCCGGCCAAAACAAAAGCCACCCATAAACCGGTATTTTCCTTGGTCATCAACATCAGGAAAATTAACAACGCTGCTTGTTTGAGCTTCTCCTTGTCGAGCAGGTAAATCAACCAGGGAAGCATCATGGCTGCTATTACATTGTTGTGAAAATCAAAACTAACTGCCGTATAAATTCCCCAAATGCAAAAAAACTGTACTAAAATGATATACGGTAAAGCAACCTGAGTTGTATGATTTTGCATGTATCTGAACAACCCTAACCCACCCGCCAAAACAGCCAGAATTTGCAGGATCAATAACCCATAGGAACCAAACACCCAATAGAACGGAACATATAAAAAAGTAATGGGCGAGAAATGATCGGCAAAGTAATTGATTCCCCGGTTCAGGATATCCAGTGTAAAAATATTTGAATGAAAACGGGAGAAAGAATAGACGGCATGATTGAACATACCAAGATCGAAAGCGGAAGTGCGGAAATTGTAATGATTAACAAGTGCAATGGAAGCATAAACCAGTCCGAATACTACCAAAATGGGTAGCAATACCTTGTATCGGGTATTATGGTTCGGCATAGTGCTGCCTTATTTTCTGCTTAATACGCGTTCAACAGCTGCCAAAATATCCGGAGTATCCAGCCCGTATTTTTTCATCAGGTCATCGGGTGTACCGCTTTCTCCAAAACTGTCGTTAACGGCAACCATTTCTATAGGTGTTGGCAAACGGCGAGCGAGTAATTGCGCAATGCTATCACCCAAACCACCATTCATCTGATGCTCTTCAGCAGTTACCACACATCGGGTTTTGCTGACTGATTTCAGAACAGCTGCATCATCCAATGGTTTGATGGTATGGATATTGATGATCTCCGCGTTGATTCCTTTTGCTGCCAGAGCGTGACCTGCTTCAATGGCTTTCCAAACCAAATGCCCGGTGGCAATAATGGTAACATCGGTACCTTCATTTAAAAGTAAGGCTTTACCGATTTCAAAAACCTGATCTGCAGGAGTGAAATTGGGAACAGCCGGTCTTCCGAAACGCAGGTAAACAGGACCCTGATGAGCAGCAATAGCAATGGTGGCCGCTTTAGTCTGATTAAAATCACAGGGGTTGATAACGACCATGTTCGGCAACATTTTCATCAATCCGATATCTTCCAGAATCTGGTGTGTGGCACCATCTTCTCCTAATGTGAGACCGGCGTGTGAAGCACAGATCTTCACATTTTTATTGGAATACGCTACTGACTGACGAATCTGATCGTAAACACGTCCGGTTGAAAAATTGGCGAAAGTTCCGGTATATGGAATTTTTCCTCCGATGGTTAAGCCGGCAGCAACACCCATCATATTGGCTTCAGCAATGCCAACCTGAAAAAATCGTTCAGGAAAATCTTTTTGAAAGGCATCCATCTTGAGTGAGCCGATTAAATCAGCACAGAGACCCACAACTTCCGGATTTGATTTTCCCAGTTCGTGTAAACCGGCTCCGAATCCGGAACGTGTATCTTTTACATTTTGTACTTCGTATGTCTTCATTTCAATCTGTATTAATTCAGGGTGATATTGGTAGATGCTCCGGACTGTATCGTAAATTCCCGCACAAAGGTTTGGTTTGAACGATAAGAATTGCGGGGGCGATAAATGATTTTATATTTTCCGGGTTGCATAATTATGGAGTTGGTTTTGTTGTCGATTTGGATCTTATGTACCCATTCCAACTCGTTTCGGTTCATCTGATAAATATCGGCATAGTATTGCTGAACCAAAGCAAAAACAGTTAAACGACCGGGTTGCTGTAACTCAATGGTGGTCGTATAACTTTGTTTAATTTCCACATTGCGTTGAATCATGCGGGGTAAGGTCAGCACTTCCACATCGTATTTTCCCACGATCAGTTTTTCTCCCAAATTGGCATCCATCACATGCAAGGTATTGGGGTTGTTTGGCAACCGGATAATGCATTTAAGGTTGTTGTAATTAGTGGCTCCGTTGATTTTCACCAACAGGTTTCCCTGAGGTGCATCCAGGCCAATGGTAGTGTGTTTGCCCGCGTACACTTCAATATTTTCTTTTTTAACGGGAGGAATAGTATGTACCACCAGTTTGTATTTGTAGACCGGATCGATGAACATGGTATCCGGATTTCCCTTCTCGTTCAGCGTGTGCATTGCATTGTTTACGAGTTGTCCGGAATTCATATCATAAAAAGTCATGTTTACATTGGTCTCGGTTGGTTTGCTGTAAGCATCCAGCAAATTTACCTGTGCTGTTGTATTGTTGAGCGCCTGGCTGATCACAACATTCATTACATTATCAAAATCGGCAGCCGTATTGGCATCGTAATAACGACCCACACATTCGAATGCCTTCCTGAATTCGTCGGTTGATCCTAACCCGATAATGAAAGGACGCAGAATTACGCCGTTGCTCTGCAATGCTTCTGAAACTGCGCAGGGGTCGCCATCGCATTCTTCAATACCATCGGTAATCAGAATTAAAATATTGCGCACATTGGGTTCTTTTGGAAAATCGTTGGCCGCTTCCTGCAAAGCATGTGCAATCAAAGTAGTGCCTTTTGGAACGATCCCGTTCACCTTCTTTTTTATTTCATTGTGATTATTTGCCCGAAAAGGAACTTCGAGACGGGTATCGCGGCAATCGTGCCGTGCCGGTGGACTTTGGTGACCGTAAACGCGCAGAGCCACTTCAACATCTTTGGCATGCGAAAGGCTATCCATGATCCGGTTCATGAGTCGTTTGGCTACATTGATCCGGTTGTCGTTATCCATCATCGCATACATGCTTCCCGAGGCATCCATTACAAAAAGGATCCTGGTTTTTTCAACTTTTTTCCGCGACGATTGTGCAAACAATCCGGTTGCAAACAACAGCAAAAAAATGCAACCCATCATATACTTTATAAGTATATTTTTGGCTATAAATCTGGCTGTTTGCCCCTTATTCATTGACCGTGTCGAAATATTCAATAGTCTCCAAGGGTTTGCGGAAGTTGTGCCAGTGCTTTCTCCAATTCGGCATCACTCGGGGCAATGCCATGCCATTTATGAGATCCCACCATGAAATCGATGGGATGACCCATTTCCGTTTTCATGATGATGAAAATGGGTTTCCCATTTCCTGTTGCTGCTTTTGCCTTGCCCATTACCGTAATAATTTCCTGCATATCGTGTCCGTTCATGTGCATGACATCCCATCCGAATGCTTTTACTTTAGCTTCAATATCGGTAGCACCAATGCCGGCAACGCTGCTGGTCGATCCATCAATTTGCTGTCCGTTACTGTCGATGGTAAGTATGAGGTTATCCACTTTATGATGCGCTGCAAACATGAAAGCTTCCCAACATTGTCCTTCTTCAATTTCTCCATCGCCCATCAGCGCATAAACCAGTTTGGAATCTTTGTTGAGTTTTTTAGCCAGTGCAGCACCGATAGAAACAGAAATCCCTTGTCCGAGTGAACCCGAGGCTACCCTCACGCCCGGAAGGTGTTCGGCTGTTGTAGGATGACCCTGCAAACGCGAATTAATTTTACGGAAAGTGCTCAACTCGCTGATGGGAAAATACCCGCTGCGTGCCAGTGTACTATAGAAAACCGGGGAAATATGGCCATTCGACAAAAAGAAAATGTCCTCTCCTATTCCATCCAGGCTGAAATCGGATTTGTGTTCCATTATGTGAAAGTAAAGAGCCGTAAAAAAATCGGCACATCCCAATGAGCCGCCGGGGTGGCCTGATTTGCAGCCATGAACCATGCGTAAAATATCCCTGCGGATTTGAGAGGCGGTAGCGTTTAGTGCTTGAATATCGGCCATAAGGAGTTGGTGATAATTTTAGGCGAAAGTATAAAATGACCTCTTTTTTTCAGACTTTTGTTTCCCACATTTTAGGATAAACACCTAACCATGCATAAAACCATTGAATTCAGCCTCTTACCGGAACAGTGTTATAACGAAGCGAGCACACATTTTCATATACGCCAGCAATTTGGAAATCCTGAGCTCACCGGGATTCATATTTTAAAGAAATCGCTCGATGCGCGCCGAAAACCGATTCGGTTCAGCATAAAGGCCGACTTGTATTTTGAAGAACCTGTGCCACCCGAGAATCTGACATTCGATTTCAAGGATGTACATAATGCCCAGCGTGCGGTTATCATTGGTGCAGGACCAGCCGGATTATTTGCTGCATTAAAACTGATCGAGCGCGGCATCAAACCTATCCTGTTTGAACGCGGAAAAGACGTACGCATGAGGCGACGCGATCTGGCACTCATTACGCGCCATAACACCGTTGATCCGGAATCGAATTATTGTTTTGGCGAAGGCGGTGCAGGAACTTACAGTGATGGAAAATTATATACCCGTTCGTCGAAGCGGGGCGATGTAAGCCGTATTTTGAAATTGCTGGTAAAGCATGGAGCTGATCCGAATATTTTGTACGAAGCACATCCGCATATCGGTACCAACAATTTACCGGGCATTATTACCCGTATCCGTGAAACCATTGAGACCTGTGGTGGAGAAGTGCATTTTCAATCAAAGCTGGTCGATATCGAGGTAATGGCAGATGCTGTAACAGGTGTAATGATTCGCAACTTATCATCTGAAAATCCGGCAGATCAACTTTTCAAAACGCGTCACCTGATCCTTGCAACAGGACATTCAGCGAGGGATATTTTTGAATTATTGGATCATAAAAAGATCCTGATTGAAGCCAAGCCTTTTGCCTTGGGTGTGCGCATTGAACATCCTCAGGAATTAATAGATTCAATACAATACTCTTGTGAAACACGCGGAGAATATTTACCTCCTGCATCGTATTCTTTGGTGAATCAATCTTTCGGACGAGGCGTATTTTCTTTTTGTATGTGCCCGGGAGGAATAATAGCTCCGGCAGCCACCGCTCCCGGCGAAATTGTAGTAAATGGATGGAGTCCGAGCAAACGGAACAATGCCTTTGCCAATTCAGGCATGGTGGTTTCGGTGAACGCACCTGATCTGAAAAAATATGAATCATACGGACCTCTTGCCGCCTTGCAGTTTCAAAAAAACATTGAGCAAGCCTGTTACCATGCCACACATTCCCTGCAGGCGCCGGCACAACGCGTACTCGATTTTGTAGAAAAGAAAAACTCGGCCACTTTACCGGAATGTTCTTATCTGCCCGGCATTATGCCCTATGATCTGGATGCCGTGTTGCCTGATTTTATAGGGGCCGGATTACGGGATTCGTTGAAAACATTTGGAAGAAAAATGAAAGGATATGTATCGAATGATGCGGTTTTGGTTGCTACCGAATCGCGTACATCATCTCCTGTGCGCATTCCGCGAAATCCAGATACCATGCAGCATCCACAAGTTAAAGGCTTGTACCCTTGTGGTGAAGGTGCCGGTTATGCCGGAGGAATTGTAAGTGCCGCCATGGATGGAGAACGCTGCGCGGATGGAGTATTGCAATACGAAAAACCGTAACTTTTCGTTTTTCAGGGAAACATTATTCTGCAAATCCGATGAAAACCAATTCGTTTAAATTCGTACATATGTTGGGTGTAATCTGGTGCATGACGGCTTTTACATCGTGCACCTATTCGCAGAAACCCACAAAAGAAAAAGTTCAATCCGATAAAACAACTACCATGGAAACTCCTTTTGAAATACAAAAATCCGAAGCCGAATGGAAATCCAAATTAACACCGGAACAGTTTACCGTTCTTCGGGAGAAAGGAACGGAACGGCCCTTTACCGGGAAATTTGAAGCGCATTGGGAACCGGGTGTATACACCTGTGCAGCTTGCGGCAATGAATTATTTTTATCCGATACAAAATTTGATGCCGGTTGCGGCTGGCCAAGTTTTTATGAAGCGTTGGACAAAACTAAAATTATAGAAAGAATAGACAAAACGCATGGCATGATGCGCACCGAAATTGTATGTGCAAAATGTGGCGGTCATCTGGGACATGTGTTTAACGATGGGCCAAACCCAACAGGATTGCGCTATTGCGTGAATTCGTTATCATTGGACTTCAATAAAAAAGCCGGGGATAAAGACAGCATTAAATAATGCAAAAGATCTGAAACGAATTTCATTTTATCGCTGCGGAAAACCAGATGCGTGTCAGGAAATCCTCAAATTCTGACAAAGAATTAAGAATACTTTTATACTGTTTTGCGTGAATTCAGCTACCTTGCGCATAAGCATGAAGTTTATCAAAAATATATTGAATTTATTGGCTGCTCTACTGGTATTCAGTACAGCACAAGGTCAATCGAACGGAGCCGAAATCACATACCGGTGTCTGGATGCCAACGGTAATTTTGAAGTCACCCTGGTGTATTACCGCGATTGCAAAAATCCGGTGATTTGTGCAGGGAGCAATTGCCTGTCGATTGGCGGGTGTTCAAAAAATATTGATGTATATGGTGGAGATCCGGCTTATATCTCTACAAAATTTTCAAGCCTGCAAGTGAATGGTGTGAGCGTGCGCGATGTATTCAATCATGCGGCATGTACCAACAGTAAATCCATTTGCGACAATATGGGATGTGTAACACCCGGCACCGTTAATCCGGCCTATGAGCGTTACGAATTTAAGGGCATCGTTAATCTGGGTGCGAGCTCCGGCATTCCGTCTGCCTGTTGCAATATCCGGTTTACTTTCAGCGAATGTTGCAGAAACAATACCATCCAAACCTTTAATTCAACCAACAGCACTTATTATACAGAAGCTTCTGTCAACCGATGTGCAGCAACTTACCCCAATTGCAATTCACCTGTTTTCAACAACGACCCGGTACAAAATATCTTAGCCGGGTATCCTTTCTTCTTCAACAACGGAGCATTTGATCCCGACATGGATTCGCTGGTATATTCGTTTACTCCATCTTTAGAAGCTTATAATACACCGGTATCGTATACTGCACCTTATTCCTATACCTTACCGATGAACTATACAACCGGCTTACCTGTTTTCCCAAATGGAATGAGTTGTAATCCCGTTAATGGTGATGTTTATTTTAAACCAAACAGTTCACCATTCACCGGAACAATTGCTTTACGTGTGGATCAATATCGCCGGGTTAATAATGTTATTACTTTGGTTGGATATATACGCAGAGATGTAACCATAAAGGTTCTGTCTTCGATGACCAACAATCAACCCACTATACGAACCATACCTGCCGGAATACCTGTTTTGCAACCAAAAACCAATTGGGAAGTATGTGCAGGAAGCATGATTTGTTTTGATGTGATCGCAAAAGATACGGATTTTAATCCTCCATCCATTTCAGATACCACTTACCTGAGCTGGAATAAAACGCTGGAAAAATTCGGTGCTACATTTTTGCCGAAATATTCCGGACCCAGAGACAGTGCAGGTCCGCGTGAAGATAGTTATCAATTTTGCTGGACCCCACCCGATAGTGTGGCCAACCGCTCCAACGGTCAAACGTTTGATTTTACGGTTACGACACAGGATAATAATTGTCCGCTGCCTGGATTTTTTACACGGTCGTTTTCCATAAAAGTATTTCAGCGCGCATCGGTTACACTACAAAAAACACAAAGGGATTGCAATCGCTGGGTATTGAATTATACCAAAGATCCATCCATCATTCCCAGCCAGGTTTTTCAATCTACTCAATGGAAAATAGCCAACGACACCGGTGACTGGAATTTCAGCAATGGGTCAACATTATATACCAATGTACAAACTACACCGGATGTATATTTCTCAAAAGCCGGAAGGTATCTCGTTGAGTTAAGTATTCAGATGGCCGGACCAAACGGCGTTCCCTGCGCACAAACTTTTTATGATACCGTTTACATTATTAAATCCAGTTTGATCCGCAGCAGCAACGATACCATGTTTTGCCATACCGGAAGTCCGCTTACTATTTTAGTAACTGCAACCGACACCACCATTGATCAATACCGTTGGTTTACTCTTGCCGACACCAGCAATGTGTTGGTCACTCAAACTCAATTCAATACTACAGCCAATAAAACCGTATCTTATCTGTTACGAGGAATAGATACAGAAACCGGCTGTATTTTCAGCGATACCATGCATATAAAAGTTTCGGCTTTGAGTGCCCGGTTTGATATCAACAAACAACAGCAGTGCATGAAAGGGAACAGTTTCAATTTTATCAATCAATCCGTTGATACGACTAATGGAACCTTTACAAGCGTTTGGCGATTTCCGGGAGGCGACTCTGTTGTAAGCAATCAGGTAACAGGTAAAAGTTTTGTTTCGGTTGGAAACTATCTCATATGGTTAAAAATATACAGTGCTTCCGGATGTAGTGATTCTACTTCCAAAACCGTTACCGTTTCAGAAACTCCGAATGTTCAGTTCGCTGTTTCTTCTGATTCTGTGCAATGTTTTAACGGACATTCTTTTACTTTTCTGAATCAAACCACCAGCACTGATGGAGTAATTTACAACTGGATACTGGGTAACGGAAATACTTCCATGAATGCTGATCCAGGCCCGGTCTCTTATACTACTCCAGGTGATAAGCCGGTTAAATTAATTGCCACCACATTAACCCAGGCTTGTCAGGACTCGCTTGTAAAAATGGTTACAGTAAATCCAAGTCCACAGGTGAGTTTTACGCTGGATATGCCTGTTCAGTGTTTGAATGGAAATTTGTTTGCGTTGAATAATTTTTCTTCTATCAGTAGCGGAACTTTATCGCAACAATGGTTATTTGGTGACGGGAATTCAAACACGCAGCCTTCTCCGATGTATTCTTATACTATATCGGGTAATTTCTCTATTCAGCTGAAAGTAACATCGAATCTTGGATGTAAAGATTCTTCCAGTCAAAATATTACCGTCAACCCGTCGCCACAAGCTTCCTTTCAGTTGGGGTCAGCGGCATTGTGTACCAACGATAGTGTTCGGTTAACCAATACCACGCAACTAAATCCGGGAACTTTTACATCTCTCTGGGAATACGGAGACGGTCATTTTGCAACTTCATTTCACGGCTCCAATTTATACGGAACTGCCGGACAATATGTGGTTGAACTGAAATGCGAAAGCGATCAGAATTGCAGAGATTCTGTTAAGCAAACCCTGAATGTACATGATGCACCATTAACTCCGGTAATCAGTGGTGATACCCTGGCCATACGGCATAGTTTTAAAACGTACGCAGTAGAATTACATTCGGGTTCTACCTATACCTGGAACATTTCAGGTGATTCATCCCGTCAGGTAAACGGTGCGTCTGTTATAATCGGTTGGGGACCCTCAGATGGAGGAATGGTACAGGTGGTAGAACAAAGCACTGAAGGTTGCAACAGCGATACGGCGAAAATTCAGGTACGTGTTATACCAAACACAGGAATGCAGGAATTGCAGAAGTTACAGGCTCTGTTGTTTTTCCCTCAACCTGCTCAACAACGGATCTACCTTACCGGAGAAACAAATTTGATTCATCAATTGGAAATTTATTCAATGGATGGAAAGCAAATGAACCGATACAACGAACAGGAAATACGGACTAAAGATCTGGATGTTTCGAATCTTGAAACCGGTATGTATGTTGTTATGATGCATACGTATGATGCATTGGTTGTGGCTCGTAAAATCAGTATTGTAAAATAAACGGTCGAAGGCAAATATTTTCCCAGGATAAGTGCGCAATTTGATGGTGCAACTTATCCACTTTTACAGGGTCGCTTATTCAATTAATAACGGTATCTCATGAAACATCTAAAACTCAAGGGTCTGTTTTTCCTAACCGTTCTGTTGTTACAAATTACATGGTGCCGGGCCAGTCATATGGCAGGTGCAGAAATATCCTACAAATGCCTGGATGCACTTGGTAATTATAAAGTAACACTCGTATTCTATCGCGATTGTAATGGCGTGCCCGTATGCTCAGGTTCCTGCTCGGATTTAGGTTCCTGCACCAAAACGATGCAGGTTCGCGGTGCAGATCCAACCTGCAATGGCACAACTTTTATAACTTTCAATGTATCTGGTGTAAGTGTACGCGATGCCAATGTAAATGCCTTGTGCAAGAATGATAAAAGTAATTGCACCAATATGGGATGCATTACACCCGGTTCGGCCAAAGGCATGGAACGGTATGAATTTGCCGGGACAGTGAACATTGGAGCAGGATCAGGCATTCCTACCGCTTGTTGCAATATAGTTTTTACTTTTGAAGAATGCTGCCGCAACGGAGCCATTCAAAATATTTCACCTCAGAATTTTTATTCGGAAGTCCAACTCAACCGTTGTTTGGTTACCTATCCGAATTGCAATTCAGTAGTATTCAGCAATGATTTCCCAACATCCCTTTGTTACAATCAGGGATTCATTTACAATCCGGGAGCATTTGATCCGGACATGGATTCATTATCGTATGAATATGCTCCTGCATTGTATGGTTATGGCGTAACCGCTACGTATATCTCACCTTATTCTTACGACAAGCCTCTCCCCTTTTTGCCGCCTGCAAATGGTGCGTTTCCATCCGGCATACATCTCAATGCTATAACAGGAGATTTCATGTTTACACCCAATGTTTCAAACTTTAGAGGCATTGTAGGATTTAAAATCAAAGAGTGGAGAAAGGTCAATAATTTGTATCAGCTGATAGGTGTATCGAAGAGAGAATTTGAAGTTCAGATATCTCCCTGCAATGGTGCAAATAAAATGCCGGTAATAAGTCATGCCGGTACTCCACAACCTTTGGTAAAAGATTATGAAATCTGTGCAGGAAAACCGATGTGCATTCCCCTTGTGGCGCTTGACGAAGATTTTGCCTTGCCAGCACGGTCAGATACGACATATCTGATGTGGGATAAACGTTTGGAAGCCTATGGAGCAACTTTTACCCGAACCTACGATTCGGCTACCCGAACGACATATGGGCCAAGGGAAGACTCCTATATAATTTGCTGGACTCCACCCAATCAGGCTTGTTATAACAACAAACCCACTACCCATACATTTACAGTAACAGCCAGAGACAATCAATGTCCGAATTCGGGATTAAATGTTCAGCAATTTCGAATACGAGTATATCCAACTCCCGGGGTATCGTATCACAAAACCAACAGAAATTGCGGAACATGGGATTTGACACTGGTTAAGGATAGTCTGCAAAAACCACAGCAATTTCTACAAAAGAAATGGCTCATTTCAAAAGAGCCCGGAGATCTCACTTTTGCAAATGGAGCCGATACCATTAATGGAAAAGATTCTATCCGGTTGCAGTTTTTCAAAACCGGACAATATCTTGTGAAGCTTGAATTGCAAGTGGAAAATCAACCTGCTTACTGTAAAGAGATACGTTATGATACCATTACGGTGAACCATGTTCTGGGGATGAAATTACCAAACGACACCATCTATTGCAGGCAAGACAATCCTGAACCGGTAACAATAAAGGCTAAAATGAATGCAAGCAATCCGGTGCGTTTAAGCTGGTATGCCTTACCCGATACCACGCAAATTATTGATGATTCAATCCATTATTTTGCAGGAACAAATTTTGGAAACCTGCACTTGTTGCTGGTTGCAACCGATTCGGTTTTTAATTGTCAAACCAGCGATGAAATCCGCATTAGCGATGCGCATCCACAGGCACACTTCACCATTCCTTCCAATTCGCTTTGTACTCCTATTTCACTGATACCTGTTGATTCATCTTTACCTGTTTCGAAATTCCTGCACCATACCTGGACCGTTGATACTACTAAAAATTATACCGGCCACACTCCCACTTTTGCAATGAATGATGGTGGCCTGCATTCCTTTAAACTTAAGGTACAGGTAGGTTCGTGCGCTGATTCTATGGAATTGCAACAAAACTTTTTTGCGAAACCTGCACTTCCTGTAATTGCTGGACCAACTTATGCGCACAAGAAAGTGCAAAGCACTTATTCTGTAACCGATCACGCAAATTCAACTTTTATCTGGTCCACTTTATTTGGTTCCATCATCAATGAGAATAGAAATACAATCTCTATACTTTGGGGAGAACAAAATTACGGAGAAGTACATGTCATCGAAAAGCAAAATGGATGTGAAAGTGATGCTGGCTTCAAACATGTTTGGTTGGCTTATGTTGATGTTCCTGAATTGACGAATGATAAACAATTTACCATTTATCCGCAACCGGCCGCTGATCTGTTGTTCTTCAGAGGAAATTTCAAGCAATTTACCCGGTATGAAATATTATCACTGACAGGTCAGCGTTTGCTGCATATTGCAGAATCTCCTGATTTCCCGGAAACCATCCGTTTGAATCAGTTGGAAACCGGTGTTTATATTTTAGTTTTATACACCCGCGAAGGATTAGCCATTGGAAGAAAAATAAACGTGCTCCGGTAATTTGAATTATTCCTTCGTCAAAATCTGATTTGCATGATCAGACGTTTTAACCTCATCAATGATTTTGTCGATGATGCCGTTTTCATTGATTACAAAAGTTGTCCGGATCACACCCTGATAACTTACCCCAAAAAGTTTTTTATCGCCCCATACTCCATAAAGGTTGCAAACTGCAAGGTCAGTATCTGCCAATAATGAAAAGGGCAATTCAAATTTCCGGATGAAATTCTGATGCTTCTTGACTGAATCAGGACTCACCCCCAGGATTTCGTACCCTTGCTTAATAAATGATGCGTAATGATCGCGAAGGTTGCATGATTCAATGGTGCAACCGGGAGTATTGTCTCTGGGATAAAAATACAAGACCAGTTTTTTGCCTTTAAAATCACTTAAGGAAATGGTTGTGTTTTTCTCTGTAAGTCCTGTGAACTCCGGTGCCCGGTCGCCTGCTTTTAATTTTGTCATTCTTTTCGAAGGGTCGTTTTCAAAACCGTTTGATTGCTTCTTCTATCTTCAACAAACAATTCGACTTCCAGTTTTCCGGTTGGCGTATTTTCATCAAATTGATATTTCAGTGCATTGTTTTTAGCATCGTATTCAAACAATACCCATTTTTTATTTATGGTTCCCCGATATCGGGCAATGCCTGAGAAATTATCTTCAATTATAAACTGCAATCCCGAAGAGTCTTCTATCGCAATATCCTTTCTTGGGTTAATCATCCGGATGGTGGGAGGAACAGAATCGATAACCAGACTATAATAACCGAATCGGTTATTCCGACCGGAGATGAAAGAGCCATCGATTTCTCCACCGGCAAACCGGGCAGCACTGTTTAATTCAGGCTGATAGGCCAAAGCCATTTTATTCATCAGGGTTGTAGCTATCTGATTAAACGGTTTGATAGCTAACCGTATATTCAGGCGAAGTGGCACACCTGCATCGCCAATTTTATACCTGGAAGAAATAGCATCCGGCTCAGTTTCAACGGGCATTACACAAATATCAATGGTATCAAATACGGCATGCTTCGAAACCAGAATCTGTAAATCATTTTGATTGAAGGCTGCACTTTTCCCCGGTGTTGACCGAAAGGCATTGCATGCCACCTGATCCTGCAAAACTGGACCTGTTGCTATTTTACGAACCGGAAGAAAAATGGTGTACGACATTCCTGAAATATCTCTTGCACGAAAGGTTGCGATATGCACCTTATCATCCTGCAACAATATCTTGCCATTTCTTCTTATATAGGGGTAAACGGTAATGTTGTTTCCTCCATCCAGAAACATTTTCTGGTAACGTAATGATTCCGTTACATATTTCCTGTAATCAATATGAACGTTTATGCAACGGGTCTTATCGAATGCAAAACGGTCGAGTTGAAATGCAAATCGTTTTTTATGATCCCATTCAAATTCAAGACCGTAAACGCTGTATTCCTTTTGTTCATTAACCAGAAAATCATTAGCCAGTATCGCGAATCCAAGATGTGAAGTAAGAACTTCTAAGGTATCGTGGTACCAATATCCACTATCGGTTGGGATCAGGTGCATAAACGGTAATTCGATTTCCGCTATCCAGCGGGGCAAATTTAAAGAGACATCATACCAGGCAATTTTCTTTATAACGGGAGGCAAATCGTCTTTAGCACGAATACCAAATAATTGCGGATTGATAATTTGTTCTGTTTTTGAATCGCGAATTTCAAAATGCAGATGCGGGCCAGTGGAAGTACCCGTATTTCCGGAGTACCCAATGATTTGACCTTTTTTAACCGGCAACTGCATGCGACCCGGAAAATGATCCAGTTCGAAACTCTCGTTACGGTATTGCAACTTCTTCACATACGGGGCTATCTCCGATGAATAAGATTTCAGGTGACCATAAACACTGGAATAACCATTGGAATGATCGATATACAGTGCATTGCCATAACCAACGCTCTGAATTTTAATGCGCGAAACCCACCCATCGGCAATGGCATACACCGGTAACCCTTCGGATTCATTGGTACGAATATCCATACCGCTATGAAAATGATTATCGCGCAGGGATCCGAATGGTGCACTCAGCAATAAGGGAGTATCCATCGGACAGATAAAATCAGTGGTTGGATAGTATTGTGCTTTCGACGGAACGACCGAACCCAGCAAAATGAATAATAAACAGACGTATGCTTGTTTCGAATGCACCTTCAAATATGCATAATACTTGCGAAAACAGGTGGATCAATTGTTGTTTAAGTTTTTATCTCACTAAATCTAAATTCATCTTTTAAATCCATCTAAGTATATGAATATGAAGCCATACGAAATAAATTAAAAAAAATTTAATGGTTACAATCGGAAGTAATATATTGGGACTGGATAGAGTAAGTTTCAAAGAGAAGATGGGGCAACGAAACGCAAAATTTTACAAAACCATTTCCGTATTTATTTTACTGGAACTGATCTTCATCAGTCCGGTCGGATTATTTGCGCAACAAGAACAGATTAAGCGCCTGATTCAGGAATTGAAATTGCACCCCACCGAAGATACAACACGTGTGCGGTTGTTGAATGAATTGTCGAATTCATATCAGTACATGCAAACCGACAGTATGCTTATTATCGGCAATGAAGCTTATCGAATTGCATCAGGAATAGATGATAAAAAGGGCCAGGCTGACGCTTTGAAAATGTCGGCGATTGGAGAGTATTATGGTTCGCGCGAAAGGGAAGCCATTCGTAAAAATCATCAGGCATTGCATTTATATACGCAAATAAATAATCAAAAGGGAATTGGTGATATCCTGAATAATATGGCTATTATTTATCACAACCGCGGCGAATTTGATAAAGCACTGTCGTATTATCAACGGAGTTTGAATTTGCGTACAAAGATTAAAGACTATAAAGGCATTGCAGCCTGTTATAACAATATAGGGAATGTTTATACCAATTTGGGAAACTTCCCGGAATCGCTGGCTAACCTATACAAAGGACTTTCAGTTCGGGAACAGATTGGTGACAGTTTACCTATTGCTAACAGTTTTGCCAATATTGCCGGAGTATATATTCAACTGAAAAGAACCGATGATGCCTTTCGTTTTGCCAGAAAAGCATATGATTACTACTGGCGTAAAGAAAACAAGGATGGATTGTATCAAACCTCTGTTATTTATGGCGATGCTTATCGCATTTTATCAGATCACAAACTGGCTACTCATTATTACAAAGCAGCGTTACGACTTAGTGAGGAAATGCAAAACGATAATGCGATTGCCGTTAGCCTGACAAATCTGGGGACCGAACTGGAAGATCAAAACCAGTTGAAAGAAGCAGAAATATGTTTTAAACGGTCTCTGGAATTAAGCAAGCTTACCGATGATATGGAAGGCATTGTGTTGAGTAATATTCATCTGGGAGAAATAGAAGTAATCAATGGAAATTTTGTTACAGGTATTGATCGGTTAAAAGAAGGGCTTAGTCAGGCACAGTCCATCCATGCAAAATATCATATACATAATGCTGCTTTAAAGTTGTCGAAATACTATGAACAACGTGGCAACTACAAAGAAGCTTTGGTTTATCAGCATATTTGCAGCGCATACAAAGACAGTTTGTTCAATGATGAAACACGGGCAAAAATGCAACAAACCGAGTTCAATTACCGGCTTGATAAAAAGCAGAAAGAAATTCAGTTGCTCGAAATGCAAAGAACCATACATAATGAGTCGAGTGCACAACAACAGTTGATTATAAGTGGATTGTCGGTTGCCTTTATTTTGTTTGCCCTGTTTCTGGTGTATTTATACCGGAATATCCGCAAAGAGAAAACAACCAATAAACAAATTGCCGGGCAGAAACTGGAAATAGAGCAGCAGGCTTTCAAACTGGAAGAACTGAACACTTTGAAAGATAAAATATTTTCGGTGATGTCGCATGACTTACGCAGTCCGGTTGCCTCTTTATTGAATATGATCGATTTGCTCGATGAAAAGGAAATGACTCAGCAGGAGTTTCTGCAGTTTCAGGAAAATATCCGGCAACAATTGACTTCACTGAATTTATTACTGGATAATCTGCTGATTTGGTCGAGAAGTCAAATGCTTGGAATCCGACCAAGATTCATCGCAATTAATGTGAATGATAAAATCCATAAAGTCTGTGAAATATACTTACAAGCAGCCGATGTTAAACATATTGAATTGACCTGCACAATCGACAATGATCTTCAGGTAAAAGCTGATCCTGATTATCTGGCTTTGGTTTTACGCAATGTTGTTTCTAATGCCATAAAGTATACAAGCGAAGGTGGTAGTATCAATATTTCAGCCAGAGATTTAACAGATGGCATTGAAATTTGTGTTCGGGACAATGGAATCGGGATGAATGAACGTTTGGTGAATAACCTGTTAAAGAACACTCCTATGCAAAGTGCTGTTGGCACGTCAGGTGAGAAGGGTGCTGGAATTGGTTTGTTGCTGTGCAATGAATTTATTCAAAAAACCGGCGGACAATTGCGTGTAGAAAGTGAACCAGGCATTGGTTCTTCCTTTTATATCAGTCTGCCTAAAGCATAAATTCAAATAAATTACCCTGATAACGGTAGTTCCTGATTTACATTCTGTTAAAATCAGAGTAAACGAAATAAATCCGTATTTCCGGATGTTCTGAAACGGTACTTTAACACGAGGAATAAATCGGAGATTTACACGAAGAGTGAATACGCAAGATTAATTGCTGCATTTTACAATAAACTACATTGACAGCCGGTATTCCACATATATAAGAATAGTACCGCATTTATAAGGCAAATTGGTTGTTGCCCTCTCCCCACCGTATTTGGAATAATTATACATTAAAAATGTATTAACGGACATCATTTTAGAATCGTTTTTCAACCTATTCTAAGATGATTCAACTCTACCGCCTGGCTGCTCGTTTCCTTTTTCTCCTACCCTTTATCCTGTTCACAGCAGGCCTGTCACCGGTATTGGCGCAAACCCTTGATGTATCAACTTGTCCGGTTATCGATAAACGGAATAACGGTAACGGTCAATACGCTGAATCGGCAGGTTATTTTCCATTTAACAGTCAGCATAATCCATCCGCCTCGAATGTGGAGGGTACCCCATACGATACAGTAAGTTATGACCCTTCAACCAAAACCGGATATGTGAATTTTTATTGGTCATCTGCAACTACCATCACTAATCTTCCTGTGATAACCCGTGTATGGCTGGCCGACAAGTTCCCGAGTTCTCCAGGAGTTGCCAGCGATATCCGGTTTGGACCTCCACCACCTCCATCCATTGCCGGTCAACGGTATTATGTAAAATACTCTTTTTATGTTTCCAATATGCCCCCAGCGGGTAAAGTAACCCTCGAATTTGCTGATCCGCGTACCGGTATTCCTGCATTTCGTTGTACTTATAATTTACAATCCGGCGAACCTGAAGCTGAACCACAATTGGGATGTACCCCTTTTATTTCTACTCATCCATCCAATCGCAGTTTGTGCGGAAGTACATCTACCTCTTTTACAGTAGTAGCAAGTGGAGCTTCTTCCTACCAATGGCAGGTCAGCAGCGACGGATCTTCATTTAGCAATATCTCCAATGGTGGAAACTATGCGGGTGTAACCACCGATACGTTATCGATTACAACACCTGATACCTATGACGGAAAGTATTACCGCTGCGTTGTAACCGGAGCAACCGGTTGCGGTTCAACTACAAGTAGCATGGCACTGTTGGTTTCAAAACCAAAACCGACAGCAGTTTTCACAGCCAGTTCCTTTTGCGGAACGGGAACCAGAGCCTTGCAGGTGAATTTAACCGGTTCGGCACCCTGGAGTATAACATATACAACAAACGGTGGTTCATCGGCAACCATCAGCAATATTCTGGCAAGTCCCTACTTTTTTACGGTTAATCCTACAACAACTACAACGTACGCGATTACTTCCATTAACGATGCTTTTTGTACGAACAGTTCTCCAACAGGAACAACATCTACAACGATTAATCTGAAACCTTCGATAACACCAACCAATGCCACTGCATGTTATTCAGCAAGTGCAAGTAGTTTTAATCTATCATTTACATCCGGTAGTAGTCCTGACAAGTATTCATTGTTTGCCGGTACACGCGCTATGTCAGGTTTTTCCACGATTTCAAATTCTAATTTGGGAAGCTCTCCCTTGAATGTCAGTATACCTGCAGCAACTGCAGTTGGTACTTATGATTTTAAAATACTGGTTTATATAAATGCCAGCAGTTGCGTTGCCGACACCGTTAATTTTACAGTGACAGTAAATGCAAACCCGGTATTGAGTGCCAGTGCCACCAGTGGTGTAGTTTGTGCCGGATCATCTGTTTCGTTAACTGCTGCTCCAACCGGATTGTCAACTTATACCTGGCAAGCCAGTCCCAGTGCTACCATAGCAGATGGCAGCTCAACTTCAGCAACCATTACCACAAGTTCTACCACCTACACAGTAACCGGAACCAATTCAAACGGGTGCTCTGCAACAGCGAATGTTACGGTAAATCCGGTTGTGGGTCCGACATTAACTGTTACACCTTCAGCTCCGACCATTTGCAGGGGTAATACTGTTTTTTTAACTGCCTCTGGAGGAAATACATACGCCTGGACTCCTGCATCTACATTATCAGGAGATTCCGGAGCGACTGTAGCTGCAGCTCCAACCAGCAGTACTACTTATACTGTAACCTCTAGAAACGCAACCGGTTGTTCTTCTGTTGGAACTGTTACTGTAACAGTGGAAACAACCAGCATGAGCATTTCAGCAGGTAGCTCCACACTTTGTCAGGGTAATTCTACAAGCTTGACAGCTTCCGGAGGATCAACTTATCTTTGGTCACCATCCAGTAGTTTATCTGCATCAACAGGTAACAGTGTTACCGCAACACCAACCAGTACCACCACTTATTCAATCGTTGGAACAACTGCTAATGGCTGCATTGATACAGCCAGTAGAACAATTACCATTACGGCTGCACCTATAAATTATTCCACTTCAAGCGTAACAGCCAGTTCAAATAATTTTTTCTTTTGCACCCAGGCAGATAATAACTTCACCTTAAATTTAGGTACATCGGCTACCGTAACCGGAGGCCAATGGTCGTATTCTACGGATAGCATCAATTATACCAATTACACTTCAATAGCTACGAGTACGGTAAGTGGTATAAATACAGCTTCCACAAATATTACCGGTACTTTAGGGCAGACAACCATCGTATTGCCAAATGGTAATTCTCAATATTCAGGTCCACGTTATTTCAGATATACCTATTCGTACAATAGCTGTAGTTTTATTCAGCAATTCAAACTATTCGACACGAAAATTACTGCACAGATACCTGAAATCTCGGCCACGTCAGCCAATATATGCAGCGGATCAACAACCACACTCAGTTTAGGATCAGGAACCTCTACCTTAAGCGGGGCTGTTCAGTGGCAATCGGCCACCAGTTCCGGAGGAAGTTATTCGAATGTATCTGGTGGATCTGGGGCAACAACCATGTCATATACCACGGGTGCATTAACCACTACTACCTACTATAAAGCAGTATTTAATCCATCCGGGAGTTCTTGCGATGCAACCACCAATGAGTTTGTTGTTACAGTAAATCCCAGCTCAATTACTAATACGGTAACACCAGCAACACAATGTACGGATGGAAGCACTGCTGCTACTTTATCCGGCAATGCCATAACGGGTGCAACCTATTCATGGAAAAAATCCATATCATCTGCTTCTTCAGGTTTCAACACCATCTTAGGTGCAACCAGTCAAAGTTATTCCTTGCCAGGAAATATTGTACCTGTCAAATCCTGGTATAAAAGAACAGCAACCAATGGTTGTTCAACTGATAGCAGCGCAATTGTTGAAGTATATGCACCCATTGCAAACAATGAAATATCAAATTCACCTTCTTCTTTTTGTACTACTTCCAATGCAACGGTTTTAATTGGAACAACGCCAAGCGGTGGTGATGGAACATATGTTTATGCCTGGGAATCTTCAACAACCAGCGAGTCCTCAGGATTCAGTACAATTGCCGGTGAAACATCAAAGAATTATACCACGTCGGCTACATCAAATACTACCTGGTATAGAAGAAAAGTTACCAGCGGTGGTTGTACATCTTACAGTCCGGCAATTAAATTTACTATCTATTCAAATCCTACCATTTCAGTAACATCCGGATCAACAATATGCTCAGGTGCTTCCGTTTCATTAACAGCATCAGGAGCATCGAGTTATTCGTGGAGTCCTTCTACCGGACTTTCAGCTACTACCGGAGCTACCGTAATTGCTACGCCTTCGAGTACAGTAACATATACGATTACAGGAACAGATACGAACAATTGCAGCAATACAGCCAACACCACTTTAACAGTTAACGCTGCCATTACAACGCCGACTTTGAGCAGCAGTTCTGCTACTATTTGTAATACAACAAGTGCCAACTTAACTTCATATGTAACATCCGGTGGTACAACCGAATGGTTTACTGCACCTGAAGCAAACGCCTCTTATTTATTGAGTTCAGCAAATGCAGTTTCCAATTCAGGCACTTATTATGTTTTTGCAAAAAGTGGAAGTTGTTATAGCGCGTTACCAGATACATTTACTTTAACTGTAGCTAATGTAAGTACACCTAGTGTAGGAGCATCTTCCTTTAATGGGTGTAGTCCTTCTACTATAGACCTTACCGCATTGCAACCGGATTCCAATGCAGGTACCACTTTTAGCTGGCATACTGTTTCAAGCAGTCCATCCGGTGCCAATCAGGTGTCTACGCCAACTGCAGTAAGTTCGGGAACCTATTACCTTTATCGGTATTCATCAGCCGGAACTTGCTATGGAAGTGCTTCTTCTGCTGTAAGTGTTTCAATTAATACACCAATATCAGCCACATTGAGTTCTTCCTCTGCATCTGCATGTGAACCTTCAACTATCGACTTAACTTCTTATTTGCAGAGCCCTGATCTTGTAAATAATGTCTACCGTTGGTATACCAGCAATTCGTCACCAACACCTGCTAACCTGGTTTTAATACCTGCAGCCATTACAAGTTCCAATACTTATTATGCATACGCAACCAGTACTGCAGGATGTACAGGATCTGCTTCATCCGGATTTACAGCTACCATCAATACCAAACCTGTAACTACGATCAGCAATCCACCTTCGGTATGTGGTGGAACCGCAATTACTATAACCGGAACCAGCAATCCAGTTGGAAGCAGCTATTCATGGCGTTATTCAACCAATGCCGGTTCCACATTTTCAAGTCTTTCAGATGGCGGTGTTTATTCAGGCGCTACCTCATTGTCTTTGGGAATAAGTTCATCCACCGGACTTGGAGGAAATCAATATCAATTCATATCTACTACGGCTTCAGGATGTAAAGACACGAGCTCATCCGCAATTGTTTCAGAAGAAACTGCACCCACTATTGAAACGGATCCAACCAACCAATCGGTTTACCAAAATACAACGGCATTATTTACAGCTGAGACAGGCGGAAGTCCTACAGGTGAAATTAAATGGCAAGTATCCGACACACAAAACGGAACCTATACAGATTTAACAGAAGGATCACCCTATGCAGGAGTAAAAACCGGAGCATTGGTTATTACAGCTTCAACAGGTTTAAATAATAAATATTACCGCTGCATTGTTTACAATACCTGCGGTTCAGATACCTCAACAGGAGCTAAACTGACAGTTGCAACTTGTACGTTATCTTCAGCACCGACATTCACTGCACAACCTGGAGCAACAGCCTGTACCAATACAAATGTTACCTACACCACTCAAAGCGGTCAGGCAAGTTATACATGGGATATTCTTGGTGCAGACAGTGTAGATTATTATCTCGTTTCCGGTGGCACCAGCAGCGATAATTCTTTAACTATTAAATGGATTACTACCGGTAGTAAAACCGTTACTATTAATTATGTGGATGGCAGTGGATGTACAAATACATCTCCTGTATCTTCAACTGCGACAACGGTAAGTACCGGTCCTGAAGGTGGTACAGTAAGCGGAACACAAGACACTATTTGCAGTGGAGGAAGCGTAACCTACACTGTGAGTGGACATACCGGTACCATTCAGTGGCAATCTTCTACTACATCAGCTTCAACTGGATTTTCAAATATCAGTAGTGCAACCTCAACCACTTATGCAGCCACTTCGATAGCAACAAAAACGTACTACCGTGCCATGTTAACCAATGGTTCATGTGGAACTGATTCGAGTAATGTTGACTCGGTTACTGTTTTTGCTACCTCGGTTGGTGGTAGCGTTTCAGGTGCTGCAGACAGTGTTTGTACCGGAACTAATTCAACAGTGTTAACTCTTTCGGGTAATACCGGAACTATCCAGTGGCAATCATCTACCACTTCTGCAACCAGCGGATTTTCTAATATCGCTTCAGCTACTTCTTCAACTTATACTGCTGAGAACTTAACTGCTAAAACCTATTACCGTGCTGTTGTTACCAGTGGTGTTTGTGCATCAGCCAACAGTGCTGTTGATTCAATTACTGTTTCTCCAGCTTCGGTTGGTGGTACTGCTTCAGGTGCTTCTGACAGTGTTTGTACAGGAACAAATTCTACTGTGTTGACGCTTTCGGGTAATACA
>Ga0172379_10000591_pt1 | contig 88989 bp, 84 predicted proteins | sample GrowelOW334metaG_FD_119756 | JGI IMG/M metagenome (GOLD analysis project Ga0172379, IMG submission 119756) | Groundwater microbial communities from an aquifer near a municipal landfill in Southern Ontario, Canada - Groundwater well OW334 metaG | ecosystem: Environmental > Aquatic > Deep...
CGGCGGTCAGGTCGAGCCCATCCGGCGGCTGGCCCATGATCGCGAGATCGGTGCCGTTGTCGGCAAGTTGTTGCAGCACGGCATCGCGGTTGGCCACATGCAGCTTCACGTTGATCTTCGGGTGCTGCCGGCAGAATTCCGCCAGCAGTTGCGGGGTGAAATAGTTCGCGGTGTTGACCACCGACAGCGTCAGCGAGCCTTGCCCCAAGCCCTTCATGTCGGCGAACACGGCTTCCATTTCGGCGAGTTGCTGCAGGATGCTGCGGCTGTAGTGCAGCACTTCACGCCCGGCCTCGGTCAGGAAGATTTTTTTGCCCATCTGCTCGAACAGCGGCAGGCCGATGTTCTCCTCCAACTGCTTGATTTGCATCGACACTGCCGGTTGCGATAGGTATAGTGCCTCGGCGGCGCGCGAGTAGTTCAGGTGGCTGGCTACCTTTTCGAAGACTTGCAACTGGCGCAGCGTGAGATGGAGCATGGTCGAGTGGGATGTCAGAATACTGTAATTATAGCAAACCATAAGCTGGGCTTATGGTTTGGATAAAAATAATTGACTATCTCTTATGTGACGCCGTCTTTATAGTCACCACCGTTGCAGATAAAAATCATTTTTAAATACACTGGAGAGAAATTCATGGATCAATCCAATCGTTATTCCGATCTGAGCCTCAAGGAGGAGGACCTGATCAAGGGCGGCAACCACGTTCTGTGCGCCTACATCATGAAGCCCAAGGCTGGGCACGGTTTCTTGGAAGTGGCTGCGCACGTCGCTGCCGAATCTTCCACCGGCACCAACGTTGAAGTTTCCACCACCGACGACTTCACCAAGGGTGTGGACGCGCTGGTGTACGAGATCAACGAAGAGACCGGCTTGGTCAAGATCGCTTACCCGGTCGACCTGTTCGACATCAACATCACTGACGGCCGCGCGATGATCGCGTCCTTCCTGACGCTGACCATCGGTAACAACCAGGGTATGGGCGACTGCGAATACCTGAAGATGCACGACTTCTACCTGCCGCCGAAGTACATCCGCCTGTTCGATGGCCCGACCGTCAACATCGTGGACATGTGGCGTTCCCTGGGTCGTCCGGTTGTGAACGGCGGCTACATCGCCGGCACCATCATCAAGCCGAAGCTGGGCCTGCGTCCGGAGCCGTTCGCGAAAGCTGCTTACCAGTTCTGGCTGGGCGGCGACTTCATCAAGAACGACGAACCGCAAGGCAACCAGCCGTTCTGCCCGCTGAAGAAGGTGATTCCTCTGGTCGTGGACGCGATGAACCGCGCCCAGGACGAAACCGGCGAAGCTAAGATGTTCTCCGCTAACATCACCGCCGATGATCCTGCCGAAATGATCGCTCGCGCCGAGTTCATCCTCGATGCGTTCGGCTTCAACGCACCGCGCGTCGCCTTCCTGGTGGACGGCTACGTTGCAGGCCCGACTGCTGTGACCGTTGCCCGCCGCAACTTCCCGGCACAGTTCCTGCACTTCCACCGCGCAGGTCACGGCGCCGTGACCAGCCCGCAATCCAAGCGTGGCTACACCGCGTTCGTGCACTGCAAGATGACCCGTCTGATCGGAGCATCCGGCATGCACGTCGGCACGATGGGGTACGGCAAGATGGAAGGCGAATCCTCCGACAAGCTGATCTCCTTCATGCTGGACGACGATGTCGCGCAAGGTCCTTACTTCAAGCAAGAGTGGCACGGCATGAAGGCCACCAGCTCGATCATCTCCGGTGGCATGAACGCGCTGCGTCTGCCAGGCTTCTTCGCGAACCTGGGCCACGGCAACGTGATCAACACCGCTGGCGGCGGCGCTTACGGCCACATCGACAGCCCGGCTGCGGGCGCGAAGTCGCTGCGTCAGGCATACGACTGCTGGAAGGAAGGCGCGGACCCGATCGAATACGCGAAGGAGCACAAGGAATTTGCTCGCGCATTCGAATCCTTCCCGAAGGATGCGGACAAGCTGTTCCCGGGCTGGCGCGAAAAGCTGGGCGTACACAAGTAAGACCAGCGGTAGCCAAGCAACGAAAATGCGCCCCCACTCGTTGGGGGCGTTTTTTTCCAGCAATCCAATTCCCTCTCCCTTGCAGGGAGAGGGTTGGGGAGAGGGTAGAAGCTATCCTTTCATCCCGGCCTTTTTCCGGGTGCGGGAAGAGGTTGTAGTCAGGAGACACCGATGAGCAATATCGACCAATACAAGGTACACAAGGAACCGTTCTATCAGGCGCAGTCCGACGAAGTCGCGCTGTACGAAGCGGCCTATGCCGCGCGTCTGCCGGTGATGGTGAAGGGCCCGACCGGCTGCGGCAAGTCGCGCTTCATCGAATACATGGCGTGGAAGCTGAACAAGCCGCTGATCACCGTGGCCTGTAACGAGGACATGACCGCCAGCGACCTGGTCGGGCGCTATCTGCTCGACGCCAACGGCACGCGCTGGCTGGACGGCCCGCTGACCACCGCAGCGCGCATCGGCGCGATCTGTTATCTGGACGAGATCGTCGAGGCGCGCCAGGACACCACCGTGGTGATACACCCGCTGACTGACCACCGCCGCACCTTGCCGCTGGACAAGAAGGGTGAGCTGATCGAGGCGCATCCGGACTTCCAGTTGGTGATCTCGTACAACCCCGGCTACCAGAGCCTGATGAAGGACCTGAAGCAATCGACCAAGCAGCGTTTCGTCGGGTTCGACTTCGACTATCCGGCGGCCAGCGTCGAGGCCGAGATCCTGAGCAAGGAGACCGGCATCGAGACGGAGCTGTCCGCAAAGCTGGTGAAGATCGGCCATGCGGCGCGCAACCTCAAGGGCCACGGTCTGGATGAAGGCATCTCGACCCGTCTGCTGGTGTACGCGGCGACTCTGATCAAGAGCGGCGTCGAGGCCAAGGCGGCCTGCCGCATGGCGCTGGTGCGCCCGATCACCGACGACGCCGACATCCGCGACACGCTGGATCACGCGATCGAGGCAACGTTCGCCTGAACGCGATCATGACCGAGGAAATCGTCATCGAGATTCCGGAAGACCTGCAGCCGTACTGGACGCAGCTGAATTGCGGCTTCCAGCGCGTCGGTCTGGTGTTCCCGGACTGCATGCGCGAGGCGCTGGCGACGCTGTCGAAAGACGGCATGGACGCCTACATCGAGAACGCGCGCTTCCTCGGCAAGATGGGGCGCGGCGCCGAGCCCATCCTGATCTTCCTCGAGGAGTGGCCGGCCGTTGCCAAAGTCGTCGGCGAAGAGGTGCTGCCTGCGGCGATCGACCTGGTGCGCAAGATGACCAAGTCGCCCAACAGCAAGGCCATCGCGCCGTTCCTGCAGTCGCTGCCGACCGCGGCGCGGCGTTTGCAATCGGCGCAGCAGTTCGCCGATTATCTGGCCATACTGCAGGACTTCATGGAGCGCACCACCGGTTCGGTGCACGGCATCCACCAGACCTTCCCCAGCCCGGGCTTGCCGGAGTTGTTCAAGCAGGTTCCGGTGTTGCTGAGCCAGTTGTCGTTGGGCGGCCTGAAGAACTGGGTCGACTACGGCGTGCGTTATTACCACGACCATCCCGAACGACAGATCGAGTATTTCAGCCTGCAGTCGGCGGATGCCCGCGCGGTGATGCAGCGCGAGCGCCAAGGCACCTTGCTGGTCGATGCCGAGCGCAAGCTGAACATGTATCTGCGCGGTCTGTGGCAGGACGACGACCATCTGGTGCCCTACTCCGAGGTGTTCGACGAGCTGCGCAAGCCGATGCCTTATTTCGATTCGCTGGGCATACGCCTGCCGGATGCCTACAGCGACGAACACGGTGTCTCCGGTGTGGACCGCTATCGCGCCGCGCTGGCGCATATCGCCGCACACCGCCGCTGGACCCGGTCGGTGGTCGCCGACAACATCAGCCCGTTTCAGCGCATGGCGGTGGAGTTCTTCGAGGACACCCGCGTCGAGTATCTGGCGATGAAGGAATACCCGGGCCTGCGCCGCCTGTTCATGGCGCTGCATCCGGTGCCCATCGAGGATGCCTGCGATCCGGACAAGCAGTCGGCGGTGCGCCATCGCCTTGCGATGGTGTCGCGCGCGATGCTCGATCCGGCCTGCAGTTACCGCAATCCCGATGTGTGCGAGATCGTCGCGCGTTTCCGCAAGATCATGGCCGGGGGCGATTCGTCTACCTCCGAGATGGTCGATCTGGCGATCTCGTTCATCGCGCGCACCCGCCGTCAGGCCGACCTGTCGCCCGACGTGTATTTCGACAACACCGAGATCGGCTATCGCGACGATAACCGCCACATGTGGGTGTTCATCGAGGAGGGCGACGAGGAAGACGCGTTCGACAAGCCGGAAGCCCCGCCGCAGGAAGAGATCAAGGGCCTGCCGCCGCGGCATTACCCGGAGTGGGACTACAACAGCCAGAGCTATCGCCCGGACTGGGTCAGCGTGTACGAGGGCTTGCATCCTTCCGGCAACGCCGCGGACATCGAGCGCCTGCTGACCAAGCATGCGGCGCTGGCCAAACGGCTGAAGAAGATGCTGGACCTGCTGAAGCCGCAGGACAAGGTGCGCATCCGCTATCAGGAAGAAGGCAGCGAGCTCGATCTCGATGTCGCGATACGCTCGCTGATCGACTACAAGAGCGGCGCGCAGCCCGATCCTCGCATCAACATGAGCCACCGCACCGATGGGCGCAACATCGCGGTGATGCTGCTGCTCGACCTGTCCGAGTCGCTGAACGAGAAGGTCGAAGGCACCGGGCAGACCATACTCGAACTGAGCCAGGAAGCCGTGTCGCTGCTGGGCTGGGCGGTGGATAAGCTGGGCGATCCGTTCGCGATTGCCGGCTTCCATTCCAACACCCGCCACGATGTGCGCTACCTGCACATCAAGGGTTACAGCGAACACTGGGGCGACGAGGCGAAGGGGCGTCTGGCGGCGATGGAGGCCAGCTATTCGACGCGCATGGGTGCGGCGATGCGCCATGCCGGCCATTATCTGGAGAAGCAGCAGGCCGACAAGAAGCTGATGCTGATCCTGACCGACGGCGAGCCGGCGGACATCGACAGCAAGGATGGGCGTCTGCTGATCGAGGACGCGCGCCAGGCGGTGAAGGAGCTGGATCGCGAGGGCATCTACGCCTATTGCATCAACCTCGATCCCAAGGCCGACGAATATGTCGCCGACATTTTCGGCAAGCAGTACACCATCGTCGACAAGGTGGAGCAGTTGCCGGTCAAGTTGCCGGAGCTATTCATTTCGCTGACGAAATAAGGAGGTAGGGTGGGTTGGCTTCATCTGCCCGCGCGTGTACGCAAAGAAGCGATCAGCCTGTTTGGCGGGCTAAATAGCAATAGAGGGTGGGCCGGAAAACCTGTAAAATCCGGCAGTTGATAATTTCTAATGTGAGGAGAGCAGTAATGAGCAAGAGTTTGATCCAGTTCATCATCGAAGAACAACGCGCGATCCCGGGCGCTTCCGGCGATTTCACCGGCCTGATCAGCGATGTTATTTCGGCTTGCAAACAGATCGCGCACGACGTGAACAAGGGCGCGCTGATCGGCGTGCTGGGCAGCGCGGGCAGCGAGAACGTGCAAGGCGAAACCCAGAAGAAGCTGGACATCATCACCAACGAAGTCTTCATCAAGGCCAACGAGTGGGGCGGTCACCTGGCTGCGATGGCATCGGAAGAGATGGACGACATCTACCCGATCCCGGCCAAGTACCCCAAGGGTAAATACCTGATCACCTTCGATCCGCTGGATGGCTCTTCCAACATCGACGTGAACATTTCCGTCGGCACGATCTTCTCGATCCTGCGTTGCCCGGAAGGCGTGGAAAACCCGACCGCAGCCGATTTCATGCAGCCCGGCACCAAGCAGGTCTGCGCCGGTTACGCGCTGTATGGCCCGAACACCATGATGGTGATCACCACCGGCAATGGCGTGAATGGCTTTACGCTGGATCGCGATGTCGGCGATTTCTTTCTGACCCACCCGAACATGACCATTCCGGCAGATACGCTGGAATTCGCGATCAACGCCTCCAACGAGCGTTTCTGGGAAGCTCCGGTGCAGCGCTATGTGCGCGAATGCATCGCCGGCAAGACTGGCCCGCGCGGCGTGAACTTCAACATGCGCTGGGTCGCATCGATGGTGGCCGAAGTGCACCGCATCCTGACCCGCGGCGGCGTGTTCATGTATCCGTTCGACACCAAGGATCCGACCAAGGCCGGCAAGCTGCGCCTGATGTACGAAGCCAACCCGATGTCCTTCATCGTCGAGCAGGCGGGCGGTATGTCCTCCACCGGACGTGAACGCATCATGGAACTTCAGCCTAACGGTTTGCATCAGCGCGTGCCGGTGATTCTCGGTTCGAAGAACGAAGTTGAGCGTCTTATCGCTTACCACAAGGAAGCGTAATTACCTGACAACGCCCCCGTCTGGGGGCGTTGTTTCGTCTGCAGGATTAACTATTGCTCTTCTCGTTTGCCTCCTCTCCCGCTTGCGGGAGAGGATTGAGGAGAGGGAAGGAATATCATGAGCAAACCCCTCGTTTCCATCGTGATGGGCAGTAGCAACGACTGGGAAATCATGCAGCAGGCCGCGCGCGCGCTGCAGGATTTTGGCGTGGCGTTCGATGCGCGCGTGATCTCGGCGCACCGTTCGCCCGACTTGCTGTTCGACTACATCAAAGAAATCAGTGCGCAGGGTGCGCAGTGCTTCATCGCGGGTGCGGGCGGCGCGGCGCATCTGGCGGGCGTAATCGCCGGCAAGACCACGCTGCCGGTATTGGGCGTACCCATTCCCTCCAAGTATCTGAAAGGCATGGACTCGCTGTTGTCCATCGTGCAAATGCCCAAGGGCATTCCGGTTGCCACCTTCGCAATCGGCGAAGCGGGTGCGGTGAATGCAGGACTGTTCGCTGTATCCATGCTCGCGTTGAACGATGCACAGCTGGCGCAGAAGCTGGCCGATTACCGCAAGAAGCAGGCGGAGCAGATTGCTGCGACCACCCTGCCTGTTCTATCGTAGGGCACGGCGCGCCGTGCCCTTACCTGACCGAGGAAACATCATGTCTGCCCTACACGAATCCAATCTGACCAGCCTGAAATTCCTGCACCGCGGCAAGGTGCGCGACCTGTATGAAGTCGATGCCGATCATCTGCTGATCGTGCAGACCGACCGCCTCTCGGCGTTCGACGTGATCTTGGACGATCCGATTCCCGGCAAGGGAGAGGTGCTCACCGCAGTGTCGAACTTCTGGTTCGATAAACTGGGGCATGTCATCCCGAACCATCTTTCCGGCATAGACCCGGAATCGGTCGTGAAGACCGACGCCGAGCGCGAGCAGGTGCGCGGACGCGCCTTCGTTACGAAGAAGCTGAAGCCCTTGCCGATCGAAGCCATCGTGCGCGGTTATCTGGTCGGCTCCGGCTGGAAGGACTACCAAAAGACCGGCGCGGTTTGCGGCATCGAGTTGCCGAAGGGTTTGCAGGAGGCGCAAAAGCTGCCGCAACCGCTGTTCACCCCGTCCACCAAGGCGGCGGTGGGCGACCACGACGAGAACATCTCGTTCGAGGAAGCCCAAAAATTGCTTGGTGCAGAGATGGCCGAACAGGTGAAGAACGCGACGCTGGCGCTCTACACGCAAGCGGCAGAGTACGCGCTGACACGCGGCATCATCATCGCCGACACCAAGTTCGAGTTCGGCGTGGACGAGGCTGGCAAGCTGTATCTGATCGACGAGGCACTGACGCCAGACTCTTCGCGCTTCTGGCCCGCGGACCAATACAAGGTCGGCAGCAACCCGCCCAGCTTCGACAAGCAGTTCGTGCGCGACTGGCTGGAGTCTTCCGGCTGGAACAAGCAGGCGCCCGCCCCGCGTATTCCCCAAGACGTGTTGCAGAAGACCGCGGACAAGTACCGCGAGGCGCAGCAGCGCCTGATTGGAGCATGACCAGCCCGCACGATCTGATCGAGGGTTTCCATCGCTTCCGTGAGCAACATTTCACGGACGACGATGCGCTGTATCGCCAGTTGATTCAGGATGGGCAAACGCCCAGGACATTGGTGGTGGCCTGTTGCGATTCTCGCGTCGATCCGGCGCTGGTGCTGAATTGCGCGCCGGGCGATTTGTTCGTAATCCGTAACGTGGCGAATCTGGTGCCTCCTGTCGAGAGTCGCGGTGGCGGATATCACGGCACCAGTGCCGCGCTGGAATACGGTGTGTGTACGCTGGGCGTAGAGCACATCATCGTGTTGGGGCATGCGGATTGCGGCGGCATCCGCGCGTTGATCGAAGCCGGCGGCGCCAATAATCCGGAGTCTTTCATCGACGACTGGATGCATCTGGTCGAAGATGCGCGGGCAAGCGTCGAACGGGATATGCCCAATGCTACGCTGGAAGCTCGCACGCTGGCGTGCGAGCAGCGCGCCATACTCGGCTCGCTAGCTAATCTGATGAGTTTTTCCTGGATACGCGAGCGCGCCGAACAAGGCTCGCTCACGCTGCATGGCTGGTATTTCGATATGGAAAACGGGCAGCTGTTAGGTTACAACCCGGCCACCCGTTTGTTCGAGATGCTGTAGTTACTTCCCGGTCAGTTCCTTATAGCGAGCCTTGTCGGCATCGTAGCGCGCTTCCATCGCCGACTTCTCGGCCTTGGCCTTGTCGAGATCCTGTTGCAGCTTGGTCAGGCGCGTCTGTGTCTCGGTCAGGTCCTCCTGTAACGAAGCTGGCAGCTTCTTGCCTGCCTGTTTGTAGCCATCGGCCTCCTTCTGCAAGCCGAGCAGGCTGTCGCTGACGATCTTGGCTTGTGCGCCGGCGCCGCTGACGCGAGCGTCGATCTGTTGCAGATTGCGGCTGCGTGCCAGATCGATCTCGGCCGGGCTGCTGTAGGTGTTCACCAGCGCCTTGTCGCGGCGTTTGCTTTCCAGAACGGCCTCTGCCTCGGCACGCTTCTTGGCTTCGGCCTCTTTCTTGGCAAGGCGTTTTTCCGGGCTGAGCACCTCATCCTTCTTGATCGCGCGTCCTGTTTTGTTGAGTTCGGTGCGATCCTTGTTGGCATATTCCGGCGGGATGGTCTCGCCGTAATGGGTGACGCCCTGGTCGTCCACCCATTTGTACATCTTGGCAGCGGCAGGCAGACTGAACGAGAGGCTCGCGATCAGGATAATGAGCAGTCTAGATTGGGTCATTTTTCACTCCATAACGGTCACGGTAGGCTTGCACGGCGGAAAGATTCTGCACCATCTCGGGTTCGCCCTGCAAATAGCCGAGCAAATCGTCCACGCCTGCGATGGACACCACTGGGATGCCATAGTTGCGTTCGACTTCCTGCACCGCGGAAAGCTCGCCCTGCCCGCGTTCCATGCGATCGAGCGCGATGACCACACCGCAGGGCTCGGCGCCGGCGGCGCGGATCAACTCGATGGACTCGCGCACGGAAGTGCCGGCCGAGATCACGTCGTCGATGATCAGCACGCGACCTTGCAGTTTCGCGCCCACCATCGTGCCGCCCTCGCCGTGATCCTTGGCTTCCTTGCGGTTAAAGCAATAAGGTATGTTGCGGCCCTGTTCGGCCAGCGCGATTGCGGTGCCGGCAGCCAGCGGTATGCCCTTGTAGGCCGGGCCGAACAGCATGTCGAACGGCAGTTCGGAAGCGAGGATGGCCTGTGCATAAAATTGCGAAAGATTGCGCAACGAATCGCCGTCGTTGAACAGGCCCGCGTTGAAGAAATAAGGCGATAGGCGGCCTGCCTTGGTCTGGAACTCGCCGAAACACAGCACTTTTTGCTGCACGGCGAAACGGATGAAATCCTGGCTGAAGTTCGACATGAAGAACACCGTAGGTAGAGATGACAGGCCTCATTATAATGGCGCGCCCTGTAACCCCGAGAATTTTCATGCGCATTATCACGATCAACCTGAACGGCATCCGTTCGGCGACCACCAAGGGCTTTTACGACTGGCTGGCGCAACAGGACGCCGACATTATCTGCCTGCAGGAATTGAAGGCGCAGGCCGCGGACATGACGGCGCAGATGCTCGCGCCGCACGACTACCACGGTTACTTTCACTATGCCGAGAAGAAGGGCTATAGCGGTGTGGGCATCTATTCGAAGCGCAAGCCCGATGAGGTGATCGTAGGTCTGGGTATCGCCGAGTTCGATAGCGAGGGTCGTTATATCGAAGCGCAGTTCGGCGACGCCAGCGTGGTGTCGCTGTATCTGCCATCCGGTTCCAGCGGCGAAGAGCGTCAGGCGGTGAAGTTCAAGTTCATGGCGGCGTTCATGCCGCATCTGCGCGAGTTAAGAGTCAGCGGACGCGAGGTGATTGTCTGCGGCGACTGGAACATCGCGCACAAGGAGATCGACCTGAAGAACTGGCGCGGCAACAAAAAGAATTCGGGCTTCCTGCCGGAAGAGCGCGCCTGGCTCACCGAACTGTTCGACGAAGTAGGTTTCGTCGATGTGTTCCGTAAAGTGCATCCCGAGATGGAGGCCTACACATGGTGGTCGAACCGCGGTCAGGCGTGGGCCAAGGACGTCGGCTGGCGCATCGACTATCAGATCGCTACGCCCGGCATCGCGTCACGCGCCGAATCGGCCAGCATCTACAAGGAGCAGCGCTTCTCGGATCACGCGCCGCTGACGGTGGATTATTCGTAGGGATTGCGGGTAGGGGCACGGCACAACAAAGTTAGGCAATCCACTATCCAGCAAGCTGGATGTGGAATTGACACCGCCGTGCCCCTACGGTGTTATCCCTGCTGCCAGGGCAATCCGGCTGCGCACCATCCGTTGGTGTCGCGGCGCTGGCCCGCGGCGTTCTTGTCGCCTTCGAAGCCTTCCAGGATGTTGTAGCAGTCGGCATAGCCGGCCTCGGTCGCCAGTGCGGCGGCGGCATGGGAACGTTGCCCGGTGCGGCACAGAAACAGCACCAGCGACTCCTTGTCCACCGATTGCTCCAGTTGCGCCATGAAATTCGGGTTGCGTTGCATGCCGGGATAGGTGGCCCATTCGATCTCGACGGCGCCGGGAACCCGGCCTACCCAGTCGCATTCGGCGCGGCTGCGCACATCCACCAGTCGCGCCCCGGGGGCGGATTGCAGGATCTCGTAAGCTTCCTGCGGCGACAGTGCGCCTTCGTAGGACAGATTCAACTCCTGGGCTCGTTGTTGGGCGGTTTGCAGGATGTTGGTGATTTTTCCCATGATGATTCTTTCCAAGGCAATGTTTAATGAATCCGGCGCGGATGTTATGCTGCGCCGCGCAGATGCATACTATAACCGATATGAAAAACCACTCCCATTCGCATACACACCATACCGACATCGAGCCATTCGATCCGGCGCATCCGGAGCGGTTTGCCGCGGCGCAAAAATGTACCTGGGTCAGCGTAGGGATCAATCTGGTGTTGACGTTGCTGCAACTGGCGGTCGGATATTTCGGCCGGTCGCAGGCGTTGATCGCGGACGGTTTGCATTCGCTGTCCGATTTGTTGTCGGATTTTCTGGTGCTGTTCGCCAACCGGGAAAGCAGTCGTCATGCCGACGCCCGGCATCCCTACGGTCATGCGCGCATCGAGACGGCGGCGACGTTGCTGCTGGGCGCGGCCCTGGCGGCGCTCGGGGTCGGCCTGCTGATCGCTGCCGGTATGAAGTTGCAGGATCCACAGAGCCTGCAAGCCGTCCATCCGGCTACTTTGTGGGTGGCCTTGCTGACGCTGGTCGCGAAGGAAGGGCTGTTCCATTACCTGATGGCGGTCGCGAAGCGAGTGCGTTCGCAGATGCTCGCGGCGAACGCATGGCATTCGCGTTCCGATGCGGCTTCTTCGCTGGTGGTGCTGATCGGCATCGCCGGCAACCTGATGGGTTTCGTCTTTCTCGATCTGATTGCCGCCGCCGTCGTCGGCGTGATGATCGCCCGCATGGGCGTCAAATTGGCCCAAGAGGCTTTGGCCGAATTGATCGACACCGGACTGGATGCGAAAGAGGTCAAGGCGATTCGCGATACCTTGCGCAACACCCCCGGTGTATGCGGCCTGCACGAGTTGCGCACGCGCAAGATGGCCGACAACGCGCTGGTCGATGCGCATATCGTGGTCGATCCAAAGATCAGCGTTTCGGAAGGGCATTACATCGCCGAAGCGGCGCGACAGTCGGTGCTGTCCAGACACCATGTGCTGGACGTGATGGTGCATATCGATCCGGAAGACGACCGCAAAGTGCGGCCCAATGCCCATCTGCCGGATCGTTCCGGATTGCTGGAGGCTTTGTCCGCAAGGCTGAGCGACCCCTCGATCAGCGAGCGCCGGGTGATGTTCCACTATCTGGACGGGAAGGTCGATGCCGAGCTCTTTTATCCTGCGGAAGAGTTGTCTGACGAACGGGCTGCTGCACTGCAGACGCAGTGCAATGCAATAGGGCTAAACGATGAGCTTTTCCGTTCCATCCAGATTCATCGCAGTGACGCACCGGAATAGTGCGAAAGTGTGTGCGATGCGCCCGATTTTGGTGCAAATATTTTCTGTGCCACGTTGCGGGCTTATGGCACAATGCCGCCTAGCTATGCGGATAAGGTTGGCACGTTTTCTGCATCCGGAATTTCGGGTTTCATAAGTTTGTTCGCAGTTTTTTTGATCCTTGGAGAGAGTTATGTCGATGACGGCAAATGATGTGTTGAAGATGATTAAGGACCACGACGTCAAGTTTGTGGATTTCCGTTTCACCGATACCCGCGGTAAAGAGCAGCACGTAGGCGTGCCTGCCAAGTACGTGGGTCTGGACAAGTTCGAAGAAGGCCACGCCTTCGACGGTTCCTCGATCGCCGGCTGGAAGGGCATCCAGGCTTCCGACATGCTGTTGATGCCGGACCCGACCACGGCTTACCTCGATCCGTTCATGGACGAGAACACGCTGGTTATCACCTGCGATGTAGTCGAGCCGTCCGATGGCAAGGGTTACGACCGCGACCCGCGCTCCATCGCGAAGCGCGCCGAGGCTTACCTGAAGTCCACCGGTCTGGGCGACACCGCCTTCTTCGGCCCCGAGCCGGAATTCTTCATTTTCGATTCCGTGAACTGGCATGTCGACATGTCCGGCTGCTCGCTGAAGATCAACTCCGAAGAGGCCGCATGGGCCACCGGCGAGAAGTTCGAAGGCGGCAACACCGGCCACCGTCCGATGGTCAAGGGCGGCTATTTCCCGGTTCCTCCGGTCGACAGCCTGAACGACATCCGTGCCGCAATGTGTCTGGCGCTGGAAGATATCGGCATCGAAGTCGAAGTGCATCACCACGAAGTCGCGACTGCCGGCCAGTGCGAAATCGGCACGAAGTTCAACACGCTGGTGAAGCGCGCCGACCAGACTCAGGCGCTGAAGTACGTTGTGCATAACGTTGCACACCAGTACGGCAAGACCGCGACCTTCATGCCCAAGCCCATCGTTGGCGACAACGGTTCCGGCATGCACGTGCACCAGTCGATCTGGAAGGACGGCAAGAACACCTTCGCAGGCAACGGCTATGCAGGCCTGTCCGAGACCGCACTGTTCTACATCGGCGGCATTATCAAGCACGCCAAGGCGCTGAACGCGATCTGCAACCCGGGCACCAACTCCTACAAGCGTCTGGTTCCTCACTACGAAGCACCGGTCAAGCTGGCTTACTCGGCGAAGAACCGCTCCGCTTCCATCCGCATCCCGCACGTCGCCAGCGACAAGGCTCGCCGTATCGAGACCCGCTTCCCGGATCCGACCGCGAACCCGTATCTGTGCTTCACCGCGCTGATGATGGCCGGCCTGGACGGCATCCAGAACAAGATCCACCCCGGCGATCCGGCTGACAAGAACCTGTACGACCTGCCGCCGGAAGAAGATGCAAAGATCCCGACCGTGTGCGCATCGCTGGACGAAGCTCTGGCAGCACTGGATAAGGATCGCGAGTTCCTGACCCGCGGCGGCGTATTCTCCAGCGACTTCATCGATGCCTTCATCGAGTTGAAGATGGAAGAAGTGAATAAGATCCGCATGACGACCCACCCGGTCGAGTTCGACATGTACTACAGCATCTAAACCTGCTGACTATGCAACAAACGAAACGGGGCCTCGCGCCCCGTTTTTGTTTGGAAGCGAACTCGCGGAGTTTGTCTGTGTCGGATGCATGTCCTATACTTGCCGCGTTACTCCGAGGAAACCGAACAATGAAATTTCGATACTTGCTGCTTGCGTTATGTGTCTGCCCTCCGTTGGCACAGGCCGAGATATACAAGTCTGTCGATGCGGATGGCCATGTCACTTATTCCAGCACGCCGATAAAGGGCGGCAAGCGCATCATTCTGGAGCCGTCCTCTTCTGCGTCTTCCTCTTCATCGGCACCTCCATCGCGCCAGCGTTCCGAGTCCAGCTCGCCCCGCGATTTCCCTAGGGTAGATGGTGCAACACAACGCGGGCGCGACGATACGCGGCGCAAGATACTGGAAGAGGAGTTGGCCGCAGAAGAGAGTCTGCTCGTGGAGGCCAAACAGAACCTGAAGGCAGGCGAGGCCAATCCGGAAGTGTTCAAGGGCAAGGACGGCAAGACCTATCGCAATGTCGGCAAGTATGACGAAAAGATCAAGACACTGAGCGACCAGGTTGAACTGCACCAGAATAACGTTGCGGCGCTTAAGACCGAGTTGTCCAAGATCAAGTAACTTTCATTGGCATGTTTTCTGCTTACCGGAAAGATATGCCCTCTATTGCTCATCTCTCGCTCGAACATCTCGCCACGGCAGTCATCCTGCTGGACGGCGAGTCGCGCATCGCCTATCTCAATCCTGCGGCGGAGCACCTGTTCGATGCGAGCGGCAAAAATTTGCTCGGACATCCGATGCAGCAGGCGTTCACCGATACCGAGCAACTGTCCAGTGCGATGCAGCAGGCGGTGCGCAACCACGCCAGCTACATCGAGTACGACCTGACGCTGGGCACGCCCACGCGCGGCAAGCTGCATCTGCGCTGTGCGGTGACGCCGGTGCAGTTCGACCGGCACTATCTGCTGCTGGAATTCCATCCCATGGACCGGCCGTTGAAGCTGGCGCGCGAAGAGCAGATGCTGGACCAGACCCAGGCTAACCGCCTGCTGTTGCGCAACCTCGCGCACGAGATCAAGAATCCGCTCGGCGGCATACGAGGTGCGGCACAACTGCTCGAACAGGAGCTGGATCGTCCGGCGCTACGCGAGTACACGCAGGTCATCGTGCAAGAAGCGGACCGGCTGCGCTCGCTGATGGAGAAACTGCTCGCGCCGCAGAATGCCTCGCATTACAGCGCACTGAACATCCACGAGGTGTTGGAACGCGTGCGTAGCGTCGTGCTGGCCGAGATGCCGGAGGGACTGAAGATCAGGCGCGATTACGACATCAGCTTGCCCGCGCTAGTCGGCGACAAGGAACAGTTGATCCAGACGATGCTCAACATCGTGCGCAACGCGGCGCAGGCGATGCACGGCCACGGGCAGATCGTGCTGCGCACCCGCATCGCGCGCCAGGTGACGTTGGTCAAGCGCCGCCACCGCCTCGCGGTGATGGTGCAGATCGTCGACAACGGTCCCGGCATCCCGCCCGAATTGCAGGACAAGATTTTCTACCCGCTGGTTTCCGGTCGCGCCGACGGTCATGGCCTCGGCCTGACGCTGGCGCAGGACTTCGTCAGCCAGCATGGCGGCACGATCGAATTCGACAGCGAACCCGGACGCACCTGTTTCACGGTGATGCTCCCCCTACCTTAGGTGATGACAATGAAACCCGTTTGGATCATAGACGACGACCGCTCGATACGCTGGGTGCTGGAGAAGTCGCTGGCGCGCGAAGAGATCGAGTTCAAGAGTTTTGCCTCGGCAGACGACGCGCTGCGCGCGTTGAACGGCGACAAGCCGCAGGTGGTGGTCAGCGACATTCGCATGCCGGGCAGTTCCGGGCTCGATTTCCTGCAGCAGCTGCACCAGCGTCATCCGGATATACCGGTGATCATCATGACCGCGTATTCCGATCTGGAGAGCGCGGTCTCAGCGTTTCAGGGCGGCGCGTTCGAATACCTGCCCAAGCCGTTCGACATCAATCATGCGATCGAACTGATCCGGCGCGCGCTTGAACAGAGCAAGCGCAAGTCGAGCGATGCCGAACAGGTCGAGGTTGCCGCGGAGATCCTCGGTCAGGCACCGGCGATGCAGGAGGTATTCCGCGCAATCGGCAGACTGTCGCAGTCGCATGCGACCGTGCTGATCAATGGCGAATCCGGCACCGGCAAGGAACTGGTTGCGCACGCGCTGCACCGCCACGGCCCGCGCCGCGACAAGCCGTTCATCGCGATCAACACCGCCGCTATCCCGAAGGACCTGCTGGAATCCGAACTGTTCGGCCACGAGCGCGGCGCGTTCACCGGCGCGGCGACGACGCGCCATGGGCGTTTCGAGCAGGCCGAGGGCGGCACGCTGTTCCTCGACGAAATCGGCGACATGCCGTCCGACCTGCAGACGCGGTTGCTGCGCGTGCTGTCGGACGGAAACTTCTACCGCGTCGGCGGACACCAGCCGATCAAGGCCAACGTGCGCATCATCACCGCGACCCATCAGGACCTCGAAGACAGGGTCAAGCAGGGTATGTTCCGCGAAGACCTGTTCCACCGCTTGAACGTGATCCGTCTGCGCCTGCCGCCGCTGCGCGAACGCCGCGAAGACATACCGCTGCTGGCGAAATATTTTCTGCAGAAGAGCGCGCGCGAACTGGGCGTGGAGCAGAAGCGGCTGAGCGAAGAAGCATTGCGTTTCCTCGCCGCGCAGGAATTTCCGGGCAACGTGCGCCAGCTGGAGAACCTGTGCCACTGGCTGACGGTGATGACGCCGTCGCAGGTGGTCGAGATCGCCGACCTGCCGCCTGAATGGCGCGGAGAAAGCGGCATAGCTGTCGGCAGCGGCGACTGGACTGCGGCGCTGGCGCTGCAGGCGACACAGGCGTTGCAGCGCGGCGACGAGCGCATCATGGACACGCTCACCGCGCAGTTCGAGCGCACGCTGATTCTGCAGGCGCTGCACCACACCGGGGGACGCCGCATCGAAGCCGCGACCTTGCTCGGCATTGGCCGCAACACGCTGACACGCAAGATACAGGAGTTGGGACTGGAAGATCAGGAGCCGTAGGGGATTCTCGCGTAGGGGCACGGCGTGCCGTGCCCGTCCTGCCGGTTATGCCAGCCGTTTCAGTAGCTTCTCGTGTATGCCGCCAAACCCGCCGTTGCTCATCACCAGCACTTGGTCGCCGGACTTTGCCGCCGCGGCGATGGCCTCGATGAGTTCGTTCAGGTCGTCCTTCACCACCGCCTTGTCGCCCAGAGGGGCCAGCGCGTCGCGCGCATCCCAGCCCAGGTTGCCGGCATAGCAGAACACCAGGTCGGCATCTTTCAGGCTGCCCGGCAGCGCGTCCTTCATCACGCCCAACTTCATCGTGTTCGAGCGCGGCTCCAGCACCGCGAGGATGCGTGCAGAACCGGCCTTGCGGCGCAGTCCGGCGACCGTCGTGTCGATTGCGGTCGGGTGATGCGCGAAGTCGTCGTACACGGTGATGCCGTTGACCTCGCCGCGCACTTCCATGCGGCGCTTCACGTTCCTGAATTCGCTCAATGCCTGCAGACCCTGCGCGACCGGCACGCCGACATGGCGCGCGGCAGCCAGGGCGGCCAGCGCATTCATCCGGTTGTGCTCGCCCATCAGCTCCCAGCGCAGCGTGCCCAGAGGTTCGCCGTCCAGCGTCACCAGGTCGTTGTCGTCTATGCTCCAGCCCGGATTGCAGCCGAACTTCTCGACCGGCGACCAGCAACCGCGCCCGATCACCCGCTGCAGCGATTCCTCGCGGCCGTTGCACACCACGAGCCCGGTGCCGGGCACGGTGCGCACCAGATGGTGGAACTGCGTCTCGATCGCGGCGAGATCGGGGAAGATGTCGGCGTGGTCGAATTCGAGGTTGTTCAGAATCGCGGTGCGCGGGCGGTAATGAACGAACTTGGAGCGCTTGTCGAAGAACGCGGTGTCGTATTCGTCCGCCTCGATCACGAAGAACGGCATCTCGGTGATGCGCGCCGACACGCCGAAGTTCTGCGGCACGCCGCCGATCAGGAAGCCGGGATTCAGTCCCGCATATTCCAGTATCCACGCGAGCATGGACGTGGTCGTCGTCTTGCCGTGCGTGCCCGCCACGCCCAGCACCCATTTGTCGCGCAGCAAGGTGTCGGCCAGCCACTGCGGGCCGGAGACGTAGGGCAGGCCGCGGTTCAGGATCTCTTCCATCAGCGGATTGCCGCGCGACACCACGTTGCCGATCACGAACATGTCCGGCTTCAGCGCGATCTGCTCCGGACCGAAGCCCTCGATCAGCTCGATGCCCTGCGCTTCGAGCTGCGTGCTCATAGGCGGATAGACGTTGGCGTCGCAGCCGGTGACGCGGTAGCCCGATTGCTTCGCGATCGCCGCGATGCCGCCCATGAAGGTGCCGCAGATGCCGAGGATGTGGATGTGTTTAGCTTGGCTCATCATTAATTCCGTTCGTCATTCCGGCGCAGGCCGGAATCCAGTAATCAAACAAACTCCGCGAAGCGGAACAAAACCAACTGCACGTAAAATAACTGCGCGGGATTCCGGCCTGCGCCGGAATGACAGATAGGCTACGTCCTGAAAATAAAATACACCGCGCCCATCAGGCACAGCCCTGCGTACAGATAGTCCATCTTCAGCGGCTGATTCATGTACAGCACCGCGAACGGCACGAAGATCGTCAGCGTGATGACTTCCTGCAATATCTTCAACTGACCCAGATCGAGCTGGGTATAACCGATGCGGTTCGCCGGTACCTGCAGCAGGTACTCGAACAGCGCGATGCCCCAGCTGATCAGCGCCGCCACATACCACGGCGACGTCGCGAGATTCTTCAGGTGGCCGTACCAAGCGAACGTCATGAACAGGTTGGACACGGCCAGCATCAGCGCCGTGATCAGCAACGGGTTCGAGATCAGGTTCATGCTTGGTTGTTGCCGGTTTTCTTCTTGCTGAACTTGGCAAGGCGCAGGAAATTCGCCAGTTCTTCTACCCAGCGCAACCGCTGCTCCGGCGTGAGCGCCCTGAACGCGCGCAGGCGTTCGTCGCTCACGTGGTAAGTGCGGTCGCCGGGATCGAAGGGTTGCTTCATGCGGCCTTGATCCTTTGCAGATGCTCGATGTCGGAAAGGTCTATCGGCCGTCCGACTGCTTGCTTCAGCGCGATCAGGTCGTCGATGGAAACGACCCTGATCGCGGTTCCGGCAACATCGTATTCGACGGCGCGCGCCGTCATGCCGTCGAAGTCGACCGGCGGAAACAGCAGCACATCGATGGTCACCCCCGCCAATTGCGGCGTACGCAATGCGAAGGCTTCCAGATTTCGTTGCGCATGCCACTCGCGTAGCAACTCAATATCGCTCAACGATTCCAGCGGAACCGGAAGCATGGGTGTGAGCTTCAGCTCCTTCGCCATCTCGATCAAGGCGCCCAGATTGGCCGGGTTCATCGCCACCGTGATGTCGACATCCATCGTGGCGCGCTCCACCCCGTGCAGCGAAACCGCCAGCCCGCCGATCAGCAAGTAATCGACATGATGGCGGTCCAGCGCGGAGAAGAGTTCGAGATAGAACATGCGGCTAGTCTAACAGCGCGTTATTGCACGCCCAACAGTTCCACGTCGAACACCAGCGTCGCGTTCGGTGGAATCACGCCGCCCGCGCCGCGTGCGCCGTAGCCCATTTCCGGCGGGATGGTCAGTGTGCGTGAGCCGCCGACCTTCATGCCCTGCACCCCTTCATCCCAGCCCCGGATCACCTGACCCGCGCCGAGCGGGAATTCGAAAGGTGTGCCGCGGTCGCGCGAGCTGTCGAACTTCGCGCCCTTGTGCTCGGGGGCGGCCTCGTCGTACAGCCAGCCGGTGTAATGCACGGACACGTTGCGTCCCGCCGTGGCTTCGGTGCCTTCACCGGTCTTGACGTCGGTCTTGATGAGCGCGCTCACGCTGCTGGTCGTGGGCGCGGGCGGTGCGGCTTGCTCCGAGCATGCCGTGGTTGAAAAGACGCCAGCGGTCAGCAGCAGCGCCAGCGGTAACAGGGTGATGCGTTTCATATTATGTCCTTCGATTCAGTTAACGGAACCGCGGTAGAACCAGACGAGGAAGGCGGCCGCCCGCCCCTCCGTTTCCCACAGCTGCAATGCTTTTTCGACAGCCTCGTCGTTCGGCAAGTCGAATTCCTGCTGTACTGTCCACTCGCCGCCCATGTCGACGGATTGCCCGACGATGCGCGCCCCGCTCTCCAGCAACGCGAGCATCGCACTCCTGACGTAGGCGTCGAGCTCGTCGCCCTCCAGATCGAACATCTGCCCGTCGGAGACGATCTCGCCCAGCGACACGGCCTCCAGCTCAGCCATGTTCAGCGTCTGCTGTATGACTTCCTGCCGGGTGCGGCCCTGTGGATTTTTTTCTTTAGCCATGAATATCCGACGATCGATAGTTAGTTGATGCCCAACAACTCGACCTCGAACACCAGCGTCGCATTCGGCGGTATCACGCCGCCCGCGCCGCGCTTTCCGTAACCCATTTCCGGTGGGATGACCAACGTGCGCGACCCGCCGATCTTCATGCCTTGCACGCCCACGTCCCAGCCTTGGATCACATGGCCGTGGCCCAGCGGAAACTCGAACGGCTCGTTGCGGTCGAGCGAGCTGTCGAACTTGCGCCCCTTGTTTTCCGGCGCGTTCTTGTCGAACAGCCAGCCGGTGTAGTGCACCGTCACATGCTGGCCTTCCTGCGCCTCCTCGCCCTCGCCGATCTTCGTATCGGTGATGTCGGTCCGGATGACCTTCAGCAGCTTCACGTCGAACACCAGCGTCGCATTCGGCGGGATCACGTCGCCCGCGCCGCGCGGGCCGTAGCCCATCTCCGGCGGAATCACCAGCGTGCGCAATCCGCCTTCCTTCATGCCTTGCACGCCGATATCCCAACCCTTGATGACGCGGCCGCCGCCGAGCGGAAAATCGAACGGCTCGTTGCGGTCGAGCGAGCTGTCGAACTTCTCGCCCTTGTTGTCCGGCGCGCTCTCGTCGTACAGCCAGCCGGTGTAATGCACGGTTACGGTCTGGCCTGCCTGCGCTTCCGCGCCTTCGCCCAGTTTGGTGTCGGTTTTGATGAGGGTGGTCATAAGCTTTCCTTCTTAGTCTATTGAATATTGTTTGGCAAACGCCCTAAAGATGGCATCGAGAAAGAAGAATGTACTCCGATATCTTCTGCGAAAACCTTCATGAGAGAGGCATAGGCTTCTTTAATTTCTTTGGGATCGCTCACAGAGCTGACATCGCAAAAGCACTTCTCCCAGTCCGCCTGCCAGTCCGACCTAGCCTCTTTCCTACGTTGAAACTGAGTCCTTAATTTTGCATCCTCACCCCAACCAGTGTATGTCTGGAAGCAAAGCGTCTGGAATTTCTCACATGCCTTGAAAAAAGCGTTAGAGAATAATGGCGATGCTAGATATATTTTTTTATCCAGCTTTCTTTTCAACTCAACCACATCGGGCGGGTTCAATTCTTTCCAACAGCCTACATAAGTGAAGTAGCACAAGAGGTCATTAAGATGCGGTGCCAAGTCATCGTATACCGTCAACCGCTTCTCAATTAGTTTCTGGCTTCGCCATTGCAGATGCTCAAATCGCTTGGTTACTCTGTGAATGTAAATCCCCAAACCAGCTAATGCTGCAGGCACTAATAGCCCGGCAATAAGTTTTGCCACTTCAAGCCAGTTCCAAGGACCTGCTTCCATAAGCTCTCCGTTAGTAACTCAACACCGGCGCCAGCCACCGCTCCGCCTCTTCCACGGTCCAGCCCTTGCGCTTCGCATAGTCGGCGACCTGCTCCTTGTCCACCTTGCCGGTCGCGAAGTATTTCGCTTCGGGGTGCGAGAGGTAGAAGCCGCTGACGGCGGCGGTGGGCAGCATCGCGAAACTTTCGGTCAGCGTGATGCCGGCGTTTTGCGGCGCTTGCAGCAGTTCGAACAGCGGGCCCTTCTCGCTGTGCTCGGGGCAGGCGGGATAGCCGGGGGCGGGGCGGATGCCCTGGTATTTCTCGGCGATCAGGTCGTCGTTGCTCAATGCCTCGTCCGCCGCATAACCCCAGAACTCGCGGCGCACGCGCAGGTGCAGGTGTTCGGCGAAGGCTTCGGCGAGGCGGTCGGCCAGCGCTTGCAGCATGATCGCGCTGTAGTCGTCGTGCGCCTTTTCAAACTCCTTCATCTTCTTCTCGATGCCGATGCCGGAGGTCACCGCGAAGCCGCCGATGTAATCCTTGACGCCGCTCGCCTTGGGCGCGATGTAGTCGGCCAGGCAGTAGTTGGGGATGTCGTCCGGCTTCTTGGTCTGCTGGCGCAGGTTGTGCCAGGTCATCGCGACGCTCTTGCGCTTGTCGTCTGCGTAGATCTCGATGTCGTCGCTGTTGACGGTGTTCGCCGGGAACAGGCCGAACACCGCGTTCGCGGTCAGCCATTTTTCCTTGACGATCTTCTTCAGCATGGCCTGTGCATCGGCGAACAGTTTGGTCGCTTCCTGGCCGACCACTTCGTCCTGCAGAATCTTCGGGTAGCGCCCGGCCAGTTCCCATGCCTGGAAGAACGGCGACCAGTCGATGAAGTCGACGAGGACGTCTAGCGGGTAGTTCTCCAGCTTCTGCACGCCGAGCAACTTGGGCTTGGCCGGCGTGACTTTCTTCCAGTCGGTCTTCAGGCCATGTGCGCGTGCTTCTTGCAGCGACACATAACTCGCCTTGCCCTTCTTCCCCTCGAACTGGTCACGCGCCGCCTGGTAGTCGGCCTTGAGCTCGGCGATGTAGCTGTCGCGCGTGGTGTTGCTCAGCAGGTTGCTGCACACGCCCACCGCTCTGGATGCGTCGGTCACGTAGACCACCGTGCCGCTCGGGTAGTTCGGCTCGATCTTCACCGCGGTGTGTACGCGCGAAGTCGTCGCGCCGCCGATCAGCAGCGGGATCTTGAAGCCCTGGCGTTCCATCTCCTTCGCGACATGTGCCATCTCTTCCAGCGAAGGGGTGATCAGGCCGGAGAGGCCGATGATGTCCACGTTGTGTTCGCGCGCAGTGTCGAGGATCTGCTGGCACGGCACCATCACGCCCATGTTGATGACCTCGAAGTTGTTGCATTGCAACACCACCGTGACGATGTTCTTGCCGATGTCGTGTACGTCGCCCTTCACGGTCGCCATCAGGATCTTGCCCTTGGTGCTGGTGTCGCCCGAGCGCAGTTTCTCTTCTTCGATATAGGGGATCAGGTGGGCGACGGCTTGCTTCATCACGCGCGCGGATTTCACCACTTGCGGCAAAAACATCTTGCCCGCGCCGAACAGGTCGCCGACGAAGTTCATGCCGGTCATCAGCGGGCCTTCGATCACCTCGACCGGGAACTTGGCTTGCTGGCGCGCTTCCTCGGTGTCCTCGACGATGAAGGTGGTGATGCCACGCACCAGCGCGTGGGTCAGGCGCTCCTGCACCGTACCCTTGCGCCATTCGAGGTCCTCGACCTGCGCCTTGCCGCCGCCCTTGAAGTTTTCGGCCAGCGCGACCAGCTTTTCGCCCGCGTCGGGATGGCGGTTCAGCACCACGTCCTCGACCGCGTCGCGCAGGTCCTTCGGCAACTCCTCGTACACGCCGAGCTGGCCGGCGTTGACGATGCCCATGTTCATGCCGGCCTTGATCGCGTGGTACAGGAACACGGTGTGGATCGCCTCGCGCACCGGCTCGTTGCCGCGGAAGGAGAACGACACGTTGGACACGCCGCCGGATATCTTCGCGAACGGCAGGTTCTTGCGTATCCACGCGCAGGCCTCGATGAAGTCCACCGCGTAGTTGTTGTGCTCTTCGATGCCGGTCGCAATCGCGAAGATGTTCGGGTCGAAGATGATGTCCTCGGGCGGGAAGCCGACCTTGTTCACGAGGATGTCGTAGCTGCGTTTGCAGATGTCGATCTTGCGCTTATAGGTGTCGGCCTGACCCGCCTCGTCGAACGCCATCACCACCGCGGCCGCGCCGTACTGACGCACGAGGGTCGCGTACTTGATGAAGTTCTCCTCGCCTTCCTTCAGCGAGATGGAGTTCACGATGGACTTGCCCTGTACGCACTTCAGGCCTGCCTCGATGATGTTCCATTTCGAGGAGTCGATCATCAGCGGCACCTTGGAGATGTCCGGCTCGGAGGCGATCAGGTTGAGGAATCTCACCATCGCGGCCTCGCCGTCGAGCATGGCTTCGTCCATGTTCACGTCGATGACTTGCGCGCCGGTCTCCACCTGCTGCTTGGCGACTTCCAGCGCCTCGTCGTATTTGCCTTCCAACACGAGGCGCTTGAACTTCGCCGAGCCGGTGACGTTGGCGCGTTCGCCGACGTTGACGAACAGCGAGTCGTCGCCGATGTTGAATGGTTCAAGGCCGGAGAGGCGGCACTCGACCGGATTCGCCGGGATCTTGCGCGGCGCGATGTCCTTCACCGTCTCGGCGATGGCCTTGATGAACGCGGGCGAGGTGCCGCAGCAGCCGCCGATGATGTTCAGGAAGCCGCTGTTCGCCCACTCCTTGATGTGGCTGGACATGTTCTCCGGCGTGTCGTCGTAGCCGGTCGGGGCGAGCGGGTTGGGCAGGCCTGCGTTCGGGTGTGCGGACACGTAGCAGTTGGCGACGCGCGACAGCTCGGCCACGTATTGGCGCAGTTCCTCCGCGCCGAGCGCGCAGTTCAGGCCGATGGACAGCGGCTTGGCGTGGGCCAGCGAATTGTAGAAGGCCTCGGTCATCTGGCCGGACAGCGTGCGCCCGGAGACGTCGGCGATCGTGCCGGAGATCATGATCGGCAGCGATGTGCCGCGCTCCTCGAACACCGATTGCACCGCGAAGATCGCGGCCTTGGCGTTCAGCGTGTCGAAGATGGTCTCGATCAGGATGGTGTCCGCACCGCCGTCCATCAGGCCGCGCGTGGCTTCGGCGTAGTCCGCCACCAGCTGGTCGAAGGTGATGTTGCGCGCCGCCGGGTCGTTCACGTCGGGCGAGATCGTCGCGGTCTTGTCGGTGGGTCCCAACACGCCCGCGACGAAGCGCGGCTTGTCTTTTGTTTCGTATTCGTTGCAGGCCTCGCGCGCGAGCTTCGCCCCGGCGAAGTTCAGCTCGTAGTTCAGCGACTCCATGCCGTACGCTTTCAGCGTGGTCGCATTCGCGCCGAAGGTGTCGGTCTCGATGATGTCCGCGCCCGCCGCGAGGTATTCGCAGTGGATCGCCTTAATGACTTCCGGCTTGGTGATCACCAGCAGATCGTTGTTGCCCTTGAGGTCGCGGTGCCAGTCCTTGAAACGCTCGCCGCGATAGTCGGCCTCGGTCAGCTTGTAACGCTGCACCATGGTGCCCATCGCACCGTCGAGGATCAGGATGCGCTGGGCCAATAGTTTTTCTATGGGGGATTGTTCGATGATCTGCGGCTTTTTGCTCATGGTCTGTTCTTCAATTAATCGGTACGGCGTTATTCAAATGGTGTCGACTTCAAAAGCCGGTGAAAACCAGGTCCAGCGCGGCAATAATCTCATCCCGCTTGTTCTTTAACGAAGCGACTTTGTCGCCCAATGCGCGCACCGGCAGGCCGGCCAGTTCGGCAGTGGACATGACGACGGCTTCGCCCTTGATTTTGAACGTCGGATGCAGGTTCTTGATGGACTGGTTCATTTCTTCGGCCCGCACCAGCGGCACAATGACCCGCGTGTTCAGGGAATCAAGCAGGTCGGATTGCACATTCAAAAAATACGGGATGGTCTTGTTTGTCGAAGGATGGGGGTTCAGATACACATCGAACTGCGCCATCAGAATCTCCGCAATCCGTCGCTGAATACGCCGTCCCTCTCGATGCGCTCATTATAAGCTGCTATCGCCTCCGCGTTCTCGGCCAGCCACTGCTTGCGCTTCGCTTCCCGGACCAGTTCGGAGAGATAGTCTTCGACGGTCTGTGAGAGGTTGATATTGAGCTCTTTGGTCTGGCGCAGCAGATCGGAATTGATGCTGAGGTTGGTCGCTTTCTTGGGCGCGGTCGTATCGAAGTGAGCGATGGTCATGATTGCCTCCATGAATGATGCGCATATTATATGCGCATGAGGATGCGCGGGCAAATCGCGCTCGTCCGTCGTTCAAGTCTGTTTATCCATGCGCCGATACTGCACGGCCTCGGCGATATGTGCGGTGAGGATGTTGGGGCTGCCTTCCAGGTCGGCGATGGTGCGCGCGACCTTGAGCACGCGGTGGTAGGCGCGCGCGGACAGGCCTAGCCTTGTGATTGCCTGACGTAACAGAGCCTCGCCCTGTGCATCCGGCGCGCACATCACGTCGATCTCGCCGACCGCGAGCTGGGCGTTGGCCTTGTCCTGGCGGGTGAGCTGGCGCTGCCGCGCGGCCTCGACGCGCGTCTGCAGGGCCGCGCTGGGTTCGCCGTCGGCCTTGTCGAACAGGTCGTCCTGCGGCACGGCGGGGACCTCGATCTGGATGTCGATGCGGTCCAGCAGCGGGCCGGAGATCTTGCCGCGGTAGCGCGAGACCTGGTCCGGCGTGCAGCGGCACTTGCCGTTGTAATGGCCGAGATAGCCGCAGGGGCAGGGATTCATCGCGGCGACCAACTGGAATTGCGCGGGGAAATCGGCGCGCCGCGCCGCGCGCGAGATCGTGATGCGGCCCGATTCCAGCGGTTCGCGCAGCACCTCCAGCACGCTGCGGTCGAACTCCGGCAGTTCGTCGAGGAACAGCACGCCGTGCAGCGCCATCGAGACTTCGCCGGGCCGCGGGTTGCTGCCGCCGCCGACCAGCGCCACGCCGGAAGCTGTGTGATGAGGCGATCTGTAGGGGCGAGTTTTCCATTTCGACGTATCGAAGCTGCCGTCCAGCGACTGCACCGCGGCGCTCTCCAGCGCTTCCTGTTGCGTCATCTGCGGCAGGATGCCGGGGAAGCGCGCGGCCAGCATGGATTTGCCGGTGCCGGGCGGGCCGATCATCAGCACGCTGTGTCCGCCGGCGGCGGCAATCTCCAGCGCGCGCTTGGCTTGCGTCTGGCCTTTCACTTCGCCCATGTCCGGGTAATGCGGGACTAGGGGCTGCGGTTCGCCGGAATAGGGCGTCATCGCCTCGCGCCCGGCGAGATGCGCGGCAACCTGAAGCAGCGAGCTGGCCTGATACACCGTCGCGTTCTCGACCAGCGCGGCCTCCGCGGCGTTCGCCTGCGGCAGCATGAAGGCGCGGCCGTCGTTCACCGCGCGATAAGTCATCGCCAGTGCGCCGCGTATCGGGCGCAGCTCGCCGGTCAGCGCGAGCTCTCCGGCGAACTCGTATTCGTTCAGTTTGTTGGCGGGGATCTGTCCCGATGCGGCGAGGATGCCAAGCGCGATCGGCAAATCGAAACGCCCGCTTTCCTTGGGCAGGTCGGCGGGCGCTAAGTTGACGGTGATGCGGCGGGCGGGGAATTCGAACTGGCAGTTCTGCAAGGCGGCGCGCACGCGATCCTTGCTTTCCTTCACTTCAGTCTCCGGCAGGCCGACGATGGTGAAGCTGGGCAGGCCGTTGGCGAGATGCACCTCGACGGTGACCAGCGCGGCGTCCATGCCGGAGAGCGCGCGGCTATAAAGAACCGCGAGGCTCATACATGTGGCCTTGAATCAGCCGTAGGTCTGTCGGGCAAAGCCCGACCTACGAAGCCGACGGGGCTCATATCACTTGCGCTGTGCTTCCAGCTCCGCGACGCGCGCTTCCAGCGCGGTGAGCTGTTCGCGCGCGCGCGCCAGCACCTGCGCCTGCACGTCGAACTCCTCGCGCGTCACCAGGTCCAGCTTGGCGAAGCCCTGCGCGAGCAAGGCGCGCGCATTCTTCTCAAAGTCCCTAGCCGGGCTGTTGGCGACGGCCTCGTTCAGCTTGGACGACATGTCCTCGAAAAACTTCTGGTTCAGCATGGTTCATCCTCCCGAAAAAATACAGTCGGAAGTGTAGCAATTTACCTACTTGCCCGCCGCACCTAATGTGTGCGAGGGTGCGCCAGCCCGCACCATGAACATGCACGGAATCGGGCGTATCGCGTGGAGTAAATCGCAACATCTTGAAATAATGCATTAATTAAGTCTGGCACGCATCCTGCTGCACAGGAGGTGCGGATACTGTTATCCCGTTTACAACCTCAAGAAAGGAAACATGATGAAGACGAAACTGTTGAACTCCCTGTTGTTGGCTGCTCTGGTTGCACCTAGCGTGGCGCTGGCCGAAGAAGCATTGCCGATTGCCGCTAACGTCAGCATGACCTCCGACTACCTGTTCCGCGGCATCTCGCAGACCGGCCATGACCCGGCGATCCAAGGCGGTTTCGACTTTGCGCATGACAGCGGAGTTTACGTCGGTATCTGGGGTTCCAATGTGGGCTGGATCGAGGATTACCAGGGTTATGCTTCGGGCAACATGGAAATCGATCTGTATGGTGGCTTCCGTGGCGGCTTCGCCGGAGATTTCACCTATGACCTGGGCGCGATCCAGTATTACTACCCCGGCACTCGCGGCGCTATCACCAATGCCGACACCACCGAGCTCTATGCCGCATTGGGCTACAAGTGGGTCACCGCAAAGTATTCGTACGTCGCTAGCACCGGTGCCTTCGGCTTTGCCAATGCTAAGGGCTCCGACTATCTGGACATCTCCGCCAGCGTACCTGTCGGCGATACCGGCCTGACCGCAGGCGCGCATTGGGGTACTTTCGGCTTCAAGAACAACGCCGCGCAAGACTACGACGACTGGAAGCTCAGCCTGAGCTACAACATGGGCTCCGGCATGACCGTCGGTGCAGCGTACTCGGATACCAGCGCCAATGCAGCGGTCTGGACCGATGCAAATGCCCAAGACTTGGGCAATGGCCAAGCCTTCGTGTGGGTTTCCAAGGCATTCTGAATCTAACCACGGGGGCGCTATGCCGCCCCTTTATCCGAAGGAGATTGCTATGAAAATGGTTACTGCCATCATCAAGCCGTTCAAGCTCGACGAGGTGCGTGAGGCATTGTCCGCCATCGGCGTGCAAGGCATCACCGTCACCGAGGTCAAGGGCTTCGGGCGTCAGAAGGGCCACACCGAGCTGTATCGCGGTGCGGAATACGTGGTGGATTTCCTGCCGAAGATCAAGCTGGAGGCCGCTGTCGAGGCCAGCATGCTCGACCAGGTGCTGGAAGCCATCGAGAAGGCTGCCCAGACCGGCAAGATCGGCGACGGCAAGATCTTCGTATCCAGCCTCGATCAAGTGATCCGCATCCGCACCGGCGAGTCCGGTCCGGAAGCGCTGTAAGGAGAGCATCATGAAAAAATTGTTCGTACTCTTTGCCGTGCTGTTCGCGCTGTGCGGTGTATCCGTCGCTCAGGCCGAAGAAGCGGTAGCCGTTGCAGAGGCTGTCTCCGCAGTGGTCGAGGCGGCCCCGGCCGTCGAAGCCGTCGCTCCAGAGGCTGCCGTTGCGGAAGCTGCTCCCGCACCGACTCCCAACAAGGGCGACACCGGCTTCATGCTCACCTCCACGCTGCTGGTGATCATGATGTCCATTCCCGGCCTCGCGCTGTTCTACGGCGGTCTGGTGCGCAGCAAGAACATGCTGTCCATTCTGATGCAGGTGTTCAGCATATTCGCGCTGATCGCCGTGCTGTGGGCGGTGTACGGCTACTCGCTGGCATTCACCACGGGTAACGCGTTCATCGGCGGATTCGATCGTCTGTTCCTGTCCGGCATCTACGATCCGGTCACCGGTGCGGTCGCCAATGCGGCCACGTTCAGCAAGGGCGTAGTGATTCCCGAGTTCGCCTTCGTCGCCTTCCAGGCCACCTTCGCCGCCATCACCGTGGCGCTGATCGTGGGCGGTTTCGCCGAGCGCATGAAGTTTTCCGCCGTGCTGCTGTTCTCCGCACTGTGGTTCACCTTCAGCTACCTGCCGATCGCACACATGGTCTGGTTCTGGCCCGGCCCGGATGCCTTCACCGATGCTGATGCTGCCGCTGCTGCGGTCGCCGCTTCCGGCTGGCTGTTCCAGAAGGGCGCGCTGGACTTCGCAGGCGGCACCGTGGTGCACATCAACGCCGGCGTAGCCGGTCTGGTGGGCGCGTATCTGGTCGGCAAGCGTATCGGTTACGGCAAGGAACCGATGGCTCCGCACAACCTGGTGATGACCATGATCGGTGCATCGCTGCTGTGGGTGGGCTGGTTCGGTTTCAACGCAGGCTCTGCGCTGGAAGCGGGCGGCACCGCTACCCTGGCCTTCGCCAACACCCTGTTCGCCACTGCCGCGGCAGTGCTGACCTGGCTGGCTAGCGAATGGATGCTGAAGGGCAAGCCCAGCCTGCTGGGTGCAGCCTCCGGCGCGGTTGCCGGTCTGGTCGCCATTACCCCGGCCTGCGGCTGGGTCGGCATCGGCGGCGGTCTGGTCATCGGCGCACTGGCGGGTGTGGTCTGCTTCTGGGGCGTGACCGGTCTGAAGAAGATGCTGGGTGCGGACGATGCGCTGGACGTGTTCGGCATCCACGCTCTGGGCGGTATCCTGGGCGCGCTGCTCACCGGCGTGTTCAACACCTGGAGCCTAGGCGGCACCGGCATCATCGACTACGTCAACAACACCATCGTCGACACCACGATCAGCTCGCAACTGTGGATCCAAACACAGGCCGTGCTGACCTCGGTGATCTGGTCCGGCGTGGCTGCCTTCATCTGCTACAAGATCGTAGACCTGACCATCGGCCTGCGCGTCAAGGAAGAAGACGAACGCGAAGGTCTGGACACCACCAGCCACGGCGAGCGCGCTTACAACTCGTAAGCACTCTCCACGCCCTCTCTGGAATCAGGGAGGGGGCGGGAGAAAAAGGATTTCTCTCCTCCCGAGAGCAGCAACAAAGCTCTCTTTTCAGGGCACCGCAAGGTGCCCTTTTTTATTGCACCCGACACAGAAGCAGCTGCTGCCCGACTCGTTGAGCCGTTGAACCGCGCGTCTCTGGGCTCCCGAATTATTATCCCTGCCAGAAACAGGGTAAATTATGTAGAATTTCAACAGAAGGAAAAAAGCGGCATGTACCACATGCGATAAAAGCAACCTTGTTACCCGTAGCGAGTTTCCATTTTCGGCAAGGCTTCCTCCATTGCCGGTTTCTGCATTTATGGATTCTCGTCAATACATTCTTAAAAATGGACTGACCTGAATGAATCGGACAAAAATCTCCACCCGCCTGTTTTTCGGCTTCGCCCTGACATTGTTTGGTGCGCTGATCGTGGCAGGGATAGGTATCCACAGCACCACCCACCTCTCCGAAATGACTTCGGACATCTACCAGCATCCGTTTGTCGTAGCCAACACTATCATTGAAGTCAGGGCAGATATTCTGCGGGCACAAAACATCATGAATGACGTGGAGCACGCCGACAGTCCCGCTGAAGTCAATCGCCTGATGCAGGAATTGCAGGAGTTGCGGGTGCAGGCGGACAAGAGTATGGGCATCGTGCGCAAGCTGTATCTGGGCAACAAGGCGGATGTGGAGGACATAAACAAGGCGCTCGCCGAATGGCGCACCGCGCGCGACGACACCATCGGCCTGGTACGCGCAGGCAGGCAGGCCGATGCGATTGCTCTGGACGCCAGACGCGACGAACAGCTGGCCGCCACCGTATTGAAGCGTGTGGATGTCGTCCGGAACTACGCCGCACGGAAGGCCGCCGAACTCGAACAGAGTGCCGCCCAGGAAGCCAGTTTTGCAGTGCGATTGGCGGTCATCGCATTCGTCGTTGTCCTTGTCGGTGGCATCGCGCTGACGCTACTCATTACCCGCAGCGTAAAGCAATCGCTGCAACAGGCCGCCGCCACGGTGCAGAAGCTGATAGAAGGCAGCGGCGACAAGGTGCTTGTGGCGGAGGCCATCGGCGCGGGAGACCTGAGCAGGGAGATAACTTCGTCGGAACCGCTGAGAATCGACGAGGCTCGTTTGCCCAACGACGAAATCGGTGTGCTGGTCAGGACGGCGGCACGTTTGAGCGAAGTCCAATACACGCTGGACGATGCTTTCCGCAAGATGACTCGGGCATTACGGGAAGACCGGGAAACCGTGCAGGCCATGGACTGGCTGAAGAGCGGACAAAACGAGTTGTATGCGTTGATGAGGGGCGAGCAGGGCGCGGATAAAATGGCCGGCAAGGTGTTGGCCTTCCTGGCCGAATACCTCAAAGCTGGGGTGGGCGCCTTGTACCTGTACAGCGAGCGCGACAAGGAGCTGTGCCTTGCCGCGACCTATGCCTACACGCCGCGCAAGGATCGCTGTGATTGCTTCCATTTGGGCGAAGGGCTGGTTGGACAAGCTGCACTCGATCAGAAAATCATCTGCCTCTCCGAGGTGCCGCCCGACTATCTGCCGATCGCCTCGGCGCTGGGCGAGTCCCGCCCCACGGCGGTGACGGTCGTACCGTTGTTGCATGGCAAACGTCTGGTCGGCGTCATCGAAATGGGCTCCTTCGGCGAACTCGGCGACATCGGGCGGGAATTCCTGGAGCTGGCCAGGGAGGCTCTCGCCATCGGCCTCGACACGATGCTGTCGCGCCAGCGCATGTCGGAGCTGCTGGAAGAAACGCAGCAGCAGGCGGAAGAGCTGCGGATGCAGCAGGAGGAACTCCAGCAAGGCAACGAGGAACTGGAAGAGCGCGCGCAGATGCTGGAGCAGCAGCGCGAACGGGTACGCGTCGCCAATCTGGAACTCCAGTCCGCAAACCAGAGTCTGCAACGGCAGGCGGAGGAGCTCAACCGCGTCGGCGCATACAAGTCGGAATTCCTGGCCAACATGTCACACGAGCTCCGCACGCCGCTCAACAGCCTGATGATCCTCTCCAACCTGCTGGCGCAAAACAAGGAAGGCAACCTGACCGGCAAGCAGGTGGAATTCGCCGATACCATATACGGCGCGGGCAAGGATCTGCTCAACCTCATCAACGATATTCTCGATTTGTCCAAGGTCGAGGCGGGCCAGATACAGCTCCATTACACCGAGTTGCCGATGGACAGTCTGTGCGGTGGCCTGAGCGCCCTGTTTGCGCCGCTAGCCGAGCAAAAAAGCCTGGGGCTGCGAACGGAGATAGCGGCGGAAATACCGCGCGTATTCCGCGGCGACGAGCAACGTATTCAGCAGATATTGAAGAACTTGGTGTCCAACGCGCTGAAGTTCACCACCGAAGGCGAGGTGGTGATGAGTGTTGCCATAGCCGGGCCGGAAAATCCGCTGTCGGTGTCGGCCATTGCCTTTGCCGTGAGCGATACCGGCATCGGCGTACCCGCCGACAAGCAGCACCTGATCTTCCAGGCTTTCCAGCAGGCTGACGGCTCCATCAGCCGCAAGTACGGCGGCACGGGGCTGGGGCTATCCATCTCGCTCCAGCTTGCCCGCGCCATGAACGGCGACATTCGCATGCGCAGCGAAGACGGCAAGGGCAGCGTGTTCACCTTGTTCCTGCCGCTCGCGGAAGTCGGCAGCCAGATTAAAACGACCGATGGTTTCGATTTCTCGCAGGCATCATGGGGCAATCTGGAGAGCAGACACGCGGTTGACGGAAGTGCCGAGCCCCCTAGAGCCGCCAACATTCTGTTGTCCGTACAACAGGAGGACTCCGCGCTCTTTTCCGCGCCGCTGCCGGATGACCGGCAGCAATTGACGGCGGGAGACAAGAGCATCCTGATCATCGAGGACGACCTCGATTTCGCCGGGATACTTCAGGAGATGATACGCAAGCGGGGTTTCCCCGTGCTGGTGGCCGGCAACGGAGAAAGCGGCGTCGCAATGGCCGAGCGCTATGCGCCTAGCGCAATCGTGCTCGACGTGATGCTGCCGCACATCGACGGCTGGCGCGTGATGCGCAGCCTCAAGGACAACCCGCGCACCCGCCACATTCCGGTGCATTTCATCACCTGTATGGAAGACCGGCAGAAGGCGCTGGCGATGGGGGCCATAGGCCTCGTCACGAAGCCGGTCAGCGCGGAGCAGTTGAATGAGGTGTTCCAGACCATCGAAGGCTCCATCGCCAGATCGGTCAAGCACCTGCTGATCGTCGAGGACAATACCACCGAGGCGCGCAGCATGGTCGCCCTGCTGGAAGAAGAGGATGTCGAGATCACGGTTGCCGCAAGCGGGGAAGACGCGCTGAATCTGCTCGCATCCGGGGCATTTGATTGCATGGTGCTCGATTTGAGTCTCTCCGACATGTCCGGTTTCGAACTGCTAGCGCGCATCGAAGCCATGCAGGAGATGCGCCGGATTCCGGTCGTCATCCATTCCGGGCGGGAGCTCACCCACGAGGACGAACGCAAGCTGCGGCGCTACGCGGAGAGCATCATCATCAAGGGCACCAGAAGTCCGGAACGACTGCTGAACGAAGTCAGCCTGTTCCTCCATCTGGTGGAAAGCAACCTGCACCCCGACAAGCAGCGCATGATCCGCACCGCGCTCGACAAGGAAGCCATGCTGGATGGATGCAAGGTGCTGCTGGTGGACGACGATATGCGCAACATCTTCTCCCTCTCCAGCATCCTCGCGGAAAGGAACATGCAGGTGATCGAGGCGGAAAACGGCCATGAGGCGCTCGCGCGGCTGGACGAGCATCCCGATGTGGCGATCGTACTGATGGACATCATGATGCCGGAGATGGACGGCTACACGGCGATGCGCGAGATCCGCAAGAATCTGCGCCTAGCGGACATGCCCATCATCGCGATGACCGCCAAGGCACTGAAAGGCGATCACGAGAAGTGCATAGCGGCGGGCGCGAGCGACTATATCGCCAAGCCGGTCGAGGTGGAGAAACTCTTCTCGTTGATGCGCGTCTGGACCTATCAATCGGCTTGAGCACCCCGCGATGAAAACTGTCGATGTGGAAGACCTGGAAATCCGGCTGCTGCTGGAGGGCGTGCAGCATGTCTACGGTTATGACTTCCGGGAGTATGCCGCCTCCTCGATCAAGCGCAGGCTGACCCACTGGCTGGCCGAATCGGAGTTCGACACGTTTTCTGAGGCGCAGTCGCAACTGCTGCGCGACCGCAGCCTGTTCGAAAACCTGCTGCGCGGCATCACCGTCAACGTCACCGAAATGTTCCGCGACCCGGCTTTCTTCAAGGTCGTACGCGAACAGGTGGTTCCCTTCCTTAAGACTTATCCTTTCGTGAAGATCTGGCATGCCGGTTGCGCCAGCGGCGAGGAAGCCTATTCCATGGCGATCCTGCTCAACGAGGAGGGTATGGAAGATCGCTACCGGATATATGCGACGGATATCAACGAGACCGTGCTGCACAAGGCGGAAGAAGGCGTGATGCCGCTCGCCGAAATGCAGCGCTTTACGCGGAACTACCAGAAGAGCGGCGGCGCCGCTTCCTTTGCCAACTACTACACCGCCCGCTACGACCGTGCCGTCCTTTCCCCCGCGCTGAAAAAAAACATCGTCTTCGCACCGCACAACCTGGCGACCGACGCGGCCTTCGGAGAAATGAACATGATCCTGTGCCGCAACGTGATGATCTATTTCAAGCACTCGCTCAAGGAGCGCTGCCTCGAACTCTTCGACGGCAGCTTGTCGGCGGGCGGATTCCTCTGTCTCGGGCTCAAGGAAACGCTGGAAAGAAAGAAGATCGGCGAAGCGTATGAGGAGCTGGCGCCGCCCATGCGCATTTACCGGAAGGGCTATGCGGCGGAGACACTGCGGAATGGGAGGGGCTGATGTCTGACAGAGTCGCTATCCTGCTGGTCGATGACCGTCCCGGAAATCTGGTGGCGCTTGAGGCCGTGCTGAATGGCCTGAAGATAGATCTGGTAAAAGCCATGTCGGGGGATGAGGCGCTCCGACTCACCCTGAGACAGGATTTCGCACTGGTGCTACTGGATGTGCAAATGCCCGGCATGAGCGGGTTCGAGATGGCGGAACTGATGCGCGCCAATCCCAAGACCAGGCATTTGCCCATCATCTTCGTCACGGCGGGGATGAAGGATGCGCAGCTTCAGTTCAAGGGTTACGAACTGGGCGCCGTGGACTACCTGATAAAGCCCTTCGAACCGCATGTGCTGCAAAGCAAGGTAAAGGTCTTTTGCGAACTCTATCGCCAGCGCCGCCGGCTCGAACGCACCCATCAGGAATCGTTGATCAATGCGATGCGCGAAGGCTTTGCGCATTGCAAGATGTTGTATGAGGACAGGCAGCCGGTGGACTTTGTCCTTACCGAGGTAAACACCGCATTCGAACAGCTGTCCGGATTGAAGAATGTCGAAGGCAGGAGAGTCAGTGAGATCCTTCCTGGTATACGGGAGTCCAATCCGGAGTTGTTCGAGATATTCGGCAAGGTCGCAGCCACTGGCAATCCGGAATTGTTCGAGACTTATGTGAAGCCATTGGACAGATGGTTTTCAGTCTCCGTTTACAGCACGGAAAAAGAACATTTCGTCGCCGTGTTTCAGAACATCACCGAACGCAAGCAAGCCGAAGACGAACTGCGCGCCGCCAAAGCTGAAGCCGAACGCGCCAATAACGCCAAGTCCCGTTTCCTTGCCGCAGCGAGCCACGATCTGCGGCAACCGCTCTCATCTCTCTCGCTCTATGTCGAATCGCTGGGAGCCCAGCTCGAACCTTCAGACAGCCGGCTGCTGACGAACATGAAAGATTGCGTAGCCAACCTGAGCGAAATGCTTTCGAAGCTGCTGGATTTGTCGAAGCTGGATGCCGGTGTGGTCACGCCACACATCGGCGACTTTGCACTCGAAACGATATTCGCCAAAGTCGCGTCATCCCATGCCCCGGAAGCAAACGAGAAAGGGCTGACATTGCGCTTCCGCGCAACCCGCCTGATCGGACATACGGATCCGGTGTTGCTCCAGTGCATTGTCGGGAATCTGGTTTCCAACGCTATCCGTTACACCGCACGGGGCGGAGTATTGCTTGGATGCCGGCGGCGGCAGGGCAAGATGTGGATAGAGGTTTGGGATACCGGTATCGGAATCCCTGCAGACAAGACCGGTGAGATATTCGAGGAATTCAAGCAACTCGATAATCAGGAGCGAAACCAGTTGAAGGGTTCCGGGCTCGGTCTGGCCATTGTCGCCAAGAAAACTGCCTTATTGGGGCTGCAAGTCCAGGTGCGCTCACGGATGGGTAAGGGCACGGTGTTTGCAGTCGAGTTACCGGTTGGTCAGGGCGCCATCGAGACGGTCGCCAATCGTCGAGTCGCCCGCCAACCGCGGCGCATTGCGCTGGTCGAAGACAATGTCCACGTCAGGGAATCGCTGGTTTTCGCGCTGGAATGCGGGGGCCATCATATCGTTGCCGCATCGACAGGCCAGGAACTGCTTGCGCTCCTCGACGGGCATCCGCCCGAAATCCTGATTTCCGATTACCGGCTTGCCGAGCAGATAACCGGCCTGGACGTCATCCTGTCGGTCAGAGCCGCCTTCGGCAGCAGACTGCCCGCCATACTCATCACCGGCGACACTGCACCGGCAGTCATGCGCAAGATGCTCGACCATGAAGTGTGTGTCGTGCATAAACCGATGCAACTTGAAACATTGGAGGCTTGCATCGCGGAATTGACGAATACGGGGCTTGCCATCATGCCCTCGAGCGCATAGTTCAGGCTGAGGGGCTTGAATACCGGCATGGCTCCCGGCCCTATTTTGTGCATCGCAGCGATCACGCCTGCACGCAGGCACAGCCTTGGTGCACCTCCGCGCCTGAATTTCAGATAAGCAACTGATCGGACGAGGATTCTGTTCGCTGGCATTGCTCTTGCTTCAGTGTTGTCTTTGACACAAATTGGAGCGCGAGTATGTTGAAAAGCCAACAAATGAATCTGTCAGACAGCGAGAGGGCGTGGCTGCCTTGGTCCGGTCGGACGGGTCGATTGGCGATGGGTTGGGCCTGTCATCTGAACAAATGGCGTTACTCCATACTCGAGGAGATATTCGAGACGATCGCGACCACGCGGGTGCGCATCCTGACGGAGTGGACCGAGCAGCAGTGGTCGTTCCTGTCCGGGATGTCGCAGCAGGTGGCGCACGACTGGCCGAAGTTTGATGCGGAGATGCTCGCTGAAAATCTGCGTCTGGCGGGAGATTTCTCGGAGCTGTTCGTGATCGACGCCAAGGGAAAGACGCTGCATTCGACCTTCCGGGGCAGGGTGGGGAAAACGGATCTCGATGCGAAGGCGGTGGCCAGGGGGCTGGAGCAGCAGTTCCTGCATGGCCCGTATGTCGATGCAGCGACGCAGGCCATCGGGGCATCCAGTTCGCGCTTCCACGATGCGGTCACGCTGATGTTCTATCTGCCGCTACGCAAGGACGGTGTGTTGCTGGGCGCGGTCTGCGGGCGCGTGCCTAACGATGTGCTGGGCGACCTGATTCAGCGCGAGGCCGGGCATATCTTCCACGAGTCCGGGGATAACTACCTGTTCATGGTGAAGCCGGGATTCGACCGCAACATCCAGCCCGGCACGGCGTTGTCGCGTTCGCGCTTCGAGGACGCCACGTTCAGCATGGGCGACAACCTGAAGCAGGGCGTGCGCACCGAGTTCGGCACCGTGTCGGTCCGGAACCATACAGAGTTCGAACTGGTGTTCAACGACCCGGCCACCGGCCGGCTGCATCCCGGCGTGCGCGAGACCATAGTGCGCGGCCAGAACACCTTCGTCACCTATCCCGGCTATTCCGACTACCGCCATATTCCGGTGATAGGCAAGGGCATCACCTTCGCGCTGCCCGGCTCGCCGGATGTCTGGGGCATGATGTGCGAGGCCGACCTCGAAGAGGTGTACCGCTTCCGCACGCTGAATTTCCGGATGCTCTCGGTCTACCTGACCATGGTCGCCGTGTTCGCGGCGGTGAGCTTCGGCGTCGCGTTCACGTTCCAGCCGGGTGCGCTGACCATGGCAGCGTTGTGCTGCGCGCTGTTCCTGACCGGCAGCGTCGCGTTGCAGCGCTATGCCATCCAGCCGGTCTCCACGCGCCTGCGCAACATGGTCATGGTGATACGCAACATCGCGGAAGGCCGCGGCAACCTGTCGCAACGTCTGGAACGTCATGATGCCAGCCGCGACGAGGCGGGCGTGCTGGCGCAATGGATCAACAGCCTGATCGACAACATCGACCGCACCGTCGGCAACGTCCGCCACGGCACGGACGAGATGGCGAACAACCAGTCGCATATGGACACGCGCAACCGGCAGGCGACAAGCGCGACGAACGAGGTGCTGGCCGCAGTGCAGGACATCCTGCAAGCGCTGGAAAAGCAGATGAGCGACATCGATCAGGCGACGCAGACCACCAGCGAGATGCGCGGGGCGATGCAGCAGGCGACGGACCGCGCGCAGGCGCAACTGGCGATGGTGCAGCAACGCACCGGGGCCATACGCGAGTCGATAGGCCAGTCTTCCTCAACGATACGCTCGCTGAGCGATAGCACCGAGAAGATCGGCGAGATCGCGCAGGTCATCAACGGCATCGCCGACCAGACCAACCTGCTGGCGCTGAATGCGGCCATCGAGGCGGCGCGGGCGGGCGAATTCGGGCGCGGCTTCTCGGTGGTCGCGGACGAAGTGCGCAAGCTGGCCGAACGCACCAGCGCGGCGACCCACGAGATCAACCAGATGATCTCCGCGGTGCAGGGCAAGGCCCGCGAAGCCGTGGCTATCATGGAGAGCGGCGCGAGCGGGATGGAAGAAGGGTTGCGACTGGCGGAAGCCTCGGCCTCGGACAACTCCGGGTCGCAGGAAATCGTCGAGCGCATGTTCGCGACCATACAACAGATCGCCGCGAGCGCCTCCGGCAGCGGCAGCAAGGTGCAGGGCGTGGCCGGGGCCGCCGACCGGATGAGCGCATCGCTGGGCGAGCTGAATTTCGCGATTGCGGGCAGCCGCGAGGCCGCGCAGAAGCTGCGCCTGCTGGTCAACCAGTTCCAGACCACGGATGCAAGGAGCTAACATGGATCGCCATGATTTCGATGGGGTGAACGGTCGGGTTCGCGCGGGTGGCGCGGGTGTCATCGGTACGTTCCGGGACTGCACTATCGGCAGCGCCTTCCAACCGATATTCAGCCTCTCGCACCGCAATCCGGTGGGCTACGAAGCGCTGTGCCGCGCAAAAAATCCGGATGGTTCGTCCTTGTCGCCGCTCACGCTGTTCGGACAGTCGTACGGCGAATCCGACGACGTGCTGCTCGACCGTTTGTGTCGCGCGGTGCATGTCCAGAATTTCGCCGCTTATGCGGACGACAAATCGTGGATATTCCTGAACGTCAATCCGCTGGTCACCGTGGTGGGCAAAAACTATGGCTCGTTCTTCAGCGAGATGCTGGCGCATCACGGCATCTCGCCTAGCCAGGTAGTGATCGAGATCCTCGAACAGAACATCCGCGACGAATCGATACTTTCCGCTGCGGTGAATTATTACAAGGAGCTCGGCTGCCTGGTCGCCATCGACGATTTCGGCGCATCCCACTCCAACTTCGACCGGGTCTGGCATATCCGGCCCGACATCGTGAAATTCGACCGCTCCATCATCGTGCAGGCCGAGGCCGATCGCGTGGTGCGCAAGGCGCTGCCCAGCCTGGTGAGCCTGATACAGGAGCTGGATTGCATCGCGCTGATGGAGGGCGTCGAAACGGAGCAGCAAGCGCTGATCGCCATCGACTCGAACGTCGATCTGGTGCAGGGATACTACTTCGGACACCCGCAAGCCGCGCTGGTCGATCTGTCGGCTAGTGACGACAGGCTGACGCAGTTGTGCGGCAAGCACGCCGAATTTTCCGCCGGTAACACCGCGCGCTACCGCGAGACGGTGGGCCGCTGTCTCGCCGAATTCAAGGCGATGCTGCGCCGCATCAAGGCCGGGTATGCAACGAACGAGGAAGCCTGCGCCCAATTGCTGATGCTGCCCGATGTGATGCGCATCTATTTGCTTGACGAGGGCGGACGCCAGATCGGCAGCAACGTCACAGGCGGGCAGGCCGAAGAAGTTGCCGATCCGCGCTACAAGGCCCTGGCCGAGGCGACCGATGCGAACTGGTCGCGCCGCGATTATTTCAAGCAGGCCATGCTGCATCCCGGGGAGATTCAGGTCACCCGCCCCTACCGCTCGCTGGCCGGCAAGACCCAGTGCATCACGCTTTCCGTATTGGTCGATACGCCCGTCGGGAAACGGGTCGCCTGTCTGGACCTGGACTGTTCGTGACGGGGCGTTATCCGCCGAACGAATCCGGCATGCTGCTGCGCGAGAATCCGCTGCGCGAGAAATCCCGGTCGGTGGACATGAAGCGCGACAGCGCCGACTGAGTGGACATGCTGAAGCCGCGGTACAGGTCGACGTCGTAGTCGGACATGCGGATCACATGGGCGGCGTTGCCGAGTTCGCGGATGAACTCGTCCCAGTTTGCATAGCGTTCGTCCCGGTGTTTCTTCAGTGCGCGGTCGATCACGTCGATCAGCGCGGGCGGTAGACCTTGGCGGTATTTGCCTATCGGTGTAATCGGGAAGTTCAGGATCGCGATGCGCGCGTCGAATTCGCTGTCGGCTTCGAAGGTGTGCCTGCCGCTCAACAGGCGGTACAGCACCGCGCCCAGCGAGTAGATGTCGGCGCGTTCGTCCAGCGGTTCCCCATCCAGTTGTTCCGGTGACATGTAGGCGAGACTGCCTGCGACCATCTCGCCGCTGGTGCCGGTCGAAATCGCGCAGCCGAAATCGGTCAGTTTGGCCTGTCCGTTGGGCATCATGATGATGTTTTCCGGCTTCACATCGCGGTGCACCACGCCTTGAGTAGCGATGTACTGCAATGCTTTGGCGACTTGTTCGACGACCGAGATCACGGTGTTCACCGGCAGCAAGGTGTCGCCGTGCTGGTGCCGGTCCAGCGGCACGCCCTTGACGTATTCCATCACCACGTAGGGGCCGCTCTTGTCGTCGAGGTGGGCGGAGAGCAGGCGCACGATGTTCTTGTGATCCAGCTTGCCGACCAATGCGACTTCGTTTGCCATCAGCTTGCGATAGGGCTCGGATTGGCAGGTCTTGCGCAGTTGTTTGAGTGCGACGGTGACGAACTTCTTTTCCTCTAGGGCCAGAAAAACGTCCGAGCTCGCGCCGGTGCCGATCTGCTCGACGATGGAGTAGTTGCCTATGTGGGTTGGTGCGGAAGGAACGGCCATCCGTAGGGTTTAGCGAATTGAACGGGCTATCCGACAAGCCCGTGCGCAAAAGATTCCATGCGCTGCTAACGAAACACGATGGTCTTGTTGCCGCACACCAGCACGCGGTCTTCCACGTGATAGCGCAGGCCGCGCGACAGCACGGTTTTTTCGATGTCGCGACCGTAGCGCACCAGGTCGTCCACCGTGTCGCCGTGGTCGATGCGCACGGTGTCCTGCTCGATGATGGGGCCGGCGTCCAGTTCGTCGGTGACGTAGTGGCAGGTCGCGCCGATCAGCTTCACGCCGCGCTGATAGGCTTGGTGGTAAGGCTTTGCGCCGACAAACGACGGCAGGAAGCTGTGATGGATGTTGATGACGCGACCCGGATAGCGCTGGCACAACCAGGGCGGCAGGATCTGCATGAAGCGCGCCAGCACCATTGCGTCGCCGCGGTGCTCTTCGAACAGCGCGGCGATATGCTGGAATGCCTCCTCCTTGTCGCCGCCCATGTCCACATGGACGAACGGGATGCTGTGCCATTCGACGAAGCTGCGCAGGTCCTCGTGGTTGGAGATCACGCAGGGAATGTCCACCAGTAGTTCGCCGCTGCGCCAGCGGTGCAGCAGGTCATCTAGGCAGTGGTCCTGCTTGCTGACCAGTACCACCAGCCGCTTCTTGATCGCGGAATCGTAGAGCTGCCAGTCCATGCCGAACTCCTGCGCCAGCGCGGCGAAGCGGCGGCGGAACTCCTCGGCATCGAACGGCAGCGAATCGGCGCGTATCTCCTGACGCATGAAGAAGCGCTGTTCTTCATGCTCGGTGTGGTAGCTCGCCTCGACGATGAAGCCGCCGTGCTGCGCGATGAAGCCGGTGACCGCGGCGATGATGCCGGAGCGGTCCGGGCAGGAGATGGTCAGGGTGTAGCGGCGAGTGGTAGTCATGCGGAGGTATCCTCGATACGGTCGGAAGGTTTATTCGCCGGACTGTTTTTGCAACACGTCCGAATAAAATCTATGGGTGTTCTTCCCGCTTTGCTTGGCCAGATACATGGCCTCGTCGGCCTGCCTGATGAGCTGGTCGAGATTGCCGGCATCGTCGGGGCAAATGGCAATGCCGATGCTGCCGCCTATATGGCAGCGCTGGCCCTTCAGGTCGAAAGGCTCCGACAGTGCGGCGATGATCTTGTTTGCCACCAGCGCAACGCCTTCGTTCGATTCGGCGTTGTTCAGCACGAAGGTGAATTCGTCTCCGCCCACCCGCGCCACCGTGTCCGATTCCCGGATGACGTGCTTTAGCCGTTTGGCAACAAACTGCAGCAACAAGTCGCCCGCATCGTGGCCCTGCGTGTCGTTGACCTGTTTGAAACCGTCCAGATCGAGGAACAGCACCGCCGTTTTATAGTTGTTGCGTTTGGCCAGAAGCATCGAATGTTCGAGGGAGCTCAGAAACAGCGCGCGGTTCGGCAGGTCGGTCAGGTAATCGTAGTGCGCCAGATGCGCGATCTTCTGCTCGGCCAGCTTGCGTTCGGTGATATCCCGAACGATGCCGACGAAGTAGCGCAGCCCGCCCAGCACCATCTCCGAGATGGAGACCTCCATCGGAAATTGCTCGCCGTTCTTTCGCACGGCCGTCACCTCGCGTCCGCTGACGCCCATGATCTTGGCCTGGCCGGTCTGGATGTAGCGCTGGATGAAACCGTCATGCGCACTGCGGGTCGGATCGGGCATCAGGATGTTCACGTTTTTCCCCAGGATGTCCTGTTGTGGATAACCGAAGATATGCTCTGCGGCGGGATTGAACCCCTGGACTTCCCCGGCCTCGTTGATCGTGATGATGCCGTCCATCGCATTGTAGATGATGGCCTGTAACTGGTTCTGGCTTGCTTCGAGCTCGCTTTTGACCTGTTTCAGGTTCGTCACCATCTGCCAGAACAGCTTGACCTCGGGGCCGCTCGCTACCCTCTGGCCGCCGAAGATTTCGCTCGCCTTGTCGGCGATCGAGTCGTCGTGTGACAGGTTGTACACGATGCAGTCGGGATGGCCCTTGCCGGCTTGCAAAGCTTCGACAGGATCGGTATAGGTCGGGATGCCGAGGCGTTTGGCCAGATGGATCCCGGGCGCATCCGGGTTCGTGTCCGCAATGGCGATGACCCTGACCAGGTTGTCTTCCATGAACATCTCGAGCAGGGCTGAGCCTCCGCGTCCGGCCCCGATAATCAGCACGGGATATCCTGGGCTTCTTGGTGTTGCCATGTTTACGGCTCCTCGGGATGGCGAGATCGAGATGTTGATAAAAGTCGGTCGTTCCGGCTACAAAAAATCATGCGGCAATTCATGTGCCGTAACTTCCTTACCCCACAACGCCGACATGATACGCGAAGCCTGCGCGGCATCGCCGCTGGTGAAGAATCTGGTGTCCTCTGTAGGTCGGGCTTCAGCCCGACAAGCCGGGCTGAAGCCCGACCTACAGGTAAGCTCGCTCTCGATGCGTCGCTGCAGCTGGCGCGCGACGGCTTCGCCGGTGTCGATCAGTATCACCTCAGGCCCGACGACCTCGCGGATCAGCGGCGCGAGGAAAGGATAGTGGGTGCAGCCGAGGATCAGTGTGTCCGCGCCGCGCGCCAGCAGCGGCGCGGTGTAACGCTCGACCAGTGTGCGGGTCTCCGGCCCGGCGAGGTCGCCGCGCTCGACCTGTTCGACCAGGCCGGGACAGCCCTGGGTGACGATCTCGACCTCTTCGCCGTAGCGTTCTAGCAGCGCCGCGAAGCGCGCGCTCTCCAGCGTGCCTATGGTCGCGAGCACGCCGACCACGCCGCTCTTCGTCGCGGCGGCAGCCGGTTTGACCGCGGGCTCCATGCCGACGATGGGGATGTCGAACCGACTGCGCAGTGTGGGCGCCGCCGCCGCAGTCGCGGTGTTGCAGGCGATGACGATGGCGTCCGCGCCCTGTTCGACGAGGAAGCGGGTCAATGCGAGCGAGCGCTGTTCGATGTATTCGGGAGGCTTGTCGCCATAGGGCACATGGCCGGAGTCGGCGACATAGATCAGGCGTTCGTCGGGCAGCGTCTGGCGGATGTGGTGCAGCACGGAGAGTCCGCCCACGCCGGAATCGAATACGCCGATTGCTCTAGATTGAATTGTCACACCCAAGCTCCCGTCATTCCGGCGCAGGCCGGAATCCAGCCAATCAAACATTTCCCGCGTAGCGGGACAACATTCCGGTTTTGTCTGCTACGCAGGTTTTCGATAAGACTGGATTCCGGCCTGCGCCGGAATGACATCAGGCCTCCATGCCCTGGTCGCGCAGATACTCCTCGTACGTGCCGTGGTAGTCGGTCACGCCCTTGGAAGAGATCTCGATGATGCGCGTCGCCAGCGACGACACGAATTCGCGGTCGTGGCTGACGAAGATCAGCGTGCCCTTGAACAGGTCGAGTGCGGTGTTCAGCGACTCGATGGCTTCCATGTCCATGTGGTTGGTCGGTTCGTCCATCAGCAGCACGTTGGGCTTGGCCAGCATCAGCTTGCCGAACAGCATGCGGCCCTTCTCGCCGCCGGACAGCACCTTGACCTTCTTCTTCACGTCATCGCCGGAGAACAGCAGCCGTCCCAGCGTGCCGCGCACCACCTGGTCGTCGTCGTGCGGGCCGCGCCAGTAGGTCATCCATTCCATCATGTCAATGTTCTCGGCGAAGTCGGCGGCGTGGTCTTGCGCGTAGTAGCCGAGCTTGGCCTTGTCGGCCCACTTGATCGTGCCGGTGTCCGCTTCGAGGTCGCCCGCGAGGCAGCGCAGCAAGGTCGTTTTACCGATACCGTTCGGGCCGATGATCGCGACCTTCTCGCCCGCTTCGATGCGGAAGTTGACGTTGGAGAACAGCATGCGGTCGAAGCCCTTGGCCATCTTCTCCACCTCGACGGCGTTCCGGTGCAGCTTCTCGCGCTCGTCGTATTCGAAGCGGATGAACGGGTACTGGCGGCTGGAAGGCTTGATGTCCTCGATCTTGATCTTGTCGATCTGGCGCGCGCGCGAGGTGGCCTGCTTGGCCTTGGAGGCGTTGGCCGAGAAGCGCGCAACGAAGGCCTTCAGTTCGGCGACCTTTTCCTTGGCTTTGGCATTGTCCGACGACTGCTGTTCGCGCGCCTGCGTCGAGGCCAGCATGTAGTCGTTGTAGTTGCCCGGATAGATGGTGATCTTGCCGTAGTCCAGGTCGGCCATGTGGGTGCACACGCTGTTCAGGAAGTGGCGGTCGTGCGAGATGATGACCATCGTGCAGTTGCGCGCGTTCAGCACGTCTTCCAGCCAGCGGATGGTGTTGATGTCCAGGTTGTTGGTCGGCTCGTCCAGCAGCAGGATGTCCGGGTTGGAGAACAGCGCCTGCGCCAGCAACACGCGCAGCTTGAAGCCGGGAGCGACCGCACTCATGTTGCCGTGGTGCAGTTCGATGGGGATGCCCACGCCCAGCAGCAGTTCGCCCGCGCGCGGCTCGGCGGTGTAGCCGTCGTACTCGGCGAAGGTCGCCTCCAGATCGGCGGCGCGCATGTAGTCTTCTTCCGTCGCATCCGGGTTGGCATAAAGCGCGTCGCGCTCCGACATCGCATCCCACATCTCCGCGTGACCCATCATCACCACGTCCAGCACGCGGATGTCTTCGTAGGCGAACTGGTCCTGGCGCAGCTTGCCGAGACGCTCGTGCCTGTCCAGCATCACTTCGCCGGAGGTCTGCTCCAGGTCGCGGCCGAGGATCTTCATGAAAGTGGACTTGCCGCAACCGTTCGCGCCGATCAGGCCGTAGCGGTTGCCGTCGCCGAATTTGACGGAGACGTTTTCGAACAGCGGCTTTGCGCCGAACTGCATGGTGATGTTTGCGGTAGATAACATGGTGTGGCCTTGCGGACAGTGCAGAACCGCAACGGCGATCCGGCAAGTGTCCCGAAAAATTGAAGGGGCGCATTCTACCACTGCGCGCCCCTTACGCCGAACCCGAACACTCGGCTAGAATGCGGCGGTTACATATTCGTAGAGTGCCATGGTCCCACATCTCACCACCGCTTTGACCGGCCCGCTGCTCGATCTGGAGCGGAAATTTCTCGATGCGCAGCCGACCATCGAACACTGGCTGCGCACTCAGTGGCTGGAGCATACGCCGCCGTTCTATGCGTCGGTGGACCTGCGCAACAGCGGCTTCAAGTTAGCGCCCGTGGACACGAATCTGTTTCCCGGCGGCTTCAACAACCTCAATCCGGACTTCCTGCCGCTGTGCGTGCTGGCGATGCAGTCCGCGGTCGAGAAGATTTGCCCCGAGGCGCGTGGCGTGCTGCTGGTGCCGGAGAACCACACGCGCAACCAGTTCTACCTGCAGAACGTCGCGCAGCTCGTCACTATCCTCAAGCAGGCCGGGATGCGGGTGCGCGTCGGCAGCCTGCTGCCCGAGATCACGGAGGCCACGGCCATCGTCCTGCCTAACGGCGGCTCGCTGACGCTGGAGCCGCTGAAGCGCAACGGCAACCGCATCGGCCTAGACGGCTTCGACCCTTGCGTGGTGCTGCTGAACAACGACCTGTCCGCCGGCGTGCCCGAGATATTGCAGAACCTAGAACAGGCGGTGTTCCCGCCGCTGGCCGCGGGCTGGTATGCGCGGCGCAAGTCCAACCACTTCGCCGCCTATGACCGCGTCGCGAACGACTTCGCGCAATTGCTCGGCATCGACCCCTGGCTGGTCAATCCCTATTTCGCCACCTGCAACCAGATCAACTTCCAGGAGCGCGTCGGCGAGGAATGTCTGGCCGCGCAGGTGGACGGCGTGCTGCAAAAAATGCGCGCAAAGTACGTCGAATACGGCGTGAAGAGCGATCCCTTCGTCATCGTCAAAGCCGACGCAGGAACCTACGGCATGGGCATCATGACGGTGAAGGACGCCAGCGAAATCACCGGCCTGAACCGCAAGCAGCGCAACAAGATGGCAGTGGTCAAGGAAGGCTTGCAGGTGCACGACGTGCTGATACAGGAAGGCGTGTACACCTTCGAAAATATCAACGACGCCGTCGCCGAACCGGTCATCTACATGATCGATCACTACGTCGTCGGCGGCTTCTATCGTGTGCACACCGGTCGCGGCATCGACGAAAACCTCAACGCGCCCGGCATGAGCTTCGAGCCGCTGGCGTTCGAAACCTGCTGCGCCTTTCCCAATCCCGACTGCGCGCCCGATGCTCCGCCGAACCGTTTCTACGCCTACGGTGTCGTCGCGCGGCTGGCGCTGCTGGCGGCGTCGCTGGAATTGGAGGAGCCGGCCGAGTGACAGCTGATTTTATGGGATGCCTCCGCCCGTCATTCCGGCGCATAACCAGCGACTTGGCTGGCGTTGTTTGCCAGCTTAGTCGAATGGCTAGTAGTTCCATCAGGCCGGAATCCAGCCTTTCTGACAACCTGCGTAGCAGACAAAACCGGAATGTTGTCCCGCTGCGCGGGGAATGTTTGATTCGCTGGATTCCGGCCTGCGCCGGAATGACGGTGTTCTGGGCGCGGCGATTTTTTATCTTATCGATGATTGTCTTGTTGTCCGCCTGCGGCAAGGAGCCGCTCTACCACGAGCAAGGTTATGTGTTCGGCACGCTGGTGGACGTCAGCATCTACGGCGAGGACGAGGCGAAGGCCCGTACAGCGGTGGGCGAGGTGCTGCAGGAGTTCCAGCGGCTGCACGACGAGTTGCATGCGTGGCAGCCTTCCGAATTGAGCGAGCTGAACGCGGCATTCGCCAAGGGCGAGGGCAAGGCGGTCTCGCCGGAACTGGCCGCGATGCTGCGCGACGCGGCGCAGCTCTCCGCGCAGTCGGAGGGGCTGTTCAATCCGGCCATCGGCGGGCTGATCGGGGTCTGGGGATTCCAGTCGGACGAATTCAAGCCGCTGTTGCCGGACGCGGAAAAAGTCGCGGCACTGGTGAAGACGAATCCGCAGATGGGCGACATTGTCTTCGACGGCGACAAGGTGAGCAGCCGCAACCGTGCGGTTCAGCTCGATCTTGGCGGTTATGCCAAGGGCTATGCGCTGGATCGCGCGGCCGAGCTGCTGCGCAAGCGGGGCATACGCAACGCGTTGGTGAACATCGGCGGCAACGTCATGGCGCTGGGCCGGCACGGCGACCGCCCCTGGCGCGTCGGCATCCAGCATCCGCGCAAGTCCGGCGCGCTGGCTTCGCTGGAGTTGCATGACGGCGAGGCGATAGGCACGTCGGGCGACTACCAGCGTTACTTCGAGCTGGACGGCAAACGCTATTGCCACCTGATCGATCCGCGCAGCGGCTGGCCAGTGCAGGGGGTGCAGGCAGTGACCGTTCTTACTCGTGGCGAGCGCGCCGGGTTGCTGTCCGACGCGGCATCCAAGCCGTTGTTCGTCGCCGGCAAGGATGGCTGGCGCGCAGCGGCGCAGCGGATGCAGCTGCCGGAGGCGATGCTGGTGGATGCGCAGGGCGGCATCCATCTCACAGCCGCGCTGCAGAAAAGGCTAGAATTCGCCGACAAGAATATTCGTGTGGAGGTGTTGCCGTGAGCGAACCGTTGCAGGAAATCGTCGAACACAAGGTGCGCCGGGCGGCGGGAGCCAATGCCCTGCGCAAGATCGGCAGGATAGTCGCCGAAGAGCAGCAGGCGGACGCCGAGAAGGCCCGCGCATTGCGCTGGTTCTTCCGCTACGGCTGGCTGGCGCTGTTGGGTGCCGCGCTGCTGCTGGCCTATTTGATGGGGGTGATCTGATTGGTTGGAATATTGCTGGTCACGCATGACGGTCTGGGCGACAGCCTGGTCGAATGCGTCAAACATGTGCTGGGCGAAGTGCCGCGCAATCTCAGGTCATTGTCGGTGCATGCCTGGGACGATCCGCAGCAGAAACTGGTCGATGGCCAGGCGTTGATCAAGGAGCTCGATACCGGGGCGGGCGTGCTGATTCTGACCGATATGTACGGCGCGACGCCGAGCAACATCGGGCGGCAGCTCTGCCGTATGGAGCGTGTGCATGGCGTGGCCGGGGTCAACCTGCCGATGCTGCTGCGCAGCGTGTGCTGCACCGGCCTGACGCTGCCCGAACTTGCGGAAGCCGCGATCAAGGGCGGTCGCGACTGCATCGTCCACATGAACCACGAACTCGGATAAGCAACATGCAACAACAGGAAGCACTGATCATCAACAAACTCGGCCTGCATGCGCGAGCCTCCGCCAAACTCACCCAGCTGGCCTCCAGTTTCAAATGCGAAGTGATGCTGTCGCGCAACAATCGCCGCATCAACGCCAAGAGCATCATGGGCGTGATGATGCTGGCCGCCGCCAAGGGCGCGACGATAGGCATCGAGACCAATGGCGTGGACGAGGAAGAGGCGATGGTGCGGATATTGGCGTTGATCAACGATTACTTTGGCGAAGGCGAATAGTCGATGAGCTTTACGTTACATGGCATTGCAGTCTCCAGCGGCATCGCCATCGGCCATGCGCATCTAATTTCGCATACCTCGCTCGAGGTTGCGCACTACGGCGTGCCGGAACAGTTCATCGCGAAAGAGGTGGCGCGCTTCGATGCCGCGCTGCAGGCCACGCGCGACGAGTTCGCCAGCTTGCGTCTCAACCGTCCGGACCATGCCGCAGCGGAGTTCGACGCCTTCCTCGAACTGCACCAGATGATTCTGGAGGACTCGCTGATCAGCGTCGCGCCGCGCCAGATGATCGAACGCGAGCATTGCAACGCCGAATGGGCGCTCAAGGTGCAGACCGAGATGCTGGTTGCGCAGTTTGAGGAGTTCGAAGACGCGTATTTGCGCGAGCGCCAGGCCGACGTGAAACAGGTGGCGGAGCGGCTGCTCAAGCAACTCGTCGGCCACCCCGGCCATCAGCTGCCGGCGGCGCGTCATGACGTCAACACGATCCTGGTCGCGCATGACCTGAGCCCCGCCGACCTGATCCAGTTCAAGCCGCAGCAGTATGCCGCGTTCGTCACCGATGTGGGCGGCGCGACCTCGCACACCGCGATTGTCGCGCGCGGCCTTAGCACGCCCTGCGTGGTCGGTCTGCATCACGCGCGCGAGCTGATCCGCGAGGACGACCTGCTGATCCTGGACGGCGAACAGGGCGTGCTGATCGTCAATCCGGGGCGTTCCATTCTCGCGGAATACAAGCTGCGCCAGAGCGAATGGGAGCTGGAGCGCAAGAAGCTCAAGCGGTTGCGCACCGCGCGCGCCAACACGCTGGACGGCGCGGTGGTCGAGCTGCATTCGAACATCGAGAAGCCGGAAGATATCCACGAAGTGAAGGAGAACGGCGCGACCGGCGTCGGCCTGTTCCGTAGCGAATTCCTGTTCCTGAACCGCGACAATCTGCCGGACGAGGAAGAGCAGTTCGAGGCTTATCGCGCCGTCGCCGAGGGCATGGGCGAGCAGCCGGTCACGATACGCACGTTCGACCTCGGCGCGGACAAACAGATTAAGGGCGTCGAGCGCGTCGCCAACAACCCCGCGCTAGGGCTGCGTGCGATCCGATTGTGTCTGGCCGAGCCGATGCTGTTCCGCACCCAGTTGCGCGCGCTGCTGCGCGCCACGCAATACGGCAACATCAAGATCCTGATCCCGATGCTGTCCAGCATGTCCGAGTTGAACCAGACGCTGTTGTTCATTGAGGCCAGCAAATACAGTCTGGAAATCGACGGCATCCCGTTCAATCGCGAGGTCAAGATCGGCGGCATGATCGAGATTCCCGCCGCCGCGTTGTCCGTCAGCAGCTTTGCGAAGAAACTTGATTTTCTGTCGATAGGCACCAATGACCTGATCCAGTACACGCTGGCGATCGACCGCACCGACGAGGAGGTCGCGCACCTGTACGACCCGCTGCATCCCGCCGTGCTGCAGTTGCTGGCCCATGTAATCGGTACTGCCAACAAACTCAATGTGCCGATTTCGGTGTGCGGCGAAATGGCCGGCGAGCTGCCCTACACGCGCTTGTTCCTAGGCATGGGCCTGCGCCAGTTCTCGATGTTTTCCGCGCAGGTACCCAACGTCAAACAGCGCGTGTTGACCACCAGCCTGCCGGAGATCGCCACGCTGACGCAGAAGATCCTGCGCGCCGACGACCCGATGAAGATACGCGAACTGCTGGATAGGCTGAACGCATAGGGCACGGCCCGCCGTGCCCCTGCGAGATATGGCAATCACCCGTATAAATTCCTTCGTGCGCCGCTACATGCCCACCATCGAGATGGTGGGCGTGCTGATGCGCATCTTCAGCTTCTCGCTGGTCAGCTGGCTGGGGCCGGCCAGCCCGTTCATGTTCGTGTGGATATTCAACACCGTGGATGCCGTCATGCTCTCCTGGTGTTCCATCCTCAAGAAGGATAAGGCCTACACGATGCTCAATACGTTCTGGATCATGGTGGGCGCGATCGGGATACTCAGGGCGGGCGGCTTCCTTCATTGACAGCACTCTGCAAAACACGGAAACTGCGCGTCGTGCCGATTTGACATCAGCTTGCGGGGCACGTTAAACATTCCAGCTAAAGCGAGGCAACCCGTTTTGGCGCAAGCTGAGCGGGTTTTGTTTTTGGGGCCACGAGTTTGAACACTACAAATAGCATCGGTATCGTCCGCGCGCAGCGCGCGCAATTCGACACCCCGCTGGTTTTCCGCAGCGGAGCGGTGTTGCCGCGCTACGAGCTGGTCTACGAGACCTACGGCAAGCTGAATGCCGACAAGTCCAACGCCATCCTGATCTGCCACGCGCTGTCGGGCCACCACCATGTCGCCGGCGTCTATGCCGACCAGCCGAAGAACGTCGGCTGGTGGGACAACATGGTCGGCCCGGGCAAGCCCATCGACACCGACAAGTTTTTCGTCGTCGGCCTGAACAACCTTGGCGGTTGCAGCGGCTCGACTGGGCCGTCGTCCCTCGATCCCGCAATCGGCAAGCCTTACGGCGCGAGCTTTCCGATGATTACCGTTGAAGACTGGGTGGAGTCGCAGGCGCGGCTGGCCGACCGGCTCGGCATCAAGCAGTTCGCCGCGGTGATCGGCGGCAGCCTGGGCGGCATGCAAGCGTTGCAGTGGTCGCTGGCCTACCCCGAGCGCGTGCGCCATGTGCTGGCGATCGCCAGCGCGCCGCGCCTGACCGCGCAGAACATCGCGTTCAACGATGTCGCGCGCAATGCCATCCTGACCGACCCGGATTTCCACGGCGGCAACTACTACCAGCATAACGTGGTGCCGACACGCGGCCTGCGGCTGGCGCGCATGCTGGGACACATCACCTATCTGTCCGACGACGCGATGGCGGACAAGTTCGGGCGCGAACTGCGCAGCGAGCAGCTGAACTACGGTTACGACGTCGAGTTCCAGATCGAGTCCTACCTGCGCTACCAGGGCGACAAGTTCGCCGGCCTGTTCGACGCGAACACCTATCTGCTGATGACCAAGGCGCTGGACTACTTCGACCCGGCGCACGATTTCGGCGGCGACATGAACAAGGCGTTCGCGCGCTCGAAGTCGGACTACCTGGTGGTGTCGTTCACCACCGACTGGCGCTTCTCGCCGCAACGTTCGCGCGAGATCGTGCAGACGCTGCTGCACAACCGCCGCAACGTCAGCTACGCCGAGATCACCTCGACCCACGGCCACGACTCCTTCCTGATGGAGCACCCGCATTACTTCGACGTGATGCGTGCGTATCTCGATAATGTTGCGAGCGAGGTGTCGCGATGAGCAAGGACATGAACATGGGCCAGTACCTCGTCTCTTCCGCCGAAGAGCGTCCCGATTTCGCCGCAATTGCCGCATGGATACCCCATGGCGCTTCCGTGCTCGATCTCGGTTGCGGCGACGGCAGTCTGCTGCGCTACCTGAAGGAAACGCGCAGGGTGCGCGGCTACGGCGTGGAGATCAACGATGTCGACATCGTGATGTGCATCGCTAACGGAGTGAACGTGATCCAGAACGACCTCGAATCCGGCCTGTCCGATTTCGAGGACAACTCGTTCGACTTCGTGATCCTGTCGCAGACGCTGCAGGCCACGCGCCACACCGAGGCGCTGGTGAACGAGATGCTGCGCGTCGGCCGCGAAGGCATCGTCAGCTTTCCCAACTTCGGCTACTGGAAGAACCGCGTGAACGTGCTGCGCGGCCACATGCCGGTGTCGGACGAGCTGCCGTACCAGTGGTACGACACCCCCAATGTCCACCTGTGCACGCTGCACGACTTCGAGATGTTCTGCGGCCGCCATCGCGTCTCTATCCTAGATCGCCGCGTGATGACGGGCAAATTCGAGATGAAGCTGTTGCCCAATTTGCTGGGCAGCACGGCGGTATACCGGTTCCAGCGTGGGATATAAGCGGTGCCGGACGATGTTGTCGGAGTTCCAGCAGCGTCTGTAGTTGTAGAACCAGGCAGGGAGGCCAAGTGCAGCAAGAAGAACAGCAATTCCTGAACGACCTCGACAAGAAACTCTGGACTGCGGCCAACAAGCTGCTGCCCATGCTCGACGCCGCCGTGTATAAACATGTCGTGCTCGGGTTGATCTTTCTCAAGTACGTGTCCGATGCTTTCAAGGAACGCCGCGAGGAATTGCAGGCCGCCTTCGCCGATCCCGCCAACGACTACTACCTCGGCGAAGACGGCGCGGAGCTGATCGAACAGGAACTCGAAGCGCGCGACTACTACACCGAGAAAAATGTGTTCTGGGTGCCCGCGCTGGCGCGCTGGGATTTCATCAAGGATCACGCCAAGGTCGCCAATGGCACCAAGCTGCAAGTCAAAAACGGCAAGGTTTACGAATACAAATTCAACGGCATCGGTCGCCTGATCGACGACGCGCTAGAAGCCGTCGAAAAGGAAAACGCCAAGCTCAAGGGCGTGCTCGACAAAAACTATGCGAGCAAGCAAATTGATTCGGCGTTACCCGGCCTGATCGACCACATCGCCGAAATCCCCTTCAAGCACGGTTCGCTCAAAGCCAAGGACATCCTCGGCCATGTGTACGAATACTTCCTCGGCCAATTCGCTATGGCGGAAGGAAAGAAGGGCGGGCAGTACTACACGCCCAAGAGCATCGTCACCACCATCGTCGAGATGCTGGAACCCTACAAAGGCCGCGTGTACGACCCCGCCTGCGGCTCCGGCGGCTTTTTCGTGTCATCGGAAAAGTTCGTCGAAGAACACGGCGGGCGCATCGGCCAACTCTCGGTGTACGGGCAGGAATCCAACCCCACCACCTGGAAACTCGCCTGCATGAACATGGCGATCCGCGGCATGGATTTCGACCTCGGCAAGGAACCCGCCAGCACCTACACCCGCGACCAGCACCCCGACCTGCGCGCCGACTACATCATGGCCAACCCGCCCTTCAACATGAAGGAATGGAACGCCGGCGTGAAAGACGACGACCCGCGCTGGAAATACGGCATCCCGCCCGCCGGCAACGCCAACTTCGCGTGGATGCAGCACATGATCCACCACCTCGCGCCCAATGGCAGCATGGCGCTGCTTCTCGCCAACGGCTCCATGAGCAGCAACACCAACAACGAAGGTGAAATCCGCAAAGCCATCATCGAAGCCGATCTCGTCGAATGCGTGGTCGCCTTGCCCGGCCAGCTATTCACCAACACCCAGATCCCCGCCTGCATCTGGTTCCTCACCCGCAACAAGACCGCACGTAGCGGCTGGCAAGATCGCAAGAACCACACCTTGTTCATCGACGCCCGCAATCTCGGCTACATGAAAGACCGCGTCCTGCGCGACTTCGCCCCCGATGACATCCGCAAGATTGCGGACACCTTCCACACCTGGAAACGCGCTGCTCACACTCAAACCGTTCGTCCTGAGCTTGTCGAAGGATCGCCGCAAAGCGGCGGCATAGTCGAGGGTTACGAAGACATCCCCGGCTTCTGCAAGTCAGCCAACCTCAACGACATTCGCAAACACGACTACGTGCTCACCCCCGGCCGCTACGTCGGCGCAGCCGAACAGGAACAAGACGGCGAACCCTTCGAGGAAAAGATGGCGCGGCTCACCGCGCAATTGAATGAACAGTTCAGCGAGAGCGCAAAGCTGGAAGCGGCAATTCGTGAGAATTTATCCAAACTTGGGTTTGACATATAGTTAAGCTTATTCGGCGACTTGAAATTGTAGGAGCACATATGAGTATTGATTTTTCGCCTCTTGGTAATGCAATAAACCAACTCGAAAAGAGTTTGCAGTACGCCACATCCAAAATGGCCCAAGATGACCCCGGCTTGTTTGAGCAGCTCCGCAACTCAGTCATCCAATGCTTCGAATTTACTTATGAACTTAGCCACAAGATGCTCAAACGCTATTTGGAAGAGACGGCGGCTAATCCGGAGGAAATTGATACAAGCACGTTTCAGAACTTAGTCCGATCTGGAAACGAAAGGGGCTTGCTGCGCTCCGACTGGACTCGCTGGAAAGATTATCGCCAAGCACGTACTGATAGCAGTCATACCTACGATGAAGAAAAGGCTGAATCCGTCTATCACGTTGCCCCTGATTTTTTGAACGAAGCGAAATATCTGTATCAACAACTAATCGATAGAAGCGACGAAGTGTGACGAATACGCCCGCCATGCCAAGAATTGATCTTAATCCTCACGATTGGGATGAGGTCAGCCGGATATTACGAATTCACGTGCCGGGATATGAAATATGGGCCTTCGGTTCGCGTGTCACTTGGTCGGCCAAGCAGTACTCCGACCTTGATCTGGCTGTAATCACCAAGCAACCATTGCCTCTTTCCACATCCGCCGACTTGAAAAATGCTTTTGCCGAGTCGAGTTTATCCATCAAGGTTGATGTGGTTGACTGGGCAACAACCGCAGAATCGTTTCGCAGGATTATTGAGAAGGACAAGGTTATCGTCCAAGTCCCTCAGCCAAGCTTGCTGAATTGGACATTCAAGCGGCTTATCGACTGTACACGTGACGGAAATTTGTCTTATGGAATCGTCCAGCCTGGACAGCATGATGAGGAGGGCATACCGATAGTTCGCGTGAATAACGTCAATAGCGGGCAACTCCGTTTGGATGATGTGATGCGAGTATCCCCAGAGATTGAGGCCAAGTACAAGCGAACACGCCTTGAAGGTGGGGAGGTATTACTTACCTTGGTTGGTTCGACCGGACAAAGCGTTGTTGTACCGAATAAACTCGCCGGATGGAATATTGCGCGCGCCATTGCTGTCATCCGTCCTCGCCCGGAAATTGGTGCCAACTGGATAAACATCTGTCTGCAAAGTAAAGCTGTGCAGCAGTTCCTGGATGAGCGAGCGAATACGACGGTTCAAAAAACGTTGAATCTTGGCGATGTGAAAGAGCTACCCATACCAATACCACCAAGAGAAGTAAAAGATGCTATCGAGTCAGTCGCCATGGCATTGTCGAACAAGTTCGAACTGAACCGTCGCATGAACGAAACGCTGGAGGCCATCGCGCGGGCGATGTTCAAGTCGTGGTTCGTGGACTTCGATCCCGTCCGCGCCAAGATGAGCGGCGAAACGCCAGAATCCATCTGCCAACGCCTCGGCCTCACCCCCGACCTCCTTGCTCTCTTCCCTGACCGCCTCGTGGATTCCGAACTCGGCGAGATTCCGGAGGGGTGGGGTGTTGGCGCTATCGGTGAACAAGTGGATGTAGTCGGCGGCGGAACACCTAGTACCAAGGAAAGTGAATATTGGGAGGGAGGCACAATCCATTGGACGACGCCTAAAGATTTATCGGGTTTGCATGACAAGGTGCTGCTGAAGACAGAAAGAAAGATTACTGAAAAAGGGCTTCAAGCAATAAGTTCAGATTTATTGCCAATAGATACAGTTCTGATGTCTTCCCGTGCACCAGTTGGTTACTTGGCTTTGGCAAAGGTGCCAACGGCAATTAATCAAGGTTTCATCGCTATGAAGTGCAATAAGCGTTTGCCACCAGAGTATGTAATCCAATGGGCAGAATCTGTTATGGATGAAATCAAACAGCGAGCCAGTGGAACTACGTTCGCAGAAATTAGTAAGAAGACCTTCCGCTCGATTCAGGTTGTCTTGCCACCGCTGGAGCTGATTAATGAATATGCCCAAATCACTAAAGCGATATACGGGAAAATCACTTTAGGCGCGTCTGAATCTTTTTCTTTAGGTGAGTTGAGAGATGCGCTCCTGCCAAAACTCCTCTCTGGCGAACTCTTGGTAACGGAGCTTGATAGTGAGTGATTCAGAATTCTTTCTGTCTAGTAGCACGCGCGCATTGGCAGGCAGCAATGATGCCATTCATTTAATTGAACAGAAAGAGCGCGTAGAACAAGCGGTGGTGTCGAATGATCCGGCGCTTACGCTGGATACTGCCAAGGCATTTCTAGAAAGTATTTTTAAAACAATCTTATCTGATCGAGTTACTGCGCCGAACCTTGAGCAAGATTTAAGTCCTTTATATAGAAGTGTTCGAGATGTCTTGCCGCTTAACAGAGATGAGGCGGTAAATGACATTCTGAAAAAACTCACAAATAGCATTGTTCATTCCGTTGCTGAGCTAAGAAACAACTACGGAGCTGCGTCACATGGTGATGATGGCTACTTCGAGAATCCTATCGAAATGCCAGAAGCAGAAATGGTTGCAAGGGTTGTAGATGGGATGGCAGGTTTTCTTTTTTTAAAGCATAAGGCACACGGAAACCCCGAGCTAGCAGCTCGTATTTATTACGGAGAATATCCGGAGTTTGATGATTTTCTTGATAACCAATGGGAAGGTTATGAGCTTCCATTAAGCACAGAGCACAACATTTCTTTGCCTGCTAGCAAGATTATATTTCTTAGTGATCCCAGTGCATATCGAGAAATGCTGCTTCAATATCTTTCTTCTGAAAATGATGATCAGGATGAATAACTCGCAACCTTTCTCCCTCCGCATCTTCGTCGCCGACGGCGAACCGGACGGGTTGCGCATCGTCGAGCGCAGCAGCAATTTTCAAACTGGAAACTGTTCGATCATTGGTTCTGTTTAGGAGGCTGATATGCAAATCCTGTTTGTTGATGAATCCGGCACGCCCCCACCGCCTGAAATACAGATTCCGAGGGTGATTTATCTTTTGCCGAGCCAGAATCAGGCGTTTGGCGAGAGCGATGTTATATCCGGAGCTCCAGGAGCTTCATCGGAAGCGAGCTCCGGACATAACGACATGAGCTCCGGACATAACGAGCGGTTGCAGTCCAATTCCTCGCGCCATGATGATGGACATCTGCTGGTCAAAGGCCTGAACAAGTCGTTGATAGATAACCTCAAGCTGCTGCCGGAAGCCCTGCGTCAGGAGCTAATGTCCGTAGCTGAAGAAGCCAGAACGAAGCCACGGCTGGCTCCGGATGAAATGACCGCCATCCTCATAAGGCTATGTGAAAACGCTTACCTGACTCAACAAGTGCTGGCCGAGTTGGTGAATCGCAAACCTGAGGCGCTGAGAAAGAATATTTTGAAGCCGTTGGTCGATAAGGGGCTGTTGGCTTTGGCATTCCCGACAGTACCGACGCATCCACAACAGGCGTATACCGCCAATAAGGGCAGGCGTGATGATTAACGAAGACCACCTCGAACAACTCGCCCTGACATGGTTTCAGGACTGCGGCTGGGAATATTGCTATGGCCCGGACATTGCGCCGGATGGCACAGCCCCCGAGCGTGCGGATTACAAGCAGGTGGTGCTGGTCGAGCGCCTGCTTGAAGCGCTGGGCCGTTTGAATCCGGAGATACCCGAGGCGGTGCTGGACGAGGTGGCGCATCGGGTGGGCAAGCTGCACGAGCCTTCGCTGCTTCAGAGCAATCGCAGCTTTCACGAGTTGTTGCTGGACGGCGTGGCGGTGGAGGTGGAAGTTGACGGTATGAAGCGCGGCGACCGCGTGCGGCTGATGGATTTCGAACATGCCGAGAACAACCGCTTTCTGGTGGTGAATCAGTTCGCCATTCAGGGCATCAAGCAGCCGCGCCGTCCCGATCTGGTGTGTTTCATTAACGGTCTGCCCATTTCAGTGATCGAACTGAAAAATCCCGCAGCCGAGCAGGCGGATATCTGGTCTGCGTTCAATCAACTAGAAACCTACAAAGCGGAGATTTCTGATCTGTTTGTATTCAACGAGGCGCTGGTAATTTCCGACGGTCTGCTGGCGCGCGTGGGATCTCTCACCGCAGATCGCGAACGCTTCTTGCCTTGGCGCACGGTGCGCAGCGAGAATGACAAGCCCTTGCTGGAATTTGAGTTGGAGAAGGTGGTGCGCGGTTTCTTCGCGCCCGATCTGCTGCTGGATTACCTGCGCTACTTCATCCTGTACGAGCAGGGCGAGGATGGCATCGTCAAGAAGATTGCGGGCTATCACCAGTTTCATGCGGTGCGCGAGGCGGTGCGGGCGACGGTGATTGCGGCCACAGGGCCGCTGCCAAATGCGGCGGAATTAGAGCGAGCGACTTACGGCAAGGAAGTGAAACCCGGTTCGCGCAAGGGCGGCATCGTTTGGCACACGCAGGGTTCGGGCAAGAGCATTTCGATGGTGTGCTTCGTCGGCAAGTTGATGCAGCAGCCGCAGATGCAGAACCCGACCATCGTGGTGGTGACCGATCGCAACGATCTGGACGGGCAGTTGTTCCAGACTTTTACCGGGGCGCGTGCGCTGCTGAAAGAATCGCCGCAACAGGCGGAGGATCGCGATGCGTTGCGCACGCTGCTGGATGGGCGGCCATCCGGCGGGATTATTTTCACGACCATGCAGAAGTTTGCACTGGGCAAGGATGAGGATCGCTTCCCCGAGTTGAGCAAGCGCACCAATATCGTGGTGATCGCCGACGAGGCGCACCGTTCGCAGTATGGTTTTAATGCTGTGCTGGACAAGAAAACCGGCAAGTACAAATACGGTTTTGCCAAACATCTGCGCGATGCGTTGCCGCACGCGACCTTCGTGGGCTTCACCGGCACGCCGGTGGAGAACGACGACAAGGACACGCGCGCGGTGTTCGGCGATTACGTCAGCATCTACGATATTCAGGATGCGGTGGACGACGGCGCGACGGTGCCGATCTATTACGAGAGCCGTCTCGCCAAGCTGGACATCAATCAGGCGCAGATCGAGCAGCTCAACGATGATGTTGAGGAGGTGTTCGAAGACGAGGAGAACGCCGCGACGCGGGAGGCCGCCAAGACCAAATGGGCCGCACTGGAAAAGCTGGTGGGGGCCGATCCGCGCATCAAACAAGTGGCAGCAGATATCGTGCAGCATTTCGAGGCGCGTAATGCAGCGACAGAGGGCAAGGGCATGATCGTGGGGATGAGTCGCGAGATTTGTGCGCAGCTCTACAAGGCAATTATTAAGTTGCGCCCGGAGTGGCATAGCGATGATCCGGTGCAGGGCGCGATCAAGGTGGTGATGACCGGCTCGGCGGCGGATAAGGAATTGTTGCAGCCGCACATCTATAGCAAGAGCACAAAAACACAATTGGAAAAACGCTTCAAGAATCCGAAAGATCCGTTGAAGTTGGTGATCGTGCGCGACATGTGGCTGACCGGATTCGATGCGCCTTGCGTGCACACGATGTACGTGGACAAACCGATGCGCGACCACAACCTGATGCAGGCCATCGCGCGGGTGAATCGCGTGTTCCGCGACAAGGAAGGCGGGCTGGTAGTGGATTACATCGGTATCGCCTCCGAGTTGCGCAAGGCATTGAAGGTCTATACCGAGAGTTGGGGCAAGGGCATGCCGACGGTGGATGCTTCCGAGGCACTGGCGAAGTTGCTGGAATATCTGGAGGTGGCGCGCGACATTCTGGGCCAGTTCGATTACTCGGTTTATCGTACTCAGGCGACCACATTGCTGCTGCCTGCAGCCAACTTCGTGCTGGGTCTGGACGACGGCAAGAAACGCTGGTTCGACATGGTGCTGAAAATTACCAAGGCATTCTCGCTATGCGGCACGCTGGACGAGGCGATGGCAATGCGCGAGGAAATCGCATTCTTCCAGGCGATCAAAGCGGTCATCGCCAAAGCCACCGAAACAGATAAAAAGCTGACGGAAGAGCACAAGAATGCGGTGCTCAAACAGATACTCGACAATGCGGTGGTCGCGGAAGGCGTGGAGGACATCTTCAAGCTGGCCGGTCTGGAGAGACCCGACATCGGCATTCTTTCGGATGGATTCCTGGAAGAGGTACGCCAACTGCCGCAGCGCAACTTTGCCGTGGAGTTGCTGCAAAAGCTGCTGAACGACGAGATCAGGTCGCGCATGCATACCAATGTGCTGCTGGAGAAGAAGTTTAGCGAGCGCCTGCTGGCTGCGCTGAACCGCTACCGCAGCCGCGCCATCGAGAGCGCACAAGTGATCGAGGAGCTGATCGCGATGGCGAAGGAATTCCGCGAAGCAGCCAGACGCGGCGATGAACTCGGCCTGAATGAATCGGAACTCGCCTTCTATGACGCGCTGGCGGACAACGAAAGCGCGGTGCGCGAACTGGGCGACGAGATTCTGAAACAGATTGCACACGAGCTGACCGGCAAGCTGCGCAACAGCACGACAGTGGACTGGCAGAAGCGCGACAGTGTGCGTGCTCGACTGCGTAACCTGGTGAGAATCACGCTACGCCGCTATAAATATCCGCCGGACAAGACAGAAGATGCGATCCAGTTGGTGCTGGAGCAGGCGGAGCGCCTGTCGGAAGAATGGTCTCATGGTTGAGAATGAAAACAATTTATGATTGCTATGCAATGCCTCATACACCTATTTGAGTAAGGTTCCAATGACCGTCTGGCAACAACTCCTCACCCGCCGCATGCTGATCTGCGTGTTCACCGGCTTCGCCTCCGGGCTGCCGCTGTACCTGCTGTTCAACCTCGTGCCGGCTTGGCTGCGCAGCGAGCAGGTCGATCTCAAGACCATCGGCCTGTTCGCGCTGATCCAGTTTCCCTACACCTGGAAGTTCATCTGGTCGCCGTTCCTGGATCGCTATGTCGTGCCGATGCTGGGGCGGCGGCGCGGCTGGATGCTGCTGACGCAGATCGGCCTGCTGGCGGTGATCGCGGCGATGGGCGGCTTTTCGCCGCAGACGGAGATGACCGCCATCGTGCTGTTATGCACGCTGCTCGCCTTCCTCTCCGCGACGCAGGACATCGCGCTCGACGCCTATCGCCGCGAGCTGCTCTCCGATTCCGAACTGGGGCTGGGCAACGCGATCCACGTCAACGCCTACCGCATCGCGGGTCTGGTGCCGGGATCGCTGTCGCTGATCCTCGCCGACTCCCTGCCGTGGGACGTGGTGTTCATCGTCACCGCGCTGTTCATGCTGCCCGGCATCGCGATGACGATGATGGTCAGCGAGCCGCATCGCGCCGTGCCGCCGAAGACGCTGCGCGAGGCGGTGGTCGAGCCCTTCCACGAATTCATCACGCGCCAAGGCTGGAAGAGCGCGCTGCTGATCCTCGCCTTCCTGTTTTTCTACAAGCTGGGCGATAGCATGTGCACCGCGCTGGCGACGCCGTTCTATCTCGACATGGGCTACAGCAAGACCGACATCGGCCTGATCGCGAAGAACGCCGGGCTGTGGCCGGCGGTGATCGGCGGCATGCTGGGCGGGCTGTGGATGGTGAAGATCGGCATCAACCGCGCGCTGTGGCTGTTCGGCGTGGTGCAACTGGTGTCCATCTTCGGCTTCGCCTGGCTGGCCTCGCTCGGGCCGCAGGAAAGTATAGGCGCGGTGGAGCGCGTGAGCCTCGCCTGGGTCATCGGGCTGGAGGCGCTGGGCGTCGGCCTGGGCACGGTCGCCTTCGTCGCCTACATCGCCCGCACCACCCACCCCGCCTACACCGCCACCCAGTTTGCGCTGTTCACCAGCCTGATGGCGATGCCGCGCACCTTCGCTAACGCCGCCACCGGCTGGCTGGTCGAATCCATGGGCTGGACCGGATTCTTCCTGCTGTGCGCGCTGTTCGCGATCCCCGGCATGCTGCTGCTGTTCAAGGTCGCACCGTGGAACGAGAGGCCGGCGGCGCTGTAGGTCGGGTTCAACCCGTCAGCTTCGATCGGTTTGGGACAGGCATGTCGGGCTGAAGCCCGACCTACAGCCTAACCCGGCGGCGGGATGACTGACGGCAACCGCTTCGGCGCGGCGATGCGCAACTGCTTGTTGACGTTGTACACGCCGAACACCACCGTGATCGAACTCTCCGGCACCTGAAACTCTTCCGCGAGGAACCTCACCAGATGCGCCGTGGCGCGCCCGCGCACCGGCATCTCGGCGACGTATATCTCCAACTGCTTGCCTATTACCTTGCCGATCACGGTCTTCTTCGCGCGCGGCCGGCCGAGGATGTTCAGCACCAGCGTATCTTCTTCCCAATGACAAAACGACGACATCAATACTCCAAATTAAAAAATAGTCTGCCCGACTACAGGGTTCAGTTTATTGAGCCAAGACCAGGTTCTTGTTAAGTTGCCAGCATCCGCCGCCAGCGATACCTCCCGGAGCGATTATGAAATATATCCTGCTTTCCCTGCTGCTGTTCATGTCGGCTGCGGCGCTCGCCGACGACGACGTACAAGACAAGCTGAAACAACTAGAAACAGACCTGAACGGCGTGCGCCAAGAACAGCAGTCCGTGTACCAGAACTACCAGATGGTCAGGGACATGCGCCTGATGGAAGCGCAGGAAGGCATTCCACCGAAGTCGCAATACCCGCAAGGCATGGACCTCAACACGCCGCCGCCGAACTTCGACGAGGTCTTCAGCATGCAGATGGAACGCGAGCAGCGCATCCGGCAATACACCGACGATCTGGAAAGCATGTCGGAGCGTTACCTGGAGCTGGAGGAAGAACGCAAGACGCTGCTCGAACAGATCAAGGCATTGAAGCAACAGCCGGCCGAATGACCGGCTAGTGCGCCGCTTCCCAGTTCGCGCCTTCGCCCAGTCCCACTTCCAGCGGCACCTTGAGTTCGGCGACGTTGCACATCAGTTCGCGCAGCTTTTCCTTCACGCGTACCAGTTCGTTCTCCGGCACTTCCAGCACCAGTTCGTCGTGCACCTGCATGATGAGTTTGCTTTGCAGTTGTTCCGCGACCAGCCAGTGCTGCACGGCGATCATCGCGAGTTTGATCAGGTCGGCGGCGGTGCCCTGCATCGGGGCATTGATCGCGGCGCGCTCGGCTCCTTGGCGCTTCATGCCGTTGCTGGCGTTGATTTCCGGCAGCCATAGGCGGCGACCGAACACGGTCTCGACAAAGCCTTGCTGCTTGGCCTGTTCGCGGGTGCTGTCCATGTAGTTCTTCACGCCGGGATAGCGCGCGAAGTAACGGTCGATGTAGGCGATGGCGGCGCTGCGTTCGATGCCTAGCTGTTTGGCGAGGCCGAAGGCGGACATGCCGTAGATCAGGCCGAAGTTGATGACCTTGGCGTAGCGGCGCTGTTCGCTGTCCACATCGGCGGGTGTGGTCATGAAGATCTCGGCGGCGGTCGCGCGGTGGATGTCCTCGCCGTTGGCGAAGGCGCGCAACAAACCTTCGTCGCCCGAGAGGTGCGCCATGATGCGCAGCTCGATCTGCGAGTAGTCGGCGGAGACGATGCGGCTGCCTTGCGGTGCGATGAAGGCTTCGCGGATGCGGCGACCTTCGGCGGTGCGCACCGGGATGTTCTGCAGGTTGGGGTCGGAGGAGGCAAGGCGCCCGGTGACGGCGACGGCCTGCGAGTAGCTGGTGTGCACGCGCCCGGTGCGTCTATCCACCATCTGCGGCAGCTTGTCGGTGTAGGTGGATTTGAGCTTCGCCATGCCGCGATAGTCGAGCAGGATTTTCGGTAGCGGGTAATCCAGCGCGAGCTCCTGCAACACTTCTTCGTCGGTCGACGGATCGCCGCTGGGCGTCTTCTTCTTCACCGGCAGTTGCAGCTTGTCGAACAGGATTTCGCGCAACTGCTTCGGCGAATTCAGATTGAACGGCTGACCGGCGGCCTCGTGCGCCTTCGCCTCCAGCGCGATCAGCTTCTCGCCGAGCTCGCGGCTCTGCACCTGCAGCAGCGCGGAATCCAGCAGCACGCCGTTGCGTTCCATGATGTACAGCACGGCCATGGTCGGCAGCTCGATGTCGCGGTACACATGCTGCAATCCCGATTGCACCTCAATTTGCGGCGCGAGCGTGTTATGCAGTTGCAGCGTGACGTCGGCATCCTCGGCGGCGTAGCGCGTGGCGGTGTCGAGATCGACCTGGTCGAAGCAGATTTGTTTCGCGCCCTTGCCGACCACGTCGGCGTAAGCGATGGTCGCGAGGTTCAGGTGGCGCAGCACGAGGTTGCCGAGTTCGTGCGGCTTGTGCGACTCCAGCACATAGGACTGCAGCAGCGTGTCGTCGTGGATGCCGGCGAGGTGAATGCCGTGGTTCGCGAAGATGTGCAGGTCGTACTTCAGGTTCTGCCCGAGCTTCTTGTGGCGCGGGCTTTCCAGCCAGGGCTTCAGTCTTTCCAGCGCCTGCGCGCCGAGCTGGTCAGGCGCGCCGGGATAGCGGTGCGCCAGCGGCAGGTAGGCGGCATGGTGCGGCTCGATCGCGAACGAGATGCCGACCAGTTGCGAGTTCATCGTGTCGAGACCGGTGGTCTCGGCGTCGATGCAGACGAGGTCGGCGGCCAGCAGCTTCTCCAGCCAAGCATCGAGCTGGGCTTCGGTGAGGATGCATTCGTAGGTGGCGTGGTCGGTGTTGCCGGGCTCGGCGCCGAACATATCATCGGTATGTAGGTCGGGCTTCAGCCCGACTTGTTTGTCCTGAGCTGGTCGAAGCTGTCGGGATAAATCCCGACCTACGGCGGAGTCGCCGCCCAGTTCGCGCAGCCAGGTCTTGAATTCGAACTTTTCGTAGAGACCGCGCAGTTGATCCAGATCGGCAGGAGGGGCAACCAGTTCGTTATAGGGCTGCGGCAGTTCCACGTCGCATTTCACTGTCAGCAGTTCGCGTGCCTGCGGCAGCCAGCCCAGTGCGTCGCGCAGGTTCTGCCCGACCACGCCGCCGACCTTGTCGGCGTTCGCGACGAGGTTGTCCAGCGTGCCGTATTCGGTGAGCCACTTTACCGCGGTCTTCGGGCCGCACTTGGCGACGCCGGGCACGTTGTCCACCGCGTCGCCGGTGAGCGTCAGGTAATCGACGATGCGCTCCGGCGGGATGCCGAACTTCGCAGTCACGCCGGGGATATCCAGCGTCTCGTTGTTCATCGTGTTGATCAGCGTGACATGCTCGTCCACCAGTTGCGCGAGGTCCTTGTCGCCGGTGGCGACGATGCAGCGCACGCCGTCTTTCGCGGCCTGCCGCGTCAGCGTGCCGATCACGTCGTCGGCTTCTACGCCGGGCTGGGCCAATATCTTCCAGCCGGCGGCTTCGATCGCCCGGTGCAGCGGCTCGATCTGCAGCGCGAGGTCGCTCGGCATCGAGGGGCGGTTGGCCTTGTACTCGGGATACATGTCGTCGCGGAAGGTTTTACCCTTGGCATCGAAGACGCACAGGCTATAATCCGCCGGGTAGTCGTGGCGCAACTTGCGCAGCATGTTGAGCACGCCGTAGATCGCGCCGGTCGGGAAACCTTCGCGGTTGCGCAGATCGGGCATCGCATGGAACGCGCGGTACAGGAACGACGAACCGTCCACCAATAGTAATGTTTTCATTCTTGTTTTAAGGATAATTGCATGAGCATACCGTCCAAACTGCCCGCCTCGGCGATACCGGAAAGCTGGAACTCCAAGGAGGCCTGGCGAGTGTTCGGCATTATGTCAGAGTTCGTCTCGGCCACCGACCGTCTCAACCGCATCCACCCGGCGGTCAGCATCTTCGGCAGCGCGCGAACCAAGCCGGAACATCATTACTACAAGCTCGCAGAAGAGATCGCGCGGCTGCTGTCCGACGCCGGCTTCGCGGTGATCTCCGGCGGCGGCCCCGGCATCATGGAGGCGGCCAACAAGGGCGCGTATTACGGCAAGTCGCCCAGCGTCGGTCTGAACATCCAGTTGCCGCACGAACAGCACAACAACTCCTACCAGAATATCAGCCAGACCTTCCAGCATTTCTTCGCGCGCAAGGTGATGTTCGTCAAATTCGCCAGCGCCTATGTGGTGATGCCCGGCGGCTTCGGCACATTGGACGAGCTGATGGAAGCGCTGACGCTGGTGCAGACCGGCAAGACGCGCCGCATGCCCATCATCCTGGTCGGCAGCAAATTCTGGGGCGGCATGGTCGAGTGGTTCAAGACCGCGCTGCTGGAAGAGCAGGTGATCAGCCCGGAGGACATGGACCTGGTGCAGGTCATCGACGACCCGGAGCAGGTGGTCGGCGCGATCTTCAAGCATTACGAGACCCGCGGCTTCCAGCCGTCGGAGGCGGAGCGCGAGCGCCAGCTTTACTTGTAGTTTGTCATTCCGGCGCAGGCCGGAATCCAGTCGATTAAAGAATCCCCGCGCAAGCGGGACAATGCCTTGGTTTTTGTCCGCTACGCGGAATATTTTTATTGGCTGGATTTCGGCCTGCGCCGGAATGACGGGTTCGGAGGTTCCCGTAATTTCCGTACATGACGCCTCTAGCTCGATAGAGCAACCAGCCAATCGACTAAGCCGCGTAAGCGGATAATCCGCTAAAATACGTCCATTCCAAACTTCGAGGCTACTGCGATGCGACTCCTGCCATTTCTGCTATTGAGCGGTCTTTCCCTGTCCGCGTTCGCCCAGCAGCCGGTTCCGTCCAATCTCGAACCGCTGCCCCCGCCGCCCGCGTTCGACGCGCAAGAAGCACCGCTGGACGAGCCTGAGGTGACGATCACCAAGGAATCCGAGCAGACCGTCGAGGAATTCCGCGCCAACGGCAAGCTGTACATGATCAAGATCACGCCCAAACACGGCGTGTCCTACTACCTGATCGACGATCGCGGCGACGGCAAATTTGTGCGTCAGGAAAGCCTGGATTCCGGTTTGCGCGTGCCGCGCTGGATCATTCATAAATTCTGAAATGGCAGTCTTCACCAGCGTTTCCGAGGCGGAGCTGATCGCCTGGCTGGGCGATTATTCGCTCGGCCAGTTGCTCGAACTGCAGCCTATCGCTTCCGGCATCGAGAACACCAACTACTTCGTCACGACCGGCAACGGCCGCTTCGTGCTGACGCTGTTCGAGAAGCTGACCGCCGACGAGTTGCCGTTCTACCTGAATCTGATGGCGCATCTCGCGCGGCACGGCATACCCTGCCCCAGCCCGGTGGCGAGCCGCCGCAACCAGTTCCTGGGCTCGCTGAACGGCAAGCCGGCCTGCATCGCGACCCGTCTCTCCGGCAAATCCGTCACCGCACCGAGCGAGGCGCAATGCGCGGCCATAGGCGCGATGCTCGGACAGATGCACATCGCCGGGCAGAGCTTCTCGCAGGTGATGCCTAACCCGCGCGGTGCGGGCTGGCGCGCGGCGACAGCGCCACAGGTGCGTCCCTTCCTCGATACGGATCAGGCCGAATTATTCGATAGCGAGATCGCGCTGCATGCGCAGAGCGGCGCTACTCGTCTGCCTCAAGGCGTGATCCACGCCGACCTGTTCCGCGACAACGTACTGCTCGAAGGCGACCGCGTCGGCGGGCTGATCGACTTCTATTTCGCCTGCAGCGACGCGCTGTTGTACGACGTGGCGATCACCGCCAACGACTGGTGCATGCAGCACGCCGAGGGAAAACTGGATGACGCGCGCGCGCAGGCCTTTTTGCGCGCCTACCATGCGGAACGTCCGCTGACCGATGTCGAGCGCTGTGCCTGGCCGTCCATGCTGCGGCTGGCCGCGTTGCGTTTCTGGCTCTCGCGTTTGTACGACCTGCACCTGCCGCGCGACGGCGAACTGATCAACGCGCACGACCCGCGCCATTTCGAGCGCGTGTTGCGTAACCACATCGCGACGGCGCAGGCCGTCTGGTTATAGGGAGGCGACATGGAAATACGCAAACTGAACGCGGCGCGCGGCTGGACCTGGGTGAAACAGGGCTGGCAGCTGATCATGCACAGCCCGCTGCTGGCGATTTCCCTCGCGCTGACCGGCGCATTGGGCATGGTCCTCGCGTTCGCCATCCCGTTGTTCGGGCCGCTGGTCGCCCTGCTGCTGATGCCGCTGCTGATGGCCGGCTACATGCGCGTCTGCCGCGCGCTGGAAGAAAACGAAGAGATCGAGCTGACTCACCTCTTCGCCGGCTTCAGGACGCATGCCGCACCGCTGGTTTCGCTCGGCGGCTTCATGTTGCTGGGCGCGCTGATCTCATCGATGCTGGTGATCCTCATCGGCGGCGACGCACTCACCACGCTGCTGGAAGACTTCAAGACCGCCAACGATCCGCAGATGCTGGTCAACGCGATGTGGACGGCCGGCTCGGGCGTCGCCCTCGGCCTGATGGTTGGCGTTGCGCTGATGTTCGCGCTGATGCTGGCGCTGCAGTATGCGCCGATGCTGGTGTATTTCAGCGACGTGCCGCCGGTTGCCGCGCTGCGCGCCAGTTTCGCCGGCTCGTTGCGCAACATCGTCCCCTACACGCTGTACAGCCTGATTATGCAGGTGCTTGCGCTGGTGCTCGGCTTCATACCTTTCGGCCTCGGCCTGATCGTGCTGCTGCCGCTCGGCCTGACCTCGCTGTACGTCAGCTACCGCAACATCTTCCCGTTCCCGAACGAGTTGGCGGCTAACCAACCCGTCAAAATCGACACCGAGGCCTGACCATGCAATATTCCGCCGCCACCGCCCAAGAGCGCAAGGACGCGCAAGCGCCCCACAACCTGTACATCGTCGGACTGTTCCTGTTCGACCTGTTCATGACCCCGGCGGTGATCGGCCTGAAGATAGGCATGATAGGCCTGCTGATCCCGCTGGCCTTCTCCGGGGCGCTGATCGCCTACATCTGGCTGCGCGGTCGCAGCAGCGCGCTGCCGTGGTTCGTCGCCGCGCACTGGAAGTTCGCGTTCGCGCGCTGCAAGGTGCTGATGCTGGGTTATGCGCTCACCGCGGCGCTGGTTCTTGTCGCCTGGCTGCTCAGCAGCATCTCGGACGACCACAACATGAGCGCCATCCTGTGGACCGCGATGACGCGCATCGCGCTGATGCCGACGCTGATTACGGTGATGATCACCGCGGTGCTGGAATTCAGCGCTACCGCACAGGCCGTCAAGGGAGAGGTGCCGGATAAGATCGCCGCCGCATTCCCGCCGCCGGCCGTCTGAAAACTACTGATGAAACAACTAGCCATTCGACTAGGCCGTCAAAATACAACGGCCAAGTCGCTGGTTATGCGGTGGTCATCTGCGGCGTTGCGCGGTGTTGGTTGCGGCATAACGCGTTTCACGCATTAGCCTTCACCGCAACTTCGTTGTCGGAATCCGGGGTCGCAAGGCGACAGACTGTGAGTACATTCCGGTTCCTGCGCTGACCAGCGACTTGGCTGGTGTTGTTTGCCAGCTTAGTCGATTGGCCATGCAAAGCTCCGTGCGCCTTGCAGCTGACCATCCTCGCTACGTTTTTTGAGTGTTGGTCAGTATTCCAGCGCCCGCCAGTCGGAGAAGGTCGCGGCTTGCCCGCGATGGTTCCCGGCTTCGTCTATCAGGTTCCACACCGTCGCCGCTTCGATCATGAAGCGCTTGCCGCTGGCGGCGATGCGCACGCCGGAGTAGTCGTCTACATAGCCCCGCCGTGTCACCCGCTCCAGCAGCCGGGCGCGCGTGTCTCGTTCCAGCGGTTCGGCGGAATAGCGTGACGGCAGCTGCGTGAAATCCTCGAAGCTCATCTCGAACAGTTCCAGCGCGAGGCGGTTGCCGTAGAAGAACACCGGATCGTCCTCCGCACCGTGGGCGACAATCGCGCGGGGGGCTTGCCACAGCGCGTGGCGCAATGCGGCATCTTGCGCACTATCCCCTCCCCCTTGCAGGGGGAGGGTTAGGGTGGGGGTAGAAGCTTGGCGGTCTTCTTGAACCTCTACCCTCATCCCACCCTTCCCCCTGCAAGGGGGAAGGAGTAAGTGTTCGTCGAGCAATTCCTTGCCCGTCAGCCGCCGATAACTATCGACAATCAGCCGCAGCCGTTCGTCCGGTACCGCATCACGCGGCAGTGAGCTTGGCATATTCCAGCGCCAGCCACTTGCTGCCGGCATGCTTGAAGTTGACCTGCACGCGCGCATCCGCGCCGCCGCCCTCGACGCCGGTGACCACGCCCTCGCCGAATTTCTGGTGGAACACGCGCTGGCCGATGCGCCATATACCAGCGTCAGCCCTTGCGGGTGCGGGAGCCGCGCCGAACGAGGCGTCGGCGCTCGGTGGCAAATAGGAATCGAAGCTCTTGCGCGCGACGAAGCGCGGCGACAGCCAGTGCAGCAACTCGTCCGGCAGCTCGCGCAAGAAGCTCGACACCATGCCGTAGCTGACCTTGCCGTGCAGCATGCGGCTCTGCGCGAAAGTCAGGTACAGGCGGCGTCTGGCGCGGGTGATCGCGACGTACATCAGGCGGCGCTCTTCGTCGAGTCCGCCGTCGACGTTCTGGCTGTTCTGGTGCGGGAACAAACCTTCTTCGAGGCCGGTGATGAACACCGTGTGGAACTCCAGCCCCTTGGAGGCATGCACCGTCATCAGGTGCAGCGCGTCGTCTTGATCGCCGGCCTGATGTTCGCCCGCTTCCAGCGAGGCATGGGTAAGGAACGCGGTGAGGCTGTCGTCCTCGTTTTCGTGCACGAACATCGTCGCCGAGTTGATGAGTTCGTTCAGGTTCTCCAGCCGCTCTTCGGCCTCGCGCTTCTTCGCGCCGGTCTCGTTTTTGAAATGCTCGGCCAGCCCGCTGTGCTCCAGCACATGGTCGATGATTTCCGGCAGCGGCAGATCTTTCGTCGCACTGCGCAGCGATTCGATCAGCGCGACGAAAGCCGACACCTTGCCGCCCGCGCGCGCCGCCGCATCCCACAGCGTGGTCGAATTCATCTTCGCCGCTTCCTGCAACTGCTCGATGCTGCGCGCGCCTATGCCGCGCGTGGGGAAGTTGATGATGCGCAGCAGCGCGTTGTCGTCGTCGGTGTTCTCCATCAGCCGCAGGTAGGCCAGCGCGTGCTTGATCTCCTGCCGCTCGAAGAAGCGCAGGCCGCCGTACACGCGGTACGACAAGCCCGCCGACACCAGCGCATGTTCCAGCACGCGCGACTGCGCGTTGGAGCGGTACAGCAGCGCGATCTCCTTCAGGTTCACGCCTTCGCGATGGAGCTGCTTGATCTCGTCGACGATGAAGCCGGCCTCGTCGACATCCCTCGCCGCCTCGTACACGCGCAGCTGCTCGCCGCCGCTCTCCGAGGTCCACAGGTTCTTGCCGAGGCGGTTGCGGTTGTTGCTGATCAGCGCGTTCGCCGCATCGAGGATGTTGCCGTGCGAGCGGTAGTTCTGCTCCAGCTTGATGACGCTCTCGACATGGAAGTCGCGCAGCAGGTCTTGCATATTGCCGACGTTCGCGCCGCGGAAGGCATAGATCGACTGGTCGTCGTCGCCGACAGCGAACAAGGCGTTGCTGCGCCCGGCGAGCAGCTTCAGCCAGCGGTATTGCAGCGGGCTGGTGTCCTGGAACTCGTCCACGAGGATGTGCTTGAAGCGATCCTGGTAATGCTCCCGCAGCGCGGCGTTGCGCGACAGCAGTTCGTAGCAGCGCAGTAGGAGCTCGGAGAAATCCACCACGCCCTCGCGCTGGCATTGCGCGTCGTACTCGGCGAACACCTCGACCTTGCGCCGCGTGTAGGGATCGTAGGCCTCCACCTCGTGCGCGCGCAGCCCCTGTTCCTTGTTAGAGCTGATGAAGTTCGCCATCTCGCGCGGCGGATATTTCTCGTCGTCCACGTTCATCGATTTCATCAGCCGCTTGATCGCCGAGAGCTGGTCGCCGGAATCGAGGATCTGGAAGGTCTGCGGCAAATTCGCCTCGCGGTGATGGGCGCGCAGCATGCGGTTGCACAGCCCGTGGAAGGTGCCTATCCACATACCGCGCGTGTTGATCGGCAGCATCGCCGACAGCCGCGTCACCATCTCCTTCGCCGCCTTGTTGGTGAACGTCACCGCGAGCACGCCGTGCGGCGAAACCTGCCCGGTGTTGATGAGGTAAGCGATGCGCGTCGTCAGCACGCGCGTCTTGCCGCTGCCCGCGCCCGCGAGAATCAGGGCGGACTGGGCGGGGAGTTCGACGGCGGCGCGTTGTTCGGGATTGAGACCGGAAAGCAGGTGGGAATTCATGGCCGGATTATCCCACAGAAGCTAAATATCCCCGACGCATCGGGAAGGAGGCAGAGAGTACAAACAGATGCGCACATTTATTTTTTCGCGATGTTTTTATGTTTCGAGGGCGGCAAATAATTCTCACCGTTCACGATCTTCTTGCCGGTTTTCGTTTCCAGCTCCAGACGTGCCTTTCGGGCAATGCCGCCACCGGTCTTCGCGGCTTCCTCGTTCTCGCTCATGCCCGTAGCATCGACACTCTCGGCGATCTGGCGCGTGGACAATTCCGCCAGTGCGGTGAAGATCAGTTCCGCCTCGCTCATGTGGTCGCGCAGGTTCTGCGTTTGCAGCCCCTTCATCTCCTTGTGCGCCTTTACGCTCACGTCGGCCCATTCCTGATGGATGATGTTGGTGAGTATGGCGAATTCCTTGCCCTGTTTGATATCGTGATTCGCCCAGTAATCGGTCAGCTTGTTGCGCGTCTCCTGCCCGGTCATGCGCTGCTGTATCCACTTCTCGTTGCGCCCGTGCTTCTGCCAGGTCTCGCGGGCGCGTTCCAGCGACAGCGCCGGATCGGCGATCTCCTGCATGCGCTCGTAGCCCACCTTCGCCAGCCACAGCTTGATCGGCTCCGCCTTCGGGCTGGGCACGGACTGCACCAGCCGCAATAGCGTTTCGGCGGTGGCGACATCGGTGAGGTAATTCTTGCCGTCGGCAGCGGGCAATTTCAGTCGGTGACAATTTGTCACCGACTCGCTGCCTTCCTTGCTCAACCGTTCTTTCAACTTGTTCCAGTACTTGCGTGCCGTCTGATAATTCGGCTGCTGCGTCAACACCTGCACGATGTCCACCACCGAAAACCACCATGTCTCGGTCGCCTCGTCATACGTGCGACGAATTTCGTGTTCTTCGAAGATGGCTGGCTGTGGCTTCATGGATAAACTCCTGATTTTGCGGGATAGGCAAAATGACAGACGCATCATAGAGAACGAACGTTCTGGCGTCAATCGGATGCACTGATGACGCGGCTCCCCCGGGCATGAATGCCGGCCCCGCGCTAAAATGGCCGCCATCCCCCGGTCAGCCGCCGAAACTCAGGATCGCCTCATGATAGAAGAACGTCTAATAAACATCGAAATAAAAATCGCCTTTCAGGAAGATCTGATCGAGGAACTGAACAAAACGATCTATCAGCAGCAGCAAAAGCTGGAGCGGCTCGAAGCGGTTTGCAGATCGCTGGCAGGGCACATCGAGTCCCTGACGGCGGCAAAGGATGGAGGCATGCCCGCAAACGAAAGGCCGCCGCATTATTGACGTGCGGCCCTCCGCCCCTCCGCCCGGAGCCGCCTGCTTACATGAAGAACACAGCTATGCTGAACAAACTAAGCGATTTTCTATCCTCTATCATTGCCCCCGCCAATGGCGAGAGCAGCCTCGAACACTCGCTGCAACTGGCCACTGCCGTGCTGCTGATCGAAGTGATGCGCTCGGATGCCGAAAGCACCGACGAAGAACAGGCCGCCATCCTGAATATCCTCAAGGGACGGTTTCAGTTGGCGGATGCTGAAGTGGCGCAACTCGCCGAACTGGGCCGACAGACGGCACAGGCCGCCAATGACCTGCACCAGTTCACCTCCCTCATTAACCGCGAGTTGGCATTGCCGGAAAAGATCCGCATCATCGAATACATGTGGCAAGTCGCCTATGCCGACGGGCAGATCAGCGCCCATGAAAACCATCTAATGCGCAGGATGGCCGACCTGCTCCACATCTCCCACGGCGACTATGTTGCCGCCAAGATGCGCGCCAGGCCTGCCGAGCTGAAATAAATCGGGGGCGGCTGCGCTGATTTATTTCGGCATGGCCTTCCGGTCGCTCAAAACAAAACGGGGAAGCGTCGCCGCTTCCCCGTCTCTCTGGATGCCGGATCGAGTCCGGCATGACAGTCTTGCTTACTTCTTCTTGTTCTGAATCATGTCGTGCATGATCGGCGCGAGGATGATTTCCATCGCGTGGCTCATCTTGCCGCCGGGCACGACCAGGGTGTTGGCGCGGGACATGAAGGAGTTCGGGATCATGTTCAGCATGTACGGGAAGTCCACGCCCTTGGGCTCGCGGAAGCGGATCACGACGAAGCTTTCGTCCGGCGTCGGGATGTCGCGGGCGATGAACGGGTTGGAGGTGTCCACGGTCGCGACGCGCTGGAAGTTGATGTCGGTGCGCGAGAACTGTGGGGTGATGTATTTGATGTAGTCCGGCATGCGACGCATGATGGTGTCCACGGTCGCCTCGGCGGAATAGCCGCGCTCGGCCTTGTCGCGATGGATCTTCTGGATCCACTCCAGGTTGACCACCGGCACGACGCCGATGCCCAGATCCACGTGACGGCCGGCGTCGACGCCCTTGGCTTCGTCCTTGGCCAGGCCGTGCAGGCCTTCGTAGAACAGCAGGTCGGTGCAGGCTTCGATGTCTTCCCAGGGGGTGAACACGCCGGCCTTCAGGTCGGTCAGGTTGAAGTGCTTGTTGTGCTGGTCGGCTTCGACATCACTATGCACGTAGTAGCGGCGCTTGCACATGCCGGTTTCGCCGTAGGTCTTGAACATTTCTTCGATCTTGTCGAAGTGGTTTGCCTCCGGGCCGAAATGGCTGAACGAGTGATTGCCGTTCTTGGTGGCTTCGGCCGCGGCTGCGCGGAACGCCATGCGATCCAGGCTGTGCAGGCTGTCGCCTTCGACGACGGCGGCCTTGATGCTCTCGCGGCGGAAGATGTTCTCGAATGCGCGCTTGACGGTGGTGGTGCCTGCGCCGGACGAACCGGTGACGGCGATAACGGGGTGCTTGTGGGACATGACTTTCTCTCCAGTGTTAATTATTAATAATAAGAATTAAAAATTTTGAGGCGCGATTCTATACCAGAATTCACCCGGCGCGCATCCGGGGCTTCGGCCCGCTATAATGCCGCATTCCGAAAATCAGGCAGTCAATCAACGTCACATGCAACCCAATTACCTTCCTTCGTCCATAGAACAACAAGCCCAGCAGCACTGGGAGTCGCGTCAGGCCTTCAAGGCCGCCGAATCCGGCGACAAGCCCAAATACTATTGCCTGTCGATGTTTCCGTACCCGTCCGGCAAGCTGCACATGGGCCATGTGCGCAACTACACGATAGGCGACGTGCTGAGCCGTTACCACCGCATGAAGGGTTACGAGGTGATGCAGCCCATGGGCTGGGATGCGTTCGGCTTGCCCGCCGAGAATGCCGCGATGGCGAACAACGTGCCGCCCGCCGCGTGGACTTATTCCAACATCGAATACATGAAGCAGCAGCTCAAGTCGCTGGGGCTGGGAATCGACTGGTCGCGCGAGGTGAAGACCTGCACGCCTGAGTATTATCGCTGGGAGCAGTGGCTGTTCACCCGATTGTTCGAGAAGGGCGTGATCTACAAGAAGACCTCTGTGGTGAACTGGGACCCGGTGGACAACACCGTGCTGGCGAACGAGCAGGTGATCGACGGCCGCGGCTGGCGCTCCGGCGCGGTGGTCGAGAAGCGCGACATTCCGATGTATTTCTTCCGCATCACCCAGTACGCCGACGAACTGCTGTCCGGCCTCGACCAGCTCGACGGCTGGCCGGAGCAGGTCAAGACGATGCAGGCCAACTGGATAGGCAAGAGCTACGGCGTGCGCTTCGCGTTCCCGCACGGCGAAGGCGAGCAGCTGTGGGTCTACACCACCCGCGCCGACACCGTCATGGGCGTGACCTTCGTCGCCGTCGCCGCGGAGCATCCGCTGGCGACCCGCGCCGCGCAGAACAACCCCGCGCTCGCCGCGTTCATCGAGGAATGCAAGCAGGGCGGCGTGGCCGAGGCAGACATCGCCACGATGGAAAAGAAGGGCATGGACACCGGCATCAAGGTCACCCACCCGCTGACCGGCGAACAGGTGCCGGTCTGGGTCGGCAACTACGTGCTGATGGGCTACGGCGAGGGCGCGGTGATGGCCGTGCCGGCGCACGACGAGCGCGACTTCGGCTTCGCGAAGAAATACAACCTTCCTATTAAACAGTCCATCCAGGTCGCGAACGAGACCTTCTCCACCGATGCGTGGGCCGAGTGGTACGGCGACAAGGAACAGGGCGTGTGCGTGAATTTCGGCAAGTACGACGGCCTGAATTACGACCAAGCCATCGATGCCATCGCCGCCGACCTGAGCGCCAAAGGCTTGGGCGAGAAGAAGGTGCAGTTCCGACTGCGCGACTGGGGCATCTCGCGCCAGCGCTACTGGGGCTGCCCGATTCCTATCATCCACTGCCCGACTTGCGGCGACGTGGCGGTGCCGGATGATCAACTGCCGGTGGTGTTGCCGGAGGACGTGGTGCCGGACGGCGCAGGCTCTCCGCTGGCGAAGATGCCTTCGTTCTACGAATGCAGTTGCCCGAAGTGCGGCGGCAAGGCTAAGCGCGAGACCGACACGATGGACACCTTCGTCGAGTCGAGCTGGTATTACGCGCGTTACGCCAGTCCGCAATGCGATACCGGCATGGTGGACAAGGGCGCGGCGCAGCACTGGTTGCCGGTCGACCAGTACATCGGCGGCATCGAGCACGCGATCCTGCACCTTTTATATGCGCGCTTCTTCCACAAGCTGATGCGCGACGAAGGACTGGTGCCAGGCGACGAGCCGTTCAAGAACCTGCTGACGCAGGGCATGGTGATCGCGCCGACGTTCTATCGCGACGAGCCTAACGGCAAGAAGCTGTGGATCAACCCGGCCGAGGTGGACGTGGCGACCGACGACCGCGGCCGCCCGACGGGCGCGGTGCTGAAGGCCGACGGCCAGCCGGTGGTCATCGGGGGCACCGAAAAGATGTCGAAGTCCAAGAACAACGGCGTCGATCCGCAGGCGATCATCGACGAGTTCGGTGCGGACACCGCGCGTCTGTTCATGATGTTCGCCGCGCCGCCGGACCAGTCGCTGGAGTGGTCGGACGCGGGCGTCGAGGGCTCGTTCCGCTTCCTGAAGCGCGTGTGGAAGGCCGTATCCGACCACGTCGAGCAGGGCGCGGTCGCTGCCTATACTGAAGGTGAGTTGAGCGCGGCCGCGAAGGCGCTGCGCTTCCAGTTGCACCAGACCATCGCCAAGGTGGATGACGACCTGGGCCGTCGCAAGACTTTCAATACCGCGATCGCGGCGAACATGGAGCTGTTGAACGCGCTGGTCAAGTTCAACGAACCGGCGTCGCGCGGCGTGGTGCAGGAGGCGCTGGAAGCCATCGTGCTGATGCTCACCCCCATCGTGCCGCACATGAGCCAGGCGTTGTGGAGCGAGTTGCGCCCCGGCAGCGACCTGCTCGACCAGTCCTTCCCTGTGACCGATCCGGCCGCGCTGGTGCAGGACGAGATCGAGCTGGTGATCCAGATCAACGGCAAGCTGCGCGGCAGCCTGCGCGTATCCAAGGATGCCGACAAGGCGACCATCGAGCAGCTGGCGCTGGCGCACGAGGCGGTGCAGAAACAACTGGCGGGCGGGACGGCGAAGAAGGTCGTCGTGGTGCCGGGCCGTTTGATTAACGTCGTGGTGTAGGGGGAGCGATATGCGTTTGGTATGGAGGATGATTGCCCTGTTGTCGGTCACCCTGTTGCTGGGCGCATGCGGATTCCACCCGCGCGGACAGGCGGGCATGCCGTTCTCTACGCTGTATATCGATGCGGCCGCCAACACCCCGTTCATCGCGGAGTTGCGCCGCAATATGGAGCTCAACAACGTCAAGCTGGTGAATTCGACGGAGCGGGCCGATCTGGTGCTGAACATCGTGTTCGAAATCCCCGAGAAGCAGATCCTGTCGCTGGCCGGCAGCGGCCGCGTGAACGAGTATCAGTTGCTTTACCGTGTCTCGCTGCGCGCCTACGACAAGCAGCGTCAGGACTGGATACCCGCCGAGGAAATGGTGCAGCGCCGCGAGTATTCCTATAGCGACGCCGCAATTCTGGCCAAGGAGGCCGAAGAGGCGCTGCTGTACAAAAGCATGCGCGACGACATGGTGCAGCAGATCGTGCGCCGCCTGAGCCGCGCCAAACCCCAGATTTAATAATCTATGCAAATCACCAGCGACGACCTGCCGCGCCAACTCGCCTCTGGGCTGAAACCGCTGTATGTGGTGTACGGCGATGCGTTGCTGCTGGCGATCGAGGCGGCGGACAGCATCCGCAACGCGGCGCGCGCCGCCGGTTACAGCGAGCGCGAGACCTTCGTCGCCGAGCAGCATTTCAAGTGGGCCGAGCTGAAGAACAGCGCGCAGAGCCTGTCGCTGTTCGCCGACCGCAAGGTCATCGACCTGCGCATCCCTACCGGCAAGCCCGGCGTCGAGGGCGGGCAGGCGCTGCAGGAATATGTCGCGAACATGAGTCCGGACATCCTCACGCTGATCACCCTGCCCAGACTCGACAAGACCGCGCAGAAGAGCCAGTGGTTCACCGCGCTGGAGCGGCAGGGCGTGATGGTCACCGCAGACGACATCTCCCGCAACGCGCTGCCGGGCTGGATCGCCGGGCGGCTGCGGCGGCAAGAGCAGTCGGCGAACAAGGACACGCTGGAATTCCTCGCCGACCGCTGCGAAGGCAACCTGCTCGCAGCCTTTCAGGAAGTGCAGAAACTCGCGCTGCTGTTCCCCGCGGGCGAACTGACGTTCGACCAGGTCAAGGACGCGGTGATGGACGTCGCGCGCTACGACATCTTCAAGCTGTCGGAGGCGATGCTGTCCGGCAACCCCGAACGCTTCGTGCGCATCCTCGACGGCCTGCGCGCCGAAGGCACCGCGACGGTGCTGGTGCTGTGGGCGATCAGCGAAGACATCCGCACGTTGGGCAAGGTGCTGCAGGCAGTGCAGCGCGGCGGCGGCATCGACGGCGCGTTGCGCGACGCGCGGGTGTGGGGGCCGCGCCAAGGGCTGATCGGCAACGCCGCGCGCCGCTTCAAGTTTCCGCAGATCGAGCGCGCAATGCAGCAGGCTGCGCGGCTGGACAAGACGATCAAGGGCCTGCGCCAGGGCGACGTGTGGGACGAACTGCTGCAACTCGGCATGCGCTTCGCGCGCCAAAACCCTGCCGCACGGACGGCCAGATGAGTGAGGTGCTGCTCGTGTTCACCAACCTGCCCGACGCCGAGTCGGCCGACCGACTGGCGCGACAGCTAGTCGAGCAGCGCGCCGCGGCCTGCGTGAACCGGCTCGCGCCCTGCGTTTCGACCTATCGTTGGCAGGGCGAGGTCGAGACCGCGACCGAAGTGCCGCTGCTGATCAAGACCACGCGCGCCGCGTACCCTCGTCTCGAACAGGCGATACGTGCAGCGCACCCTTACGAACTTCCCGAGATCGTCGCGGTCTCGGTCGATCAAGGTCTGCCCGCCTATCTGGACTGGGTCGGACAAGAAACGGATATTTTCCGGGAACCGGAAATCAAGGAATGATCATGCGTACTCTTTTACTCTCCTTCCTGTTGTTCTTCGTCCCCGCCGCCCATGCCGGATTCCTCGATACGCTGGGCGGGGCCAAGCAACCGACCTTTTTGCCGCCGGATCAGGCGTTCAGCCTGCAGGTTACGGTGCGCGACGCGGATACGTTGCAGGCCAGCTTTAGCCTGGCCGAGGGTTATTACCTGTATCGCGACAAGATCGCGTTCGCCAGTAAGGACGGCGCGGTGAAGGTCAAGGCGCTGAACCTGCCGCGCGGCGAGATGAAGGACGACCCGTCGTTCGGTCAGGTCGAGGTGTTTCACCATTCGTTCCAGGCCGAGATCGAGCTGGAGCGCGTCGCCAAGGGGGCTGCCAGCATCACGCTGGATGCGACCTACATGGGCTGCAGCGAGCAGGGGCTGTGCTACCCGCCGATCAACAAGGCGCTGACGCTGGCCCTGCCCGATGCGGGCACCGGCATGCGCGAACCGGAACTGACCGAGGCGCCGCCGCCTTCCAGGATAGCGCCGCTGCCGCCGGTCGGCGAGGACGAGAATTCGCGGATTGCCGGCCTGTTCGCCGGCGGCGACTTCTGGCTGATCGTGTCGTTCTTCTTCGGCGCGGGGCTGCTGCTGGCGTTCACCCCCTGCGTGTTCCCGATGATCCCTATCCTGTCCGGCATCATCGTCGGGCGCGGCCACAAAATCACCCACGCCCACGCCTTCCTGCTGTCGCTGGCCTATGTGCTGGGGATGGCGATCACCTATGCGGCGGCCGGCGTTGCGGCCGGTTATTCCGGCGAGTTGATCTCGAACGCGCTGCAGACGCCCTGGGTGCTGGGCAGCTTCGCCGCGCTGTTCGTGATCCTGTCGCTGTCGATGTTCGGCTTCTATGAGTTGCAACTGCCCTCGGCGCTGCAGAGCAGGCTGACGGATACCAGCAACAGGCTGCACGGCGGCCACCTCGGCGGCGTGTTCGCGATGGGCGCGCTGTCGGCCATCATCATGGGGCCTTGCGTGGCAGCTCCCTTGGCGGGCGCGCTCCTATATATAGGACAGACTCACGATGCGGTGCTGGGCGGAACCGCGCTGTTTGCGCTGGCGCTGGGCATGGGTGCGCCGCTGTTGCTGATCGGCAGTTCGGCCGGGGTGCTGCTGCCCAAGGCCGGCGCGTGGATGGAGGCGGTCAAGCGCTTCTTCGGCGTGCTGTTGCTGGGCTTGGCGATCTGGATCGTTTCGCCGGTGATTTCGGTCGTCGCACAGATGCTCGCCTGGGCGGCGCTGCTGATCTTTTCCGGCGTTTATCTGCGCGCGCTCGACCCGTTGCCGCCTCAGGCCGGCGGTTGGCAGCGCATGGTCAAGGGCGTCGGCATCCTCGCGCTGCTGCTGGGCGTGGTCTACCTGATAGGTGCGCTGTCCGGTTCGCGCGATCTGCTGCGCCCGTTGGGGAACCTGGGCCGCGCCGGCGCCGAAGCGCCGCGCACGCTGCAATTTTCCCGCGTGCTGAGCGTCGCCGATCTCGATGCGCGCATCGCACAGGCCAAGGGCAAGACTGTGATGTTGGATTTTTATGCCGACTGGTGCGTGTCTTGCAAGGAAATGGAGCGTTTCACTTTCAGCGATCCGGCGGTGCAGGCCAGGCTGAAAAACACCTTGCTGCTGCAGGCCGACGTCACCGCGAATAGCGAGGACGACAAAGCTTTGCTGAAGCGTTTCGGCCTTTTTGGCCCGCCAGGCATCCTGTTTTTCGATGCCGAAGGCCGTGAATTAAACGATTTTCGCGTCGTCGGCTATCAGGATGCCGCACAGTTTCTGCAGTCGTTGCAGCGTGCCGGAATCTAGGTTTTTGGTCTATCTTCGTCAAAATCCTAGACAATAGCCCCAAACTTGCGGCAAACTGCGCGCATGCAAAACATCCTCGTACTGCACGGACCCAACCTGAACCTGCTCGGAACCCGCGAGCCGGAGGTCTATGGCCGCACCACGCTGGACGACATCAATCGGAAATTGACCGCGCTGGCCGCCGAGAACGGCGTCAATCTAAGCCATTTCCAGAGCAATGCCGAATCGGCGCTGGTTGACCGCGTGCAGCAGGCGCGCGACGACGGCACCCAGTTCATCGTCATCAATCCGGCGGCGTACACCCACACCAGCGTTGCCCTGCGCGACGCGCTGGCGGCGGTGGCGATCCCGTTCATCGAAGTACATCTTTCCAATGTGCATGCCCGCGAAGCGTTCCGCAAGGAATCCTTCTTCTCCGATATCGCCGTTGGCGTGATCTGCGGGCTGGGCGCATCGGGCTACGAATTTGCGGTGCGCTACGCACTCGATTACAAAAACTAACTTATTAGGAGGACACCATGGATTTACGCAAGCTCAAGACATTGATCGATCTGGTCGAAGGATCGGGCATCGCCGAGCTGGAGATCAGCGAGGGTGAAGAGCGCGTGCGCATCACCCGCACCGTGGCAACCGCTCAGCATGTCGTCGCCGCTCCGGTGCAGCAGCATGTCGTCGCCGCGCCGGCTCCGGCAGCCGCTCCGGCGGCTCCCGTTGCTCCGGCAGCGCCCGCTGCTCCGGAAGGCCATATCGTCAAGTCGCCGATGGTCGGCACGTTCTACCGTTCCGCCTCTCCCGGCGCAAAGGCCTTCGTCGATGTCGGCCAGACGGTCAACAGCGGTGACACCTTGTGCATCATCGAGGCGATGAAGTTGCTGAACGAGATCGATGCGGACCAAGGCGGCGTCATCAAGGCGATTCTGGTCGAGAACGGTCAGCCGGTCGAATATGGTCAGCCGCTGTTCGTGATCGGTTAATTCCGCCCGCAGGCGCGTTCGCGCGCCTCATCCAAAGTCCGGAGCATAAAAATCATGTTTGAAAAGATATTGATCGCAAACCGCGGGGAAATCGCGTTGCGCATCCAGCGCGCCTGCCGCGAGCTGGGCATCAAGACCGTCGTGGTCCATTCCGAGGCGGACGCCGACGCGAAATACGTCAAGCTGGCCGACGAGTCGGTGTGCATCGGCCCCGCGCCGTCGAACCAGAGCTACCTGAGCATCCCGGCGATCATCGCTGCGGCGGAAGTCACCGACGCGCAGGCGATCCACCCCGGCTACGGCTTCCTGTCCGAGAACGCCGATTTCTCCGAGCGCTGCGAGAAATCCGGCTTCGTGTTCATCGGCCCGCGCGCCGAGACCATCCGCCTGATGGGCGACAAGGTTTCCGCGAAGATCGCGATGAAGAAGGCCGGCGTGCCCTGCGTGCCGGGCGTGGAAGGCGCGCTGCCGGATAATCCGGCCGAGATCGTCAAGATCGCGCGCAGCATCGGCTATCCCGTAATCATCAAGGCTTCCGGCGGCGGCGGCGGGCGCGGCATGCGCGTGGTGCATACCGAGGCTGCGCTGCTCAATGCGGTGACCATGACCAAGACCGAGGCGCAGGCCGCGTTCAACAATCCCATGGTGTATATGGAGAAATTCCTCGAGAACCCGCGCCACATCGAATTCCAGGTGCTGGCCGACCAGCACGGCAATGCGGTATATCTGGGCGAACGCGACTGCTCGATGCAGCGCCGCCACCAGAAGGTGATCGAGGAAGCGCCGGCCCCGCTGCTGAACCCGCGCCTGCGCAACAAGATCGGCGAACGCTGCGCCGAAGCCTGCCGCAAGATCGGTTACCGCGGCGCGGGCACGTTCGAGTTCTTGTACGAGAACGGCGAGTTCTTCTTCATCGAGATGAACACCCGCGTGCAGGTCGAGCATCCGGTCACCGAGATGATCACCGGCATCGACATCGTGCAGCAGCAAATCCGCATCGCGGCCGGCGAAAAGCTGCCGTTCCGCCAGCGCGACATTCAGCTCAAGGGACACGCGATCGAGTGCCGCATCAATGCCGAGCATCCTTACAAGTTCATCCCGTCGCCGGGACGCATCACTTCTTGGCATGTGCCGGGCGGCCCCGGCATCCGCGTCGATTCGCATGTGTATGCGAGCTACTTCGTGCCGCCGCACTATGACTCGATGATCGGCAAGCTGATCGCTTACGGCGACACCCGCGAGCAGGCAATGGCGCGCATGCGCACCGCGCTGTCCGAAATGGCGGTGGAAGGCATCGACACCAACCTCGCGCTGCATCGCGAGCTGATGCAGGACGCCGCATTCATGAACGGCGGCACCAGCATCCATTATCTGGAAGAGCGGCTGGCCGAACGCAGCAAAGCGAAATAATGTCCTGGTTGACTCTTGTTGTTGACACCGACGCCAAGCACGCCGAGGCATTGAGCGAAGCACTGCTCGAACTCGGCGCGCTGTCGGTGGACTTGCTCGATGCCGATGCCGATACGCCTGATGAACAGGCGATCTTCGGCGAACCCGGCGAGCCGCCTCCTGGCGTGTGGCAGCACAACCGCGTCAGCGCGCTGTTCGACGCCGACAAGGACGTGGTCGCGATCCTGGGCGACGCCGCCAAGCGCATCGGCCTGAAAGAAATCCCCGAGCATCGAGTCGAGACGCTGGCCGACAACGATTGGGTGCGCCTGACTCAATCCCAGTTCGACCCGATCCCGATTTCGCCGCGTCTGTGGATTGTGCCGACTTGGCACCAGCCCAGTGACCCGACCGCGATTAACATCGTGCTTGATCCCGGCCTCGCCTTTGGCACCGGCAGCCATCCCACCACGCGGCTGTGCCTGCGCTGGCTGGACGACAACATCAAGGGCGGCGAGAGCGTGCTGGACTACGGCTGCGGCTCCGGCATTCTCGCGATCGCCGCGCTGAAGTTCGGCGCGGCGCGAGCGGTCGGCGTCGACGTGGACGTGCAGGCGGTGATCGCCAGCCGCGACAACGCCGTCGCGAACGACGTAGGTAACGTGCAGTTCTACCAGCCGAACAACGCGCCCAAGGACAGCTACGACGTGGTCGTCGCGAACATCCTGACCAACCCGCTGCGCATGCTCGCCCCGCTGCTGGCGAATGCGGCTAAGCCGGGCGGGCAAATTGTGCTTTCCGGCATCCTGCAAGAGCAGGCGCAGGACGTGATGGACATCTACGCGCAATGGTTCGACCTGAATCCGCCCGTGTTCGAGGACGGCTGGTCCTGCCTGTCGGGGGCCAAGCGCTGACGGAATCGCGAACATGAACGGCACCACGCTCTGCCCCCATTGCAACACCCGCTTCCGCATCGCCGGCGAGCAGCTGGATGCGCATCAGGGCATGGTGCGCTGCGGCCATTGCATGCAGGCCTTCGACGCCCGCCCCGGTTTCATCCCCGACCAGCCCGATCCGCAACTGGAACTGCCCATCGTCGAGCAGCGTGCCACACAGTCCGAGGCAATGCAGCCTGAACCCGCCGAGCAGCCGACTGCCGAGCCGGTCGCCGTAGCGGAAGCGCAGGCCGAATCACCCGAGGTGTCGAGCGAGCCCGTGTACGACATCTCGCTGGATTTCGCTGCCAACGACCCCCAGTCCGACGAGATGCCGGCCAAGCCGCTGGTGATCCAGCCTGCACCGCTGGCCGGAGGCGAAGCGCCCGAAGAAGAGGAGATTCCCCCGGCCCCCCGCAAGCGCCGCTGGCTGTGGATCACGGCTTCTTCGCTGCTGGCGTTGCTGCTGCTCCTGCAGACGATGTATTTCTTCCGCGTCGAACTCGCCGCGCGCCTGCCCGGCCTGAAGCCTGTGCTGATCGGTTATTGCATGGCGCTCGACTGCACCGTGCCGCTACCGCAAAACCCCGACCTGATGAGTATCGAATCCTCCGAACTGGAAGCCGACCCGGAGCATGAGAACCAGATCGTCCTCGTTGCGCTGCTGCGCAACCGCGCCACCCATGTGCAGGCCTTTCCCGTACTCGAACTCTCGCTGAACGACACCCAGGACAAGGTGGTGGCGCGCCGTCTGTTCAAGCCCGCAGATTACCTGCCCGCCACCGAGAGCGAGGCCGCCGGCCTGCGCCCAAACCGCGAACTCAACATCCGGTTGCGGCTCGATACCACCGATCTGCGGCCGACGGGGTATCGGCTGGCGTTGTTTTATCCGCAATAATTCCTGTATTTCTTCGCTTCCCTTGCAGTATCGCGTGAATATGCCTGTTGACATATAACGCGCTGCGTAATACCGTTCGCGTTATGATCAAGACATTTTCCTGTAAAGATACGCAGGCCTTGTTCGAGGGGTTGAGTCCGCGCCGTTTCCGGGCAATCCAGATAGTGGCCGAGCGCAAGCTGACGCAACTGGATGCTGCTGCCACGCTGGACTTCCTGCGCGCCCCGCCGGGCAACCGGCTGGAAGCCTTGCATGGAGATCGTAAAGGGCAATGGAGCATCCGCGTGAACGATCAATGGCGTGTCTGTTTCAGGTTCGAGCATGGCGACGTGTTCGATGTCGAGATCGTCGATTACCACTGACCAGACAGATCTTGAGGGGAATACAACATGGCTAAAAATGGAATGCGCCCGATACATCCGGGAGAAATTTTGCGCGAGGAATATCTCGCGCCTATGGAAATGAGCGTGCATGCGCTGTCTCAAGCGTTGCGCGTACCCGCGACGCGCCTGCACGAAATCGTCAAGGAGCGCCGGGCGATTACGCCAGATACCGCGCTGCGGCTGGCACGCTACTTCGGCACGGACGCGCAGTCCTGGCTGAACCTGCAGATGAGTTACGACCTGAAAATCGCCGAGGCGGAGCTGAAGGACAAGATCGAGCGCGAAGTGGAGAGGATGGCGGCGTAGGCCGTGACGGCACCGAGATGCTCATTTAACCGTTCGTGGTGAGCCTGTCGAACCATGAATGGATAACATCAAAATCAAAACCGTCGGGGGTAGCCCGACAGCTAGTCCCTTTTCTTGTCTTGCCAAGAAAAGGAACCAAAAGAAGTCGCCCCCGGTTTGCCGCCCGCTTCGCGGGTTCCCTGCGTTGCTCGACTGGTCAGGCGGCTGCGGAACTCGCGCTACGCGCTCAGACAGTCCTCGCCGAAATCCCCTGACCAGCCTGCGCTACTCGGCGGCGCACAGGGGA
>Ga0172379_10000592_pt1 | contig 88906 bp, 85 predicted proteins | sample GrowelOW334metaG_FD_119756 | JGI IMG/M metagenome (GOLD analysis project Ga0172379, IMG submission 119756) | Groundwater microbial communities from an aquifer near a municipal landfill in Southern Ontario, Canada - Groundwater well OW334 metaG | ecosystem: Environmental > Aquatic > Deep...
AGGATTTTGTGGGGGGAATGCAGAACAGACGGCGCTTCGCGCCGACCATATTTTTTGCGGAAATTTGAATTCCGATTTGATGCGGAGGCGGTGAGATTCGAACTCACGGTGCCTTTCGACACTTCGGTTTTCAAGACCGATGCACTAAGCCTCTATGCGACGCCTCCCTATATGCTGTTCACATTACCTTATTTTGGGCTTTTTTTCAAGTTTAATTAAGAGACTTTATAACCCTATCATATCCATCTAATAACTAAATGTGTTAAAATAGATTTATGAAAACCTCTGTCGTAATTATCTCTCACAATGAAGAAAAATACATCGCTAGATGTATTTTATCAATTTTAAATCAAACACAAAAACCAGATGAGATTATCCTAGTGGTACATAATTCTACAGATGGAACTTATAATATAGCGAAGGTCTACCCTATTACCATGATACCTTTTAATGGAGAAATGGGCCCAATATATGCAAGAATAGAGGGTATTAAAAATGCACCAGGTGATATTATTCTGTGTATTGATGGAGACTCTGTGGCAGAGAAAAATTGGATAGAAATTATGACTAAAACATTACAGAGAAATAATAATATTCTAGTTGGCTCATATATAAAAATTAGTGGAACAATATTTGATACTTTATCAAATATTTTTAATAAATATTTTTGTGTTTCTAAAAGTACAAGAGCTACAAGGTGGCTATGGGGTGCAAGTTTTGCTTTTTGGAGTAAAGATAGGAATTTTGTTTTAGATGTTTTTGAAAAAAATATAAACCTCGCCAAAGAATTAAATCTGCCCTCAGGTAGAATAGCAGAAGATTACTGGCTAGCTTTATTTATGAATAAAAAAGGTAACTTAGAAATTACAAATGCTACATACGTCACAGCTTATTCCAAAGAAACATCTATAATAAAATCAATGCTAAGAAATAGGGCTAATCATAAGAATGGAGATGCTATGAGAAAATTCTTTCAAAAAAATTACTAAACCCCTAGCAAGAACGGTTCTTGCTAGGGATATTTATATTTTTAAACTGATAAAGTAGAAAATAATTCAGTAAATTCTTTTTTGATATCTATCTCATCTATTTTATTAAATATATTATCCAAATCTATTGTTTTTAATTGTGAAGCTTCCTTATTAAATTCATTTTTAAATTCTTCTTTACAATAATCTCTAAATTCTTGCATATTTTTGAAATCTTTAGGAGCTTTTGGTGTTTTACCACTAAACTTTAACAATAAATATTCAGAATTATACTTAATAAACTGAATGATATCTCCTTGTTTTTTGATAACTTTTCCAATTTCATTAGAATGATATAAATCTTCATCAAGAATAAAGAATATTTTTTGCCCACTATATTTATCTTTAATTAATTTATTTTTTATTTCAAAGCTTTTTAAACTACTAATACCGTTTAACTTTCCCTTGGAAATCTGTATATCGTCTTCTGCGATTTCTATTTTGTCACTAAACTTAATTTTAGACTTATCAAATAAATTTTTAAATTTAACTTTAGTAAGGTAGGAGAATATAACATATTCAGTATGTCCTTCGTTTGCTATCAAATAATATGTTTGGAATTGCTCCATAATAATTTATAGTAAATCATTTATAATTCTACTAAAGTCTATCGTATCTGGAACACCTCCAATAGAGCCAAGACGATACATTCTCTTTATATTATCTCTCTCTTTAATATCATTATAGTCTGACACTTTTGACACAATAATATTATTATCCTTTTTCTCTAATATGTGCGCTTGATCATTTTGTAATAGATCAAAAGTTTCGTGATTATGTGAAGAGAAGAATATCTGAGCATTATTTTTGTTTATATCTTTATCTTTAAAGAGATTAAGTATCGCAATTTCCATATCTGGGTGGTAATACTTACTTGTTTCATCATACACTACGATACCACCAGTTTTTATAATTTTAAGAATCTCACTTATGTAAGATATAAGCTCTCTTGTTCCAGCAGAAAGTTCCATTATAGGAAGAGTTTTGTAAAAGTTATTATATTGAGCTGTATAATCAAAAGAACCCTGATCTATCTTTTTAATAAAAAGCTCCTTAAAAGATGGCTCAAAATATTTTACTACAGAATTAACAGCATTAATCTTTGCACTCGATGATTTAGGATCATTAAGGTAATTTATCGCAAAAGCAATTAGCCCGTTTATATTATTTTGCCCTATTTGAACTGATCTTTTGTCGGTTATAAAACAAATCATATTTTTTATTTGTTTAAGTTCAGAGATACCCATTTCTTCTTTTATATTACCAAACACAGATACCTCAGAACTGTCATCCAAGATTACAGAGAGAAAAGATGATTTTTTAGGAGCTACGATATTTTTTGCTACAACACCTATTTTTTTCTCTATATTCCCTTCTAATGAAACATTGTGATTCTTTCTACTAAATACTTTTTTATTATTTTTATATAAAATTTCTTCTGAAATTTCCTTCCCCTCATTTGTGAGAGAAATTGAATAGTTGTATTTAATTTCAGCAATAATAAAATCCATCTCCATTACAGTTGGTTTTGATTGCATATCAGTATGGTAGTTAGGAAGGGATATTACAACTTCTTGTTTTATACCATTAGGACCAATAATAAATTCCTGCTGTTTTAAAAGCATGATTCGGATTATTGTATCTATAACATTTAACACGGTACTTTTTCCTGAAGCATTTGCACCATAAAATCCAGAAATAAGAGATACTCTTTCTTTCCCTATATTCACATAACCTATCTTCTCTTTTTCACCCCCTTCAGTAAAACCTACTTCTATGGGATCTTTTATTCCATAGAAATTACTCGCTTTAATTCTTGTTATTAACATATATTTTTATTAAAATGACATTATTCTGTAATAATATGTCTATTATATTCTATTCAAGTTTAAAAGTCAAGCATTTTTGACAAAAAACTGTCATTTTTACTTAAAAAACTATTTATTCATCAAAAAAGCCTTATTTTACAACCAATATCTAGCAAGAACGGTTCTTGCTAGATCCTAAATGATTTTGAATACCTCCACTAATTTTAATTGCATTTGTTTTAGTTCGTCTTCGGATGCTTTCTTTGCTCTTTCGTGAATAAGCTCGCGCTCTTTATAAAGAGGTACTAAATGAATATGGGAGTGGTCAACACCAAATCCTTCTATTATCATCCCTACTCTCTTCGCATTAGTTACTTTCTTAAGGGGTTCTGATAATTTTTTGGCTGTTTTGAATATTTCATTATATAAGCCATCTTTTAGTTTAAAAATGTCTTCATTGTGATTTTTGGGAATGAGTAATATATGCCCTGGATTGATTGGCATTATATCTAGAAAAACTAAGAACTTTTCATCCTCCCAAACCTTAGCACAAGATATTTCATTATTTATCATTTTACAAAAGATGCAGTCCATAAGCTAAATTATAATGCATAAAAAGCAAAAAAGCGAACGTATAATACACAAATACTATCTGACCAATTTTTTGCTATAATATCAGGATGGTGAACAAAACATACGAAGAATCATTAAAATTACACAAGAAATATGGTGGCAAATTAGAAGTCGTGAGTAAAGTACCACTTAAGAATAAGAAGGATTTATCAATTGCTTATACCCCAGGGGTGGCTGGAGTGTGCCTAGCTATAGCCCAGAATGGAAAATTAGCACGCGAATATACTATCAAGAATAATTCTGTAGCTATCGTCTCAGACGGATCTGCTATTTTAGGACTTGGTAATTTAGGAGCCTTGGCTGCTATTCCTGTAATGGAGGGCAAGGCCATAATATTTAAAAATTTTGGCGGAGTGGATGCCTTCCCTATTTGTCTAGACACACAAGATACAGAAGAAATCATAAAAGCTGTGAAGCAAATAGCCCCAGTTTTCGGAGGAATAAATCTAGAAGACATTTCAGCTCCAAGATGTTTCGAGATTGAAGAAAGATTACGAAGAGAATTGGATATACCAATTATGCACGATGATCAATGGGGGGCAGCGACGGTCTGCCTTGCAGCTCTTATCAATGCACTTAAATTAGCAAAAATTAAAAAAGAAAATGTGAAGGTAGTCATAGCAGGCGTCGGTGCAGCCGGTGTAGCAACAGGCAGACTCTTACATACTTATGGTATTACTAATACCATCTTTTGTGACAGTAATGGAATAGTAAATAAAAAAAGGACCGACTTAACAAGAGAGAAGAAAGAATTATTAAAAGGTAGCACCTTGAAAGAAAGGACTGGAACTTTAGCTGACGCATTGATAGATGTAGATGTTTTCATAGGACTTTCAAGACCCAATACTCTCACAAAGGAAATGATCAAAAGTATGAATGGAAAGCCTATTATCTTCACTCTTGCCAATCCTACTCCTGAGATAATGCCAGAAGAGGCTCATAAAGCTAGAGCATTCATCGTCGCCACAGGCAGGTCTGACTATCCAAATCAAATAAACAATTCTCTAGTATTCCCAAATGCATTTAAAGCAATGCTTGATTATAATATCCCCCAATTTGAAAATAAAATATTTATGACTATTGCCATAGCTTTAGCTAATGTTATAAAAAAGCCAACCAAAGAAAATATCATTCCAAGTATGTTTGACAAGAAAGCGGGACTCGCCGTCTATAAGGCCGTGGCCTCTTTGGCAAAAAAGTAGAAAGTGGTACAATATGTAATATATGGAAGAAATAATTTTAGAGAAGACTGAGTGGCAAGCTCCTGAATATAAACACAAAGACAAAAGCGTGGATTTTATCTGGACTATTGGAGTAGTAGCCCTAGTGATGCTAGGACTTGCAATTTGGCAATCAAATTATGTCTTTGCTGTATTCATTTTTATATCTGGAAGCACTCTTATACTTTTCTCTATTAGAGAGCCTGATAATATTAATTTCATAATAGAAACTTCGGGACTCTCTTTGGGTAAAGACAAATACGAATGGAAAAAGATTAAAGGCTTCCATATCAAGAAAGAAGGGACGAGTGCTATTCTCTTAATAGAAATAAATAAATATTTCCTCCCTGTTTACACTATCCCCCTACCAATTGAATTAGTAGACCAAGTCAGAGAATCCTTAATGAAAGTTATTCCCAACATAGAGCTTGAAGAATCTAAATCAATGAAGTTCATGGAGAAGTTGGGATTCTAAATACGGCAGGACCGCGAGTACGCTTATCGGTCATTACATGACCAGTATATCTTTTCGTTCCGATTAGCATCGGAAAACGAAAAGCTTTTCGCTTCCTGCACAGACACAAAGCAGTTTGTGTCTTCGGGACCACATTAGAAAAAACCCAAACAAGTTGGGCTTTTTCTAATGTGGTCCCGGCAGGAATCGAACCTGCATCGCAACTTCCGCAAAGTTGCGTCCTATCCATTGAACGACGGGACCTTACTCTTACGACTCTAATTTACACTAATAAATGCTTATCTGCAAGCAAAATTGCTTAAAATAATTTTATGCTATAATACCCTCAGAGTCGGTTTATTATAAATAAAATAATTTTTTAAAATATGGAAAATAATGAAATGAAAAATGGTTGTTGTGAGGGGAAAGAAAATTGTGATCATGGAATGTCTTGCTGTCACAGTGGGATGGGTAATTGTTGCCACAACTGGAAGAAGTGCCACATTATAAGAAAAGTAGTAATGATTATCATTCTCGTTGTTGTATTCTGCCTAGGAGCACAATGGGGTGAAATGAGATCTGAATTTAGAGGAAATCGTTTTGGTTTTGAAAGAGGAGGTATGATGAATTGGGGTTATGGAAGATTGGATACTAGCGATTTACAAAAAGGAGTTGGAACTGTCACAGTAGATGTGAAAAAGGTACCAGATGAAACTGCCGGAGTAGCTACCCCAAAGCCATAAGATAAAATAAATTAAAACACCTACCGATAATGGTAGGTGTTTTAATTTATTTTGCGATTTTGGAAAGCCTAGCTTTTTTACGAGAAGCTGTATTCTTTTTTATTACTCCTCTCTTGCAAGCCTTATCTATGACGCTGTAAGCATTAGGTAGAAGCTTCTTGGCTTCATCTTTCTTTTTTTCTTTAACAAGTTTCTCTATATTTTTAGTAGATTCTTTGATGGCTTTTTTATTGCGATCATTCATCGCCTTTTTGACGAGAGATCCTCTTAATGCTTTTTTGGCTGATTTTGTAATTGGCATATTATATATAATTAATACTTAGTAATTTTTGACTGAGACAATACAACAATACCAGAAATAGCCGAAAAGAGCAATATTTGCTATTATTTAAGTATGATAGCAAGATTAGAAGGAATCATAGTTCATATCGCCGAGAAATTTTTAATTGTGGATGTTTCTGGCGTTGGATACAAGCTCTATATTACTGGAGATACTTTCACTGCCTCTTTATTGGGAGATCATGCTTCTTTTTGGGTCTATACAGCTGTTCGAGAAAATTCTATAGACTTATATGGTTTCAAAAATATAAATGAATTATCGTTTTTTGAACTTTTGCTGGATGTCTCAGGGATTGGACCACGATCAGCTCTTGGCATCATAGCTCTCGCTCCTATTGAAACTATTAAAAGAGCTATCGCCACTGGAGATGTCAGCTATTTGAATAAAGTCTCAGGTATTGGCAAGAAGACAGCCGAGAAAATTATAATTGAACTTAGAGATAAGTTACAGGAGTATAAGAATGATGAGAATAATCCGGGATTGCTTCGTGATGAAAGTGATATATTAGAAGCACTTAAATCTCTGGGATATCCACAAAATGAAGCTCGTGATGCATTGCAACAAGTTCCTGTGACAATAGTAGGCACAAATGCTCGCATCAAAGAAGCTCTGCGTATTCTTAGTAATCACTAACTCTATGCCTGAACTACCCGAAGTTACAACGACAGTAAATGGATTAAAGAGGGCCTTGAAGGGTCTTTCTTTTGGCGATGTGTGGACAGATCTAGCTAAAGAAAAGCCAATCAAACAATTTGAAAATACAATTAAAGATATCAAATTCTTTAATAAAATGAAAAAGGAAATAAAAGGGATAAAAGTATTAAGTGTAGAAAGGCGAGCAAAGAACATACTTATAAATCTAGCCAATCAAAAGACTATACTTATTCATTTGAAAATGACTGGGCATATCCTTGTCGGTAGATATCATAAGACACACAGCACGAAACACACAACATGGGTACCGGATAAGAATGAAAGACGTGATCTTCATGATCCATACAATAGATTCATCCACGTAGTCTTCCCTCTTTCTAATGGCTTGGCTATGGTATTCTGTGACTCTCGCAAATTCGGCAAGATAACAATGCTTGATACAAAAACTCTCCACGAAACAACTCATCTGAAAAATCTCGGCCCAGAACCACTCTATAAAGATTTTCATTTTGAAAAATTCAAAGAGCAATTATTTCTAAAACCAAACAAAAATATAAAGACGGTCCTGATGGATCAGTCTATAATAGCGGGAATCGGTAACATATATTCAGATGAAATGCTTTGGCTTTCTAGTATTCATCCAGAGTCAAAACCAAAAAATATCCCGAATAAAAATTTAAAATTACTCTATACATCAATGAAAGAGGTGCTAGCCAAGGGTATAAATTTCGGAGGAGATTCAATGTCTGATTATAGGAATATAAACGGGAGAAAGGGTAATTTCCAAAAGCATCACAACGTCTACCAGAAGAAAGGAGAATCTTGTGGTAAAAGGGGGTGTAAGGGTGCTATAATAAGGAAAGTGTTAGATGGGCGTAGTGCTCACTTTTGTAATGTGCATCAAAAATTATTTAATTAATATAATTATATGGCAGAAAAATACGAAGATAAAAAACCAAAGAAGAAAAGTGGAGGGGAAATGAATTTCGGACTTGAAATCATATTATTCATTGTAGCAATATTCGTCATTTGGGTTTTAATGGGTAAACCTAAGTCAGAAAATACCGACAAGCCATTTATAAAAGGCCAGCAGTCTGTAACTACTATTGTTCAATAGAACTATCTTAGAATTCTAAATAGGGCCACACCACAAGCAACCGAAACATTGAGTGATTCTTTCTTGCCGTGCATTGGTATTTCTACAATCTTATCGCAGTTTTTTAGTATATTTTTATCCAAGCCGGTAACCTCAGGCCCTAGTATGAAAGCCATTTTTAATGGCTTCTTATATTTGCGATAGTCTATTGATTTCTCACTCTGTTCTAAGGCTACTATTTCATAATCTTCCTTTTTTAAATTATTTATTAAAGGTATTAATTTCTCTTTATATTCCCACTTTATCCAAGTCTCAGCTCCCAAGGCACTCTTAACTATATCCTTCTGGATTCTGCCGTACTGATCTGTCGGTCTTGGGGTCACTCCTACTAAGTATACCTTGTCTATCCCCACCGCATCTGCCGTTCTGAATATCGCCCCGACATTAATCGCCGAACGAATATCAGGAAGGATGAGAATATTAGAAGATTGTTGATTTAATTTCATATTATTTTCTCTATATCAGCAATTATAGCCATATGATCACTGATGCCATCTTGTAATCTAACATTTGAAGCTTTATATGAAGGGGTAGTAAAAAGACCATCCACCATATACTGAAGACCTTTTGTCCTATGTAAGTTTTGATCAATACTTGTCTTATATTCTGGTGGAATATTATCTTTATATTGTTCTGCAATAAGTGCAAAAGATTCTTCCCCACGAGGAGCATTCGTATCTCCACAGAAAACAAATTCTCCAAGATTTTTGAGATGAGATAGCATTGAATTTACAACTTCAAGTTGATATGGCGTTACTTCCCCTTCATGAGTAACAGGTAATTGAGTCGTGACAAATTTGAATATAACCCCATCTTTATCTTTAATTTCTGCCCAAATCAAAGTTTTATTCTTTTGAAATTTTTCATTAGATGTATACTCATCAAAGGATTTTATTATATTCTCTTTTTTGCCTTCATAAAAAACCGAATCAGATTCAACAATATTTTTTGCAAAAATTGCCACCCCATGCTTTTCCCCTTTTAGTTCCGAAATGACATCATAAGTTTTTATTGAATTAACATGATGACTGCAATAATCAAATGGCTGGAAAACACCTTCAAAAGCTAATTCTTTTTTGTATAACTCAAAATCTTCTTCTAAAAACTCTTGGGTACAGACAACATCGGCCTTTTCCTTTTTGAGAAAATTAATAACTGCCTCTGTGTGCTTATCGGCTTCTATGTTAATTGATACTAATTTCATATTATCTTATCTATTTAAAAATGTAATGGTTAATTGTAATATTGTAGCAAATGAGACCCAAATTAAATATGGGGTTTGTATATATGCAATCCATTTAGAATAAGGGTATATTGCCAACATTGCCCAAATGAGAGTAACGAGGACTAATAGAATATCAATAGCCGCCAATAGATTATTCTTCAGTTTAAATTGTAAATAAGTGAAAATCAAATTAAAGAAAAGATTAAGAATAAATGGCAACACAATAATAAATGATATCCTTTTCTGAAAAAATAAATAGAAAACCCTACCGAAAGAAATAGCAATTAATATATACAACACAGACCAAACTGGGCCAAATAACCAAGCCGGTGGAGCCCATGAAGGCTTCACTAATTGCGAATACCAATTGTAATTTTTCATATTTTGATTATATCAAATATACGTTAATTACTAAAATTGGCAGGACCGCGAGTACGCTTATCGGTCATTACATGACCAGTATACCTTTTCAAAAATATTCGTATAAATGCTCATATTTACTGAAAAGCTTTTCGCTTTCCTCTCGGTTCGATTTACTAATCGCCTACACGCAAGAGAAGCAGTTCTCTTGCTCGAGGGGACAATTTAAAAAACCTTAATTTCTTAAGGTTTTTTAAATTGTCCCCTCGGTAGGAATCGAACCTACGACCATCTCCTTAAAAGGGAGCTGCTCTACCAACTGAGCTACGAGGGGATACTATGAAAAAATACCACATTTGAGCCATAAAATCAATGTTTATAGATATCGAAGTTATTAGCGAAGTGTTGTTTTACTAAAGGTTTATCGGTATAATATCTCCATGAAAGAATCTAAAACTCCGAGATTTGATACCATTCTAAATGAGATATTAAATGATTTAGTCCTACACATTCAAATATGTCTTGATTGCAAAAAAGAATTCAAAATTGAACAAGAGGATATTGATTTCTTTAAGATTTTTCGAGTCCCTGAACCCAAACTTTGTCCAGATTGTCGTCAGAGAAATAGACTCGCTTTTGCAAATTATTCAAATATATATAAGAGAAAATGCGATGTTGTAGGACATGATGATATTATGATTTCATATGTGGCACCAGTAATGCCTTGGATCACCTACGATTATGAGACTTATTATTCTGATAAATGGGATCCTTTTTCCTATTATAAAGAGATTGATGATAAAAAAAGTTTTTTCGAACAATATCTAAGTTTGTTGAAAATTGTTCCAATCGCTGGTGTCCGTCGTGGGGCAAATTCCATAAATTGCGATTTTAGTTTTTATGGTAAAAACATGAAGGATTGCTACTACCTTTTCGGGGGGAGACGCTCAGAAGATGTAATGTTTGGAGCTTCTATATATGATTCAAGACATATCGTCGATTCTTATTTTACTCTTAATGTAGAAGGTGCTTTCCAAAATATCATTACGAGTGATTGCTTTAATAATAAATATGCCTATTTTTCTTCGAGCTGTATTGATTGTAACTTTATTTTTGATTGTCGAAATTGCCAGAATTGTTTCGGTTGTGTAAATTTACGCAACAAAAATTACTGTTATTTTAATGAGCAATTCTCCAAAGAAGAATACATGAAAAAGCTCGCAGAAATTGATTTAGGAAGTAAGAAAATAAATGAAGAATATCAAGACAAATTTTGGACATTTGTAAAAGAGAATCCGGTTAGAGCTACTAGAATTTTAAAATCAGAAAATTGTATTGGTAATGATATTAAAGAATCAAGAAATTTATATAATGTTTGCCAAGCTGATAATTGTGAAAATGTAAGATATGCCTCGTTTGCTATTATGGGGCTAAAAGATTCTATGGATGTAAATCATTCCGGTGGAGGTGGAGGAAGGCTTTATTATTGTCAAAATACGGGAACCAAATCATCTGATGTGAAATTTTCATTTTCTGTGAAAGAGTGCTTGGAGTGTGAATATATGATCTTTTGTAATAATTGCCAGAATTGTTTCGGCTGTGCTGGTATAAAAAATGCTTCATACATGATCTTCAATAAAAAATATGAACAAAATGATTATTGGAGAAAATTAGATGAAATAAAAACTAGAATGCTGGAAGATGGAACCTATGGTGAATTTTTCCCTATGTCTTTTTCTCCAATTGCTTATAATAGCTCTTTCGCCCATATAATATATCCTATGTCAGAAAAAGAAGCGTCCAATCGTGGACTTTTTTGGCAACCTGAGACTGATGTTGATATAAAAAATCTAAAAAGTATTGAGGCGAATCAATTACCAGATAATATTTCTGATATTGACTATGAAATTTGTGATATAGCAATTATTGGGGAAAATTCTAAAAAGCCTTTCCGAGTAATAAAAAGAGAGATTGATTTCTATAAACAAAATAAGATTCATTTACCAATTGATACCCCCTATCAAAGAATGCTCGATCGTTTTAAAATTTTAAATTATTTCAAAATTTTTGGAGAGACTTGTGATTCATGTAGTAAACCCATAAAATCAGCTTATAGAAAAATTGATGGATATAGACCATATTGTGAAAAGTGTTATCAACAAGAAATTTATTAATTCCGTCTCTCTAAAACCTCAATAAATATAAGCTTTTTTATAAATTAAAATAGTTATCCACTTTTTGCTTTGCTTATCATTTGCTTTCATTGTATAATATACGCAAGTTCTTTATAAAGACTTCCCAATTGTCGCCCACAAAATTAGGGCTTTTATTATTAAGGGAAAAGTTGTATATTAAAATTCGTTCATTTTATTTTGCATCATTTATTATTATAAGATGCAAAAGTTCTTTGTGCTAAAAGCTAAAAGGCCTAAGAGCCACTTCTCAAAGTTTTGAGGATTGACTCTTAGGCCTTTTTTATTTTTATTTAATAATCCTTCTATTTTTTTATTTCTTTGCTTTTTTCTTTGGCTTTATATCTTTCATCATACTCTTCCAATGCTTCTTGACCTCAGCTACTGCATTCTCTAAATCTTTCTTGTCTATATTTTTCAATTTGGCATATTTTAGAGATACTTCATCTATTATCTTATGATAAACGGGCTCAGTTATTTCCTTAGCTTCTTCTAGCTTCTCAATAATTTCGCCTTTCATCTTAATTGCCCAGCCTTTGATAGCCTTCTTATTCTTCTTGCCATTTGGACCGAACATTATATAAGCTGCCGCTCCAAGCGCTGCAACTGTCGCCCCGATACCTATTACTTTCCCTGCACTAATTCCATTTTTCTTTGCCATATGTTATTTATATTATCTATTAATTAATAATTATTTCTTACCCTTTTTCTTTTTACCAAAAAAGAATTTAAAAAGAGAAGAAGAAGTTGCCCCATCTACTGTCTTTCTAAGATTATCTGAGATCTTAGAAAAGTTTATCATTATTTTTATTAAATAAATACCAAGAATAATAAAAATAACTGTAACCAAAACGACAGAGATAGAACTAATAAAGAAAAAAATTTCTGACTTCAAAATTGTTTCCATAAGTCTATTGTACCATTTATTTAGAAGACAAAGAAGAAAGGATAAACTGTTCAAGACTTATATAAAGATCGCACTCTCCCCTATGTGCCTTGTGATATAAAGATACGATACTGCTTGATTGACGTTTGAGTTCATCTTTATTAAAAATACGAGAAGAAGAAAGTATCATCATTTTTATTTTCCAGAAAAGAATTCCAGCGATAGCTTCTCCTTCTATTCCTTGATTTATACATTGGTGGAACAACGTCCAAGTGAGAACCTTGTCACGGCTAGCAAAAGCATCAGCAATATTAAAAATATTAAAATTCTCTTTGAGGACTACTTTTTTCTCTTCAAAAACTTTTATTTCTCCGTATTTCTTATATTTCTTCTGGTTTATAGCGGACATTTTATCTTCTTTGAAAATAAAGAGTGTTTTAGATTCTTTTAGGAAATTTAATTCTTCTTTTGAAAAAGTTATGCACTCTTCATTTAAAACATCTTCTATAATAACTGCCGGTGACTCGTTGAAAAGACTGATATTATTTGCATAATTCATTATCAAATCTTTGTCTAAGTCTGTATTGTTAATTAAAAAACTCTCACGATTAATAGTGAGTTCTTTTATATGAAGACTTCGAGCCTTTATATCATTACCAACTAATACATAGATCATAACCAATTCTTGACTTTCTTTTTATAATCAGCGAAGGCACTTCCATACCTTTCTGCCAAGATAGAGTCTTGCTTCTTAATAAAAACTAATTTGGAAATAAAATATGTTATCAATATAAATATTACTGAGAAAAGTGAGTGAATTAAAAGACTGAAACCTAAAATAGTAAGAGTGAGCCCAAAGTTCGTAGGATTCCTGGTATATCTGTATGGACCGTGCAAGAAGAAATTGATATCTCTATCTAATGGCTTCGTAGTGCTGGCAGCCCGACCGGTCGTATGTTGAGCCCAATAGATAAGAAGTGAACCCATGACAATTAACACAAGCCCTATATATTCATAAATAATTCCATTGAAAATATGAACAGAGAACATAATATCGAAGATAACCCCCAAGACAACCGCGAGGAAAAATATAGCATATGAATGAGACAGGAGCACGTGAACAATGCCCGCAACTGGCTTCTTCTCTTTATTTAAATCTTGATGATCTTTATCCATATGACAACATTATACCATTTATTTTAATTCTCCCCAATTCTTCCCCGCTAGGGCAGTTACCGTAAGAGGTACTGGCGTCATACCTAAAATGGATAGAGAAGGAATCACTTCTACCATTGCTTTTTCTATGATTTCTTTCGCTTCTACTAATTTATTCTTCTTAATCTCATAGACCAGCTCATCGTGAACTTGCAATACCATACGCACATCATCCAAGAGCTTTTTCTTTTCTAATTCTTCATTTACTTTTTTCATCCCTATCTTTATAATGTCAGCGGTGGCCGTTCCTTGGATAGGAGCATTCGTCGCCATCCTCTCCGTCATAGCTTTCATAAAAGGAAGTGATGAATTGATAGCCGGGAAATATCTTTTCCTTCCGAAGAGTGTCTTCGTATATCCATTTTTCCTTGCAAAAATTTTAATACTTTCTAAGTAGTCTGCAATCGTCGGGAATTGTTTGAAATAATTATCATAGAAGATCTGTGCGTCCTTTCTATTTGTATTTAAATTCTGACTCAAAGCCGTCACCCCCATACCATAAAGAATCCCAAAGTTTATAACCTTCGCTCTTCTTCGCATATCATAAGTCACATCTTTCTCTTCCACTCCAAAGACCTTCATTGCCACAGCTGTATGAATATCTCCTCCTTTTTGAAACGTTTTTATGAAATAAGAATCTTGAGAGAGAAGAGCCGCCACGCGAAGCTCTATTTGCGAATAGTCAAAAGATGCCAATACATAGCCATCATCGGACATAAAAGCATTGCGAATCTTTTTCCCTCGTTCTGTTTTTATTGGAATGTTTTGTAAATTTGGATTGTTTGAAGAGAAACGCCCGGTCGTCGTCCCATATTGTAAGAACTTCGCATGGAGCCTACCATCATCTGAAATCATTTTAGGAATTGTATCTATATAAGTAGAAAGTAATTTCTGCAATTCCCTGTGTTCTAGAATTTTATTTATTATAGGATGTAAATCTCTAAGTTTTTCAAGTTCACTTTCTTTTGTAGAGCGAGCTCCGCCACTTGTTTTCTTCATTTTTATTGGAAGTGGTTTCCCATTCACCTCCCCGATTTTAATCTCATCAAAAAGAATTTCACCAAGCTGTTTTGGAGAATTAATGTTGAACTCTCTCCCAGCATAATTCCAAATTTCTTTTTCTATTTTACTTAATTCACTATGATACTCTTTCGAAAGAGTATCTAAATATTCTATATCTATTTTTATCCCTATCTTCTCCATTTTTTCTATTATTGTAATAATAGGAATTTCAATTTCTTTATATACATAGTCCAATTCTTCCTTCTTTATATCTTCTTCAAGTTTCTCTAATGCTCTATCCAATGAATTACTATTCTTATATTCTATAACCTCGTTTATATCAGGATTCGTCTTTTCAGAATTGAGGAGCCAAAAAGCAATCTTGGCTTTTTCTACCTGCATTCTTTCCTCCCCTGCTAAGGGGAGGACTAAGGAGGGGTCTGACCCCCTCTGCCTTTCAGGCATCTCCCCCTTAGCAGGGGGAGAAGAAATGCCCTCTCCCAATATTCTCAAAAATCTATTTTGCAAACTTTTAAATTCCATTTCTTTGAAGAAAGTGGCTACTTTATCTGGCGTTACCACTTCCCTCCAAGTATCAACTGGCAATTTGAAATCAATCGGGGCATCACGCCTAATAGTGGCCAAAGTTTTCGAAAAGACTGCTTCATCCTCGCCATTTTTCAAAAGTTCGAAAACTCTTTCTGTTATACCTAAACTTTTAAAAGTCTCGGGAGATTTCTTTATATCTTTATACATTTTCTCAATCGTCCCATACTTAGTAATCAAAGTCGTAGCAGTTTTCTCTCCTATACCTTTAATACCTATAATATTATCCGATGGATCTCCACGTAGTCCTTTGTAATCTGGCAAGTATATAGGGTCGAAGCCAAACCGGCTCTTTACGGCTTCTTCATTGTATAAAATAGTATCATTAATACCTTTCTTCAAAGTATAGACTTGCACGCGCGTATCTTCTACTAACTGCAAAGTGTCCATATCACCTGAGGCAATAATTACTTCTAGACCTGATATTGATTTTGTTTCTTCTGCTATTGTCCCCAGTAAATCATCAGCCTCAAATCCTTCACATTCGTACATAGGAATAGATAAGGCTTTGAAAAATTCCCTAGAGCGTATAAGCTGGGTCACTAAAGCATCATCAGTTTTCGCTCTTCCAGCCTTATAATCATCGTAGGCTATATGTCTAAAAGTTTTCTTCGGTAGGTCATAGCAAGCTATTATATAGTCGGGCTTTAGCTCGGTTATTATCTTGAAAAGCATTGTGGCAAGGCCATATATAGCCCCAGTCGGCTCGCCACGTGAGTTCATAAACTCTGGGAGAGCATGATAGGCACGATGAATTATCGCATGCGTATCAAGCAAAACTAGCTTCTTATTGTCTTTCAATTTCTTCGCCATAAGCTGAGTATACTCCCGATTTCTTGTGCGGTAAACCATACTTAGAAATCGCAGTCCTTTAGGGACAAAATTTTATTTTCAGATTTCTAGTGTCTTCATTTATATGAATTATTTCTATACTACAGAGAGGGGAAGCCGTGCACTCTGGTACATTCTCTGGCCACTCAACTAGTATAAGATTATTTTTATCTTTCATAATCTCCTCCCAGCCAAGGATAAGAAGTTCACTACTTTTATTTAATCTATATGAATCTATGTGAATGAGCTTTTTAAAATTTTTATCTTTTGTTTTATAAATTTTCATAATAACAAAAGTTGGAGAAATTATTTTTTCTTTTACTCCCAAGTATTTAGCAATTTCTTTGCTGAGGGCAGTCTTCCCTGCCCCTAATTCTCCAGACAAAATTACTAGGGAAGCTTCATCCTTTTTAATTAAACTAACCTCATCAATAATTTCTTTGGCAATCTGTTTTAAATTTTCTTCTTTTATTTCTCTTTCCATAGCTAATGGGTGGTGGTTGTATGAGTCACTGTCTCACTTGATGTTCTACTATAAGAACGTGATATTAGAATTATGATTAAGACTAAGAGAAGTATTAGTAACCATCCTATAAGACCGATTGAGAGGAACCCTCCTAGGAAAGCTGAAGCTCCCAATACACTAGAATCTCCGGCGACAGCGCCACTCATAGCGCTTGGCTCATTGAAGACGTAAGCCATTGCATTCTCTTGAGCTCCATTTGTATTTGTATATACAAGGAGAGCGGTCGTCACAATCTGGGAATTATTAAGAGGGATACTATCAACTTTTGCCTGCAAATATATGATTCCTTCTTGTCCAGGAACAAGATCCTCCACTGGAGCAGAAAGGGTATGCGTATCGACAGAGTAAGTCCCACGAGAAGAATTTACGAGAGTCATATTCATAGGGATGACTACTTGGACCATTGGTTTTACAAGTTTGGTATTGCCGATATTCTTGTAAGTCACAATGTAATCCACAGTATCCCCTGCACTTATAAGCTGATACTTGTTACTTATATTGAGCAACACTGGGGAGGCTTTCCCTATAATAGTCGTTCCTTGCACTATTATTGGCTTGGCGACAGCTTCTCCTAAAGTCTTAAACACCTCTATACTTCCTTTTGATATTCCACCAGGACCATCTCCAACTGCTTGGAAGAAGTAAATCGTATTAGGAGCAAGACCGGTCAAGAAGTCACTGAAGCTACTATTGCCACTGGCAGTCTTAGATGGAGTTCTAGAACCTAGATTGACTGTCGTTCCATAATTAAAGTAAACATTGGCATTGTAGTAAGTGGTGTTCGTAATGTAGCCATTTATCTGTGCTTCATTCTTGGTAATGTTCGTAGCAACAGTTGTCACAACATTTTTGTTTACATATGTATTGTAAATACAAGTATTGTAAGCAAGATAATTACTTGCTGAAGCATCAAGACATCTTACTTGATTGTAGATACAAGAGCTATAAGCAAGATAGTTCGTAGCAGAAGTGTCTAAACATCTTGCTTGATTATTATTGTAATAAACACAAGAACTGTATGCGAGATAATTACTTGCAGAAGTATCAAGACATCTTACTTGATTATAAATACAATTACCATAACTTAGATAGTTACTTGCAGATTGATCTAGACATTGATAAGTAACACTTCTATTGTATCCACTAGGTGTATAAGTTCTACTTGGGGTATTAGTTACAGTACTTACGTTACTAATATTGCTCACATTACTGACATTATTACTATTAATTATATTATTACTATTAATGACACTGAGATTATTGTTGGCACTAGTATAAGTACATAGACCTGTGCCTCCATAATTGTTTGCATTATAATCCTGGCACTTAATTATTGGAGTATAAGTACACATGCCAACACTTCCGTAGTTGTTGGCGGAAAGATCAAGACATTTAATTATAGTGTAAGTACAAGCACCGGCTTTCCCATAATTGTTAGCAGAAATATCTAGACATTTAACTATAGTATAAGTACAAGCACCGACTTTGCCATAATTATTTGCATTGTAATCCTGACAGTATTGCGTAACCGCATTTTTTGTAAATGAAGCTGTATAACTTCTATCTGTTGTTATGTTTGTATCTATTCTGGTAGCTCCAGTTTTGCCATCACTCCATTTATCAAATGTATAACCTGTACTTGCAAGAGCTGTGACCTGTGTTCCAGAACCACCATTTGAAACTGTTTGATAAGTATCTCCAGAAATTGTTCCACCATTTCCTGCTGTGTATGTGAGTGTGTGAGTATTTACAGGTGCTTGCTTGAAATAAACATAAACAACACAAGATTCTGTAATAGTCCCAGTTGTATATGTATTACCGTTTAATATTCCAGTACGACAAGAAGATACAGCCGGATAATCAATTCTGTCCACCAAATATCCTGTATCAGGGGTAAGATTAAAAATTGTAGTTTTGCCAGATTCTACAGAAGAGGTTACATACCAAGCAGTAGAATTATTTATTTTACCATTAAATGTCATATTATAAGCTGTGACATTGAAATATTGAGTAGCTGGAATAGGATTATGAGTACAAGGATATGAGATTAAATAGTTATTTGCAGATGAATCCTGACAAGTCGCTGGAGGGGTAACAACAGAGCTTACTTTAAAGACGGCTACCATTGTTCCTTGTGATGCCCATCCTGGAGCAACATCCCCAATTAAAATACCACTAGATAATATAGAAGAAGCAGACTGTCCGTTTGGAAGTGCTGATAATGTTCTTGATTGATTAGGGAACCATCTTGCATCGACAAATTCTAGACTTTGAGGACTTGAAACAGTTAAATTCACATTACCTGAGAGATCACCATTATCAGACATGATACGTCCCATAAAATTATGAGAAGTTGAAGTATTAGATGATTTAGTAACTGCTAATCTTACATTTTTAGCAACAACGTTGCTTGTATTATGATAATAGATACGTACATTTATAGTATCTCCTGGCTCTGCAGACATAGAGGTAGAAGTCCAACAAGAACCATACCCTGTATTTGAAGTATAGTTGGCTATGGCAATGGTGTTTTGGCAATCATTTGCTTCTCCATTCCAATTTGCCGCAAACGCATTTTGCGCAGCAAAAAGTAAAACAAAACTAAAGATTCCGACTATTATTTTTTTCATATATTTTTTCATATTATTATTTATTATTATTACAATTTTAAACCTTCAATTTCGAAGAATTAAAGACTTAAATATGTAGTGAAGCTTTTAATTAAATTAAAGGCTTCACTATTATATTTATTACTACAGCTTTTCTTGTTTCTACTTAATTAAAAGTAGTTTTAAACTTAAGCTGTTTTTTAAAGAGCAAATTTAAAAGTTGATGTTAGCACGAAACCCAATAAAAGGGTTTTGTACCCGCCCTTGTGGCTGAGCATCTACGGGACTACCATCTTTCTTAGGAGGAGGAATGACCACGATAGGCTCTGATGACCCACCTTGGTTTTCAATAATGCGGTAAGTTCCGTACGCAAACCCTACTCCAGCAATCCACTTAACCAATGGATAATTTTTATTGAAATAATATAGCTTGCTATGCTTTATTTCAATTACCGGTGGAGGAGGTGGAGGTGGAGGAGTTGACGAAACTGTCCCCCTAAAGTATCTCCAGTCATGATTTACGGCTGGAACTGGGACAGGTTGATCTTCTTCTATCAAACCAAAATATTTTCTCTGTGTGTTTAAAATGTTGACACAGGTATCCTTATACAGGATAGTCTCAAATATTTTGTTCTGGTAGAGAGTTATCTCTCCTTCAAATCTTTTCCCTGGAAAAAATTTTAACTCTTGGGTTGGGACATCCCAATAAGAGTTTTCATAAGTCCCGGCTTCGAGAATTGTGTCTTTAACCACAACTTTTTGAAACAAGGAATTGATACTACTTTCTCCTGTTTTAAGGAGAAGGTAAGCAGAAACTTTTTTCGCTTTTGGTGAATCCCCATTGGCGAAATTTTTGACTTGCCTTGGACTATAGTGCCCGTAAGGAAGTATGGGCTGTCTCTGTCCATTTGTTATCAACCAACCTAGGGCGAATAACAAAACTATTGTTTTTTTCATTTTAAATCCCTAATTTTGTTCTATCCATCCCCTAAATAGCTCTTTAATTAAGAAAGAGATACAACAAAACTAGAAATTGACATTTGCACATATTATATCAAATCCTGCAACTATTGTCAACCCCACCCTAAATCCCCTTTCTGGTGACCTATTTATAAAGTTTTTTAATTAAAAAGTTAAAATTTTATTATATAAATAAAAAAAGGGCCTGGGATAAATTAATAATCCCAGGTTTTTCCTTTCCTTTAATATTGTTTGCAGAAAAAAATAATTAATACAAGTTTTCCCATCCTTCATTATCATCTTGGGGTTCTATGAACTTTCTAAAGTCTACCAGAAGATAACATGGTGGATTTGGTATAACAATTTTTATGTTACATTCCTTCCCGTTATATTTTACAGTACCAGTAGCACTAAAAATAAAAGAATCGGGGTTCTTAGCTGTTTTAGTTTTTTCGGCTATATCCTTTTTGCAAACTGTGAAAAAATACTCCACATTTTTTCTTTTACAGGTTACTTGAATGAAATCACATGTCTTTCTATTACTAATTATTTTGTAACTGACATCTGAGATTTTCATTGGTGTTCTAATAGGAATTTTTTTTGCAACCTTGTTAGAATCTACGGAATAGATAACTCCGTTTTCAATGAAATCGTGTTCTTCCATTTCTTGAAGTTCTTCTGTTTTTTCAATAACCAAAACAATACTGTTATAAAAAGTTATCGTGTCCTTTTTACTTAAGTCTCTTTTGAGTCTTTGCTCAAAATTTTTAAGGCTATCTATTTTAACAGAATCAACCGAAGTTGTTGCTTTTGTGGTCTCTTTTTGTGGAGTACAACCCAAAAAAATAACACTAAAAAAAATCACTAAAATCCAAAAAGTCTGTGTTTTCATAATTATAAATTTATGTGAAATGAATATTAAAATATCTTATTTATGCCCCAATGATGAGAAGCAAATAAGATACTTTAATAGCCTAACAATTTGAGTATATTGTATAATAATAAATCAAGTCTGTCAACCCTAATTCCTCCCCTTGATAAGGGGGACTGAGGGGGTTGTTTCCCCTCTCCTTTACAAGGAGAGGGTTGGGGAGAGGTTCCTAATTAATTAAGAACCTCCCCTCATTCCCCTCCTTAGTAAGGAGGGGAGGAATTAGCTCAATCTTCCCTTTTATAAACCTTACTTATAATATATAATGGATATATATGACACTCACATTTGATGACGACAAGCAAAAGAAAAATCTATCAGATTTGCGAAAGCAAGAGGAGGAGGACTTGGTGGATACATTAGCAGAGACTCGCTATGGAGTTCCTCCTGTGCATCTATCCGTTATTCCAATAGACAACGACGCTCTCCGTACTATAGATGAGAAAGAGGCCAGAGAGTTAGAAGTCGCTCCGTTCAAACTTCTCGGGAAAGATATTCACGTCGCTGTTCATTCGCCACAACCAGATAAATTAGAAAATTTGAAAAAGTATTTTGCAGATCGCGAGTATATCCCCCATTTCTATATGGCATCCAAGTTTAGTTTAGAAAAAGCTTGGGATAGATACAAAGAAATTTCATATGCTTCCGAATCCAAAGCAGGCGGTATAGCTATCTCAGGAGAAGTTTTGAAAAAGTTGATGGCGGGTATTAAGAATATTGAAGATATTAAAAAAGCAATTTTAGATATAGAAAAAGATAATATCCATACGACTTCCCACATACTAGAGATAGCTATCGCTGGGGCTGTCGCTATCAATGCTTCCGATATACACTTTGAGCCAGAAGAAAATACTGTGCGTTTAAGATTCCGTCTCGATGGAATTCTCCATACAGTAATGGATATCCCCCCTGCCGCTCACAAATTTATAAATTCTCGCATCAAGCTTATCTCTGGTCTTAAGATTACTGCGAACTCTATCGCTCAAGATGGGCGATTCAGCATCTGGCTTGATCAAGATGAGATTTCTCTCCGCGTCTCTCTCATCCCCGGAGCCTACGGCGAATCTATCGTGATGCGTATCTTAAATCCGAAATCTATCAGAGTAAAACTTGAAGATATGGGTATAGAGCCCAAATTGTATGAGATATTCATGAAAGAAATAAAGAAGCCCAATGGTCTCATTCTCCTCACAGGTCCGACTGGCTCTGGTAAGACGACGACTCTCTACTCTTTCCTACAGAAAATTTATTCGACGGAAATTAAAATTATCACCATAGAAGACCCTATCGAATATCATTTGCCGGGGATTACCCAGACTCAGACAGATGAAGAAAAGGGTTATACTTTCCTAGAAGGCTTGCGTTCATCTCTTCGCCAAGATCCTGATGTCATAATGGTAGGAGAAATCCGTGATAGCGAGACAGCCAAGATTGCCGTGGAGTCTGCCCTTACTGGGCACCTCGTCTTCTCTACTTTGCATACGAACAACGCTGCTGGAGTCATCCCTCGTCTGATAGATCTAGAAGTGAATCCGAAAATTCTAGTCTCGGCGTTGTCTCTATCAATTGCTCAGCGTCTAGTAAGGAGGCTCTGCCTCAATTGCAGAAAAGAAAGAGTAATAAAACCAGAAGAATTATCTTTAATAAATGGAATGATAGAAAAAGCGAAATCTTATGGAAAAGATTTCGCAGATTATGGAGTAGATATGAAGAATCCATTTAAATTCTATGAAGCTACTGGATGTCTAGAATGCAACAATACGGGATTCAAGGGTCAGATAGGAATATTTGAAGCAATTTATAATGATGCCAAGATAGAAGATATAATTGTGACGAATCCAAGTGAAAGAGAAATCAAAGAAGTAGCAAAGAGCCAAGTCTCTCTCAATATGCAACAAGATGGCCTTGTGAAAATACTAAAAGGAATCACTTCTTATGAAGAAGTCGCCAGCACAGTGGATTTCTACGAGGAATAAAAAAACATAAATCTCTAAACAATCCTTTGGAAGCATGCGCTAACAAAGTAATATATGATTACAGGATAGCCACAGTAAATATAAATATAAACCAAGACGTCCTATGCACATATATAGAGCACGGGGCCGATTGCTTAGAGATTTATGTTCTCTTCGCATAAAAAAATGCTATAATCAAACTGTATTAAATAACTAAAAGAAGTATAGCATACTAAGAAAATAATGTCAAGTAAAGATAATACAACCAAACACATTCGGGAAGAAGCCTCAGTGCACAGTAAGGATGAAGGCTTCTTAGACCAGACACTGCGTCCAGAGGTCTGGGAAGAGTATATTGGCCAAGAAAATATCAAAGCCAATCTCAAAATTCTTCTAACTGCCGCCGAAGAGCGAAACCATCCTGCCGAGCATATCCTTTTCTATGGTCCACCAGGTCTTGGCAAGACTACCTTGGCTCATTTGATAGCCAAAGAGACTCGTAGGCAAATTAAAATTACTTCCGGACCTGCCATAGAGAAAGTTGGAGACCTTGCTTCTATACTTACCAATCTCGCCCCTGGTGATATTGTCTTCATAGATGAGATCCACCGTCTAAATAAAATGGTGGAAGAAATACTTTATCCAGCGATGGAGTCTGGTGTTTTAGATATCATTATTGGTAAGGGTCCTTCAGCTCGTACTATTCAGCTTGAGCTCCCGCCTTTCACTCTTATTGCTGCTACTACCCGCATTGCTCTCCTCTCTTCCCCTCTTCGTTCACGTTTCTCTGGTGGAGTTTTTAGACTTGAATTCTATACCCACGATGAAATAAAAAAGATATTGGCTCGTTCGGCAAAAATATTGGGGGTAGAATTAGAAAGTGATGCATTGGATGAGATAGCCAAGCGCGCTCGTTTCACACCTCGTACTGCCAATTATTTCCTCAAGCGTTGTCGCGACTATGCACAAGTTCATAAATTGCCACTTTCTAAAGATGCAGTAAAGAAGGCTTTGGCTTTACTTGAAATAGATGAGATAGGTCTCTCTTCTTCTGATAGAAGAATCCTTGAAATAATAATCAACAAATTTAATGGCGGACCAGTCGGGCTTAAAACTATCTCAGCCGCTACAAGTGAAGAAGAGGCGACAATAGAAGAAGTCATAGAGCCATACCTGATACAACTTGGGCTTCTCGAGCGTACTAGCCGTGGTAGAACCGTCACTAAAAAGGGTTATGAGCATTTAGGGTTTGATTTTATAGGAAAATAATATGAAAATACTTGCAATCGATCCTGGCTTTGAAAGAGTCGGAATAGCGGTAACAGAGAAGACAAATGCAAAGAAACACTTGCTTGTTTATTCTGATTGTTTTAAAACTTCTGCAAAAATTCCTTTTCACAAGAGACTCACTCTAATTGGAAATGAAATAGAAAAAATTATTAAGAAGTACAAACCGGAAGCTCTGGCAATAGAGAAATTATATTTCACTACCAATCAAAAGACTGTAATGGGTGTTTCTGAAGCGCGAGGAGTCATTATATATACTGCTTCAAGAAATAGTTTAAATATTTTTGAATACACCCCTCCCCAGATAAAAGTAGCGGTTACAGGATATGGCAAAGCCAGCAAGGATATGGTGATGTCTATGGTGCCGAAACTTATAAATATAGATAAAAGCATTAATTCTGATGATGAATTGGACGCTATCGCCATAGGTCTCACATTGCTTGCTTGTGAGAAATTCACTATAAAACAAAAATAGTTATCCACAGTTTAAAAGGTATTGCAAAGAAAATAATATTTTGATACAAATGATTATTATAATATGTTTTTAAATTAAAATATTAAATTATGAGTTATAAAGATGATGAAGAACTAAGTGGAATAGAGATTAAAGACGACGAAGAAGATGTGCTTATTTCTCCAGATGATCTTGATGATCCACTGGACGATGATTTAATAGTGGATGATGATTTAATCGCCATTGAAGAAGAAGACGATGAATTAGAAGATTTCGTCGGATTAGATGGTTCTCCTGATTATTAATTCGTTTCAATTCTACAAAACCTTTTCTTCCCTATTCTATAGACTCCACTTTTTGCTAATTCTCCCATAGCAGAAACTTTTTCATTTTTCTCCATATAGGTCACAGCCCCACTTTCTACAAGTCGTCTAAATTCGCTTTTTGATTCAATAATTTTATTATTCAATAGTACCTCTACCAATAGAGCACCTTTTTTTGCAACAATTTTTTCTACTTCTTCCGGTATCTCCTTTTTAGAAAAAGTCTTTTCCCAATTATCTTGCGCTTTTATAGCTTCTTGTTCGCTTTTTATAGACTTAACAATTTCATATGCCATTAGTTTTTTAAACTGCATAGGATTTGCGCCTTGTTTTATTTCTTCTTCAATCTTTTTTATATCTTCCATAGATACCTCTGTTAGAAGTTCCAACCCAGATAAAATAGCAGTATCTGGGTAAGACATGGCCTTCCCGAACATTTGCTCTGCGTTGTCACCTAGATTAATACCATTGCCCTTGGTTTTACTCATAGTAATGCCATCTGGGGCATCCATCATTTTATTTGCTCTAACAAATTTTTCTTTGTTCAAATAAATTTTTGATAAATCTCTACCAACCAGCATATTGAAAATCTGATCAGCTCCACCGATTTCTATATCAACTCCCATTGCAACCCCATCATATCCCTGCATTAATGGGTACACAATTTCGTGTAATTTAAATTGCTCTTCATCTTTTAATCTTTTTTTGAATAAATCCCTTTGTAATATTTGTGGTACAGTAAAATTAGACATCAATTTCAAAACATCTTCTAGTTGTAATTTAGAAAGCCATTTAAAATTTCTTTCAAATCGAACAGGATTTCCCCCTCCAAAATCTATAAGCTGGGCGGCTTGTTCTTTCCAGTTGGCCATATTTTTTTCAATTTCATCATCAGTCAATATTTTTCTAGTTGAGCCCTTGTCAGGGTCACCAATTTTAGAAGTAAAATCACCAACCAAAAAAATCACTTCATGCCCTAATTCTTGCAAAATTTTTAAAGCCCGTATGCCTATGGCATGTCCTACATGAAGATAAGGACCTGTTGGATCAAAGCCTTGATAAATTTTTAGTCTTTCTCCTGACATTAATTTTTCTTTGAGTTTCTCTTTCGATGGGAAAATCTCCGCAACTCCCCTTTCTAAAAATTGGTCTATCTTCTTTTCATCTATTATTACTTTACTCATATTCATATATTATCACATCTTTTGCTCTTTGTCCGTAGAATTTTTCCTCCCCTGTGAAGGGGAGGTGGCTCCTAGCCGGAGGGGTTTTTGTGTTATGATATATAAGTATGAAAAAAATATCACCTAAGACATCTAAATTATTAAAAAATATAGCCTTTGTTTGTATTGGATTGGGGGTCATATTCACAGGAGTTCTCATTGTTTGGATTAGTACATTGAAATTACCAGACTTTAAGCTTTTCACTGAAAGGAAAATACAAGGTTCTACCAAGATCTATGATCGCACAGGTGAGATATTACTTTATGATGTTCATGAAAATATTAAAAGGACAGTAATCCCTTATGAAGAAATAGGAACTAATATAAAAAATGCCACAGTTGCTATCGAGGACTCAGATTTCTATAATCACAAGGGTATCCGTATTTCTTCTATAATTCGAGCAACAATTTGGGCTAAACTAACCGGTAGAAAAGTTCAAGGAGGTTCTACCATAACTCAACAGTTAATTAAAAATACTCTTCTGACTCCAGAAGTAACCATCACTCGCAAAATGAAAGAGTGGATACTCTCAGTAAAACTTGAAAAGATTATGAGCAAGGAAGATATTCTCACTCTATATTTAAACGAAGCCCCTTATGGTGGTAATCTCTATGGGATAGAAGAAGCAGCTAAAGCCTTCTTCAATAAAGAACCGTTGAATCTAACATTGGCCGAATCAGCCTACTTAGCAGCTATACCCAATGGCCCGACATACTATTCTCCTTACAGGAAAAATAAAGATAAATTGGATGAAAGAAAAAATTTAGTTTTAAAAAGAATGCTAGATTTAAAATGGATAGATGAAGCGACGTACAATACTGCTAAGAATGAAGTGGTGGTCTTCATGCCTGAGCGTCCAATGAACATTGCAGCCCCACACTTTGTATTTTTTATTAAAGATTATTTAGAGAAACATTATGGAATAAATGCCCTAGAAGAAGGTGGATTTAAAGTTATAACGACACTTGATTATAATCTGCAGAAAAAGGCAGAGGAAGTCGCCTTGCAAAGATCAAAAGAAAATGAAAAGAGTTGGAATGGTAAAAATGCAAGTATTGTAGCTATTGATCCCAAGACAGGACAAATATTGGCAATGGTAGGATCTCGTAATTATTTTGATAAGACAGTGGATGGAAATTTCAATGTAGCCACAGCCGCAAGACAGCCAGGTTCTTCTTTCAAGCCGATAGTCTACGCTGCCGCTTTCGAAAAAGGATATACCACAGATACAACTCTTTTCGATGTGAAAACAGAATTCAATGCTTCTTGTAGCCCAGAAGGTAATCCTCTCCCAGGGCACAAGAACGCTACTTGCTATACACCAAGTGATTATGATAATAAATATCGCGGTCCAATGACGCTCCGTGATGCCCTAGCTCAATCTATAAACATAGTAGCTATTAAACTTCTATATTTAGTCGGGATAAATGATTCATTAAAAATGGCAAGTGATTTAGGAATTACTACTTTGACTGACCCATCTCGATATGGATTGTCTCTAGTCATCGGAGGAGGAGAGACGACTCTCCTAGAAATGACTTCTGCTTATAGTGTCTTTGCGGCCAATGGAATTCGCCATCCTTATAAAGAAATTCTTTCTGTGGAAGATGCTAGTGGAAAAGTCTTAGAAAAATATGAAGACAAGCCATATCAAGTCCTCACCCCTAATACTACAAATATTTTATCTAATATTTTATCGGACGATAAGGCTCGAACTCCTACTTTTGGAGTAAACTCTGTTTTGAATATTTCGGGACACAATACAGCTGTAAAGACTGGTACCACCAATGACAACAAGGATGCTTGGACGATTGGCTATACCCCTTCTATTGCTGTTGGTGTCTGGGTTGGTAACAATGATAACATCCCAATGAAAAAAGGCGGTGCAGCCCTTGCTGGCCCTATCTGGAACGATGTGATGTCCTTTGCCCTCAAAGACAAACCAAATGAATTCTTTGAAGAACCAGAGCCAATTGATCAAAATTTACCTCCTATAATCCGTGGCTTCTGGCAAGGGGGAGAAACTTTCACTACAGATACTCCCTCATATAGCACCATTACCGGTCTTCCTCTTCTAAATAATAAAAAAGAGGTGTCAGTAACAAATGTTCATACTATCTTATATTGGATAGATAAGAATAACCCACTAAATATGACTCCAAGCAAAAGTACTAATGACTCACTTTATACCAACTGGGAATATGGAGTACAAAAGTGGTGGACAAACAATTATATGAATTATCAAAATGTTTCAGCCCTAGAAAGACCAACTGGTAGCAACATAGAGCTATCTAAGCCAGAATTTACTATCAGCGGGATACATCCCGATTCTTATAAAAATACAGATAATGTTTCTTTCACTATTAATTCTATTGGACAAAATCAAATCAAAAAAATAGATGTATTTATAAATAATACATATTATAAATCATTAAAAACTGCGCCTTTTAATGTCTCTTTTACTCCGAAAGATATATCCCCTATAACAACCAATAATACTATCCGCATTGTCGGCTATGACACACTAGGTGGTGTTGGAGAAACTACTACCACAGTATTAATAAAATAAATAACTATTCCAATAGTTATTTATTTTATATCTTTAAAATTACTTTCCGGAGAGATTTCCAATATCTCTTTTAATATTTTTTCTTTTCTTATTAAAATCTCATTGCGAACCAAGGGAGAGGCTTTTATATAAATAAAAGGGGGTTTTATTTGAATAAATTTATCATCAATTTTTACTGAAATATTATTTTCTATAACCTTAGAAATTATTCTATATTTTTCTTCTTTTGAAAAAAGAATGTCTTTAAATTTATCGAAATAATTTTTAATGTGATTATAATCCATACTTATCTATTCATTGGCATTACCAAGTACATAAAAGATGAATCTCCTACTGGTCTTATTATCATCGGTCTATTATTGCCATTGAACTCAAGTACAAGTGAGTCCGCAGTCACAGACAAGAAGCAATCTATAATATATTTGTAATTAAAATTAAGTAAAACATTTTCTCCAGAAATTGCTGCCCCAATAAGTGTAATATTTTCACCAATATCTGTATTCTTAGCTTCTATTTCAAAAACTTTTTCGGATGGTTTGATATTGAAAGTAACTTCATTAAATTTATTTGAAAAAATATTTGATATTTTAAGAGATGAAATAAAGTCTTGTTTTAATAAAGTGGCTTCGGTGGTAGGATTCTTGGGGATTATTTGTTTGTAATCTGGGAAAGATCCATCGATAATCCTCGAAGTAAGATAAACATTAGCAGATGAAAATGATATTTGATTTTTCTGAAGAGTAATCTTAATATCACCTTCTATAGAATCAAGAACCTTAATAATTTCAACTGTATTTTTAAAAGGAAGTAATATTCCACTGAAAGAGAGCTTTTGTTTTACTTTTACTTTCTTTTCTGCCAATCTAAACGAATCAGTGGCCACAAAGACAAGGAGATCATCTTCTGGATATATATAAACACTTCCTATTTCTGGTTTAATCTCAGATATAGAAGCACTATAATAAACAGATTTTATCCCTTCTAAAAATTTCTTGGCTGGTATGAGCAATTCTTCTCCTTGTATAACTGGAATAGTTGGAAAGTCTTCATTTGGGATACTCTTCAAAATAATGGTATTTAATTTTGTTTTAACAGATAAATTATTATTAATTAATTCAAAAGAAACAATTTGATCACCAGAAAGTACAGAAAACAAAGACGAGAGGACATCACTTCTTATGGCTACTACTCCCTCTTTCTCAATTTTAGCTGGGACTTCCATCTCTATACCAATGTTTAAATTTGTAGCTCTTAGTTTCAATGTTTTACCAGTAGCTACCCAGAGAACAGAACCAAGTACTGGTAGAGTTAGATTCTTGCCTGTTATTCTATCTACTATCATCAATGCGTTTTTAATTTTTTCTATTGAGCATTCTAACTTCATATATTTGTATAGTTAATTTATTAATATAATTTATTATTACTACTATGGGTGTGAATATGTGTATTACTTTTTTATATATATTTTACTTATGTTATTTTTTATTTTTAATAATTTTTGATTTAACTATTTTTGAATAAATATTTTTATAATACTTTTGGACAAAGTTATTAACATTTTTATCTTTTATAAACACAGTTTATCCACATAGATATAATTTACTTAAACATAATTCTTATTTTTTCAATCTCTTGTAATAATGCTGGGTCTGTTTTCAAATCTTCTTTTATCTTTAAATGTGAGTGGATAGCAGTAGTATGATCTCTTCCCCCCAATTTGCTTCCTATAAGAGGATAAGAGATGTTGAAATCTTCTCGGAGGATATACATTGCTACTTGTCTAGCCTTCACTATTTCTTTGCGTCGCGTCTTCTCATATATAACTTCTTCAGAAATTCCATAATGATTAGCGATAACACCCACAATATCCTTAATAGCTACGGTTTTCTTGGGTTTAATATTATTTTTAATAAGAGCCTTAATTTCGTTTAAAGATAACGATTTGTTTTTAAGTTGAGTCTGACAAATTATTGTGTTTAGGCTACCTTCAAGCTCACGGATGTTTCCCTCAAGTATCTCTGCTAGATAAGAAATTACATCATTTTCTATAATTGAATTAGTGGATTCAAATTTAGCCTTTATAATTGCAACTCTTGATTCATAATCTGGCTCAACAATTTGGACGGTCATCCCAGAGGCGAATCTAGACTGAAGTCTTTCCTCTAATCCTTGTATGAAATTAGGGTGTTTATCAGAAGAAAAGATAATCTGTTTATTACTTTCGTATAAAGTATTAAAAAGGTGGAATAATTCTTCTTGGGTTTTATCTTTACCAGAGATGAATTGAATATCATCCATTATAATCACATCATATTTGCGGTATTTTTCTTTGAAGGAATTTGGGTTCTTGTTTTGGATTGAATTTATATAATCAATTGCAAATCTTTCCAATGAAACATAATATATTTTCTTGTTTGGGTGTTTTATCTTTATGGTATTACCTATGGCTTGTATCATATGAGTTTTACCAAGACCTGTCCCTCCATAAACAAAGAAAGGATTATAATTTTGCCCTGGGTTAGCGATAATCGCTTGAGCGACAGCATAAGCCAGCTCATTGAAAGGTCCTACAATGAAAGAATTAAAATTATACTTTGGGTTTAAGTTATCTTCTTTGTTTAAATATAAATCGTTTAATGGAAGCTCTTTATTTATATTTATTTGTTTATGAACTACATTTTCTATGTTTTTATTTGAGATTTCATTTTTGTGAATTATATATTCAATACTACGTATCCCCTCTTCATAGCTTATGATTGTCTTTAATATTAGTTTGTGAAATTTATTATAAAGCCAATCCTTCACAAATTCATTGGGAACTCCAATATATAAAGTCCCACCCTCTTCTTTTATTATTGATGTATTCTTAAACCAAGTCGTGAAATTAGCCTTTGATATATTTAATTCTACCTCAGACAGACACTTTTCCCAGAGTTCTTTTGTATTCATAGAAACCATTATACTCGTGTTTTCAAAAACACAATAATTAAATACCTTAATTAAGCTGTTGATAACGTGTGGATATGTTTTCCTCCACATATTGCTTTATATGTCATTTTAGTATATATTTTCCATATGTCTTTAACATATCAACCAAACAAAAGAAAAAGAGCCAAGACCCACGGATTCTTAGTTCGTGCTAAAACCCCAGGAGGTAAAAAGGTTACGAAGGCACGTCGTCAGAAAGGACGCGCTAAAGTATCAATTGCAAAATAATTATGCTCGCAAAGAAAAAACGAATCACCAAAAATACTTTTCAAACCATTATGGAGAAAGGAAGTATCGTTTCTGGTTCGTTTTTTCTTTTGCGTTATTTAAGACAACCATCCCCTATTTATGCCTTCGTAGCTCCTAAAAAGATTGCCAAGACTGCGGTTAAAAGGAATTCCCTTCGAAGAATTGGTTATAATATCCTCCGTTCATATGATCTGGAATCTTGTGCTGGAATATTTTTTTATAAAAAAGAAGCATTATCGGCTACCAACATAGATCTTAAAAAAGATATAGAAACTATATTAAAGAAAATTAATCTAATTTAGATAATATGAAAAGATTTTTTATAAAATTAATTAATTTTTATCAAAAAATTCCATTCAAATCACATAATTCCTGTGTATTCTTGCCTACTTGTTCAGAATATACTAAAGAAGCTATTCTTCGGTATGGTATTTTAACCGGTATTTATAAGGGTTTTAAGAGAATTCTTCGTTGTCATCCTTGGCAGAAAAAGCATTATGATCCACTAAAATAATTAATAATTTTTAATTATTAATTAATATGCTACAATAGAGCAATGTCAGCTTTATGGAACACCATCTTTTATCAGCCAATTTATAATATCCTTATGTTTATTATAAACCACGTCACTTTCGGTGATGTTGGTTTTGCTATTATAATAGTGACCATTATCGTCAAACTTATTCTTTCTCCTCTCACCAAAAAGTCCATTAAAAGCCAGATTCTTATGAAGAGAATGGAGCCCGAAATCAAACTTATCAAGAAGAATTATCCCAATAAAGAAGAACAAGCTAAAAAAACCTTTGAATTATATAAGAAATATGGGACCAATCCGTTTTCTGGTTGCTTGGTAGTATTACTTCAATTGCCAGTTATTTTCGCTTTGTATTATGTATTTTTAAAAGGGCTTTCTCTAGACACCATAAATACTAGTCTAATTTATCCTTTTGTAGGCGTTCCTTCTCTTATGCATACCAACTTCTTAGGCTTTATAGAAATGGGAGGCAAAAGCATAATTCTAGCCGTTTTAGCGGGAGTTACGCAGTTCGTTCAAGGGTATCTCTCCTCCCCTATCACTCCCAAAGTTGAAGTTGTGGGAGATGCCACCCCCAATGAACCTAGGACATTTCAAGATGAATTATCTAGTAGTATGCAGACTAATGTGAAATATATTCTCCCAATATTTATAGCTTTCATTTCTTGGCAAATTTCAGCTGCGGTTGCTCTCTACTTTGTTATTAGTAATATATTTACTATTCTTCAAGAATGGTATATAAGAAGAACATTAGATAATAAATAAATTTCAATATGGATCAAGAACTTGTAAAATCAATCATAGAAAATATTTTTACACATACAGCTTGTACTATTTCCAAGTGCGAACTATCCCTTGAAGATGGGATGCTTTGGTGTATGATTGAAACTCCAGATTCAAGATTTATGATTGGACGTGAAGGAGAGACCCTCAGATCCCTCAATCATTTAGTCCGTAAGATTGCTGAGAAGGCAAGTGGCACAGAAGAAATTTCTAATATCTTTGTGGATGTGAATGGATATCAAAAGAAAAGATTTGATAATCTGAAAAATATTGCTCATATGATGGCCGAGAGAGCCCGCTATTTTAAGAGTAATATCGAGATTGATCCTATGCCTGCCAATGAACGTCGCATTGTTCATATGTTCTTAGAGAAGATTCCAGATATTAAAACAGAATCAGAAGGCTATGGACCAGAGAGAAGAGTGGTAATTAAATATATAGGAAACAACTAAATCTCCCCCTGCTAAGGGGGAGTGCCTGAAAGGCGAGGGGGTCAAAGATCCAAACTCCACAGCATACCGTCTTTTTTGTTTATGAAGAATAAACTATTTTCTTTATCACTTAGGAATAAATTAGTAGCATCTATGGGTGTCTCATTGCTAGAATTGGCAAAGGTAGTAGTCTCTTTAGTCTGGGTATTTATTTTTATAAATCTATCTTCAAAAGATATTAACCCTTGATACCAATAATCAGGATATTGCGTTCCTATTATTGTATTGGGGATAGCGCAATAAGCATTTATATTGTCATTACTCCAAACACACTTCTCAGGTAATCCATATATATCTAAATCAAAAGATGTATGATTTTTAATATTAAAAACGTTTAATTTAGGGCCGATATTAAGAGAGGCTCCATATAATACAAGGTTGCCATTACTACTGGCAAGAGTCGTGAGGCCTGGGATACCTCCGAAAAGTTTCGTCAATGTTCCATTGGTAGTATTTAGACTGAAAGTACTTCCATCTACTAGATAAGATGGCTTAGTAGTCAGATAGACGCCTTGATTTGTAACCCATTGTGGCAACCACTCAGAGAAACTAGAAGTGAAGACTTGGGAAGTCTTCGTCTCATCAAAAGGTTTAATCACTCCTATCACACCATTTTTATTTTTTATAATAGAAAAGAATTTAGTTTTGTCTGGAGATAGGCTGACTGCTGTAATATCAGGGTTTAAGAAACTGCCACTCTTCCCTCCAAGAGAAGCAAGGAAGCTTGTAATACTTTTATCATCAGATGAGGCATATCTATAAACAATAGAAGTTCCACTGCCATTGAAAATTGTTTCGTAGACACTCGGAATTGTGGAATTTGATATTTTTCCAGTTATTTTCGTATCTAGATAAATTTGATATATATGTCCAGTGGCACGTTCTACATATCGTAGTGATGGCACTGCTACCCCGTCTCTCATATCTTCAAAGAAGACAGCTCCAGCTACCGCGAAGTCTGTTATTTTATGGAAGCGTGAATTCTCCTTGATCACTTCTCCGGTTGTTGATGTGGTCACTTCATTTGGAGTAGTTGTCGTAGGAACTTTTGAACTTGTGCCAAAGGGATTAAACTTTTGGTAAATACTTGTATTTGGGTCAGTTACAGCTACTCCCCTACTTTTGTTATAGAAATAAATACCGAGCATTATCGCTCCTACAAGTATAAACGCTGTTATGAAAATAATTATTGTTTTTCGTGGCATAAATTAATTATTTAACACCCCCAACCATTTGCTGTTAGTTTATTAAAGTTGGCTTCAACTCTTGGTGCATATATTCTAGTTTGTTGGTATCCAGCATAAGCCGTGCATTGCCAATTTGTTGATCCTGGGCAAGCAGTAGCCTCTTTATTTGCACCAGGTCCCCCATTATAAGATGCAGCTAAATATTGTATATTTGAGATGTCACATACTGAAGATTTTGCAGAAAGATTACAACCATTTTTTTGGAGTTTGCTGAGATAACTTGCACCAGCCATTATGTTTGTTTGTGCATCCATAGGGTCAGATCCTACACCTTGTTCCGCAAAGGTTTTTGGCATAAGCTGTATGAGTCCTTGAGCTCCTGATGGGCTTGTTAGATTATTTACCCCTCCAGACTCAGCATACATAAAAGATTTTAAGAGAGTACAACTCAATCCGTATTTTGAAGCAGCAGTTTTCAACTGAGCATCGTATGTAGTTATATTTTTATTGGCATTTGGATTTCCAGGAGTTCCAATTGTAACTCCATAATAACCTCCGCCAGATGTTTGGGTTATTTCTACACTTGCGGTATCTATTACCAACCCCTCTTTCCCTGTCAGTGCTGGATTGATAGTATTGAGTAATGCCCAAGCGCCGAGAGCTATGATTAATCCAAGGACAGCTGAGAACATTTTCTTTTTCGCTTCAGTTTTGCCGAAAACAGATTCATCCCCCATATATGAGACTCCAGCTATTATAAGCATTATGACTGCAAGAGCAGCACATATCCCAATAGCAAGCTTGAAAATTATATTTAGATATTTCCCGATATCATTTGATATACAGTTTGTATCTTTACCACTTGAATCCATACAAGTAATGTTGCCGATAGGAGCCAGCATTTTATAAATACTTTTATTCTCCGCAACATTTATTTTAGGAGTGACATCCACAGCAGGATCTTCTGCTAGTGCTATGGTTCCACTTGCATATATTTCATTATAATTACCATTAAAATCAGGATTAGCATTATAAATTTTCCAATGGAAAGGGACATTATTCTCTTTTGTTATTGAGAAAAGAAGCGCCATTGGGATTCTTACTGTTTTTTCTATTGTTTTCCCTTTATTTTCATCAGCGTTCATTTTTGTAACATACATCACCCCGTTGTCACTATTAGCTATAATCTCTGCTGGTGCTTCCGATAAACCAGATTTAAGAACAGTCCCACGAAGATCAAGCCGCTTACTATTAATATCAGCCTCAAAATACGAGTTAGCGTTTATGTCATTTGGTGACCCCATTGTTGTTGGGTTGTCTGCAACCTTAAAAGTAAAAGTAAAATCGTAATATTGACCACCAAAATTATTTACATCATATTTATAAAGGTTAAGTGGAACATTTTTATTAATTAAAGAAATATTACCCGCCAATACCGAAGCAGGCATAATGAGATTTGTAAATAAAATAAACGATATTAAAATAGAAGAAAATATTTTTTTCATATTATAGTGTTAATTTTAATTGGCCAGTAACTTTTTGGAATAATTTACTTATATTCTCAAATGTGACATTTATATCTGCATATCCCCCACGAGCTGTAGGTCTTATAGTTAGCTCTGTCTTTTTAAAAGGTGTAGAGATAGGATCTCCGTTTATATTCCAATTATAATTGAAATTATCTTCACTACCTTTTATTGCAAGGAAATATGGCACAGCTACCATCGTCATCTCATCCCCTGTGAAAATTGTATCACTATTTAAAGCATTATTATATAGAGTCCCTTCGGTTGGCGATTTCTTATAAAAAATTACCTTCGGAGAATATGAAGAAACTGTTGTTGTTCTTTCAGCAGTATAATTCTCACCGACAGAAGAAGCTACTACTGTTATCATATTTTCTGTATCAAACAAATCATTACTGAAAACAAAAGAATTCTTATTATACCCAGAAGCATCAGTCACAGCGTTGTCATTATTTTTCCACGAGTAAGAAACATTTCCACCGCCAGACTTTATGGTATCTGTATTGGGGATTGCTACGGCTTTTATAATACCACCCCGAGAAGGGAGAGCCTTACCTTTATAAAAGGGTGGCACGTATCCATCGAGAGATTCCCAGAGTAATTCAATCTCAGAAGGCGAGATAGAGACACTCTTCGTAATAGTACTCATAGCCCCAACAGGCTTTATCATAATATCAAAATTGGTTGTAGTATTAGGGCCTAAGGCTTTAAAAGAATAATCAGTCTTCCCTATTCCAGACAGCACAACCTTGGAGTTCATTTGCCAAGATATCGTAGCTTTATTCAAGTCGGTCGCGTAACTTGATATACTTATAGAGACATCCTCATATGGTTGTGGATTTTTAGGAGAGATTGTCACAATAATCTCATCTTCTTGGGTATTTATTTGCATTTCAGCAAAAGAAAAAGAATGAATAGACAATAGACTAACCATAAAAATCACCCCAATTAAAAATTTCATTTTTATAAGCTTCACTTTATACATTATATAATATTTACCAAGTTATTGCATTTTCTCCCCTCCTTACCAAGGAGGGGACCAAGGAGAGGTTCTTAATTAATTAGGAACCTCTCCCTCCCCTCTCCTTAGTAAGGAGAGGAGCTAATTACCACCCGACACAGCCAGATCATCCTTTGCTTTCTTAATAGCAAGGATTTGAGATGGATCAGATGTGATAATTTGGTCTTCTGTATATGAAGCGATTGTCTTGATGGCTACGTGCTTGAGTCCAGCAAAGAATATTCCTTCTCCGACATTGGCTTCGAGAAGTAGATACTTTTCTTCATCAGTAAGACTGAAAGTCTTCTGGAGGACATCAATAGTCGCTGGGGATTGCTTTAATAGAAGCTGAATAGAAGAGTTCGTCACGATAGGCACGCCATAAGGGCTCTTCATAAAGTCCCCTACATCTTGGGTAATAGTAGCCAGACCTAGATAATATTTACGCCCTCTCTTAGCAATAGAATAAAGGAATGAAGCGGTATCTTCTGATTTCATCATCCACCAAGCTTCATCCACGACGAGTAATCGCTTCTTAAGATTTTTACGGACAGCATTCCAGATGAAGTGAGTGACTATATACATAGCCACAGGCTTGAGTTCATCTTCCATATCTCGCACAGAAAAGACGACGAATTTACGATTGATATCCACATTGGATGGTCTATTGATAAATGATGCCCAAGAACCGTGCGTATACTTCGCGATACGCTGTATTAGAGAGTTACTTCCCTCCATTCCAGCGAGGACAACTTCAAAGTCTGAAAGAAGTGGAGGTTCTATATTTGCAAAATTGGAAGATGCCGTTATGTCTTTCAGGGCATAAGTCTCTGTTATAGCTCGGTCTATGATGGAATCCTCTTCTGGCGTAAGTCCTCCGAGCATTATTCGGAATAATCCTACGAGGTTTATGGTATTGGAGCGGAGGACGTCGGCGGCTGTCTCATCCGGTCGTGGTATTGGTAGATCAAATGGGTTGATATGGTGGTCAGAGGAGAGGGCGATATTGAAATATCTACCACCTATGGCTTCTGCCAAGTATTCATATTCACGTTCAGGGTCTATGACAATAACTTCTGCATCAAACATAAGTGTACGGATAATTTCAAGCTTCGTGGCATAAGATTTACCAGCTCCAGCTGTGGCGAAAGTTATAGAGTTGTAGTTTGGAAGAGAAAATCTGTCAAAAATGATAAGACTAGAGTTGTGCCTGTTCACTCCATAGAGAATTCCCTTATCTGAAGTCAAATCAAATGAGACAAAAGGGAAAATACTTGAGAGAGGCTCTGTATCAAGCTTCTGATGAATTCCTAAAATATCAGTCCCCAGAGGAATAACACTTTTGAAGCCTTCAACTTGTTGGAATAATGCTGGCTTCAAGTAGACAAGCTTAGAATCTAGAAGAGACTTCACCTCACTCTCTATTTTGAACAAATCATTTTCATTATCAGCATAGACAGTAATATAAAGCCCCACATCAAACATTTTATTTTGAGCTTGCATTAGACTGTCACGCAAATTCTCGAGATCTTGGTAGGCAGTATCTAGCATCGGGTCGCGGACCAAACCTTTGGACTCACGGACAGATATTTGGCTTTGAACTTCCGCCACTTTCTTTTGGAAAGATCTTAGTATGTCGGCAGTTTCTATTGGGTGTATGAAGATAGAGACGTCAAAAATTTTGTCCAAGTTCACAATTGGTGAGAACCAATTATCCGTAAGATATCTAGGATAAGAAATGACGAAGAAAGTCCTCGCTATCTTATCTCCTAAATTTATAGACTTGGGGGTTATCTGAAGTGCCGAAGGTGCGATTACATCTTGGAGCTCAAGAGTGGCCGCTTTGTATATTTCGGTTGGCAAAACAGGCATAACGGTATTCGTCTGTTTTGATTTATTGCCCCCACTAAATATTGATGAAAATATTCCCATAATAATTTTATTGTAATTTAATTCCTTGACTAATATCCCCAGGATTGAATGTCTTATAGAAAAGTTCTACGACTTCGTCCGTTTTAAGCTGACTACTTCGTATCCCTATCCCACTTAATCCATTAATAATGACGTTCGTTCTTTGTTCTAGCTGGCTACGCTTCTCCTCGAAAGATGCTAGATCCATAGCCTTCTTGGTATCCTCTACTTGTTTCTTGGGGGCTCCGCCACCAATCAGACTATCTACTATGCCATTCCCAGATTTTATAATACTTGAACTATATGGCACAACGACGAAGAAAGTTTTCGTCATTATGTTCACTTCATCTGTGAAAGATCGAATGAAGTCTATATATTCTTTCGTCTGTATTTTAAGGAGGGGTTCGGTTTGCTCTTTCAAGCGATTCTCAAGCATTAAGAGATATGGCCTTATATTCAAGCGTCTGGACTGGATTACAATTTGAGTGGAGAAATCTAGACCATTTAAGAATGATTGGAATTGATTAATAATGGCGACTTGTTCATCGGAAGACTTAAGAGAGAGGTTGATGGAGGAAGCGATAAGGATAGCACGAAGACCACCATCCTTAAGTACAATGATGCCATTGCGGACCTCCTTTATAGGAACGAACTCTTGTGCTGCTTTTGAATCAATTGCCATAATTTATACTAATATTATATCACACTATTTATCGTTTCTATCTTGAACGTCCAAACTCCAAGATAAATCCTTCAATTTACTTTCTGAAAGCATTGGTACATTGGATATGGTAGTGGGCATTTGCACATCTTCATCTTGTATATCCCCTTTCTTTACAAGTCTTTGCTTCCACAAGTAAAGTTTGCTTGAGATTAAGTAATTAAAAGAAGCTTCTAAATAATATATGAAAGGCTTGCCATTTATTTTCACAAAGACGAGGCAGACAGTAAGCCCAGCGACGGGTAAGATAAGGAAGATGCCTATCCAAAGTGGCAAGATTTTGTATATGACGAAAATTATTCCTCCTCCACCAATCAAAAAGGCAAATTGGCGAAAGGTAAAAGGGCCAAAAATTTTATCTTCTATGTCTATAAATTGTGGTACTTTGAATTGCATATCTATATTTCCTCATGATATGGATCGTGAGGTTTTGATTGAGGTTCTCCGCTCATCTTTGGTAGAGAATAGTCACTTACAGAAGCTTTGCTAGTTGTATTACCGAATAGTTTATTGGTGATGATGTTGGGAGTAGGTGTGGATTTTTCATCATCTGAAATTATTTCTATGCCGTGTTCTTTATACATATCAGTTTCTTTGGTATTCGTATTTGCAATTATATTTTCTATTTCACTTTGAGAAGACCCCTTCTGCCCTTCAGGCATCTCCCCCTTAGCAGGGGGCGAAGAAAATACAGGTGATGGTATCGGAACAACTTCTTCTTTCTTTTTCGCATAAGGCGGAAGTGGCACCTCATCATTTGATTTTTCATTCTTAACTACTTTTATCCCTTCTTCTTCTACATTTTTTATATTTTTAAATATATTTTCATTTATTTCCCCCACCATTTCTTGTATTTTATCATTCCCCAAGTCTATCTTGGACCTTATGGCATCTTCATATTGATTACCCGCTATGGTATTCAGTATTACCTTTACTGTGATGTCTTCTAATATTCCCATTTGCTCCACATTAATCTTATACTTTCTAGCTACATCATATAATTTTTCTTTCCAATTAGAATAAGCAATTGATTCTTGGATGTCTTTCGGTAAGCTTGCAAAACGAAGATCAAGATTTTTATTATTTAAAGAGATTGCGTTGGATTGGAAAGTTTCAGTAAGCTCTCCTTTTATTGTTTTAAGGATATTTTCATCTATTTCTATTAATATTTTTTCTGTAACTTCTTTTTCTAATTCCAAATCTTTCCTTAAAATATTTTGATATTCTTCAATATGAATAATACCCAGTAATACCAAGGTGGTTTCTGTGGCTAAAATTTCTATCCGATTTTCTTTTAAACCATATTTAATACCAAGTTCTTTAAGTTTTTCCATCCAGAGCATAGAAGAGAAAACACTCTGAGCCTCTTTCGGGAGCTTCTGGTAGTATTCTGCTATTTTTTGTTGTAATTGTATTTGATCCATAGTTATTTTTTAGTGATGAGCCCCACCTCCTCCATGTGCATCTCCTCCTGTGCTTGTTGGTGCTTTTGGAACTTCTATTTTTACACCCTTCAGTGCTTCTGTAATTGTTGCTCCTATATCTTTTATCGCATCTCCTTGCCCTTGTCCGTGGTTAACCCCAGAGCTCTTTAATCCAGCACGAACACCAAGAGCTACTCCAGCAATCATAGCAGTTGGAATTTTATTAAAGAATCCGTCTCTCTTATCTGTATTAACTTGAGAAATATTTCGAACATCATAACTAGCCTTATTTGATCTAGCGAAGCCTCTTGTAAGCATTGAAACATTTTGTTTAGATTCTTCACGTAAGTGTTTGAATAATCCTTCAAGTTGAGCATCTGTTGTAACTTTTACTGCGGCATTTAATTTGATATCCAATTCATCTTCCATTTTCTTCTGTACTTCACCCTTTAACTCACCATTTTTATCCAAATTCTTTGAATCTTTTTTCAACTCAGCAGCCACTTCTTCTCGGTTTTTTGATTTGAACGCCTTTTCTCCTACAAAACTACGGCCCTTTTCATCTACAATTCTTGCTTCGTTTTTACCAGTAGCATCAAGACCTTTTCTTGCATTTGTTTCAACATCAGATCTCTTTGTCTTATTAAAGGTTGTTTTTAGCTTGTTTTCATCTTCACCAGAAATATTACTATCTTCTAATATATTACCATTAGCATCTACAAGTCCAGCAGCTTTCTTCGTCTCGTCTATTTCATGACGAGCATGGTCAATCTTATTCGTATCTCTTTGTGATTTATTTAGCTGAGCACCCAAACGACTAAATACGTTAGTTTTAGGAACAGCATTTGCCTTTTTATGATCTTCCCATGTTGGTTTAGCCCCTCTTGTTTTAGGATCTGCAGCTTTCCACTTCTCAAGGTTATCATTGAATTTAATTTTTTCTGTTTTTATTTTATCAAGATTTTCTGGAGTAGCTCCTTCCATTCGTGACATTTTAGCTATTCCTGCACCAACGACTCTTCTTCCTAATAATGCAGTTCCAAGTGCCGCTCCACCAAGAAGCATTCCACCAGTTGCGGCTATTCCTCCTGTAATTTGTTTACCTATCTCCCCAGACATATCTGAAGCGATACCTTTTGCTTTTATAAGGAAAATCATTATAAAAATAAAAGGTATGGTTATTCCTAAAATAAAATCTAAACCACTTTTACCATCGGTAGAGAAAAGACCTAGCCCAGTATCAAGGAATTTAATTATTATATATAAAAAGAAAATAAATACAGGGGCAAGGAATGCCATCTTCAAAGTATCTGGCCACCAATTCTTCCATCCAATCATTTTTATACTAGACATTTCAGGAAGTATATAAGTGAAGAATGCAAGTGGGGCTAGGATCATAGCGAGCCAGAGTCCGATGACTCGAGCCACGAACATTAATCCAACAGAAATAAATACAATAATCCCAACAATATTAATGGCGGATGTTAGTAAAATAACCAAGATAAAAGTGCTAGCAGAGATTCCATTTTTTTGGGTTCCATCTGATCCAATATTTCCTTTTGCTGTTATATTACCGACGTCTGATGCATTTATAATTAATTTTTGTGGATTAATTTTTGAAACAAGCGCTTCTGATAATTTTATTTCACCGGTAGATCCAGGTGCATTTTGTATTACCCCATCAATCTTGGGGCCTACTTTTATAGCGTCTGAATTGTAGAAAACTCTAGCAGTAATATTGGATGCATCAATAATCACTTGAGTAGCGAAAAGAGAAAAGTTTATAAATAGTCCAATGATAACTATATTTATAATAGTTTCTTTGGTTTTCACACTATGCAAGTTTAGTATTGTGCCTATCGCTATATAAAGCATTATGAATATGAAAAATAAATTACAGAAATCACGCACAAGCCCCCAGCCTTGCACTACGAAAGTAGACCGATACGAAGAATCTTGGACAGAGTATGAAAAAGTTTTATCAAACAGTGTTCCAGATAAAGCAAATAAAACAGAAGTTGGTTTGAAGACTGCCCAATAAAGAAGACTACCAAAACAGCCACCAATATTACTCCAAAAATTCCATGGACATTGTGGTAGTATAGAATCAAGATAATTTTGATTAACATTTACATTTTTATCAAGAGTCACCACCTGTGGGTTATCAGCGCTGTTTGTTGTTATTGCGGGAGATTCACCTATGGATGTTTCATTTGATTCAGTACCGGGATCTGCAAGTTTAGCACCAATTGCAATACCGACTGCCATTCCTAAAGGATTTAAAGTAAAAATTCCTGCTACAACACCACCAGCAAATCCACCAGCAGCACTAACGATAGTGGAGGCCCAAAGAGGAGTTGTTTGCGATGCAACAGTTTTTAAAACATATGTTGTGCTAGGATTTAAGTTTGGAAAATTAAAGCTACCAGTTCTTACTACATAAGCTTCTTTCTCCATAGTAGTATTATCTCTTACTGCATCTTCAAGTTTAATATTCTGTACGAAAAGTGCGACATTATTTGTGTCTAAAAGATAAACAATTGCCGCAGCCTTACTTATATTAAAATCACCACTTTCAAAGACAACGCGTACGGTCCCAGATATTGTGGTGTTTGTCTTTTGTGGAGATGTTGTTACTTTTATACTATCAGCCGCACTGGCTTCATTCTTCCCAATCTCCACCTTATTTTTATTCCACCCCACACTAAACGGAGCGAAGAGGTTCGCAGAGATTATGAGTGATATTAAGATGTATGATATGATTCTCTTCATTTTTTCTTTCTATTTCTTAACCCTTTTTCCAATTCTTAATTCGTAATTTTTAATTCCTAATTATTTATATTATAGCATTTTAATTATAAATTACATCTTTAATTACTATTATTATCAAGATTTAATTTTAGTAAGAAAATAGTCTCCTTTTTAAGTTTTTCACGGGCCCAATCCTTTTGAGACGAAGAAAGCAATTCCCCAAGACCGTCTAAGATATGCTTATTATCCATATTTTCAAGCATCTTTATACACTTGATCAAAGTATCTTTAAAAGATATACCAGATCTATTTTCCACTATCTTTTTATTTATCTCCCAGTTGTTTTTATAAAAGAAATAAACATCAAATATGTCTCTGCTTGTTTTGCCAATTCTTTCATACATAGCCATAAGTTTATGGGCAAACATATCTTCTTTGACCATTACAAGCATTGAGATGCCGAGCAATGTTTTAATCTCATATTTAGAGCCAAATTGTCTACGGCTCACTTCTACTTTTATTTGCTGAGCTCCTTTCTTATATGAAATAATATTAAGCAAATTGAAATGCTTTATCCTAGATTCTGTGATAGTCCCATAGCTTTCAGTAATTTTCTGAATCTTATTAAAGACCTCTTCTTCCTTAGTATCATCCAATAAATCAAAATCAAGATCCACTGAATTACGATCTAAGCCGTAGAATAAAAGAGCGGCAGTGCCACCTTTGAATCCAAGATATGGAGAGATAGAGGTGTCAGAATAAATATCTTTCAAGATTTGAAGTAATATATTTTTGTGTTTTGAATAGTCTAATGTCATATTTTTTTATTTTCTTCTTTTTATTTTTTAAAATCATCATAATACTTCTTCACGGTTTTTGCCATTCTCTTATTATGATAGATTGGCAAGATTTCAAATACTTTTTCCCAATCTAATGGGTTTGTGTTATCAATATAATATTTTTTACTTACATATATACGGTCTAAGTAAGCACGCTCTTTTGTTGCTCTGGCATAACCGTCACTATTTTCAATTCCTAAAGTATTACTTAATACATAATCTTTCATTCTAATAAATTCTATTTTTTGTCCATCAACTTCCATTTCTCTTTTTATGTATGAAGCCACAAAAATATTTCCATAATATTGGAAAGTCATACCAGATGAACCCAAGACAGTTTCAAAGCTGATATATGAAGGAGTATTTATTCTAGTGGCTAATTCAAAGCGGTTATAGTTTTTATCTTTAACATATAAACCACGATGAACTCTAATCAACTTCTTTGCTTTAACGTAGTAATTCAATCTCACACGCACAGGTCCGTTAGCCTTTTCTCCCCACATTAAAGCAACATCTTTATTGGAAAAGACGGTTTTACTAGACCTCAATAAAATATCTAAATATTCCCCTTTTTGAATTTTTTTATCCATATATCTACTGGAACTTAGTTTAAACCTAACATCCAGTCCATATACTAGCATAAACAATATATAAATACAACCCTTTTAATCTCCTCCTTATAGAGTGGCTGTAAGCCGGGATGGACTGACATTTGACACATTTTACATATCTGATATACTGTACTTACATTCGGGATTTTCCCGCGACCCTACTGGTAAAACAGTGGGGAATATTTATTTATACAGACTATTAAACCCTATTCTAACCTTTTTAAAATCTTCACCATCTAATGTTCCAAGTTTTGAGAATAGTCTACGATAATCCACAACCCTTACTTGATGTAAACAAGCAAACATTTCTATGTTTTTATGAATAAAACCCACATACCAAGAACCCCTTTTGTCTTTCGTTGTAGTAGGAATAATAAGATAGAAACTGTGTGATAGTTTCTTATAAATAATTCCAGGTCTTGTAAATATTTCACTTTTACCATTTATCTCTGATCCAACATTTTCTCCTAGACTTATCCACCAAATATCTCCCTCTGATACAAAAGGAGGCCGCGATTCTTTATTGTGCAACTTCTCTTTCAACCCTATCCATTCTAGAAATTTTTTAATTATATTATGTTTTTCTTTTTCCAACATATTGTTTTTTGTATTTTTGCTCCCCTGCTAAGGGGTGAGCTTGGGATTATGGGACCCAAGCGCAAGACCGTGAACGTTTTGTAACCAGAATGTGAACGGTGTACTGCTCCTGTAAGGAGGTGCCCGTAGGGCGAGGGGGTCTCTTAATTATAATCTTACCAAATATTCAAAATTCTTTCCGTATTATCCAGTATTACTCCATCTTTCCAACTACAACCAGCTTCAAGTATCTCCTTTCGTGGCATTCCTTTATCTAATTGGGTGGTATTTTTATCTGATTGATCAATAAATGCTCTATAATTATAACTAATTATAGAATCACCAGGGAAACCACCACCATTAGCCTCTCTTCCATCTCCACCTTGGTAATGCCCTGTATATATATTTGGGTCATCATTTATTTGTTTTATTTTTCCATAACCTGGAAAATTATTGAATTTATTACAATCTTCTCCTGCTACACCCAATGTTGTAATTCTATCACCAGTGAATTTGTCTATTGTTTCATTTCCAAAACCAAAGGTGGCGATACTTGCAATTTCCCCTAAGAAATTAACAGTTTTATTTACTTTTCTAATAATAACAGCATCTTTGGTTAATTTTCCATAATAATATCCAGATATAACTTTAAATCCTGCTGGAGTCATTCCTCCTTCTAGTTTAGTATAATCTAGATATCCAACATTATCATTTGTATAAGGGAAGCTTCCACCTGTTGTTTTTGTATACCAAGGGTTACCGTGTCTCTTCCAACTATTAGCAATAATCATTGCCGGAGTTACTTGGTCATAGCACTGATTTGTTAATCCGTCTATCTGGCTTATGAAATTTTTATTTTGTTCTATTTCATTATTCAAAGTAGTTAAATCCTCGGCTGTTCTAAGAGTAGAAGAGACGAGGTAGAATTTGCGAAGCAGTACTGCCAGTCTAGCCTTTTCATCTTCTGTGAAGACTAGTGGATTCTTCTCTATTGCCAAGCATTTGTTTTCAATAACGGTTTGTGTGATAGGGTTAATAGCCGGATTATTGTTATCTGGTGGAGTTCCTGTGTCAGTGTTTGGAGTAGTAGGATTAGCAGGGGCAGTTTGGTCTGGTGGAGTAATAGGATTGAAGGCAGGTGCTCCAGGTGTACCAGGAGTGCCTATATCTGGGGTATTTACGTTGAAGTTTATTGGACCAAAGATTGAACCCCAATAATCAAGCATATCCATTGGTATATCATTTAAAATCTGAGCATTTAAATAGTTAATCATATTCATCTGCCCATTACTTAAACTTCGATTACCATTTACAGCACTTAAGATACTAGAACTTAGACTTCTGATATTATTTTTCTGAGTATTACTTAGGTTGGTATTTGTAGATAAAAGATTTAGAAGTTTAGTATTCAAACCATTTAGAGTATTTCTTTGCAGGGTACTCATGTCTTTATTATTTGCAGAGTCTCCTATACGAATAGAGCCATTGACCGCATCTACTTTTATCACGCTTCCTACAGGGACTACAAATGATGGAGAGACTGGAGCATTCTTGGTCATTCCTCCATATATTTTATCGCTTAGATAAAGTGGATTGTTTGCTATCCAGAAAGTCCCCTCTTTTCTATTAGTAGGGACTCCACTCAGGATTCCTTCTATTATTACGTCCAGCATTGCACCTTTAGTCATATCTTGCCCTGCGACGCCAAAGACTAGAGATTTGTTCTTGTCATTTGCTATTGCTTTCATTACTATTGGGTCGTCATTTTTATTAAACCCTGCGATATAAAGTACATCACCCTTTTTCAAACTCTCTCCTGCTTCTGCACGGACGACTTTATTACCATTCACATCGGTAATTACTACACCCGCCCTTTTCTTTACGGCCGGAGTGGTATCTACTACAGGAGTGGTAGGGGTAGTATCTATTACTTTCACATCTTTCCCCTTAGAAGATCCTAATAATGGAGAGAATACTTTACTAATAGAGAGAGAACCCTTCGCTCCGAAGTATTGCTCTCTATTCTTAAAGAAATAATAACCTGCTACTAAAAGTATCAGAATCAGTATGAATGTGATGATGAATGCTTTGCTTTTTTTAGGGTTATTGTTATCCATAAATTTTTATTGATTATTATTTTTATCTCGTTCTAGCCCGTTCCAAAGTATTACCTGTATTTGTAGTATTAGTCTTAGGAACAGTAGATGGGGCGACATAGTTCGGGCAAGCTGGATCTTGTGCATCTGTCAATCCATTCAAGTCGTTATCTATACCGTCATTACAATTCTCCTCGGCCTTGCTACCTCTCCCTAGTATACCGTCTGCATCGAAGACTTGGATATCTTCTTCTTGTAAACAGCTGGCATATTTAGCATCGTATTGTGCTTTGGTTAGAACTTTCCCGCCCGTTCTTGTGGCCTCATCATTTAGTATTTTTACCAAGTTGGCATCTCGGCGATCTTGGGCAGCTTTTATTATTCCACTAACTTCGTCTCTTATAGGCTGGAGTTTTGCTATGTTTATCTTTGCTTGGGCCACTGCATCTGTATATTCTTGTATTTTCTGAGAAGTTTGATCATTGTAGTATAGTATGTCTTTTGTAAAATCGAGACCATTCTGAGCCATAGGTACATATGAAGGGTTCTTTATCTCCCTTATACTTGTTTCAGTATCATTATACTCTCTAGTCATATTATTAAAATAGACTTTATTCATCATTTTATCAAAAACTTCATAAAAATTCTGGAACAAATAACTGTTGGTATAATCCGTAATAAATTTTTGTAATTTAACTGCTTCATTAAATTTAACCCCACTTTTCCACACATAACTATTTGTTCCTTCATTTTTAGTGCCAGTGAATGGGCCAAAGTAATTTAGGAACCAAGCCACTGCATTTGAGTCTGCTATTTGTTTCCATACATTTTTGTTATTATCAAAGATTTTTGACAGATTTTTATATGTTGTACTATCTTCACGATCTATTTTCCACTCCAATCTATCTATGTCACCTTGATTTAGTGGGCCAGTATAGATTGAATTTACCCAATCTTGGTATGCACTTTGAGCATCTGTGGAGTTCGTCTTATAGCTTGGGTTGGGTCCGGGGATACAATAGTCAAGCTCTCCTAGACTCGTCATTACTTTTGGTAATACTCCAAGTACTTCTTTGGCTGCTACTATGTAATCTTGCTGAAGCTGGATGACTCCTCTCTTGGCTATTGGGCTTTGTTGCCCTTTTTTCCAATTTTGCCACGCACTTCCATCCCAGAATGCCCTGTCTCCAACTTCCCAGCCATTATAGCCATCAGTCATAAGTTTTGTTTTCCCTGCTACAGTCACTGTATAAAATGGATTTACTGGATAAGCAAGTTCTTTTATCTTAGTCTCATTATTATAAGTATAAATTTCTGGAGCAGTGCTAGGATACAATCCGATAGTAATATTTATATCTTTTGGATAAACTTTAATAGCATCGCCAGAAAGAGTGGCTTTATTAGTATTAGCATTCCAAGTTCCGAGATTTGTCGTAGCACTATGTATATAAGTATTACCTAAATCACGAGTCAGATTGAAACCATCATAAGCACCGTTGTTGTCATAAGTAGTACCACCTTTTAATGTATTCATATTATCAGTCCAGCTAGTAGCCACAGCAGAGTCTGAAAGACTTGTAAGTCCTCCACTTTGAAGCTTGGATATTAATGCTGAGAATAATACGTTTAATCCATCGTTTATAGTTTTGACAAGCTCAAGCTGGCGGTCTGGAGAATTTAAATAATTTCCAACTTTATCTTTAATAAGACTTCCTGGAGTTATTATTTTTTCTTTAGCACAGGAATTTGGTTTTTTACGTTCTGCATCTGTTGGATTTTGTGTTTGTACTCTCTCTTGATGAGTTCCTCCTCCTTCATTTGCATCTCCTACCTCTTGATATAACCAGTCATTGGTTTTTGTATCTATTCTATACCACCATATACATTCCTTCTGACTCATGAAACCATTATTCTGAGCTATTTCGGCTTTTTGGTCACTCACTACTTGCGTTTGCATATCACTGAGATATTGGTTTGCGAGCATATTGAAGCCGAGAGGATTATTCTTCTCTCTTTGAGTCAATGCTAGCCAGCCGTTCCACCCACCGAGAGAGAAATCTCTAGCGAAAGCGTTATTGGCATCTTGAGCATTTCGTAAAGCTTGTTGCGTTTTTTCTGCTTCAGTAAGTTGTTTGTCACTGTAGTAGGACTTTGGATTTGATATAAAGTTCCCTAAGTCTGATTGAAGCCCGCCAAGGAATCTGGAAGAGCTAGATACTATACCTTGGCTGTTGATAGTAGACCGAGCGAAGTCTGCTGCATAAGGGTTTGCATTCTTCGGAGCGAGCATTATATCAATACCTGTTTCTACAACATTTTTTTCAATGTTGTATGTAAGATTTCTCATGTTTTGAACGAATAAAGGATTGCCTCCATATCCAGAATTTACCCAGTTCATAGTGCTACGGGCCATGGCTGTCAGTTGGTTCTTTGCAAGAGTAATAGCGATACCATCAAAACAGTCGTCTTTCATTTTTTTTGCTTTTTCTTCTTCTAGTATTTTAGCTAGAGTATAGCCAGATTCAGGGTCGTTTGTTCTTGTATATGCCTCGCAGAATTTAACTTTTTCAGCAGTAGTTTTTGCTGCATCTGTTAAATTATTAACTACTGGAGTAGTTCCTGCTATTAATTGAATTCCAGCTTTTATTGCTACACATGTATTATTTGCGAGTTTTATTACAGCATCTTTTTGTACTTTTATTTGTGCTGCTCTCTCTTCTGGAGATCCTACCATAGCAGTCATAAATTTTGCAGTTTTATTCACAACACCAGTACAGCCGACGACGCTTGTAAGCATTTGAGGGTTAACCACATCAGAAACTTTAAATCTATATGGATTGTTTGGGCTACTTTGATTTGGATTAGAATATAAACTTGCATTAGATCCGGCTGAAGTGGCAGCATTTAAGTATGAAATAGGTAAGACAAAAGCTAACAAAACAACTGAAACTATCAGAGGTGAAATTATTTTTGTAATAGTTTGTTTTTTCATTCTTAATTCTTTACCTTTATAATTAGTAATTGTTAATTATTAATCAGTAATTACTCTCATTATACCATTTTATTATTATTTATTGCAAAATTTCAGATATTTTCTCTAGGTCTGTTCCCAATGCGTCATTATACTTTTTATAGTTCAGGATTCCTTTCATTCCCCCGAGTGGGTCACCCAGCATTGTGGTAAGACTATGAATAGTTTGGCCAGTTTTCTCGTAATTGTTGGATGCATTTAATTGTAAATCTGCAAGAGCTTTGGGGACGGGGACTTTTATGAATTCTTTGCCGAAATTTTGGTATGCGATGGCGACAGTCTTGGCAGCATACAAGGCTTGTGGGTCTTTATTGTTTAATCCTTGAATGATGAAAGTGAGCTCATTGCCAATATCGGCATCTTTATATTTAGTTACGAGCTTGCTCAGATTGTTTTGATAAGTAGTATTGGCAATAGCAGAATCATTCACTATACTCATCATATTGCGAGTATAAATATCCTTGATCTCTACAGCTTTTACATTATCCCCTATGGCACTAGTAATAGCGCCCAGTGATTCATCGTTGAGAGATCCTGTCTGTTGTAATGATACAATTGCGGCGAAAAATTCTTGAGATAAGACTTCGTTATCTGTGATAGTTTGAGATGGATCGGCTGATAGTGGGTCGTTGTTTTCTGCTAAAGTTTTCTTTTTGGCTAGGATAAATTCTTTATTCTCTGGGCCATTTTTATAAGGGTCGAGACCCCAGAGATACTCCTCCCAGTCGGCTATGCCGTTATTATTGCTATCTTTTTGGATGATTTCTCCGATGGTCACTTTTACAGGTTGACGAACTGAGGGCTTTTTATTTTTAAAAAGAGAAATAACCCCTTTGATAGAGAAGAATATGATAATCAATATTATTATGAAGAGAATAATTGCTTGGAATTTTTTGCTTGGGAGGTAATTTTTATAATCACTCATAAGATCAATAAATGGTTAATTAAGAATTTAAAATACTCTATTTTATATAGAAATACTATCTTAATAATACAACTTATTTTTAAAATATCCTAATCTTTTATCCTAATTTTTTATAGAAAGATTGGATATTTCTATCCATTTTTCAAATTTGATATCCTCAGCTCTTGCCTTAGGATTTATATCTAATTTTTCAAATATTTCATCTATTTTATTTATATAAGGAAGTCCGACTTCCTTAATTTGTATGTTTGGAAGTCCGACTTCCAAATTTTTACGGAGGACTTTTCTTTTATGAGCAAAGCCTGCTTTGATAAGTTGGAAGAATGAATCTTCTTCATTTTTATTTTTGAAAAATTTGTTGGAAATATCTCCTATGTGAATAATTGCCGAGTCCACCTTAGGAGCTGGGGAGAAGAATCTTTTATGAACTTTCATTATGTATTTTGGTGTGCTGAAAGCTTTCACGGAAAGAGAAAGAATACTTTCCTTCTCATCTCTTGCTACAATTCGCTCGGCTACCTCTTTCTGGACCAAGAGAGTCATACTGACAGGCTTTGGTTCTTCACTTAAAAATTTCCTAAGTATTAAACCGGTGATGTTGTAAGGAATGTTGGCGACTATCTTATAGGTATTAATTCCTCCCCTCCTTACTAAGGAGGGGACTGAGGGGAGGTTCTTAATTAATTCACCCCTCCCTAGCCCTCCCCTTAGTAAGGGGAGGGGATTAAAATTTAAAATATCTTCATTTAATAAAATTAGTTTTCCAGATTTTATTTCTTCTGTGAATTTTTCATTAAGTATTTCTATCAAGTCGCGGTCTTTCTCAACCGCAATTACTTTCCTCGCTCTCTCTAAAAGTTTCTCTGTCAGTGCCCCCTTCCCTGGGCCAATTTCAACAACTATATCTTTATCATTCACACCACTCATCTCGCACATCTTGAAAAGCGCCTCTTTAGACTTCAAGAAATTCTGCCCCATACTTTTCTTTGCTTGATGAATCATATTATAAGTATACTACCTTCTCTCCACCTTTTGAATAACTCTGCCTGAATTCTGTCAGGTGAACTGGGATGTCGTAGATGAATTCACTCGGAGTATTTACTTGTTTCATTCCGAAAATTGTACGCAATGTTGTATAAGTAAGGAAAAGTTTTTTCTCTGCTCTTGTGAGTGCCACATAGAAAAGTCTTCTCTCTTCCTCTTTATCTTCTTTCGTTCCCTGACCTGTTCTTGCATGTGGAAATAAATCTTGCTCAAGCCCCGTGACGAAGACATATTTGAATTCTAGCCCTTTCGATGCATGCACTGTCATCAATCTGACTCCGCCAGTTTTAGCTTTATTTATAAGGCTATCTTGGTCACTTGAAAGTGAAGCATCTTCTAAAAGTTTTTCTATTCCATTCTCCATTGTGTCATATTTTATGGCGAGAGTTACAAGCTCTTTCATATTTTCTAATCGTTCCATTTCTTCATTTGTACCATGCGAGAGTTCCTCTTCAAGTCCCGACTTCTCTATTATATATTTTATTATTTCAGATGGTTTATGCGTATCAATATACTCGTGAATATTTTCTAATAATTCATAGAATTTATTTATTTTAATTTGCATTCCCGCTGGTAGTTCTGCGAACTGACCCGCGAAAAGTTTCGTGAGTGTCACCTTCCCTACTCCACGAGCCGGAGTATTTATAATTCTTTTTATATCTGTTAGGCTTTCTTTATTCAAGCTTGCTTTAATATATGCGATGACATCTTTGATTTCTTTTCTCTCGAAAAATTTTACCCCAAGGACTTGGTAAGGAATTTGCCGAGAGAGCATTGCCTCTTCTAAGACGCGGGATTGAAAGTTCGCACGGTACAAGACTGCTATATTCTCTGGTTTATTTTCTTTTAGGAGTTCATCTATTTCTTCCGCTACAAAATTTGCTTCTGATGTTTCATCATAAGCTTCGCAGACCACTATCTGCTCGCCATCTACATTTTTAGTAAATAAAGTTTTCGGTACTCTATACTGATTCTTCTCTATCACACTATTGGCAGCTTCTATTATCTTTCCTGTGGAGCGGTAATTCTGCTCAAGCATCACAATCTTGGCATTCGGATAATCTTTTTCAAAACGAATCATGTTTTTAATGTTCGCTCCTCTCCATGAGTACACACATTGATCTTGATCCCCAACAATACAAATATTTTCATCTTTACTTACTAGAAGCTTCGTCATTTCATACTGCACTTCATTTGTATCTTGATACTCATCTATATGCACATACTTCCACTTCTCTTGATATTTATTTTTAACCTCTGGAAACTTCCGCAAAATCATTACAGATTCCAAAAGTAAATCATCAAAATCAAGCCCTTTTTCATTTTTAAGTCTGGCTTCGTATCCACCCCAGACGAGGGCTACAATACTTTGCATGCTACTTTTCACCTCTCCTCTATAATTAGGAAGTGTAATAAAGTCACCTTTGGCTTTGGAAATAATACTTTTAATTTTCCTTGGCTCGTGTTGCTTCGGGTCTATATCGTGCTCTTTCATCACATCTTTGATAATAGAGATAGCGTCACTCTCGTCTATTATAGAGAAGTGCTTGGTAAGGCCTATCAGGTGGGCATTCTCTTTTATAATATGTACTCCAAGAGAATGAAAAGTAGAGACAAATGGAGTCCCCGCGCCAGAGCTTCGCTCTGGCGCACTTATCCCATGCCTTTTGTCTTCCAGTAGCATCATCACTCTATCTCGCATTTCCTTGGCAGCCTTATTTGTAAAGGTTACTGCCAGAATAGAAGAAGGATTCACTCCTTGATGTATCAAATGAATTATCCTGTGTGTTATCGTCTTCGTCTTCCCCGCCCCCGCCCCTGCTACTATCAAAAGAGGCCCATCTGTATACAAGACTGCCTCTTTCTGTTTATCATTCAATTGCTCCAAATATTGCATTCCCTTATTGTAGCATTTTATTTAATTTAATTCTTTAGTTATATTCTTCTAGATTCTCTAAATATTTTTCTGCATTTTTTATTTTTGCACCAGATTTAGAAACCCTCTCTGTTTGTAGATTATATACTACTTGCGTACTTTCCACTTTGTATTTTTCTCTGAAATATTCCAAGGTTTTTGATATACTACTATCAGAAACTTTTGCTTCAATGATTTCTATTAAATTATTTTCACTATCTGATAAGGCAAAGTCCACCTCTTTCTTTTCTTTGGTCTTTAAAAATCCGAGAGAATATGAGGCTCCATCTCTATCATTTTTTAATTTTATATGTTTATACAAAGCAAGTGCTACGAAGTTTTCGAATTTTGCACCAACATCATTTATCAAAGCATAATCAAAGAAATAAATTTTAGGTTCTTTTAAGATTGAACGAGAAATTTTATGAGTGTATGGTTTTATTATAAATATAATATATATTGCTTCCAATATCTCAATATATTTTTTTACCGTAATAGAAGAAATCCCTATATCTCCTGCGATATTACTATAACTTATAGGTGAGCCTACTTTATTTTTCAAAGATTGATATACAAGACGAATAGCATTCACTTTATCTATATCTTGAAATTCTAAAACATCTTGTCCCAGAAGACTCTCAGTATATAAACTACGCCAACGGTTTACATCTTCATTGTTGCTGGCTAGTAATGGCTCGGGGAACCCGCTTCTTTCCATTAGTAAGCTTGCAACATTCTCTATATCACTTCCTTTTAATTCACTCAGAGTAAATGGGAATAGATGGTGGACATAGAATCGTCCAGCCAGCGAATCCCCCACTTTTTTAAATGCATCCATTCTAGCACTTCCAGTCACTAGTATGTGTACTGATGAAGATTTTGTATCATATACTCCCTTTAAATAATTTTTCCATTTTGGCATTTTATGGATCTCATCAAACACAATTAGATCAACATCAGGGAGCCAAGCTTCTTTTCGAATTATTTCTCGATGGTCACTGTTATCATAATTCAAATAAACAGGATTTTTATATTCCTTCATTATCTCTTTGGCCAGCCAAGTCTTCCCCACTTGTCGTGGTCCCACAATAAAGACCATTTTCTTTTGTAAATCGGAGAGTATTTTGTTGTATATTTTCCTTTTCATATATTTATTATTATGAATTATACTTAAATCTCATATACGACTATTCTATACTACTATATAGAATAGTCAAGACTATTCTATATTCTCCTTAATTTTAAACAAAAAAAAGAGGCCCATCTGTATACAAGACTGCCTCTTTCTGTTTATCATTCAATTGCTCCAAATATTGCATTCTCCTATTGTAGCATTTTATTTGCCTATTTCACTCATTATTTCAGCGCTTTCTTCTCTTAATTTCTCTGCCTCTTCTTTTACTATTTCATCTAGATTGGGAACTTTTTCTGAAAGAAAACCAAATATGTTTTCTGGGTCTGGATTCTTTTCAATTAATTTTTCAAAAGTATCTTTATCTTCTTCTGAAAGTATGTCCAATACACGAAGCATTACTTCTTGATAAACGATAGCTCCAAGGCGCTCCATCGCTTCTTTTTGTTTTTCGACTGGTAAAGTATTGATACCTAGGATAAGCACTATATTTTTATTTATATCATTAAACATATATTTTTTGTTAATCCACCTGAGATGGACATGTTAATAATTAATTATAACTTAATTTCATTTAGTTTGCCCATTTTAGCTATTGCTTCTTCGGCTCTCATTATAAAATGAGGGATTGATTCAGCTTTCGTTATGGTAGTCTCTAACACAGGCTTTAATCCAGAAATTTCTTCTAACTTTGTGATATGTGATGCCAATGGTTTATAAACATCTGCGAGCTCTCCTGTTTTGTTTATATGCATCAATTTCTCAACTGAATATGAATCTTTTATTTCTTTCCAGAATTCTATTTTCTTATCAGGGAAGAGGTGCTCTATATTTTTTGTATAAGTTTGATTTACTTTTTCTAATAATTCAGGAGTTAAATTATTATTTATATTTAAGCTTTCCGCTGGAACATTTACAGAAGTAGTATTTACTAGTTTTTCTGGGTTGAGTACGTTCCCATAATTATCAATAATTTCTTTCTGCATTTTTGCAACCTCTTCCGATAAGAATTTAAATTCTAAGGTGTCTTTTGGTAAAAGATCTAAGAATCGAGCCTTGGAAGTCATTTTAAATATTGCTTGGTCTGCATCTAATCGATCAAACCTTCCTAATTTTCCTAATTCTCCTTCAAGTGTATATGGATTTGGTCCTATAATATTTATTTCTCCTCCAACATCTACCCTCGTGATTTTTCCATTCTCATCATAAATAAATTGCATCTTACCTGAAGACCCGTTCTCTTTTATAGAAACAATATGATTATTATTTTCGAATATCATATGCTTGTTTCCTGCTAAATTTTCTGTTGGGGTTGTAATATTTTGATTTAAATTATGTGGCTCCGTATCTACTACTGGTTCTCCTGTATCTGGTGATGTTCCTATGCTGTCATTGTTAGTTTCTACTCCTGAATGGTCAGAATCAAACATCTTACCTTCGTATTGAGTATTTACTTTTATTTCCGCACCCTTCTCAAGATTTATATCAGTTTTCATTCCTACTTCGTGGTAAGTTACATTGCCATTCGCATCAACTTTGAAAGAAGAACCAGACTTAATAAATGCGCTCTCTGCATCTTGCCCTGGTTTGTACATTCCATATTCTTGTGCAAGTTTATGTGCATCTGTATTTAAAATATGTTTTACACTAGCGGGAGCATTATCTAAATCATTTCCATATTCAACTTTTAAATTGTGTTGAAGTTCACGAAGAGTTGCTATTGCTCCTTTCCCGTGGAGAGCTGTCGCTTCTATATTTGAATGAACAATATTTTCATGTAATTTCAATACGCCGTGAGTTCCAGGAGGAAGATTATCTGCCTCTGGTGTTTTAATTGGGAATGGATATTTTATTTTAAAACCGGTTTCAGGATTAGTACCAGCATTAGCAAGAGGAGGACGTGGATGGTCTGGTATAGAAGGAGTCTTTATATGTTCGATTGTTGAGCTTGTTGGAGTATGGCTGATATCTGGTCCAGTAATAGCATCTACTCCATTATGTACACCATTACCCATATGTTCTACTCCGAGACCCATTGCAGTATAAGAACCATAGCCAGCAGCAAGGGCGAGAAGTCCGCCAGTTCCAGCTTTTAGGAGCATACGATTACGAGCTCTTTTCTTTTCTTCGTTTTCAATTATTTCTATTCCTTTTTCATATTCTTCTACATCAATTTTACCTGTGGCGAATTCATTTTCTAATCTTGATTTTTCTTGATCTTGGTTTTCTTTAAATTTTAGGTCAGCACCTTTCTTTGCCCAATCGATTCCTTTTGCCAAATGTCCGACTCCGAAACCAATTGCCATACTAGCTCCGAATTTTAGACCAGCAAGTCCAGCTATTCCAGCATAGACTCCACCAGCAGCAATGGCAGATGCCCCTATCGCTCCAGTGGCTGAGAGAGGTAAGAATATTATAGTGCTTAATGCCACTCGTTTCCATCTTGGTTTTATTTTCATATATGCATCAATAGCTCTTTTCCAGAGTGCAGGTTTGATGGGTGATCCTTCTACTTTTGCATCTATAATCTTTTGTCTTTCATCTATTATCGTTTTTGCCAATATCTCTGTTGCTTTATATTGAGTGAGGGCTGTTTCTAAGTCTGCTCCAGTAAGTCCTGCTTTTTCTAGTTCAGCTTTTTTATGGTTATACATTGCTTCCCCCATTTCTATACGAGCTTGGTTGTATTCCTTTTTAGATTCTATAATTTCTTTTGTAAAATAATCTTCTACTTTTATTGATTTCTTGTATTCAATTTTCTTCTTAGAAAAAACATTTTTAACCCCAGATAATATATTAAATACAGCGTTCCTTGTTTTATCTATTAGCATTTCTTTGTCAGCTTCTTTTTTACATTTTTTGTATTCCTCAACATATTTCTCTCTTGTAGCTTCAATTTTTTTATCTAATTCTGTTTCCAACTTTTTCTCCTCAGGAGCAACTGGGGCTTTTACATTTTCTTTATCTCCACCTTCTTCTATAACTTTCATAGTATCAATATTTTCTCCACTGAACTCCACTGTATCCCCAGTCTTTATATTAATTGGAGCTTTTTCATCATCTACTTTTTTCTGAGTAGTGACTGGTTTGGTCTTTTTTATGACAGTAACATTCTTTGCTCCCTTTTTCTCTCTTTTAGAAACTTTTAGTGTCTCTGGATTGTTTTCTACTACGACATCCTCTATTGCTACAACTGGAGTAGTTCCTACTTCTGTTTCCGCAATTTTTACATTTTCAGTGACAGCTTCTCCCTTCAAAAGTTTTGCCATTTCGTCTTCAGTATAACCCAACTTTTCTCCTTGTTGCATCAATTTTTCTCTTTCTCTATTCATCAGCTCCTCATTTTTAATTATTGCAGCTTGCACCCCTGCTATGTCCGCTTCTATTTGTTCTTTGCTCCTTGGTTTTTGTTCGTTTTCCATAGAATTTAAAATTAATTAATAATATTAATTGTTTGGTTGATTATAATTCCAATTTGATGCATAATAATTTTCACTCACTTCACCCGAATAAACAGTTACTTTTTTTGAGTACTCAAAAACTTTATTGATATAATATTTAGATTTAGGGCCTAATTCTTCTATTTTTAGATTTCCATTTATTACTTGTTTAACAGCTACCGGTCGACTGTGTTTTAGAGCAACTAATTCTTTATAATCTTTTTCTCTTCCATGGGCTGATATATAGAGATAATTATCAAGTAATGTTGACATTGTAGCTATAGAATTTATTTTTATATTAAATAAATCATCGTTCTTTGTGATATTAAATGTCTTTTTAATTTTATCTTCTATACTTCCTATTTTTGTTTGACCTATACCAACACTAGTTTCAAACCCCCCAACTGTTTTCAATATATCTCCCACTCTTCCTATTTGACCCCCATATATTTTGCCGTATTCTCCAAAAGAACTTTCTTTACCAATAATTCCATATGCTAGTTTTGCTATTTCGTTATAAACAGTATTTGGTATAGTGGGGTATAAGCTCATTAGCTTCTCTTTGTTTTCTGATATTGTCATTAGAAAAACTTTTGAAGGTTCCGATGGATTTTCGGCTTTAATAATAATTGGTCTTGGTGCATATGGGCGTATAGTTTTATTGACATCTTTCTGTTGAGATAAAAATCTTAACTCACCATCAATAATTTGAAATTTATTATTTGGATCATCTGGTAAAATATAAACTTTTTCACCTAGATTCATTATTTTATATAATTTGCGAATACATTCTGGTTCAAAGCCAACACACCCATTACTTAATCTAAATTTTTTAGAATTACCATGAATATTTTTATGTAGAGATGTTGAAACCTGTTCACCTCTTTCATTCTTAAGAAATAGCGCTTTGTCTCCAAGGAAAGGACCTTTGTTTGAAATAGTATATATTCCCGCTCCCGTTTTCATATTCCCTTCTCCCCAGTCTGTAAATGCTTCATAGCCATCTTTCAAATATCTTTCTCCTTCTTGAAGGTATGTCGCTTCTTCTATAGAGACTTCTTCTCTTCTGTGGAAAGATCCATCATCTGCAACTTTACGTCTATATGTTGATTTCAATGTAGTTTGTTCGTCTCCAATTTTTTCACCTAGACATACATTAAAAGATTCAATAAGATTGTCTCCTTGATATCTATGGCATTTACCATTTTGTTTATCTATCACTAAGTATTTGTCGTTACTTTTTTCTCTTGCTTTGGTAATGATAGAAAGATTATCACGCATATTAATTTCATCTTCGTATAATCGAATATTTCCAAAATCTTTCAGATTATCAAATTTGAGGTTATTATAAGAAATTACTGAAGCTTTGTCAGTGCCGCTAAAAGCTGAGGGTGCTCTAAATGCCGTTGCAGTAACGAGAAGTATACTAAAATAAGTTGCCGCTTTTTTTGCCTTTGTTACAAAGTAACTTAATTTTGTTCGTTCTTTAACTGTTTTAATCTTTTTGTCATTTAACTGTTCAACTATTTTATTTTCTATCAGTTTTTCAATATTCTCACTAGGGAATTGTTCCTGAAGTATTTTTTTGTCTTCCTCTGAAAAATTTTCATCTATTATTTCTTGCACTTTCACCTCCTCTGGTCCTTCTAATTTATTAGTTATATCTTCCTTTATCTCTGTAACTTCAATAGAGGCTTCCTTTTCAGCAAGAATATCTTTCTCTGTTTTATCTTCAAGATTGTTTGTATTATCAATTATGGTATCTGTAATATTTCCACTAATTTTTTCTTCAGGTAGAATTTCTACATTTATGGGTGTTTCTATTTCATCTATTTCTTGTTTTGATTCAATTAGACCCAGTTCTTCTCTTAGAGCCTCTAGTCGTTCATTTAGTCTAATCTTTTCTTCATTATAAAATTTTTCCTTTTCTCTAAATTTTTCAATTCTTTCCAGGAATTCCTTCTTTCTTTGTTCTATACTAGAAGATTCTAATTTTGTAGTTCCACCCGTATTTATCAGTCCTTCTTCTTTATGGACATCATCTTGTTCACTTAGGGTATCAAGTGGTTGATTTTTCATAGTTTAGTTAATTTATTTAATGATAACATTGTATCAGAATTATCACCGATTGTCCCCATATTATATAATATTTAAGCTATTTGTCAATAGTTTTAGGTAATTATTTTAAATTATATAATTCATCTATTATGTCTTCTTTGGTTTTTTTAAATTCTTTAACTAATTTTGGTTCAATAATTTCATGAGCCTCATATTCTAAGGTAGAAGTGTCAGAATATTCTTTTAGCTGGGCTTCATCGTAACTTATTTTTTCTTTTCTTGATATGGAATCAGTTTTCAGGACATCTTTATTATTCCAAGCAAAATATTTTTCTGATTCAGGACCTTTAAATTGTACAGCATGACTTAATTCAGCTAAATAATCTGATAATGAAAAATGACCAGTATAAGTTGGTAAATGCATAGTGTTGGCGTATTGATAATAGCAAGCCCTATCATGAAAATGAGGAGCTGTGCCGTATTCTACTTTTGGTTTCCCATATTTTTCATTCATACGTAAAAGTACAATATAATTTAATTTATTTTCAAAATCTGGATCATTCATGGCTTCGTCTTTTTTGTTTTTATATTCCTCATATAAAGAGTTCATAAAAAATTCACTGCTATCTTCCTTCGCTAGGAATTCACGCCATTTTTGGGGTAATTCTTTATCTTGTGCAATGTCATGGAGAATAATTTCAGTGACCGAGTCTAGGGGTGCAGCTTCTGCATATTTGTAGAGATTATCAATTTTAGATTTTACCTGTTCTCTTTTTATTTCATCTTTAGCTTTTTGTATTCCCCATGATAAAGCCAGCACAGAGAAGGTCAAAACGGTTGTTCTAATTGTCCATTTTTTGAATTGAGACGCTAATTCTTCCATTATAAATAGTTGTTTTGCTATTAGACTTTTACTCCCCTCCTGATCTTCTAGATTGAGATTTGTTATTTTATTTAATCTTTTTTTAAGATTGTTTTCTTTTATTCTTCTATATTTATTTATTTCCAATGAAAATTTATTTACTATTGTTTCAAACCAATCTTTATTTAAAGATTCATATTCTTCATAAATATTATTAAAATTATCACGTGCCGTAGAATATTTTTCCCAGAAGCCGCTTCTAGAGTCTGATGCCGCCATATATTTTTCACGCGTTAGTTTAATATCTTGAATTTCTTCAGGAAAATTCGAGATGAGATGTTTAAGGATGGTATAACTCTCATCATATTTATCTCTCTTCTTTTTATACTCTTGATATAACAAATCCAAACTGGGAGTTTCTACTATGTCTAATGGGTCCGCTTTAGGATTTTTTTCTTCTAACCTCGCTCTTTCATCATAGAAAATACTCCATAATTTATCCTTTTCTTGTTCTAGAAACTTCATCGTTTGATATTCAGTAGGAAATTTGTTATATAGACTTTCTTGTTTGGAATTATATTGTTCATACAAAGAATCTTCTTCTTTGTTCAATTTATTCCACATTTCTCTAGTTTCTTTTCTTTGCCATTTAGAATAAAAATAGTCTACTTCAATTTGAAGTTTACTTTTTGGTGATTCTATTTCAGTTTCTTCTTTGGGGCTAGTTTCTCTCATTTTCATTTTTTTGATTGATCTTTTTTATCTTTTAAATAAGTGTCAATTACTTTTTCGGCTTCAGTATAAACATCATCAATTTCCTGCAGGCAACTATTTTTAGCCTCAATCATCAATTTAAGGAACTTTCTTTTATTATCATCTTGGGCATTATTCATGATAAGCATTATACTATATAACCAGAATCTATTCATAGCTATTTGGGTTGGTTTAGTATGAAATATTGCAAAATCTGGGGTCTGTGTCCCTGTATATCCCTGTGTATAACTCGGTTGACTATCCCCGCCCAATGGGCTACCCTTATATGTAGAGCCTCCTAGAAAGGGGTTCGTTATACTGAAAGACAGGGATAGCCACATTTTGAAGGCTTGCCGAAATGACTGCAAAAATTATGTATACGAAACCAACTAAAGACTCCCAAATATCCTTATTTATCAAGTCTTATACTGGCAAGGCTTGTTTTTTGTCTCTCTCTTTTCTTCTCATAGCTGGCACCCCTACAGTGGCTGATGCTGGCTTTTTTAGTGATATTTTCGCAAGTATTACAGGGTCCAAAGTTCAGGCTACTGATATAAACGAGGATTCCACTCATAATTCTCAAAATATTCCACTTCTAGAAACTTCCGTTGATCCAGATATAAAGAATGCCAATAGTGGGGCTAGTACTTCTACCATAGAAGACGGAGCTCTCCTCCCAGAGAGTTTACAAGGAACGGATTCGGCGACCAATTCATATATATCTTCATCAGAAAAAATTACTACTTATAAGGTTGTAAGTGGGGATACATTGGAGAAAGTAGCTAATAAATTCAGCATTTCCAAGAACACGATTCTCTACGCGAATACTATAAAAAATAATGCTCTAAAAGTCGGGCAAGTTCTTACCATTCTCCCTGTAGATGGAGTTTCTTATACAGTGAAAAAGGGCGATACTCTCGCCTCTATTGCCAAGGCTCATAAGGCTGACATGAAAGATATCGCAGAATATAACGATATTTCAGACAAAAATTTGAAGAGTGGCGATAAGATTATTGTCCCAGGAGGTGTCATTGTGAAGAAAGTAGAAGCTCCTCTCCCTATTATTAAGGTAGAGCAGGGAGAGCCAGAAGTAAGTCCACAGAGTCAATCTGAAAATAAGCCAGAGAAAAGTCAGGCAAATCCAGAAGATATCTCAAGTGGCAATGGCATTACGGGTGGCTATATTTGGCCATTACCGAAAGGTGTTGGTAGAGTCTCTCAGAGATTACACGATGACAATGCTTATGACTTCGCAGCGCCAAAAGGCACCCCTATCTATGCGATACAAGATGGAACAGTCCTCATCGCTGATGGCGCAGGGTACAATGGTGGATATGGATTATACGTAGTAATAGATTTCAATGATGGAGGGCAAGCAATCTTTGGTCATATGAGCAAAGTCACAGCCTTTGTGGGTGAGACAGTGGGGAAGGGTGATATAATAGGTTACGTAGGTTCTACTGGTAGATCTACTGGCAACCATGTACATATAGGTTATCGTGGAGGAAAGCCAAATCCTTATCGTAATTTACCCAAGAATAGTAATGGATTATAATTAAGAATTATAGTTTATGAAACAGCACACACTTGTTTTAATAATTTTAATTTTCATTGCAACGACTTCCTCAGTTGCTGTCTTGGCTTCTGAGGGTTATTTCAATAAGAAAAAAGCCGAGAGTAAAATATTATCTAAACAGGAGCAATCAGTTTCTAAACCAATAGCTCTCGCTTCAAATGCTATTTCAGTGCAAAAGCCAACGATTGCAAAATCTTCTACAACAGTCTCCAAAGCTCCAGTGAAAAAAGCCCCAGTCAAAAAAGTTGTTCCTAAGAAAAAAGTTGTTGCCAAAAAGAAATCCAAATTAAATCTCGCCCCTCCCGTCATCACCCCCGCCACCGCCCCGTATTCAGCAAAGAGATAAAAATAAAAACAACTAGCCCCGCCGGTAAACCGGCGGGGCTATCTTAATATATTTCTTGTTGATAACAAGATTCACAGTAGATAACTTCAGACCTATCTGGGGCGTAAGTAGTTTCAAATTCATTTGAACAACCAGGTTTCATACAAGAACGATGATATAATTTCATTCCATTTCTTTTTTTCATTCTGTCTTCATGTCTGCATTCAAAATCTTTGTGAGGTAATGGCAACCCCATTTTTTTATAGAAAGTTAATTCAGCTTCAACTATTTTGAAATTTTTATTACATTTTTCACAGATCAGAATTTCATCTAGAATCTTTTCATCGATATTATTTATAGAATTAGGTATCTCGCCTTTTTTAATCGTTTCTTTTCCAAAAGTTCCTGTAGTTTTCTCTTGCCACTCATATCCTCTTTTAGTAGCTTCTTCTTTTGTAAGTGGGAAGAAATCATGAATCAAGGATTCGTTGTATGCAAATGGTGCAACTTCGGGTGGGAAGAATTGTCCGAAATCTTTTTCTTTTTTCATTTGCTCATAAATTTTTTCTCTCAAGACTAAATATTCTTCTTTGGAGTACTCTTTATTAAAGATCATATTATTGCCTTTTCTAATAGAGATGCATCCTATGGCATTTGATAAATGGTGACAGTTGTCGCAATATTCAACCTCATTACAATAAAAAACAAAGGCAGAATTCTTGAGCTTACTCCCTTCGAGTGCTCCCATAATATTGTATCCGAATTCTGGCTTATAGTAATAGTTATTACAATCCCAACTATCAGTTGGACTTTCTGTGTCCTTCATATAGGAACAGTTTTTAGCATCATAAGTATCAAAAAGCATTACTCCCTCGTGGCAATTATGGAGATAGTCACCCGTTACATTATTGCATTTGGTTTGTGTAGAAAATTTTACAATAGTTTCCTTTTTTAATTTCTCGAATTCTTTTTTTGTGTTTTCTATGCTCTCATAATTTTCTAAGATTTCTTTTTTCTTTTTATCAAATTCTTCCTTACTATACTTAATATTTAAAATCGCGTTAGACATATTCCTTCCATTTGTACACATAATGCAATTATTTGAATTTCGCATGTTATAACAGAACAATAAATCACTAGATGATTGGCATTTTTCACTAAACATACATTTAAAACATTCACGACTATCTATACACTCGTAACATAATTCTGATTCATGGAGAAAAGCACAATCCATACATTGTTTATCTCTTTGTAGAAGTCTCCCATATAAACAGTCTTCATTATAATCAGATGCGAAAATAAGATAGCAATCTTTATTTTCAGCTGAGCCATTTGTATAATCGCTCCTGACATTCTGAATAGCGACAAGCCCAAGCCTTGGGACTTTCGCTTGTAGTTCTTTGTATTGTTCAAAAAATGATTTAGAAAAATCATAATCTTGCGCATAATCTTTCGGATTCCATTCATCACTCCACCAACATTTACTACAATAAACTTTGTATGGAGCATCAGGCGTATAAAGTGTAATCATATTTTCTTTGCACAAGTCACACGGTCTTTTATATAAAATTCTCTCATTGCGGAACATCAAACGTCTCGCCATTCGACATTCCGGGCAGTAAATAGGAGGAACAGTCTTCATCTGCTCATAAAACACAAGATCTTCATCTCTTATCTCAAATTCTTTCTCACAAGTTTTGCATATTTCTTTTGTCATATATTTATTTAATCACATTTATAATAATACACTTTTTATTAACTTTATAAAACAAAGGAGCATGGCCCCTTTGTTCTAAAAATTAATTAATTTTTAGATTTTTTAAAGCCTTTGAATACAAAATAAAGAGAAATAATTTGTAATGCTACAAATATCCATTTATTTTGTATTGTCATTAAAATTCCCATACTGACATTCATAACTGCAAAAAATAACCATCCCTTCCCATTTCTTTTTGCAAGTAAATATGTACCTGCTAGATATCCGATGGTGACTCCACATTCAAGAATTTGTGTTAGTAAAATTGTTCCATGACTTTCGTATATACTGTACACGATCCCAATAATTATTAACATCCAAACAAAAATCTTGACTACCGTATCTATTCTGGGCGAATAATTATGTTTTTGAGTAGTTACAATAATTCCAAGAATCATTGATGGAGCACCTCCCAATTCAATTGTCATAGCAATCCAATTATGGTTTTGTTCTAAAACAATAATCCAAGCTGGTATTCCAATTAAATATGCTAACCACCCAATTCTGCGCCACTTAGAATTTTCTTTTCCTTCAGCATTTGAAAGGAAAATTTTTGCAAGGAGATAAAAAATACCTCCCCATAATTGCAATACAATGTTCATTTTTACCTCCTCTTTTTTGTTTTGAGTAACAGTACTCATTAATAATATAAAAAATAAAAATTTATTTGTCAAGTAATTTAAACAATAAAGACTTAAAATATACCTATAATACATACTTAAAATTAAGCATTACATATTCTGTTCGCAGGTATTGACAAAATATGGGGCTTTAATATATACTTAGAATACTATGAATGAAAATTTAGATATAAAGAAAAGTCTCGAATATATAGGCTTCTCCGAGAAGGAAGTTGTGGTGTATTTGGCATTACTTTCTTTGGGGAAAGGGACTGTCACAGAGATATCAAGAAAGGCTGGAATCAATCGCCCGACTGGGTATCATGTGCTCGCTTCCCTATCAACCAAAGAGCTAGTGAAGGTCTCTGGCAAAGAACCAAAGCAAGAATATGTAGCCGAATCTCCAGACCAAATAGAGAAACTTTTGCAAGATAAAATAGAAGAAGATCAAAAGTTTATAAATGAAGCAAGGAAGATTATTCCTGAACTTAAATCTATACACAATGTAGCAGATAGACCAAAAGTATTTTTCTATGAAGGAGTTGAAGGATTAAAGAAAGTTTACGAGGATACTCTCACCTCTCATGAAGCTATAAGAGCTTATGCTACGGTTGATGATATGCATGAAGGCATACCACATTATTTCCCAGAGTATTATAAGCGACGTGCAGGGGCAGGTATTGCTATTCGTGCAATAACTCCAAAGACAGAAATTGGTATTGAAAGAAGAAGTCATGATGCCGAAGAGAAAAGAGAAATGGCTTTTGTCCCAAAAGATAAATACTACTTTTCTCCAGAAATAAATATTTATGATAATAAAGTTATGATAGCTTCTTGGCGAGAGAAGCTCGGCATCATTATAGAAAGTGCCGAAATTGCCGACGCGATGAAAAAGATATATGAACTCTCTTGGTCCGAAGCTAAGAGGTTGGATAAAGAAATTTAAAAAAGTTCTGAATGTGTACCAATATCAAAAACTAGTAAGACTAGCATGTCATTTTTTATTTTGTATATCATCAATCATTTCTTTGGCAGAAGAAAATCTTTTACCATGTTTGATAGCATACTGTGCTTCTTTCTCATATTCTTTTAGCATTTCGGGAGTATATTTATGCATAAAACCAAAAGGGCATATATAGGTAGTGTTATTTGGGCTACTTACTTGATTTAAAAGATATTTAATTCCAGATGATAAATCTAGGCCCATATTTTTAAAAGCTTTTTGAGCTTTTGATTTTGTTGTCTGGTCTATTCTTATTTGTATTGTTGTATTCATATTTTATATAATACTCCCTTGTAATGACAATGTCAATACAAGTTAACTTTCTCTCGGTCTATATTGAAGAGCTTCTAAAATATGAGATTGAGAGATATCAACACTGCCTTCTAGGTCGGCAATGGTGCGGGCGAGCTTGATGGTGCGGTGGTAGGCACGAGCGGAGAGTTGCAGACGTTCAGCACTTTGATTTAGAAGTTTCTTGGTCTCATTATCGAGCGGTGCATAAATATTTAATTCTTTCACATTCATCTCGCTGTTCGTATTTATTTTCCTTGGAGAATTTTTAAATCTTTTTGTTTGTATTTCGCGAGCATTCTTTACTCTCTCTTTTATTGTATTCGTTTTCTCTCCTTCTTGTCCTATGGAGGAAAGCTTTTCATAATCTACATTCCCCACTATTACCCAGATATCTATACGATCCATTATAGGTCCGGAAAGTTTCCTTTTATATCTATCTAGGTCGCCTTGTTTACAAATACAATCCTTCTGCTTATTGCCTTTATTGCCACAAGGGCAAGGATTCATAGCAGCAACGAGGATAAAGTTGGAAGGAAATATTGCCGAGCCCTTGGCACGAGAAATAGAAACGATGTTGTCTTCAAGTGGCTGGCGTAGTGACTCTAAAACTTTCTTTTCAAATTCTGGAAATTCATCAAGGAAAAGTACTCCTCGGTGAGCCAAAGTTACTTCGCCAGGTTTAGGATTGACTCCGCCACCAATCATAGAGACGTAGCTTGCAGTATGATGTGGGGCTCGAAATGGTGGATCAGTAATGATGGCATCTTCTAGAAGTCCTACCACAGAATGTATACCTGTAATTTCTAAGCAATCATCTTTCTCTAGATCAGGAAGTATTTGCGAGAAGACTCGGGCTAGCATTGTCTTGCCCGTTCCTGGAGGACCTGACATTGCGATATTGTGCCCACCACTCGCTGCAATTTCAAGCCCTCTCTTGGCTCCTTCTTGACCTTTGATATCAGAGAAGTCGATATTGTTTTCTTTTTCTTTGTGAATAATTTCTGTCTTAGGTTGAGGAATTATTTTTGGTCTTTCTGGTTCAAGCAAATTTCCTTTCCTATCTTTTTTTGATATATAAATGTGGTCTATCACTTCTTTCAAATTCTTCACACCATATATAGTGATGCCATCTACTAAGGCGGCTTCGGAGGCATTGTCTATCGGCAAGAATATTTCTTTGTATCCAAGCTTCTTGGCTTCTTGTGTAAGAGGCAATGCTCCTTTTATTGGCCTCAATTCTCCATTTAAAGAAAGTTCTCCTAGGAATATTCGCCCTTCGGGGTCAAACTTTATTTCTTCTGCTGAAAGTAAGTATGCAAGTGCAATAGCTAAGTCAAAATATGGTCCTTCTTTCTTAAGGTCTGCTGGAGATAGAGAAATAACGACTTTCTGATTTTGATTCTTGGGGGATTCAAAGCCTGAATTTTTCAAAGCCGAGCTCATTCTATCTTTTGATTCATCGACGGCCTTATCGGGAAGTCCAACCAACGTAAAAGAATGCAAAGTTTTCTTTGTAATGTCTACTTCTACTGTGACAATCTTGCCTTTTAGGAGATGTGTTTGTGCAGAATATATTCTTGAAAACGACATATATTGTTCCCTAGGTCCGACCTAGGGTCTATAAAAACTAAACAACTTTCTCCATACAAGACATACAAGTTTTCGCACTTGGATTCACTTCTAATCTTTCTTCTTCTATTTTATTGTGGCAGATTTCACATACCCCATATGTCCCAATCTCTATCTTGGATAACGCACTTTGTATATCATTTAATCTAGATTCTAATGCAGAAAGAGTACTTGATTTCTCCTCATAATCTTCGGCTCTATCTGCCAAGTCTCCTTCATCAGGTACATCTTGAGTACTGACTTCACTTTCAGGGGTAGCTTCCCAGTCGCCTGTCTCATCCTTCTTGCCGAGTGAGGCTAGCTCTTCTTCCAATAACTTTTTCTCTTCTTCTAATTTTGTTTTATGTGTATTTGTGTTCATATTTTTATTTTATCATTATTATGGATAAATTAGCAATTTTATAACGGCTTGATATTTTTTATTATTAATCTTGCAATTATTTCTTTTATGGTGTCTTCACTATCTGCTATGATGAGATTATTTTTATCGTTAAACATATAGTACAGTATTGGCACGTCACTCTCATTAGAGAGGACTCTGGCATCTTTATTATTGATAATAATATCTTTCCATTGTCTTGCATTTAATTGCAGGATACTTTCTTTGGTATTGAGTTCAAATAATGAGAACATATCTCTTGCTAATGTTTTCTCCCATTCCAGCATTCCAGCATAAGTATACTCGTAATCTTTCGTCTGGAATATTAAGAATAATTTCTTGTTATACATTCCTATCATATATGAAGGGGACAAAGATCTGACAAGTGATGAAGGGGCAGTGAAATTCATCTCAGAGAAAATTTCAGGGGCTCCTAGCTTTTCTTTCACACCATTTGCATCTTTCGTTATGGAGATAAGTCGGATTGAATTTTCTTTATCCACGACACTCGCATCTTTTTTCAGGGCGTTTACTTTCTCTACTAGATTATTAGTATTAGTCGCATCTATGAAAGAGTTCGCATCATAAGAAATTATTGATTCTTCCTTCACTACTTCTACGACGGTATTATCTATCGCTTTTTGTTTGAGGATATAATACACTCCGAAGATAGCCACCGCAATTAGAAGTAATCCGCCAATGAACCAGAAAGTTTTCTTGGCAGGAGTGCCTTCTATTTTCTTGTAGATATCTTCTCGCTCGTGTTTATTCTGTTCTGCAAGGGCAACTTTAATAACAGAGATTTCATTTTGTCGTACAGTGTCAGCCATATCAGAGAGATAAGTTCTGACAGTTTTTAGATTTTCTCCGTTATTATGTTGTTGATTATTTTCATCCATTTATATTTTTGGTTTAAAGAAATCTTTATTTGCTTCTTTAATAGAAAGATTGAGTCTGCCTCTCTCATCTACTTTTATTATTTTTACTGGTACAATATCTCCTTCTTTAATAATATCAGAAACTTTCTCTACTCGGAATGGGGCAATCTCTGATATGTGGACTAGCCCTTCTGTCTCTCCACTTATCTTTACAAAAGCACCAAAGTCCATAAGCTTGACCACGACCCCTTCGGCTACTTCCCCTATTTTATATTCATGAGTCATCTCTTCAATTATTTTAACAGCCTTCTCTGCTCCGCCATTCTTGCCAGTAACGAAGACCGTGCCATCTTCTTCTATTGTTATCTCTGTGCCGGTCTCTTCACGGATGGCATTTATATTCTTGCCTCCTGGGCCGATGACCATACCTATCTGATCTTTTTTAATTTTGACAGTCAGAATCATCGGTGCATTCGGAGAAATATTTGCTCTTGGTTCGGCAATTTCTTTTGTGATAGTTTCAAGAATTTGTAGACGAGCAGTCTTGGCACGAAGTAAGGCCGCTTTCAAAATTTCAATTTGAACGCCATCCACTTTCACGTCTAGTTGTATTGCGGTAATTCCATTTTTAGTTCCTGCAACTTTGAAGTCCATATCGCCGTAGTGATCCTCTGGTCCTTGGATGTCAGTTAAGAGAACATATTTGTTTACATCACTCTCGTCTGCCATAAGTCCGACAGAGATTCCAGCGACCGGAGTCTTGATCGGCACACCACCATCCATGAGAGCAATAGTTGCTGCGCAGATGGATGCTTGAGAAGTAGAACCATTGGAGGCTGTTGATTCAGAGACGACACGAATCGTATAAGGGAAATTTATTTTATTTGGAATGACAGGAGTCAGAGCTTTCTCTGCGAGGAATCCATGCCCCATCTCTCTTCTATTTATTCCACCGACTCTTCCTGTCTCACCTCCTGAATATGGAGGGAAATTATAATGATGCATAAAACGTTTCTTGGATTCTGATTCCATTCCCTGCACGATTAACATATCTTCTGGTCCACCAAGAGCGAGGACTGAGAGCACATGAGTCTCTCCTCGATAGAAGATTCCTGATCCGTGCAACACAGGAGATACACCTCCTGCTTTAGCAAAGAGTGGTCTTACTTCATCTACCTTTCTACCATCAGCACGAATATTTTTCTCGAGTGCCATCTTGTGAAACGAAGCATCTAGATAATGGTGGAGGTAATCTTCCGAGGCACTTTTGATAGCATCTTTCTCTTCTTCGGGATATTTTGCGTCAAGAATTTCTCCCCAAAGTTTCTCCATTTCACTTGTAACTTTTTTACTTTCGTTACTGAAAAGTTTCTCATCAAGTGCGGGCTTTATCTTTTCATCAAAGAGAGTGATGATATCTTTCTCTACTTCTATTTTAGGGAATACTAATTTTTCTTTTCCTAATTCTTTTTGTAACATCTTTTGGAATTCTTCCCACTTTGTAATCTCGAGAGAAGCGAGATCAAAACATTTACCGATCTCATCTTCAGAAAGCTCGTACGCCATCGCTTCTATCATATTGATAGTTTTATCTTTCCCGCAAACAGAAAGATCAAGGTCATAGACAGATTCATCGGCATTTGGAATGTAATGATTTACTTTCAATGTTCCATCTTCTTTTGTTTTACTTATTTGAACTGCTCCGATAGGTCCGTTCCAAGGAATGTTGGAAGTATGAAGTGCAATAGATGCAGCATTCACTCCTAATATTTTTGGATCAGTATTTCCGACAGCAATAACTGTAATAATAACTTGGACAGCATTCTTAATATGCTGATCGAAAAGTGGACGGATAGTACGATCTATCACGCGAGCTGCGAGGATGGCTTGGTCGCTTGGTCTGCCCTCTCGCTTGTTGTACTGACCGCCGAGAATTTTCCCAGCGGCGTAGAACTTTTCTAAATATTCAACTGTTAGATTGAAGAATCCAAGATTCTTGCTTCCATCTTTTGAGATGACGGCTGTCGCCATTACGACTGTCCCCTCACTTTTCAATATCACCGAACCATTTGCTTGATTGGCTAGGTCAGAGAACATTGCGACAATTTTCTTGCCACCAATTTCTACTTCATATTCTTTACTTTGCATAATAATTTATAGCTACTCTCCAGACTCTAGTTTTGAAACCCATTTTACTTACCCGTGGCTTCAACTCTAATTGTCCGAAGATTAACTAGGTTATCTTTTAATGGGGGTATTATAACACAAATCTGTTATTTTATAAAGCTCTGATTATTGTGCTATATTTAGTTTTATGGCAATAATTATTTTTGATTTTGATGATACTCTTTTTGAGACTCATAAGCTGAAAGATTCTATTTTTAAAAAAATAAAATCTTTTGGAGTATCTCATGAAATTATTTTGAGTACCTACAAAGAAGCAGTTGAGAAGTTTGATCATTATACCCCGATCAATCATATCTCAATTATTAATGAGATGGACGAGTTTAATATTCCAGATTATGACATAGAAAAAATTAATGATATTGATTTTAGTTTTCATGAGATTGATGAAACACGCAAAATCCTTCTAGATTTATCAAAAAAGCATACACTCATTCTTCTAACATTAGGAGACAAAAATTTTCAAGAACTTAAAATTATTAATTCTGGTTTTGCTTCGTGTTTTAGTGAGATTCATATTGTTTTCAAGAAAAAAGAAAATTTTCTTAAAGAAAAGAATTTTCAAGGGGATGTGTATTTTATAAATGATAAAAAATCTGAAAATGAAATAATAAGGAAAATGTTCCCCCATATCCAAGTTATTGATTTTGACATAAAAAATCAGGGAAGCCTTAGTAGACTCCCCTTCATTTCTTAATATTATAGATCACATCCCGATGGGCCGTTACCAGCCCCTCTCATCGTGATTTTTTTACCTGCCACTTTCGCGGCAAAGTAAATAGCCTCTTTTATTTCTTCTTCTGTAATTTCCAGAATTGATTTCCCAGTTTTTACAAAAAATGAAATTAAAGATCCAGCGAACCAGTCGCCGGCGCCTGTAGGGAATATTTCTTCTCCATCAAAAATATAATCAGTATAAGCATCAAATTTCTCTGTTACCTCTGTTACATTATTTGAGAGTGAATATTTTCCGCCATCTCTGTCTTTAGTTACAACCACAAGGGATACTCCGAACATTTTTTGGATATCTGCTCTTGACCCAATTTCCTTATAGTGTGTACATGCTTCGTATTCAGCATGATTTATAACTAAGACATCTGTTTGTCTTAACAAATTAAAGAAAATTTCTTTTGATTGGATTAGATCCATTCTCGGATTCAAATATCTGAATCCTTTGTGATTTTCTCCAAAAAGAGCTTTTACTAAATCTGATTCAGACGGTCGCGTACCAGTGGCAATTTTCCAAACATTTTTTCCTACATCCTGTTCTATAATTTTGATGCAGTCAGAAATTTTACTCGGCAGTAGATTCCCTTTATATCCGAATACTTGAGAGGATTTTTTTATTCCGTCTATGGGTATAAACCCCATATGTCCCTGTTCAAGTATTGGGAATTCAACTGTTTGGATTTTTTCATGCGAATACTTTAGAGCATAACGGAAACAATGAGTATAAAAATCATCATTGTATCCAGTTAAAGTATAAAGCGTACTTTGTATTCCCATTTTTGCCATTGCTTTGGCGACGTTTGATGACGTCCCACCAAGTTCGCAGGTCATTTCCTCTAAAGGAGCCTTTTCAGATTCCTCAAGTCTATTTATGCGAACTATTATTTCTGGGTTCGCAGAAAACCCAATGAATGCCATAGGTTTCCCAATTTCTTTTACCTTTTCCATAATAATGTACAGTTTTGATTAAAATTTATTTTATATTAATTTGATTTTAATTTTTTTCTTCATCCTATTCTTTTTTTATCATTTAGTCAAAAATAAAAACACCTCTAAATTAGAGGTGTTTTTTGGGCTATATTTTAATACATCAGATATTTTCTCGGATTAGCAGATAGGTCGAGGAAGTCGTCGGCAACTTCTTTTAATTTCATTGAAGTTGATTTGCCGAATGAGATTACTTCTACTTGCGTTGTATTCTTTAAATATTCAACTAATGGAACGAAGTCACCATCACCAGTTATTAAAATTACCGCGTCAATTCGTGCAGCCATAATAATAGCATCTACAGTAATTCCTACATCCCAATCCCCCTTCTTTGCTCCACCCGCAAATATTTGCAAGTCTTTGGTCTTTGTCTCTATCCCTAATTTTGTTAATGCATCAAAAAAGTTTTTCTCTTCACCTCCTTCACTTGTTATCACATATGCGATAGCACGGACAAGCTTCCTCCCTGCGACAGCATCTCTTAGAACAGCCCCGAAGTTTACTTTCCTTTTATATAAATTTTTGGCAGAGTGATATAGGTTTGATGTATCTATGAAAACTCCGACCCTCTGTTCTTTTTGTTTTATTATCATATATTACTATTATAGCAAAATAAAAAGCCTCTTGCGAGACTTCTTATTATTAAGCTTTAATTTTTTTAATTTCTTTCTCGTGGCGACTCTTGTCTGTCTTCTCTAAGTATTTAAGGTGAGTTCTCCTGTCTGCTACCATTTTGATAAGTCCACGGCGTGAATGGTTGTCTTTCTTGTGGATTTTAAGGTGGTCGGCTAATTCGTCAATTCTTTTAGATAGAACGGCAATCTGCACCTCTGGGCTTCCTGTATCTTTATCATGAAGCTGATTCTTCTTTATAATATTTTGCTTTTTCTTTGTTGTTAACATGATTGGCATATAGTAGCATAAAATCTTGGTAATTGCAAGGGGGTGTTCCCCCTCCCCTTACTAAGGGGAGGGTTGGGGAGGGGTTCCTAATTAATTAAGAACCTCCCCTCAATCCCCTCCTTGGTAAGGAGGGGAGGAATTAAATTCATATGGTATAATTATTGTGCGACATTATGAACACAAAACTTGAACAACTTAAAAGGGAGTTTTTGGAGCATGTGGAAATAGAGAAAGGAAATAGCTTAAAGACTGTGAATAATTACGACCATTACATAAGTCGTTTTTTGGATTTTGCCAAGATTGATAATCCGAAAGATATTACAGACGATAAAATTCGTGAGTTTAGACTTTTCTTAAATAGACAGCCTGGGGTGAAGGTTCGTGGGCAATCATCCGCGACTCTCAAGAAGAATACACAGAATTACTATCTGATAGCCCTTCGGACTTTTCTTAAATATCTTATGAAAAGAGATGTCCCCTCCCTTTCTCCTGATAGAATAGACTTGGCAAAAGTAAAAGAACGCTCGCTAGATCTTATCTCTGTGGATGAACTTAATAGATTATTGAAGGCCCCTGAGTCTTCCCCTAGGTCGGACCTAGGGGCAAAAAAATCTTTGCGTGATAAAGCAATTCTTGAGCTTTTCTTCTCGACAGGTCTTCGTCTCTCAGAGCTTTGCTCACTTAATAGAGATTTAGATTTATCAAAAGATGAATTTTCAATTCGTGGAAAAGGGGAAAAGGTAAGAGTAGTCTTCCTTTCTGATTCGGCCAAGAGTGCGATAAGAGAATATTTGAAAAATAGAAAGGATTTAGATGAGCCATTATTCATACAATATTCTAGGAATGGGGCCAAGGGGAACCGTTTAACACCAAGATCTATAGAGAGGATAGTGAAATACTATGCAATAAAGGCTGGGATATCAAAGAAAGTTACTCCGCATGTTATTCGCCATTCGTTCGCCACTGACTTACTTTCAAATGGTGCCGATATTCGCTCGGTCCAGATGATGCTCGGGCATGCCAACATTGCTACGACACAGATATACACACACATAACAGACAAGCAACTTCGTGACGTGCATAAGAAGTTTCATTCGAATTAATATATAATAAAATTATGAAAATAATTAGCTGGAATACAAATGGTTTGCGGGCGACGGCGAAGCAAGGGAATCTCATTCCCCTTTTTGCATATAACAATGCAGACATTGTCTGCTTGCAGGAGACCAAGTGTGAGCCGGATCAGCTAGATGACGCCACGAGGAATTTAAAGGGTTATCATTCATATTTTTCATATTCTAAACTTCGTAAGGGTTATAGTGGTGTGGCTATTTATTCTAAAGTGGAGCCCTTAAAGGTTGAATATGATATGGGTATTAAAAGATTTGATGATGAAGGGCGAACGATTGTCGCTTATTACCCGAATTTTGTTTTAATAAATTGTTACTTCCCTAACGCAGGCATTGATCCTGCAAGATTAAAATATAAATTAGAATTTTACGATGCATTTTTGAAATTTATAAATAAACTGAAAAAAAGTGGCAAGAATGTAATCTTCACTGGTGATGTGAATACTGCTCACAATGCTATTGACCTCGCTCGTCCGAAAGCCAACGAGAACAATACCGGCTTCTTAAGAATAGAAAGAGACTGGCTTGATAAAGTTGTTGCGAATGATTTCGTGGATATCTTCCGCACTCTTCACCCTGAAATGAAGGATGTATACACTTATTGGGATATGAAGACCGGTGCCCGAGCCCGTAACGTCGGCTGGCGTATAGATTACTTCTTCACAAACGAATCTTTCCTAAAAAATGTAAAATCTTTCAAAACCCTTACAGATTACCCCGGCTCAGATCACTGCCCGATAATGATTGACATTAGTGTCTAGATAGGAGTAGAATTAAAATAAGTTTTAGTAAGCCTTAGTAGTTAGAAAGCGGTATGTGTAGCCCCCTGCACATTGCCGCTTTTTTATTTAAGCATCTGGGTAACCAGTGCCACCATTTGGTCTTTTTTGTTTGGATGGCTTTCAGCAATGTATTTTTGTTATATAGGCTTTATTTATAAAGAATAATTTTAAGGATGGTTGACAGTTGACAGTAAACTGTCAACCATATATACTAGTTTATATGATTACAGATACAGCAGAAAAGATAATTAAGTATATTAAGCTCAAACAACAAGTAACAGCCCATGAATTGACGAACTATCTTGGTATTTCAAGGCAGGCTTTTTATAAGCAAATAACTAAATTAATAAAAGATGAAAGTATCTATAAAACTGGCCAACCACCGAAAGTTTTTTATTTGATTAAGGGAAAAAGTGTTGTTAAAAAAGACGAAATAGTAAAGCCAGATATTAAAAAGATTATTGATAAGAATTATCTTATTATTACTCCAGCAGGAGAAATGAAGAATGGGGTGGACGGCTTTTCATATTGGTGTAGTAGAAATAATCTTCCTTTCGGAAAAACCGCAGAAGAATATGTAAAGACACTTGCAAAATATGATGTTTGGAAAAAAGATGGAATGATAGATGGAACTCAAAAATTAAAAGGGTCTTTCAAAGAAATTGGATTGGACAAAATGTTTTATTTGGATTTCTATGCAATTGAAAGATTTGGAAAGACAAGACTTGGACAATTACTTCTCTATGCTAAACAAAGCCAAGATAAAAAAATGATAAAGAACATAAGCGAAGAAGCCCGCTCCCCTATTTTGAAATTGATCAAAAAATATCAAATAGATGCTGTGGCCTTTATTCCTCCTACAGTTAAAAGAGAGGTTCAACTCATAAAGGAATTGAAGAATCAACTGTCTTTACCACTTATGGAGATTAATTTAGTTAAAGCAAAAACAGAAGTTATAGTTCCTCAGAAAACTCTTAGCAAACTTGAGGATAGAATAGAAAATGCCAGAAAGTCTATATTTGTGAACGACAAGAAGACTTGCAGGAATATACTTATGATTGACGACGCTGTCGGTTCTGGGGCGACTCTAAATGAAACAGCCTTGCAAATTAAGAAAATGAAAGTTTGCTCTGGCAAAATCATTGGTCTTGCTATTACAGGTAGTTTTAAAGGTTTTGATGTAATAAGTGAAGTTTAAATAACATTATAAAAAATCGACTAGGTCTTGCCTAGTCGATTTTTTATACCCCATGCTTTTTGTGTAATTTCTCAATTTCTTCTTTTTCTAGTTCATCCTTTTTCTCTTTTCCGCGTTCCCCTAGTGTTTTCAGCTCATCATCGCCGAGCATATCTAGGGAAGCGACTAATTCACTCAGATGCTCAGGAGTGTTTTTGGTGGGGTCGTCGAGGACTTCTTCGAGGAGGGCATTCAGAATCCATCCCATTCGGGGCCCAGGTTTCATGTGTAACACCTCCATCATATACTTGCCGTTAATAGCTAATTGACCGACGGAGATAGGATCACGGAGGACTTCTTCTATCATTGCATGATATTTGCGGAGTCTATAAGGGGTCTCTTTCTTCTTCATTCCTACCCTATCGCACTCGCGAACATTCATAAGGTCCCAGATATTCTCCTTGCCGACATGCTGGACTACCCTTCTGACAGCCGAAAGTGTTATCTTCTCTGTATCTGAGAAGAACATATGGTTTCTCGTGAAACTAATCACCTTTTCTATAGTATTTCTAGGATATTTCAATCTTTCCATTATTTGCTTTGTCATTCTAGCTCCTATCACTTCGTGGCCGTAGAATGTATATTCTTTCTTGGTTCCTACCCTTCTAGACCTTGGCTTGCCTATATCGTGAAAGAGGGCTGAAAGACGAACTTCCAAAGACCAGCCTTTATTTGCAGCATGATCGAGAGCATGAAGTAGATGCTCCCAAACATCATATATATGGGCACCTTTCTGCTCGCATCCTATACCCTCTTCAAGTTCTGGAATTATATATTTGAGCAAATTAAGCTTTTGGAGTAAGCCTATTCCAGCGACTGGATTATCTGAGTTTATTATCTTTGTGAATTCATCACGGATTCTTTCAAAAGATATATTCTTTATTAAACTTGAATTATCTACAATTGCCTGCATTGTTTCATATGAAACAGCAAAATCGAGTTGGACGGAGAATCGAATAGCTCGAAGCATACGTAAGGCATCTTCCCTAAATCTATCATTCGGGTTACCTACGGCTCTGATAACTTTGTCCTTTATGTCCTTTACACCACCAAATAAATCTATAAGATGTCCGTTACTATGACTACCCTCCTTTGCCAAGGCTATGGCGGGCGAGTAAGCCAAAGCATTGATTGTAAAGTCTCGTCTTTTTAAATCATCTTCTATATTTTCACTGAAATTTACTTCGTCCGGATGGCGAAAATCGCTATATTTTGCTTCGGTTCTATAGGTTGTAACCTCAATTATTGTATTTTCCTCCCCTGCTAAGGGGAGGTGGCTGTAAGCCGGAGGGGTCAAAGGGAGAACTATTCCAACGGTTCCAAATTTATTCTCATATATAGTCTTTTCAAATAAAGGTATTATCCCCTCGGGTTTAGCATTTGTGGCTATATCCCAATCTTTTGGTTCCCTCTCTAATATTAGATCTCTTACACAGCCACCCACTAGAAAGGCCTCAAAACCTGCTTTTTTGAGTGTTTCCGTTACACGTGTAACATATTCTGGTATTTTTGACTTATCTATGTTTAGATGATTAGTCATAATATTTATAAAGTTAGTCAAATGATAACTTTAGTTATTTTCTGTGCGGGGTAGGAGAATCGGACTCCTGTCTCATCCTTGGCAAGGACGTGTTCTACCACTAAACCAACCCCGCATATTATTTATAACTAGTTGCTATTATAATATTTTTAATGACTAAATGCAATTGATTTTTAGCTTTGGTAAATAAAGACATTTTGTAAAGAATTAGAAATGATGTATAATATAAATGTAGTATTTGCACCCGTAGTGAAATGGATATCATACCCGCCTTCGAAGCGGTCGTTCCAAGTTCGACTCTTGGCGGGTGCACAAATATCTAATGATTTGCCCTTTATTAGTCTTTTATGCACGGAAAAATCCCTTAGGAATTAAGATTTATGTGTATAACTATGTGAGCATTGTTTATAAAAGACAAGTTATATACTATGTTACGTCTATCAGTTTTTCAAATTTTTAAAGATAATACTGTTATATTATAAGTATATTTATGAAGGACAAGATTATAAAATAGATTTTATGTCCAATATATAGATAAGTGTTTCACGTGGCACACTTTATGAAGAATTTTACTTCAAATTCTCAAAAGATAGGAGAGTTGGGCGAGGATGTCGCTTGTAAGTTTCTCATGAAACACGATTTTTCTATATTAGAAAGGAATTATACTAAGAAATGGGGGGAGATAGATATAATAGCCCAAAAAGGGGATAAGAGGTATTTCATAGAAGTGAAATCGAAAAGTGTATCCTCTTTAGATTTTGCTACGGGCTTTAATGAGGATGGGAAAGAGACCAATAGACCCGAAGAGAATATGCACCCTTGGAAGATGAGGAGACTTCGAAGGATAGTGGAGACTTACTTGATAAGCAAGAGGCTAGGATATGTAGACTGGCAGTTTGACTTACTAGTTGTGTATTTAGATATTGACCACAGAAAGGCAAGAGTGAAAGTAGTAGAGAATATAATATTGTGATTTGTGCGGGATAAGGGAGTCGAACCCTTCACCACAGTTTGGAAAACTGTTATTTTACCGATAAACTAATCCCGCAAATGTTTTATCAATATACACTATTTTAAATATTTATTCAACAAGAAATAAAATTGTAATTATTACAAAATATGCTAATATAAGGGAGTTATATCGGGGTGTAGTATATCGGTAGTATCCATGTTTTGGGAACATGAGGGCCGGGTTCGATTCCCGGCACCCCGACAAAATGAAAAAGCTCTCTTCGGAGAGCTTTTTCATTTTGTCGGGGTGAGCAAGAGAACTGCTTCTCTTGCGTCCGGGAAGCGAAAGACTTTTCGTTCTCTTGTGATAACAAGAGCGAAAAGTACCTGACGATGTAATCGTCGATAAGTGTACTCACGGTCCTGGCACCTTTTATATTTTGTATTCTTTGCTATAATCATCCTTATGACAACAAATTATCTATATGCATTTCTAAGCGTAGCAGTTGTGAGTATAGTTTCCTTTGTGGGAGTTTTCTCTTTGTCTGTTGGAGAAACGCTTCTAAAAAAATATATTAACTTTTTTATTAGTCTTGCGATTGGGGCACTTTTAGGAGACGCGTTCATCCACATGATTCCAGAAGCATTTAAGAGCGGTCTTAATTCTAGCACCATTGGAATTTTAATTATTGTAGGGTTACTTATATTTTTCGTAGTAGAAAAATTTATTCATTGGCATCATCATGGCGAAGATAAAGAAGAAGATCACATACATCCAGTAGGGAAGCTTGTTTTATTTACTGATGGGTTTCATAATATGATTGATGGAGTAATAATCGGAGCGAGTTTCCTTGTCAGTATTCCTGTTGGTATTGCTACTACTATTGCTGTTATACTGCACGAGATTCCACAGGAGATAGGGGACTTCGCCGTCCTCATTCATTCAGGATATTCAAAACGTCGTGCTATATGGCTTAATTTCTTCTCAGCTCTCGCATCATTTTTAGGATTAGTTTTTATATTCGTATTTGGAAATATAATAGAGAATAGTGTTGTGTGGTTTGTGCCGATTGCAGCTGGGGGTTTTATCTATATAGCTCTCGCTGATCTTATTCCTGAACTTCATAAAACAAAAAATATTAAACATTCTATAATCCAGCTTTGTATAATAATGGCGGGAGTCTTATCGATGCTCGCATTACTGCTTTTAGAATAAGTTAAAAAACTTTTAGAATAGAAAAACCACTCGTAGATAGAATTGAGTGGTTTTTCTTTATATTAAAAAATTGTGTGAACAATTTAAATATTACTTTACAGCTTCCTTAAGAGCTTTTGCTGCTCTAAACTTTGGAACCTTTGTGGCAGCAACTTTTACTTGCTCTCCAGTCTTAGGATTGCGAGCCATGCGGGCTGCACGTGCCTTTACTGAAAAGATTCCGATTCCTGCTATTGATACTTCGCCTCCTTTTTTCAAGGTTGCTACGATAGCATCAAACATTGCATTCACAATTTCCTCAGCTTGTACTTTTGTACCGCCTACTTTTTCGTGAACTAATTCTACTAAAGCTTGTTTATTCATTTATTTTAGTTTCTTATTTTTTTAGAATAAGAATGCTAGCTGAATAATATTTCGACCGTTTGCAAACGATCCCTAATAAATAGGTATAATATTATTATATACCAAGCTAATTTAAAAACAAGAGGGGGAGGGGTTATCTCGCGTATTCGATAACTCTGTTTTCTCTGATGACTGTGACCCTAATTTCGCCAGGGTAGGTGAGTTCTTGTTCGATCTTCTTGGCAATATCGCGGGCCATTTCTTTGGCAGCGACGTCTCCGACTTTCTCGGGAGTAACGAATATGCGGATTTCACGGCCGGCTGAGAGGGCATAAGACTTCTCTACACCTTCGAAGCTTGTTGCAAGGGCTTCTAGCTCTTGTAGGCGCTTGATGTAGTTCTCTACGCTGTCTCGTCTTGCTCCTGGGCGACCGCCTGAGATGTGGTCGGCTGTCTGGACGATGACTGCTTCTATGGATTCATGAGGGGTATCATCGTGGTGACTCTTCATAGCTGTGATAATTCTTGGGTCAGCCTTAAACTTCTGAAGAATACGAATACCTATATCTATATGTGTGCCTTGGACTTCGTGGTCGAGGGCTTTACCTATGTCGTGGACGAGGGCTCCTGCTTTAGCTATTTGGACGTCTGCACCAAGCTCCTCAGCAAGCATTCCTGATATGTGAGCCATCTCTATAGAGTGTTGGAGAACGTTCTGTCCGTATGAAGTACGGAAGTATAAACGACCGACGATAGCACTAATACGTGGGTCAAGATTGAAAATTCCACATTCATATACAGCTTGGTCGCCTTTATCTTTAATAATTTTGTTTATATCTTCTTGAGCTTTAGCGACGACTTCTTCAATCTTTGCAGGCTGAATACGGCCATCGAGTATAAGGTTCTCGAGAGCAAGACGAGCGACTTGGCGACGGACTGGATCAAAAGAAGAAATGACGATAGCTCCTGGAGTCTCATCAATGATGAGCTCTACACCGGAAGCTTTCTCAAATGCACGGATATTTCGGCCTTCTTTACCGATAATCTTTCCTTTGATGTCATCGTTGGGAATATTTACTGATGTTGTCATCATTTCACTAGCAGTGGAAGATGCAAGACGGTTGATACTTGCAGAAAGGATATCCTTTGCACGTCTATCAAGTTTCTCAGAGTTGGATGTCTCCATCTTCTGCATTCTGACAAGCAAATCTTCCTCGTACTTTTCTTCTATATCTTTGAAAAGAATTTCCTTGGCTTCATCAGTTGAAAGGCGAGCGACTTTCTCAAGCTCCTTCTCTTTCTCTGCTTCCATACCATCTACTCTCTCTTTTATTTTCTTCACTTCTTCAACTTTCTGTTTAATCTTTTCTACTTCTTTGTCTATTTCAGTTTGGCGAGCATCTAGGAGTTCATCTTTCTTGATAAGACGATTCTCTGTATGCTTCCACTCTTCTTCTTTGACCTTTGCTTCTTTGTTCACTTCAACTAGGTGAGCCTCTCCTTTCTTCTTGGCCTCATCTACTACCTTTTGGGCATCTTCTTTTGCGGCGAGCATTACCTTCTTGATCTCAAGCTCCATAGAGCCCTTCTGACCAAGTGAGACAATGAGACGCAAATAATAACCGACACCAGCCCCAATCGCGACGGCTGCTACGGCTATGATTATTATTGTTATTAAACTCATGGCGACTTTTGGTCGCTTTTACAACACAGGATAAACCCCTTATTTTATTGAGGATTATAGTCGAACAAGTATGATTAATTTAGAACAGAATTCTGTTTCAAACGAGTAGTTCATAAATAAGATATATGTCGTGACTGCATTAAAAAAGCGAACATGTAAATAAAAACTTTTAAATTTCGATAATATCAATATACTCCAAAATTTCTATTTTGTCTACTTTTTTGGTTTTGAGATTATGTCGTCCACAATTCCATACTTTTTGGCTTCGTCGGATGTCATCCAATAGTCGCGGTCGGAATCTTTCTCGACTTGGTCTATTTTCTTGTTTGTATTTTGTGCAAGAATTTTATTTAAGGTGTCTTTGGTTCTTAATATGTGCTTGGCGTTGATGGCGATATCAGATGCTTGGCCTTCGGTGCCACCCATTACCTGGTGAATCATAACTTCAGAATTTGGAAGGGAATATCTTTTGCCTTTCTTTCCAGAAGAAAGTATCAAAGCTCCCATTGAAGCAGCGATGCCGACGCAAATGGTAGAGACGTCACTTTTGATAAAGTTCATTGTATCTATAATAGCAAGTCCGGCTGTGACTGAGCCACCAGGGGAGTTGATATAAAGAGCAATGTCCTTCTTGGAATCTACATTATCTAAATAAAGCATTTGGGCGATGATAAGATTCGCTGTATGGTCATCAATAGGACCTCCGAGGAAGATGATACGATCGTTCAATAAACGAGAGTATATATCATAAGCTCTCTCACCGAACTGCGATTTTTCTATAACGGTTGGGATTAACATAAATTTATTATAACATTTTATTGCTGTTCTAGAAATGCAAAGACTTTCTCATTTTCAAGCATTTGCTCTACATAAGCACGGGCACGGGATGGGTCGGCGTCTTTATACATTTCTGTAATTTTTGTGACGTCAGCCATTATTTCTTCTTCGGTTGGGGCAAGTTTTTCTTTCTCGGAAATTGTGTGGATGATGATTTGGAGTTTCGCACGCTTCTCTGCGTCTACTTTCCATTCGTTTCTCAAGTCTTGTTCTGTTTTATTTATTTGTTTCAAATAATCTTCAAGCTTAAGTCCTGCATTAGTGATATCGGCTTCAAGACGGTAAAGCATTTTATCTGTCTCACTTGCTATTAAGATTTCAGGAATCTCTCCACTTGATTGCTTCACCAATTCTTCAACTATTAATAAGCGGACTTTATCTTTCTGCTCTGTAACTTTTTCAATCTTCATATTATTGCGAATTTTTTCTTTGAAAGCATCTTTATTGGCAAAGTCTCCAAAAGTTTTCACAAATTCATCGTTGAATTCTGGATATTCACTTTCAGGAATTTCTTTAGGGGCATTGTCTGTGCTATGAAGGGCAGTATGCTCCTCTTCTGTCATATTTTCATGTCCTTCGTGATTTGCACCACGAGCTTGCTCGGCACGCATCTTGCGAAGATCTAGGATTACTTTCTCTACTTCTTTTTCATCAACTACTATTTCTTTTTTATTTTCTTCTTTCTCATTCTCAGCTTTTGCAATCTTTTTGTAGTCACCCAATTTCATTTCTGGTAATACCGCTGTAATAATCTTGAATTCTAAATCTGAACCCTTGCCAATCTTGGTGATTGATATCTGTGGACGGCCGATGGCATCTATCTTCTCTTCTTGTAATATCTTTATATAATTCTCTTGTAGTGCTAATTCAGCCATCTCTTCTAAGAGCATCATTTCATTGGTATTTTCCTTGATAATATTTGTAGGTGCTTTGCCTTTACGGAAGCCTGGAAGCTCGGTTCTTTCACCGATTCTTTCTAGAGCTTTCTCTTCAAATTTCTCAAATTCTGCCCATTCCAAACCGCCTGTAATTTCTACCTCACTTTTGTCTAATTTTTTAATTGTTGTTTTTACCATAATGTCACTAGTTTATATTGCAAAAGCCTTTTTGTCAAAACAACCCTGTTTGGCATTTAGAATCTATGATAATATATTAAATATGGAGTTATCTGATTTTTCTGGACAATACTATTTTTTTGATAAACAAGAATTCGGAAGGGTTTTTGTTTTTATTGATTTTGGCAATGTTAGACCATGGGCCAAAGAATTTTGGCCAGAAGAAAATAAGTTTAGATTTTCTGTTGAAGTTGATATATCAAAATTAGCACAGGTTTGCAATTGGATTTCTCCAATAAAGAAGTTTTTCTATTACGGACATTATGATGAAAAACAAGATATTGATAAACACAGAAAATCAGTTTTTCGTATTGATAAAGCGAGGGATTCTGGTTTTCAGGTAAAAACAAAACCAATAAAAATGATTCCACGATATGATGAGGAGGGAAAATTTATTGGTAGATTTCCAAAGTGTAATTTTGATGTAGAAATGACGATGACTATGCTTCAAAAGATTGAGAAATACGACACAGTTATGATTTTTTCCGGCGATAGCGATTTTGGTGGCCTGTTGGGCTACTTAAAAAACAAAGGGAAAAAGGTTATTATTGTTTGTACAAGAAATAGAATGAGTAAGGAGCTTGAAACTGTAGCTGACAAGTTTATTCCAGCTGAAACATTGAAATCTTTTTTAAAGTATGAATCAAAAACAAACTCGCCCAAGCAGTAATGCTTGGGCGAGGTATAAATACAATCCTGGTATCCTTCAGGCGAGGACGATTTTCATCGTATGTATACTATAACCAATTTTGTTTAAAATATCAATA